>Ga0070749_10000009_pt1 | contig 85075 bp, 79 predicted proteins | sample VirMetDEL_Nov_18_FD_75180 | JGI IMG/M metagenome (GOLD analysis project Ga0070749, IMG submission 75180) | Aqueous microbial communities from the Delaware River and Bay under freshwater to marine salinity gradient to study organic matter... | ecosystem: Environmental > Aquatic > Marine >...
TATAAAACCTATATGAACGGCTCATTAAACGCTCAAGAAACTGATACTGGTAAGTCTATAGTTTCAAGCGGTGATATGAATTTTAATATAGGTGCTCAAAGAAGTTCAGGCGGTAATCCCGGTGCATATTTTCCGGGTAAAATAGCAAGAGTTGAAATATATAACAAAGCATTATCATCTGCTGAAATTTTACAAAACTATAATGCAACAAAAGGACGTTATTCATGATTAAAGGTGGCCCCAAAATAATAAATGATGGACTTGTTTTGTGTTTAGATGCACATGATGCTAAGTCGTATGCTGGTGAGCCTGTTACTAATTTGTACGGAGATATGTCTACTTCTTCCGGTCTCAGAGGAAATAGAACGGAATATAACACAGGTGGTACTTGGCCGTCAGATATGCCGATGTGTCCAGAGCCTGTAGGTAGAGTTTATAAGCATACGAGCGGAGCATTAACATCTTCTTGGTCTGGTAATTCATACGGTTATATGTATAAAGATATATCTACTACATCTGGCTTGATGTACACTTTAACTTTTTGGATTTATCTTAGCCCAGACTGTGATATAGATTATATGCAAGCGAGTATTGAGGGAGCTACTAGCAACTACGGATCATGGACTGGTTACCCTCAACAATACGACTTTACTAAAAAGGGTACATGGCAATTATTGTCCAGACATGCAACAGCTGATACTAGTGTAAGATTTCTTATTTATCCGGGTCATACAGGAGTTACAGATGGGTCTTTTTCTGGTTTTTTTGCATGGGGCGGTATGCAGGTAGTACAAGCAGAATATGTAACTCCATTTGTTCTTTCCTCTCGTTCAGCTACTAACGGTTGGGTAGATAGAACTGGAAACAGTACTGGTGGTACATTAACTAATATGGATGGCACTGGAACCTCTCACTACAGAGATGGAGAAGTTATAATGCCTGTTAGCGCTAGTTACTTAAGATTTGATGGTAGTGATGCCGAAGTTATTTTTTCTCAAAATAGCGCTATAAATCTTTCTGCAAACTCTCCTTACACTCTTGAATATTGGGTAAGTTTTAATTATTTACCAACTACTAGTTTTGCCGCAACAATAATGAAAGGCTCTTTTACTAGTAGTTATGGTCATTTATTCATAAAAAATACTAGTGACGCAAACACTCAAATACTTGTGTACACAGATGATGACAGCTCTCCTGAATTGACAGTAACTTACCTTATCTCAACTGTTACATGGTATCATATCGTACAAACATTTTCAAGCGGCGTAGCTAAATTATATATAAATGGAGAATTAGAAGGCTCAGCTTCAGGTTTAACTTCAACCTCTAATACTAGCGCTTTAAGACTTGGGTCTCATGCTGGATCGAATTATTTTATGAATGGAGATTTAGCTAAGGTAAATATATATAATATAGCTTTAACTGACGCACAAGTATTAAGTAATTATAACGCAACAAAAGAAAGATTTTAATTATGAGTTTTCACAATAGAAGATGGATATTTTTGGATTCGGAAAATTTGTCAGGAGTAGATTTTAATCAAGTGCTTGAAACAAGCGCCGAAACTCTTCGCTATTCAGTAGATAGCGGAATGTTTTTTGTAAAGTATAACATAGCAGAAGTATCTGGAGTTGAGTATGGGCGTCCAGACTGTTATGACTTAGCAGTCGAGATTAGCGGCAAAACAGAATGGGGCCATGAAGATGTTCTTGAATATCTCGCTACTCCAGACTGGACACCAACAGGAATAATGTAATGGCATATCATAATAATCCAAGAATAGTTACTGATGGCTTAGTGTTGTGTTTAGATGCTAATGCTAAAAGATCATATTCAGGCAGTGGTAGTACGTGGAGCGATCTAAGCGGTAATGATTATGATGGAACTTTAACAAATAGTCCTACATATAATAGTTCTGGCTATTTTGATTTTGATGGAACAGATCAATATACCGTTGTCGATTCTAATGCAATATCTAAAATTCAGGGGCAAACTAATTTTACGATTATTATTATGTTTAATATGGATACAACGGCAACGTTAAGGGGATTAATGGGAACTTTAAACTATAGTTGTACTCAAAATTTAGGTTTAGTTGCTAATGGGACAAATTTATCAATATTTAATGATACTACAACTTGTTACTCTGTGAATTTAAGCGCATATATTAATACTGGAAAATGGATTTTTGCAGCTGCTACTTATGATGGTGCAAATACAAAATTATATGCATTTAAAGATGGAACTTTATCAACCGCTTCAGGTACCGGAAAAAGCGGAGGCACAGTAACTTTTAGTAGTTCTTTTAGGGTCATGGGCAATCATTTCTCAAGTTATTTTACAGACGGCAAGTGCGCTTTTGCGCATATGTATGATAGAACTTTAAGTCAAAATGAAATAACTCAAAATTATAACGCTCAAAAATCTAGATTCGGATTATAATTATGTACGAATATAAGTGTGAACTAATAAAAGTAGTAGACGGCGATACTATTGATGTTTTAATAGATGTTGGTTTTTCTACTTTTAGGAAAGAAAGAGTGCGATTATATGGTATTAATACTCCAGAATGCAGAACAAGAGATTTAGAAGAGAAAGCTAAAGGCTTAGCTGCGAAAGCTCGCCTTAAAGAAATACTTAAAGAATTCGGAAAACATTTCCTAATTAAAACTGAAATTGACAAAAAAGGAAAGTACGGACGTATCTTAGGTCAGCTCTATGATTTAGAAATGCAAAGCTGCGCTAATGACATGTTAGTGATAGAAGGCCACGCTGTAGAATATTATGGCGGGGCTAGATAGTTTTAATTTCTCTTCTTATAATAAAGAAGTGTAATAATTTATATGGCTTCTTTATTGACTGACGCCCAAAAAGCTAAATTTACTAGAGGTTTAGACGACTTGTTCGACACGTTCAAGCAAGAAATCACTGTGCATAAAGAGGCTCAGATTCAACTGATCGATATAAATCAACCCAGAATGTATGGGTATAATGAGAGAGTGGATCTTTCTAATTTAACTTTCGAGCCAATTTCTGCAACCTTTTACGCCTTAGTAAATTACGAAAGAGACCAGAAGCAAAACAGGCTAAAAGGAGTTAATAATTTTATCACAAAAGGCGAAGTTTCAATTAAAGTAAAATTAGACGCTAAAAATTATATAGACAATAACGGTAATACTTTAAATATAACAATTAATAACACCTTATATGAAGTCATCAGCTCCGAATCTGTGAGAAGATTTATTAGTCCAGATTACTATACTTATTACTTAGAGAGAGTAAGATGAATTTTAAAATTGAAAAAATTCAATTTAAAGGCGATCCTCTTGACGAAGCTTGGAGGCAAAAAAGTTTTCAAACGCAAATGAGTTTAGTTGTTCACGAAAGATTTGATGAAGCTAAAAAAGATTTAGTTAAAGATTTCGAAAGCCATCCGATTAGTCAAGAAATAAAAGATCCTAGCAAAGGTAATATTTCTGGAACTTTAAGTAGCTATTTTGACTTTGAAGGTAATAAAGCTGACCTGTTTGGCTTTGTTGGGTTTTATGCTCAGTCTAATCCAATAGGAGATGTGGCTGACTTTTTAATGGAAAATGTTAAAATTCAAAATCTAAGGTATATAAGAAAGTATGGTAAGAGGCCACCTAGAATCAATGTGGCTTTCAAGGTTCCTACCATATATAGTTTTTCTAAAGTAGCTAGTAAACACACAGACCCAATAGTAACTACTAATTGGGTAAAAGGAATGGAAACTGGCATAAAGGGTCTGGAGTACTACAAAGTGATGTCTGGTAAAGGCAGATCTAAAAGAGCAGTGCAGTTTGAGAATAAATTAAGAAGCGGCAAATTTAAGAATAAAAAATATATGTCTGCATTATTAAATGACTTTAAAATAAAATTAAAAGGTAATACAATTTTATGATATCAAATTTTCAAAATGTAATTACTAGTAGCTTTTTGCTGTATATAGACCATACAGTATGTAAGAGAGGGCAAGCGACTTCTGATATTACATCTTTATTTTATCCTGTTTCAGGCGTTTACAAAAATTACTATACTTATGCAGCGCCTTACAAGCAAATAGTTAGCGATTCTTCTTTAGCTGGCCCAACGCAGCTTACTGGTATTTATGTAGACGGTTCCTTTGTTGTGCCGGGGCAAAGTAACTTAGTTGCAATTAATCATTACGATGGTCAAGCTATATTTTCAGCTGACCAAGGCTCTTCTGTTATAAGTGGGGACTACTCTATTAAAGATTACAATGTTTACTTAACAGATAAACCTGAAGATAAGATTTTATTTTATACTAAAATTGATCCTAAGTCTAGGATTACTCAAACAGTGAGAGGGTTAGAAGTAAATGAGATTACTTACCCAGCTATCTTCTTATCTTTTAATGATACAAGAAATGACCCTTTTGCTTTTGGCGGCACGGACATGACCAATGTTTCTTTCAGGGCAATAGTGATGTCTGATTCTCAATTTTCTTTAGATGCAGCTTGCGGCATTTTGAGGGATTCAAGTCACAGTTTTTTCAGACTTGTAGATAATGATGCGTTAAAACTTAACGCAATGAGTGCATATACTGGAACCCAGTTTGACTACACTGGTGTAGCGACAGGAGATCCAGTCTACATAGCGGATGTGGTTTCAGCAAGAATATCAAGAGGTATGGGGAAAGATTACGAAGATCTCAATCCAGATGTATTTTCTGCGATTGTAGATTTTGAATTAGAAGTGGTTAGGAGTCCACATACTGATGGAATACCATTATAAAAAAATTCCAATAAATAAAAAAAATGTGTAAATAGCAATAGAACTACATAAGGAAATCATATGCCAAGAAACAGAGTAATTTATAAAAGTGAAGCTTTATATATTGCGGCAACTGGAGATGGAACATCCAGTGTCTTAACGGCTGCTGACACAGCCCTCCGCAGAGTACAAAGCTGTAATTACAACTTTAGTGTTGACCGTCAAGATATCAATCAATATGGAGAGTTAAATGCGATTGATAGACTTATCATTAACGAACCAACTGTAACAGCAGACATCTCTTACTACTTTGAGCCTACTGGGTTTAATGAATCTCACATTGGTTTTAGAACCGATGGTACTACTGGTACAGATGCTACCGCAAAACACATGCTTGACTACATCATCAGAGACCCTGATGGCACAGGCGTTAAGAACCTTTACATTGTTACAGCTCAGCCCGGTGTTGATGCTAATGATACTGGAACTCAAGCGATGGGAACTGCATCTAATTACGATGGCGCTATTGGTATTGGTAATGCTACTGTTACTTCTTGGAGTTTAGAGGCTTCAGTTGGGTCTATTCCTACTGTTTCTTGCTCTTTTGAGGCTCAAAATATTTTATTCACAGGAAATCTAAGTTCTACTGGAGCTTTAATAGAAAACCCCGCTTTAAATGACGGAACCCCTGTTGGTGGAAATGCTGTTCAATTACCTTCTGGTCAAGGAAATTTTGATTCTGCCACTCAAGTTTCTGCTGTAAGACCCGGAGATATTACCTTTGCAATGGTCCCTGATGCGGGAACAACTGATTCAGAGCCAAACACCCCAGCATTAGGTTTAAATGAAGGCGATCTTAAGATCCAAAGTGTCAGTGCCTCTATGCAGATTTCTAGAGAGCCAATTAGGAAGTTAGGTAAGTTGTTCGCTTTCGCTAGAGAGATTACATTCCCAATTACTTGTACAATGTCTGTAGAAGCTTTAGTTGGAGAAAGCGCTTCAAAATCTCTTTATGATCTTTTAGCTAGCTGTGGTGATAATACTAAGTATACTTGCTATCTTAAGCTAGTTGGTCAATTAGGAACAGATTGTGCTGAAAATACAGCTTACATATCTCTCAAAGGAGCTAAACTGGACAGTCAAAATATTACGTCTTCAATCGGGCCTAATAAGTCTGTAAGTTTAGAGTTGTCAGCTCAGATTGGTAAAAACTCTGGGTTGCACTTTCTTGCAAGCTCATAAATAAACATTATTTTAAACCCCCGGAGTTATCCGGGGGTTTTTTTGTATTTTTAGGCTTTATTTTATATAATAACATAAGGATCATGGATAGCCAGAAAGTAAAGGAATATATAGAATTCCAAATAAGTAGAAGTGTTGTATCTCTTTATAAGAAGTATTTCGAAATAATCGAAGATTTACATCAAGACCATAAAAATCTATTATCTAAAGTAGAAAGTGAAACATCAAAGGAGTTTGCTGATAACATAGATTATTTTGATGAAAACAAATATAACTATATCAGAAAAAAGATTTTAGATTCAGGTAACGATGCTATTCGTGGTATTGAAAATTCTTTTAAATCTATAGAAATCAGGATTAAGTAATATGAAAAAGAAATGGTTATATACTTTTGAAATTGAAGAAATTCAAAAAGTAAAAGAAACAGAAAAGAAGCAAGGCGAGGCTGGTGAAGAAATTGAAGTCACTAAAGAAGTAGAAAAGCCAGTTAAAAAGATTTTCAAGATCCTGAACCCAACCAGAAAGCTTCAAGATGAGTCTTCAATGTTTTACTCTGTTAAAGTTTCAGAGGGAATTAAAATGGGCTTAGTGACTAGAGCCTACTTAATGAGAAAGTTTCAGAAAGAAGGCATTTTGCCGTCAGAAGACGAAAAGGAAACGCATTCTCAAAACTATACTAGAGCTATTCAGATTGAAGTCGAATTGGAAGGTTTAAAAACTAAAGACATTGACGAAGCTGAGAAAGAGATTAAAGTTAAGAATTTAACCGAAGAGTACGAAAACTTAAGAAACAAAATCTTTGAGTTTGAAAACTTAAACAATTCTCTTTTTGATAATACAGCTGAGAAAAGGGCTTCTGATTTAAGTAGCTTGTGGAGTATTTTATTTTTACTTTACTTTGGCGAAGAGGGGCAGGAAAGCTGCGTTTTTGGAGAAGGAGACTTTGACCAAAGAAACCAAAGGATGAGCGAGATAGAAGAATCCGAAAATCAAACTCTATTTAAAGCTGTAGAGAAAGCCGCATTTGTGCTAGGTCAGGTTGGCTCTGGGATAAGCATAGAAGATTTGCAGGAGTAATGTGTCAGAGCTATCTGAAAAAATAAGTTTTTTAAGATATTTATATCGAGAAATTTGCGTAGGCTTTTCTGAGTTTAAATACTTGGGGAAGCCTATTTTCATTAAACACTTAACAGAGCTAGAAATAGGGGAGCTTCAAAAGAATAGGGAAGACTATGTGAACGAAGCTAAAGAAAAAGGTTTAGAGTTTAAGGAAGATAAACTTATATTTTTAACCCAAAACGGACTTTGGGAAAGATCCAAAGACGTAGCTATAGAAGATTTAGAAAGAGAAATATCAAACCTTCATCAAGTAGGTAAAAACTTGTTTATTAAAAGGCAAATTCTTCAAAATAAAACTAGCATCAAAAAGGCAGAAGAGAAGCTTAAGGAACTAAACGAGGAAAAAAATGAAGCACTTGGTTACTGCATAGAAGATTATATAAATAAAAAATTTAATGAAGATTATATGGTTTCTGCGCTGTATAAAGATAGCGGATTAACTGAAAAATACTTTACGGAAGAAGCTTTTGATGAACTACATGCTTCAGAATTTTCTGATTTAATGTATTTAATAGAATCTTTCTACCAAAAATTTTCTCACGAACACATTAAAAAGCTAGCTGCGTGTTCATTTACTATGAATACTTATCAAGTATGTGGTGACAATTCATACTATTTTTATGGAAAATTTGCAAAAGACTTAACTTCTTATCAAATCAATTTGTTCAGTTTATGCGGTTATTTTAAAAGTCTAATATCTCATGCAGAAGGTCACTCTCCTCCACCTGATGTAGCTGAAGATCCTGATAAAATGATAGAATGGTATGATACTGTTGTTACTAGCGCTTCCAATAAGGGAGAAAATAAAGAGGCATTAGGAGTTGGTCATACGGGGGCTACTAAGGAAGAATTACAGAAAATGGCTGGGGGTGGAGCTATGACTCTTGGGGAAATGGCGAAGAAGAAGGGCGGATCACTGACTAAGGAAGATTTTCTGAAAATGCACGGAATATAGTGTAATAAAATGAGGAGAAAGGTATTATGCCCCCTAGTACAGTTTCATTTAATGTTAATGCTAATGTAGCGCCTGCCAATAAGGCTATTCAGTCTGTTCGTAATAATATAAACAAGCTGGGTCAGCCGTTAGGTAAAATTAGTGGAGATGCAGCAGAGTTTTCTAAGTCATTACAAGCAGCAGCTGCTAGAGTCACGGCTTTCGGTGCTATTGCTGGTGTTTTAACTGGTATTAGCAGGGGTATCTCCGGCGCAGCTAGAGCCACAATCTCTTTAAATAAAGAATTAACTGAGTTAAATACCTTTCTTGGGACCTCTAGGTCTCAATTAGATAATTTTGGCAAAGGTCTTTTTGATATAGCTAGAAAAACAGCTAGTGATTTTAAGGTAGTATCAGAAGCTGCCAAAGAGTTTGCTCGTCAAGGCTTATCTTTAGAAGAAACTTTAAAAAGAACAGAATCCGCTCTGGTTCTATCTAGGATATCTGGTTTAGGTTTTGCCGAATCAGTTACCTCCATAACTACGGCTTTAAACAGTTTTAATAAAGCTGCTTTAACTGCGGAAACTATCACAAATAAATTAGTTGCTGTTGACGTTAAGTTTGCTGTAAGCGCCAAAGACTTATCTCAAGCAATTAGTCGTGTGGGTAGTTCTGCTGAAGAAGCTGGTATAAACTTCGATCAGTTAAATGCGGGAGTTACAGCAGTACAGCAAATCACGGGTCGTGGTGGTGCTGTTATCGGTAACTCATTAAAAACAATTTTCACTAGAGTTCAAAGACCAGAAGTTTTAAAACAACTTCAAGAATTAGGTGTTGCTGTTAGAGATCAAAACGGGGCTCTTTTAGATGCTATTACTATATTTCAGAATTATGGTAGAGTAAGAGAGAATTTAAATCAAGTAGAACGAGCTTCGACTGACGAGTTGCTTGGTGGTGTTTTCCAAATTAACCAATTAAAAGCTTTAACTAGAGATTTAACTAGCGCTAACAGTATTTATGCTAGCGCTCTCAAAACATCCATAAATGCTACCGATGAAGCCACAAAGAAAAACGAACAATTAAATCAGAGTTACTCAGCTTCGTTTTCTCAGCTTTTAACTAATGCTACTCAAGTAGGCGCTCAGCTAGGAGATAATTTATTTGGGCCGCTTTTTAGAAGCGCTCCTCAGACAATAAATGGGATATTAGGTTTTATATCTGGGCAAGACTTCTCAGGCTCTTTTGGTAAAGCTGGAGAAGAAGCTGGAAAGAGTTTTGCTTCTAGTGCAATAAATGTTATCACAAAAAGCGTAGGAGATGCGTTAGGGGCTTTTGCTTTACCCGCAGGCTCGTTGCTAGCTGGAGCGTTAGGGGCTAGGTTGTTTGGGTTTGGCAGAACAGCCGTATCTAGCGGCTTGAAAGATTTAGTTGGGGGCTTTGCTGGATTAGGCAGAGCTGGAGGGTACATACCTGCTTTTGCGAAAGAAGAGTCTAGAGCCAGAAGTTTAGGTGCTGTAAATCCTAAAGCAGGGGTAATTCAAGCTAATATAGGCGGTAAAAGAGGTCCGGTTATAGTTAATAACCAAGAAGATATTTTTAATGTTAGAGGTCAAACAGCAATAATTCCTAAATATAGATCTTTAAGTTCTATTCCTTCTTTCGCTACAGGAAATATTCCTAGTGCTAGCAACCCCATAGCTCAATCGACGGGCACAATGTTGGGGCCATCTATGGTTCCCGGTGCTACTTTAGCCAATCAGAGTGAGGTCGCAGTTGGGAAAAGCGTAAATACTGCATTAATTTCAAGTTTTATTTTGCCTTCTATTTTAACTGCTACTTCAGCTTTAGCTAGGTCAGGTAAGATAAGCGGCAATCAAGCGGAATTAGCGAATATAGGGTCTGGCTTACTTACTACGCTTACAGCAGGAATCACTACTGCCATGTCAACTAAAGGTTTAAGCGGAAGAGCCAGATTGGCGACTGCTGCAGTTGCAACTGCTGTGCCTTTAGTGCAAACAATATCTAGCGCTTTTGGGTTTGGTGATTTAGAAAAATCTTTAAATATTGAAAAATTACAACAGCAAGCGGATGAAATAAATGAGGCTTTTAGTAAAAATGTAGGCAAAATTCAAGAGCTCACTCAAACTTTAGGAAAGCTTGATGCAGCTTATAAAGACCCATCTACATCGCCTGATGCGATTGTAAATCTAAATAAATCAATCTCTGACATTACAAGAAATTTGGCTCAGGGATCTCCTGACTTAGCTGTTAGATTAGGTACTGCAGCTACTCCTGCTGAAAAAATAAATATAGCAGAAGAATTTGCAAGAAGACAATCAAGAGACGTAGGATTGCAGCAAAGTATTTTAGGTTTTGCTAGTTCCTCCAACCAAAACTCTGCAGCCTTTCAGAAATTATTTACTGAGTTTACTTCTAGTATAGCTGGCGATGCATTTAAAAACTTATCGGTTGATAATTTAAGAGGTCAATCTAGCTCAGAATTTAGAAAAACTTTACGAGATTTAGATCTAGAACCAGTCGTTAATTTTTTTAATTCTCAAGGAGAAAATTCAGGGAAACTTTTAGATTCTTATAAAGATTTTTTAGCAAATCAAGTAGCTATAACTAATATAACTGATAGCGTAACAAAACAAGTAGGAGTTGCGACAAAAGGAACTAGTAATATAATTAGATCTCTTGGGGGGCAAAAAGAAATTAACCTCGCAAGATCAACAGCATTCAGCAAAGGAATCTCTTCTTTAGGAGGCGACTTAGGATCTTTGGGGGGAGGTCGTTTAGGTGGATTAGCTTTTGAAGCTGAAAAAAACATATCAGATCTAAGAACTCAACAAAGAAGAACTCTTTTCGCTCAAGCTGCGAACATGATTACTGGCGGAAATGTAACAGATCAAGATAGAAGAGATTTACTTACAAGCGTTCAAACGGCAGTTAGAGAGATAGAAAAACAAACTGCAATTTCAAACCAAACGTTACAAGTCCAAAAAGAAATTTCAAATGAAATTGCAAAAGCTACTTCATTCGCAGGAGGCATAGGCGCAACCACTAGCGCAGGCACAAGAAACGAGTCTTTTCAGGAATTATTAAAACCATTTCTTAAAGCAAGGTTAGGAGCTCAGTTCGGATCAGGTAGAACAGCGGCTGCGGGTCGAGCTGAGTTTTTGGCTGCTTTAGCTCAACAGTTTCCGGGCTCAGGTATTGAGTCTTCTTTAGAAGCAGAATCTGCAAGAAGAAGTTTACAGAGTTTTAGAGCTCAAGACATAAGAAGATCTGCTTTTCAGGCTTCCGGTTTAGCTAGAGGTTTAGGAGTTGGGGGAGCAGGAATCGGTATTTTAGCAAATTTAAGAAACGTAGGAGATATAGCTAGAGATCAGGTAGAACAATTACTTCCGACAGGAAGAACACCTTCGATAGCTAGAAGATTACTTGGGAGAAGTGAAAGAGAAGCGCTTTCGGCAACAAGAAAGAATAGAATTCTAGACGCTATAGGTAGTGACTTTGAAAAAGAAGGCACTGCTTTAAGAACAGAACTTTTAAGAGACCCTACTCAAAGAATAGAAACTATTAGTAAGGATATACAAAAGGGACTGGAAACAGGCTTAAAAGATATAGAAATAAAAAGCGCTAATATTAATATTACTGGGCCAGTTTCTTCTGGAGTTAACAACAGCAAAGGTTTCATTCCTTCTTTTGCTAACCCATTAAGAGCTGCGATAGGAAGAGAAAAACAATTTGTTCCATCTAGTACAATAAGAGTAAATCAAAGCAATAAATTAGTTAACAGAATGAATCCTATGGGTCTAGCTGTTACTAATACTATTGATGAACCAAATGGTTTAGCTAGTATTGGTTTAGCTTCCGGTGGTTTTATTCCAAATTTCGCAAGAGCTTTTAGCGCTCAACAGCAAGCTAGCGCTTTTAAGATGGCTGGTCAAAACAGGCTTTATGTCTACGATCCCCAAGCTAGCAAATACTATAGAATAAATAGGGAAGGAAAAATTCTTAGAAGAGGAACTTCGGTAGGTAGAATTCCGCCAAACTCTCAGATTATAACGATCAATGATCCTAAATATTTAAATAGATTAAGAACTGGGTTGCCAGACAACAATTTAAGAAAATTTGGAGCTACTTTAAGAAATATTCCCTCTAACAGTTTCCAGAGATATATGACTGGTGGCACATCCAGATCAGCAGCTTTTAATTTAGCAGAAGGGTTTAAATCTTTTGGTATCGGACCTTCTCAGCCCTCGGACTTAGTAAGGCAGGCGAGTCAAATAGGTAAAAGTTCACGCTTAGCGTTACCTTTTCCTTTTAAAGCTGACGCTATTAGATTACCAGAAACTTTCACTCCGTTAGGGCCAAGGCAACCTTCAAGTTTAGTTAGGCAAATTGGCCAAATAGGAAAAGGCCCTTTGGCTTTGCCATTTCCTTTTAAAGCTAATGCAATAAGATTGGGTGAAAGAGCAGCCCCTCTTGGGCCTAATATCAGCTCTGCAGTTGCTAAACGGTTAAGGGCAGCTAGTAGGTTTTCTCAAGGTGGAGTTAATGTTTTGCCTTCAGGTTTAGGTACTAGGAGACTCCCAGCATCATTTGGACCTAATATTTTACCATCTTCTGGTAATGTATTTTATTTGCCTCAGAGCTCTACACCAGTAAAAACCCCCGGATTTTATGGAAGTTTAGTTAATAGAACAACGCAAGTTTCTTCTTCCGTTGGGAGAGGTTTAGGTAGGTTGTATGGTAGAGGAGCCTTTGCTTTATCTCAAAAATTAGCAGGAACTTCTAAGCTTGGTTTAGCTTCAGCAGGTCTTTCACTAGGCTTAACTGGTTTAGAAGCCTTTGAAACTTTTTCTAGAATATATGGGGCTGAAAATTATCAAATAGCTAAACCAAACCAAACTTTTATGGAAGACATAAATCTTTTCGGAGAAGATATACTTCTTGCAGCTTTCGGAGGCCCAGCTGGAAAAGTTTTAGCAACAGCTAGAGCTGGTTATAAAGTTGGAAATATATTACAAGAGCAATTTGGCATAGGAGATAAACTTGCTCAAACTAGATTAGGAATTAGTTTAGGAGCTATGGCTGAAGGTATAGATTTAGAAGAGGGAAATTCATTAACTCGATCACTAGAACAACGTTTAGCTCAAGAGAGAGATGCCAGAGGACCAAGATCTGAAATGAGCATCCAAAAAAGAAGAGACTTTCTTATAAACAGAGCAAAGAGAAGAGTTAGCAGCATTAAAAGAGGAAGAGGTTTTAAAACTACCCTTGTAGGGGCTCAATTTTCTCCTGTTGTTTCATCAATAAGAAGTGTTTTTAGAAATGACCGGAACATTTCGAAAGACATGTTACAAAGTATAACTGAAAGAGCTCAATACCTTGAGTCTCTGGGCTATGGCTCATACTTAAAAGAATACGCTAGAAGATACAGAGCTAATCAAAACAGTTCTTCAGGGTTTATACCAAATTTTGCAGGAGGCATAGGAGCTGAAATGATGGATATAGCTAGAAGCCCTGATTATGCAGGTTTTAGAAACGCTGTTCCTCAAATGTCTAGCTATTACCCTAACATGATCAAAAATTCAGCTGAGATAGAAGTTCCAGCTGTTGATGTGTATAGCAGAATGGGTTTCCCCGGAGCAAAACCAAAAAATCCTTCAGAGCAGTATGCAATTTTAAACCCAGCTCAACAAGCGGCTTTAGGTTATGCAGCTGATGGGTTTGTTCCTAATTTCGCTTCTGAAGAGTTTATGTCAACAATGGTCGCAGCTTTAGAAAAAGTCTTTTCGCCAATGTTAAATAAAATGAGTTCTACTGGATCAACTTCTAATGTAATTAATGTTAACGATCAAAGAACGTATGAAACTACTTCTGACAAGGTAGATGGGATTATGGAGTTTTTAGCTCAACAATTCCCTAGAGAAATAGGTAAGTTGGGAATAAACGTTTAATTAAAGGAATATGGCTTTTACCTCAGAAACAATTCTTAAATTCGGTTCTGATGCAATTGAGTTTGCAGTAGTGACCTTATTAGATTATAGCTTAGAAAATGAAAAAGCAGGCGCTTTTAATTATAGGCGAAGAGAAAGCATTTCTGTTGTAGGGCTTTTTTCCAATAGGGAATCTGATACTCCTATTGAAGAGCACTTTAGGCAAGTGAAGCTTCTTTTAGAAAGCAACGATCAATTTGTAGATTTAAAGATAAACGATTTATCTTATGGCAAAGCAAGGATTTTAAGTTATAGCTTCCCCACTTCTGTAGCTTTTGACGAAAACTCTGTTAGATTTAGTAAGTTCACTATTAACATGGAGGTGTTTAAAGATGACTCCTCTGGAACTTACGCTGATGGAAATTTACCTTCTTCAGTCAGCTCCGTAACTGATGAGTGGTATAAGCTTAGAGGGTTTCAAGAAAATATTAGCTTTAGTCTTCAAGAAGATAATAGTTTTTCAGTTACTCACTCTATATCTTTTGGCGTAGATAATATAGATAAAGTCTCATCGTCTGAAGTTGTAACTTTTGCTAACGGTATAGCAAACTCCTTGTTTGCGCTAGGGTTAGATTCATTGTCTGATATTAGGTCCTTATATAGTTCTACAAGTTTTCAAGTTTCTAATACGGACTATGGGTCTTCCTTAGTTAACCAAACATCTGACTTAATAAATTATAATTTTAGTTATTCTAAAAATTATAGCTTGCTTTCTAATAACTCTACTAATTATACAGAAACTATTGTTCACGATTTTTCTTATGGCCAAAATGGTGTGATTGAAGTAACAGAAAGGGGTAGAATAAAAGGCAAAGGCTCAGACATAGCTGCGGCAAGGCAGTACGCTATAAATAGACTGGAGGCTAATTTAGCAGACGCTTACACAGCTAGATGTAACCCTTTCTTTCAATACTTCTTTTCAACTTACTATTCTAGTTTCGATTCGGTGCTGCCTAAATATAATAGCTCAGACACTTTACAGTCAAATGCTATTTCAATAACTAAAGACTTATCAGGTGTAGAAAATGAAGTGGGCTATGAAATTAGGTTTACAACTAATCCAGCTTACTCAAGCTCAACAAGAATACATTCTTATTCTGTAGAATTAACAGAAAAACCTGACGGTATAATAGATGGAATTGTAAGAGGAGAAGTGGCTTATTATACTAACAAGAATGTTGATTTCAACAAGCTTTCGGATTTCAAGTCTCAGATTATAGACGTATCCGATACACCAAAATTTAATCCTTACTATTATAAGATTAAAAATGTAAGCTCTGATTACGCTGGAGTTAAAAAGAATACAGAAATTCAATATAAAAAGTTTGGCGCATCGATGTCTTATACTAAAAGTTATTCTGATGATAAATCTCTTGATACGGACAGCGACTTAATTACTTCAATTACTATATCTACTTCTACTAATAATCCTACTAATAGATTTTCTACAGTAGACGTTCTAAAAGGTAAAGAAATAATTTACCAAACAAGAGCTCTAACAGAAGGTAATAGATCAATTTCTATAAACATGACATTAAATAGAGAAGAAGTATTTAAATTAGATTTAAATGGAGGAAGTTCTGACTCTAGCACCGGAAAAAACACAGACCCAAGCACAGTGTTTCAGAAAATGAGAATTTTGCTAGACAAAAAAATGCTAGATAAAGATCAGGGTTATTTAATGGGTAAAAATGACAACAGAAAACTTCTCCAGATATTTGCGGGTATATTCCAAGAGAAAGAATATAAAAACAACATAACAACCTTTTTTATGGACTCTTTGAATTTATCTGTAAATAGTTCATATAATTTATCTGCAGATTCAAACTTTAAATTTTTATTAGCGAAAGAAAAGTAATATGTCAGATGTTTTAATAAGATATGATGGTAAAGGAGTGCCAGTTACAGGAACTGGACCTACTCCTTACGTCTCTTTATCTGATCAAGTTTTAAATTATGGTGATAAGTGGGGGCTTACACAAAACATAATTTTAAATGGGCAAATTACAGGTTGTACATATGAAGACTTATACAATGCTCAAACAGGGTTAATAGGAGTTTTCCAAAATTCATATAAGACATTAGAGATATATGAAGGAGCAGATGGTCAAAGCAATGAGTCTGAAGTTTTTGCTTTTTCTGGCTGCTCTGTAAATGATATTTCTTTCAATCAAGCTAGCTATAACTCTGTGGTTGATTACAGCGTTAGCTTAACATCTTACCCGTCAGGTTACACGGGTTACTTTTCCGGCACTTATGGAGTTTTAGATCCCGTAGATAATATCAGCATTGCAGAAGGGGAAGACGGGTTCGGCACTTTAAATAGATCTATATCTGCTAGAGGGTTTGTTACTACTACAATTGACGCTGCTATCAACAACGCTAAAAACTATGTCCAATCAAGAACGGGTATAAGCGAGGTGTTATCTGTAAGCCAAATATCTGGCTTCCAAAACTCTGGTTCATTTACCCCAGTGTTAGTTTCTGTAGGAGAGAATTTGGATAGGCTTTCTCTAACATATTCAGTAGAAGAGTCTTACAGATTCTCAATGGTCACGGGAGACATTGATTCTCCGGCTGGGTATTCTTTTAATAATTACTATTTAACAGATTACTCTACAAATTTCTCATCAGGGGCAGGAGAGGATTCCGTTAGAGCAGATATCCAAGGTCAAATAAAAGCAGGCATAACAGGGGACTCTGGAGCAAATTTAATTTCGGGTTTAATAAACCAATTAGAATTGCTTGACCCTTATTCAGTAATTTCTGGTAAGTATGGTTCTCCTAATGGTTTAGATTTTTGCAGAGATCCTTTGTCGTATTCGACTTCTTATAATGAAGATTCTAGATCTTTAAGTTTTAATATATCTTATGACAATCTAGATTTTTATAACGCAGCGAATAGTAAATATGTTTATGATGGTTCTTTTTTGGATGCTACCATTTCTCATTCTATAGATGATTTGACTAAAACTACTGAAATCATTGTTCAGGGAGATATTAAGTCAAGAGGATCATCTACAGGAAAATACAATAATAGCTTAGGATACTTAGGGCAACTATTAAGTAATTCAACCCCAACTGGCAATCCTTCAGCCCCAAGAATATTTGATTTTGCCAACGATTACTACACAGGGTTTTTTGGAGCCACGCCAAAGTTTTCTCTTAATAAAAAACCTGTTTCATTAGTAGTGGACGCAGATCCGCTTTTGGGTGAAGTTTCCATCAATGCAAGGTTTGATAATAAAGATAGATTCGGAGATACTTCTGATACTAGTTTTGAGATCAGTTATCTACCATATAATACAGTATACTCCTATGGGTTCTCTTGTAATGATTCCACTAAACATATTGCTGTAGACGCTAATGTCCAAAAAAGAGAAAAAGCTTCAATCAATATATCCTTGCAAGACTCTGAAAAAAATGGCAGCGACCTAATAACGGGAGTTTATAATTTTTCATCAGGAGATTTTTATACTGATTTTGTGCTCCCACTATCTGTAAGCACTACTATTCAGCAAGAAAACTCTACTCTTAACTTAAGTGATGTTGCTTATACGGACAATGGAGAGAATAAAACTAATGCGAGAGCTTCTTTAGATGAGACTTACTCTTATGAAATCTACAGCACTGGAAGTAGGGCTATAATTAAATCAACAAAAACTTGAAATGAATGAATTAGTTAAATCTGGATTTTTAAACGAGATCTTCGCTCAAAGAGAAGATTTAATACTTGATTATGATTTTAGAAATCCTGTTAGTGGTACTAATTATGTAGAAGTGCCTTTTGGCACAAATCAGACAACATATTTAAGTTATAATTTAGAAGTTCCTACTGGAGATCAATACGGCTCAAGTAAAGTAGTAGAGACTGGCCACCCAGCTTTAGCTTATACAGATTCTTCAGCACCATCTAGCGCAATTATAAGCGGGCAGTTTAATGGTAACACCAAGTACAGAGTTCTTGGAGATTACACTGGAGTCGATTGGACTTTTTATATAGCTTTTGAGCATTTAGAAACTGGATTAGGAGCAGATAGTAAAGTGCTATTATCTAGCAAAACAGGCATAAGCTGCGAATCTGGTTTTGCTTTTGGTATTAATGGGTGCAATAGATTGTTTTTTGAGCACGAAGTTGGTAATAATGAAAAAAGAATATATACTTTAAATAAAGAATTAGACAACAAAAATGTAGCTTCTTTATCAAAAGTCAACTCAAATATATATATTGGGCTTCATCAATACGAGCAACTAAATTCATATTCAATTGAAGAGATATTTGAGCTCTCAGGTTACTCGCCCGCATACTCGTTTTATTTGGGGGGCTTAGGCACAGCAGGGACGCAATATAATAATTTTAGCGGATATATTGACCAGTTCATGCTTTTAGGTAAGGGTCTAGAATTTCCAGAAAGAAATACTTTTTCTGAGGCTTTTTATTGTTCTGGCTATGACTCAGGAACTTTACAGACAACTTATGTAACTTCTGCTGTAGTAACAGGCTTAGAGTACCAAAATGTTTTAGCAGGCACAGGCGTGACAGGATATCAAGAATATCTTAAAGGTTATGAGGAAATAAATGGAGAAAATGTTCCTATATATGGCTATTCTGGCGTCACTGGAGAGCTTTTTGAGGAAAGGATAATAGAACTTACTGGTTCTTCACTATCGAGTATACCTACTACGAATTTTATTAACGCAAGCGGTTTGCCTGATTTAGGCTACGTAATGGGTTTTGCTAACTCAAAAATTCTTTCTTTTAATAACTTTGATGATTCTTACAAAGAGGTTTATAGTTTTTCTGGGAAAAATAATGATGATGTTAATTTAACTTCAGCTTTTATAAATGCGAATGGTAAATTTTCAATTTTCCCAACAGGATCTGGGGAGACCGTTAATTTATATGTCAATGGAGCTTTAGAGCCATTTGTTTCTTCCTTTGATAGTTCTTATTATGGTGAGTTTAGGTTGTCGGGATCTTATATTGATTCGGATAACTTTTTTGATAGAGACGATATAGTTTCATATGACATTATTAACGGCTCCCTTTCTTCTGGCGAAGTCAGCGCTGCCGAAGAAACAGCAGGTCAAAAAGATTTATCTTATGCTGCGGTTGATAATAAAGACATTTATCTAAACGGAGTAAAGCTAATATCAGGAGTTGACTTCACGGATATATCTACCGGAGTTAGAATTCAATTCGATGGCCTGTCAGAGGGTCAGCTTTTGTTTGCCCCAAAACATAATATGAATCTAACAAGGTTCACTGGCCTAACAGATAACAACTTTGACACTTCAATAAGCTTATTCGACGAAGAAGTTTGGATTAATGGGTTGAAGCAAAATAGATATTTAGATTACGAGAAACTGTCAGATTTCAGCATGAAGTACACAAGCTTTTCCTTGGAGCCTTTAACTAATACGGTTTATAATAATGATACAGGTTATTTTAACGTGTAATTAAAGGTAAGGAATATGGCTGAAGTAAAAAACACTAGCTACGTAGCGATAACAAGAAAAGTTGGAAGAAGTAGGGTTGAAAATCTTGCTAATCAACTATTTAACGGCTATGTATATAATATGTCAGTTGAGGTAGGCTATGGTGGTGCGCCTAGTGTTTTAACCCTTAATTTAGCTTTAAATAAGACTTTAGACCAAGTTCCAACTAATGAATCTGCTATTGAAGAAAGAAAAAAAGATATTAGCAGGGTTAATGCTTTAATTGAGTCTGGAAAGACAGGGAATATATCTTCTGTAGGCAACTTGGGAAATGTGGGAAGCGGAACCTACTTAGGGGCTCAACATAACATAGCTAAAATAGCTGATAAAGATTTTAATATAGATCCTAAGTATATTGGTATGTCATGTTCTTATGATATATCAATATATAATGGTAGTAATCAGGCTTCTTATGAATTTAAAAACTTTAAAATATCTTCATTTGCGGTAAGCAAAAAAAACAATCAAAAAATTCTCACTTTAACTTTGCTCGATAATTCCTTCGCACTAGACAAAATATATGTGGGGTTATTAGGAAGAGAAATGGCTTTAGATGTTAGATCTGAGTCTCAAGCTTTAGTTAGTAACATTCAAATAGCCTGCCCGCCCGTTGGCCCCTCTTGTCCCGGTGGTTCTACTGTCACGACAAACAATTTACAGCAGACTCTTCATTTTTCAAATTTAAAATTCTTAAATGAGTATACTAAAAACGCTGGAATAAGCAATAACAAGGATTTCCAGACATTGAGCTTTAAAGCTGGGGACGAGGGCGAAACTGGCAAAGAAAATTATGTTATAGTAAAATCGACTAGCGAAAATAAAAGTATCCATGAAGGTTACGGTGCTGTTATAGTTTTAGGCGAAGAAGAATTTAAGGATGCGCCTTGTTCTGGAGCAGAAGTGACTTATACTTTTGGAACTTTGTTAAAAGCAATTCAAGACCTCGGTATAGTATTAGGTAATACAGGCGACGCAGATGCTATATTAAAAGATAAATCAAATGGTAAAATAAGAAGAAGCTATACAGGTACTTTACGTTCTGTTTTATCTGCTTGGGCAGAAGACTTTGCTTTCACATATTCGATTGACTTTAATCAATCTAAATTAACTCTTAAAGGTATAGATTTATCATCTAGCTTCACTAAAGAAAATTTACTTCAAACAAAATTAAACCTTGAAGCCGCTGAATCACAAAGCTCGCAAAATTCATTTGTTATAAGATCACAAGACTTATCTTATGATTTATCAAGACAGCAGCTTAAGCTTTACTCTTCTTATTATTACAAAGAAGCAAAAGATGCTTCTATAGAATATGAACAAGACAAAGGGCAGCAGACTTTATATAACATAAATCTTGCTGATCAGTTTCCTTCAATGTTCAGGAGCAATGCGAATCCTTTGAAGTATCCCAGAGACTTTTCGGGATCTTTTAGGACGTATAATCAAGTGGTATTATCAGCTATTCTGGGTGCTTACTCGCCTGATTTAAGAGATATATTTAATTATTCTATAGGGGCTTATCAAGCTCTAGGCTTCATACCTTATAATGACAATCCTCAGAAAGTTCCTTTGTCTGACTATGCGGTTTTCGATCAGGCTATAGAGCAAGTGGCAGAAATTTCTGCAAACAACTTTCAGCAGTACGAGTTTAACTTTGGGTTTTACAATCCTAATTTAAAACAAGCTGTGCTTGAGATGGAGCAATTTATATACAATTTCATAGGAAGATATTATTGGGCTCCACATAATTTTAAAGATGGGGAATTTGGAAATCAAGATTTTTATACTAAGTACGAGGTCAACACTACAGCGCCAGTAGAAAAAGTTTTAGTTGGAGAACTTTACTCTATGCCTGTCTTCAGGGAGGCTAGATATTTGCTTCAAAAGATAGCTAGCGTTTACTCATATGGAGACACTAGTTATTTCAACGCTTTCTCGGAATTTATTGACGCTTCAATTTCAACTATTAATCAGTGTCAAAAAGCTCAAAGTGAGTTTTCTAAAATAAATTCTGCTTCAGGTAACTTTAATGAATACTATTGGTTTCATGAAAGATCTGATGCTGCTTATGCAGGTTATCAAGAATTAATTGATGATTTAACTAAATTAAAAATAACAGGTTTTAGCGGGACTACAGCGACCCCTGCTTTGATAGATTTGGGAGCTGTTTATTCTCCTAAGTTTCAACTTTTAACTCCGGTATCTTTAGCGGCTTTGCAAGCTGTTATGCCTATTAATTTGCAGAATGTGCAATTTGGATCTTTTCAGTTCGGCATATTATACGGAATAAAAAACAACAATCAAATATTTAATTTTAGAGGAATGTTTCGTGCAGCAAATCCAACTGAGTTGCAGAATAGAATTTATAGAAGATGTAGCGAAATTCTTAAATTTAGTTCCTCTGGAAGAGAAAGTGTAGTTTTAAGAAGTTTAAAAAGCTGCTCTAAAACTTTATTATATGAAACTTGCGTGAGACCTTGTGAAGACGCAGCAGAGTTAAAAGGGTTGGATGACGCTTTAGCTTTTGCATCTGGCCCTGATCCAGCCAGCTCTAGATTCGTTAGAATAATAAGAAAAAATTGGAACATCCAAGACGATTTTATACAGTCCTCTCTTTTTCAGACAGAGGTCTCTAATAATTATAATTTGTCCTTAGCTCAAATTCCTTTAAATACGGGCGTAGCGGTGCAAGGTTTAAGATCAGGAACAATAACTTACGCTGCTTTTAAAAATATAAGCATTTTTGAATCAATAGTCACTCCTTCTGAAGGACCCTTTAGTATTAGAATTTATGCTAAAACAACATATAAATATTTTAAGCCTTTTCAAAATTATGTGAAAGGCGGGCTTGAGAGCATAGAAGATTTACATTCTATTATTAATAATAAAAACTTTTCGTTAAAATTAGATGTTAACAACATAACGCCTAACTTAAGAGAGCTATTTTCTGATGATACGAACCCTGAGTATATATCTAGCTCAGTAGGAATAAGAAAGCCTTCGAACAGTCCTCAATATATTCAATACCAAGGCTACACTGAAGACAATCCCGCTTACGCTTTTACTACTTTCAATGCATACCATAATGGGCTAAAAGAAGTTTTTGATGCTAGCAACGCTTCCATGTCAGAGCCTAACCTAAGATTTTCTGCTGATATCTTTTGTAGTGAAATAACTGATACTCTTAAGAATAGCCTTTCGATTGATAATGGTTTAACCAGTTTAAATATAAATATAAACCCAGAAGGCTTAACTGTTAATTGTAACTTTGAAAGCTCTCCTGCTCAAATGGAAAACATAGATGCGCTGCTTATCAGAAATAGGCCGAATATTAAACTTATAAACACAAACGTATTTCAATGATTGCTTCAGGTTTAACATACAGAAGTTTAGTTAAGAACAATGCTTTTTCTGCGGCATTTGACTTGTCTTTTTCTAATGTAACTGGACAAGCACAAATAGGATTTAGCGGTAATAGCAATACGTATAAGTTTGATTTTATTAGCGGCAAAATGTTTGATAATGAAGGCAGGTATTTTTATTCTTATCAACCAAACGAATATTTTTCTTTGAGCACTAATTTTAGTGGTACTGCTTACGATTACGCTGTTAATAACGAATTTTATACTTACTCAGGGACTAAGGCTGATTTTAATGTAGAAAATTTCTACTTAGACCCTACTGGGGTTAATATAAACAATTCAATTACAATAAACAGCAATAAGCCAAGTTTGACTTTAAGCTCGCCCAGCTCTTTTGAGACAGGTCAGAATGTGACAGGATATTTAATTACTAATTCTACGAATGGTGTTAAATTATTTACGGGAAGCTTTGAGGACTTGTCCAGTTTTGAGTTTGTTAGCCTGCCTTCTGACTACATAACTTCAGCAAATAGCGGAGAAGTTGTTTTTAGGCAGAAAGAAAATTCTCTTGGAAATTTCACCACAGCTATAAATTTAAATACAAACGCTGGAACTTACGATCAAAATGTTGAGATAACGGCGGTGGAAGCATCTTATTTAAATTATACATTTGAATATTCTGAAGACACTACAACTTCTTCAGGTTCTGCTGAATGGTATGGAGGTTTATCTCAAGCTAGCGATGCCAGTGGGGTGTTGAAAACTGCGCAAACCTCATTCACTTATTCTTACGATACTAATTCAACATCGTTAGAGCCGTCAACCCTGCCTTTAGCTGTGTCGTTCTCTTACTACACGGGAACTACAGGTGATTATGGACTACTATCAAGCGTATTAGTAACAAGTGGCGGCAATGGTTACATTAGTTCTCCGACAGTCACTTTTCAAGGAGGTGGGGCATCCACTGCGGCATCTGGCTTAGCTGAACTTGGAACTACAATTAGTAACTATGACCAAGTAAATAATATAAACATCACTTCTAGGGGAGCGGGATACACTTCTGCTCCAACTGTAGTTTTTGCGAATGGGACAGGAGTATTAAACAATCAAACTCCATCAACCGCAACAGCTACAGCTTCAGTTGCAGTATACGAGAAATCGTTCACAGGAGCTTTTAATATATATACTGGAGTAAATAATAATTATGTTAATTTTAGAGATAATGCATTGACCACTAGCAGCGGTTACTATGATTCGATTTCTTACGATCAGTTTAATTCTGACCTTCAAATCAAGATAGAATATCTAACCACATTTGATGCTGATAATTTAGTAGGATTACTCAGTATAAGTGGCGTTAATAATAATATAATAAATACATATATAACAGGAGTTAAATAATGGCAACCGAATCAAAAACAAACTCAGTAAGCGTTATTCAGCTTTTTGTAGCTAAATATATTGATGGCAATGCGGCCAGTTTAGACTCTTCTAATAGTAATTTTGATCAAGGCGCTAGGGATATCAAGGATTTAAACCTTAGAAATAAGATAGCGGGGCAAACTGGAGTTACGAGTAGTGTTTTTAATGCAAATTTTGTAGATTATACCGGAGGAAGAATATTGTGTGTTAATACTAGTAGAGCGTTGCAAGATTTTGACAATGGCGTTTCTCACACTGGGATAAAATTTACTATGGTTTTTATGCCTGAAGAGTTTAAGGGAAGAGTAAGCGAGTTAAGCTCAGGATATCTTTATGGCGAAGCTCTGACAGTATCAATAGTTGCATCATCTGAAGAAAGAAGCCCAACGTCGCCTTCTTATGGTTACGTTTACAGAGACGCTAACAGAAAAGGAAGAAGTGTTTTAGGGGGCACGACTCAAAGTGCTGGGGTTGGTATAGGAGTATGGAGTTGAAATGGCATCATTTAAAAAAGCTTTTAAGGTTACTAAGAATACGAAAACTTTGAGTGAGCAGCACAATGCTCTAGCAGAAGCTTTCAATTCTAGGATCTTATCTGGTATCGGTGATTGCGCTTGGCGCATTTTTTATTATGCCTATTCTACATTTAGAGGATTAAGAAATCCAAATGGCAACGATTACCCGCCTCAAGACGAGTGGTTTAAGTTTTATGCTTACATGGAGCCTAAGTCTACCTATGGAAGGTTTGGCTGGCCTCAAGCTCCAGCAGGGGAGCCAGAGGGGGCAAACACTAGTAATCCTTTCATGGCATGGATTTTTGGTAATGATTCTAGAGTGAGACAAACTAATGGCGAAAGAGATCTTACAGAAGATAGAATTCATGGTTTTTGGTCAGAAGCTGTAAGACTTGGAGGTTTAGAGTTGAACTTCCCAAGCTCTAACAATGCTTATTCAGTAAATAATCCTTTAAGATATCCATGGGGACACCCTCTTTTAGCTCAAGTTTGGTATGATTCGCAATTTCAGAGAGGTTGCTGCGCCTTTGTTCCAGATTATAAATATTTAGATGGAGTAGGAGATACCTTAACCAAAGAGCTTCAATTAGTTTCTCATGGTATAAGTGGAGCCGCAAGGAGGCACTTAAGATATGTAATGGAGGCTGTGTCCATGGGTAGATATGCTCCTAGCTATGTACCTAATGCAGATGGCAAAGGAGGAATATTCAGGAAAAAGAATGCAGTTAAGGATCAGGTGCAGCAAGCAATGTTTCACTACCTATCTTATTTTAGAGGGGTAGAAGACCAAAGGGCTAGGCATAATAAAATCAATCCCACTGTTAGAACTGATGGTTTTAATTTTGAATCTTTCTTGTCAAGGCAATTTATATTAGCGCCAAACTACTCAGAGCCTCTTTACGAAAAAGATGACCAAGGGGAAGACGTTAAAGATTCCGTTGGTAATAAAAAAATTAAATACGACTCCTCTGGTTTTCCAGAACTGTCTCCGATTACTAATACGTTCACTTGGTCTAGAGAGCTAGCTAATAAAACGGGCGACAATATCATAACCTTAAAAGATGCAACTTTCAAAGGTCAAAATGCAGAGGAAGAGTTTGATACAAACCCTAATCCAAAAATTAATCAAGATAGATTCTGTGTTGCTGCTTTATATTTTCAAACTTCAGATTTACTAGTTCAAAATGAGTCTGATGCATCAAGCCTTTTATCAAATGTAAACATAGAGGTTTTCCTGAATGGAAACTTATATGAAACAATTCCTATTTACAGCACCGAAACTCCAACATATTACCCGATCAAAGAAAGAACAGGGGCAGATGGGCTAGCCAATAGGTCTTATTTTATATACCAATTCAACAAAATCCATTATTTTCAATACCCAGTAAAAGGAAAACTAAAATTTAGGTTATCGTTAACGCAAGCTAATTTGGGTAGAGGTCAGGTCGGCAGCTATATTTCAGATCAAGTTAAATTCTTTATTAAGCTTGCTCATGTTATAGAAATGAAGCCTACAGTAGCTGATGCTTACGTGGTGATGAGATTAGCCACCACTAGAGGGGCTGGAGGGGATGCTGGGCAAATGGACCCCACGGGTCATTTTGGGGCTGATAATTGCAAAAAAGTTTTCAACAATTACTACAGGTTTGGAGCGGCATACTCTTTAAGCGGTGACACCTTGTATAATAATGACACCTACGTTAGCGCTAATCCTGTCTACGAGTCTACTAGAAAGTTCATAACAAGCAATATTAAGATGGCTGATAGAGTAACGTTAGTGGATTACGAGGTTAACTCTGAAGGTAAGTCAGTTTTATACTTTAAGCGATTCGCTTACGGTATGAAAAACACAGGTATAGACATTTTTAGGGGGATGGGTCCATCCATCACTCAGGTTGGTAATAGGGCAATGGTGGGATCTGATATAGAGCAGTTTATCCCAATTATTAAAGGTAAACACTATATTGTTTTAGACTCTGCTAAGGATCAAGAAAATTTTATTATTTATAATAGAATTAGTAAATTAGTTAAATATAAGCACGGGCAAACTTTTGTTGGGGGCGACTACTACTACATATCGCATTTTTCTACATCTACAATAGGAGTATATGAGCTCGATGGTATCACCAATACATCATATATAAATGGGCCAAAAGCAGAAATCACCCCCGGAGCAGATCCAGAAAAGAAGCAAATATCAAATGGCAACATTTCTAACGAGTGGACCATGTTCATGTCTTACAATTTGTACCACTGGTCTAATTCTTCTGCTTGGAAGCCTGAGATGTATGGTGATATAATGGGCGCTTTAAATGGTAGGTGTTTGACTTCTAGTTATGCGTTACAGTATAATGCTATAACTTCTAAGAATGTAAAAAAACATATAGCGAATGTAACGTGGAGAACAGGTAGCCTACCTCTTATAACTGAATCCCCTTCGGGTTATAACTATATTGAAAACGCAAACACAGACATGTCTAAAACAGGCAGTCTTGACCCAACTATTCCTTTAGATTTTGCAAAAAGTTGCCCGATTTACAAGCCGCCTTATAAAATAGAATCTGTAACTAGAGAAAACGGTTTTGATCCTAGGTCTAGGATCATTAAAGTTACTTTAGACAGAAGACTTGATTTCCCGACAGTAAATTACTGGAAAAATTTTGATACCCCGCTAAAAGGTAAAGTGAGCGAGAATTTAGATGCTTATCAAAACTTTGCAAATGATTCAGATTTTAGAACAGATGAATCGGCGGTCATAGATTATGTTTTGCATTATTTAACAAACAGGGAATGCCCAAGAAATAAAATAGGAGATGTTTCTCTAGACAACAATAACTTTTGGAAAAAACAAAGACCATTTGGTTGCTGTTATCCTAGATTTTATTTTGTCAAACTGATTCCGCAAGTATCTAAAGATACGGTAATGTATTCAGACCATTATACTCAAATGGAATATTATCTTCGAGCGATGTGTAATGGATTTTTAGATCCTGACTCTGAGTTATCTTTGAGTGAGCTTGAGAGAATAATTAAACTAGGTTTTACGGGTATAGATTTAACAGGCGGTTATGATTCAGCTTATGGAGATTATTTATTTGAAAATTTAATGAGTAAATCTTTTGATGCTACAACTCAAAACTATAGGCCGATTTCGCCGGACACAACAGCTAAATTTTAAAAATGAGCGCAGTAATAGACAACGAAACTTTCTTAACTAATGTTCTAGGTGCTGGCAATGTAGATATTACAGGTTCAGTCTATGGATTATGGGTATCTGTTTTTAGAAATGTGAACCACAGCTCAAATGGGTATACATACCCAGAAGCTTTGGTGAGCGACATAATGTCAATAGATTACTCTTTGACAGGCAAAACATTTACTGCTTTCAATCGAGAAGGTAAAGCTCCAGACGTAAGATTCTTTATAACTTCTGGAGTTAAAGGGGCTGCTTTTTATGATACAAACACTATCGCAGCAGATATTACAGATAGTTTTATTTCTGGCGAAAGCCCAAGTATCATAATGTCTGGCCAAGGATTTACTGGGGATGTTTATAGAAAATACGAAGTAACTGGTTTAGTTAATTCTTTAGCTTCAAATTTCCAATCTTTAAGTGTTTCAGGGGAAGACTGGGTTAAAACAAGCATAGGAATCTCTGCGGACACAGAAGAGGCAGAATTTGTTGATTCAGGTTATTCTGGGTATGCAAATGAAGTTCAAACTAAGTATAAGTTTCTTTTTTCTGACGCATCGAATTCTATTCAAGAAGATTTATCAATTTTTGATATTCCAACTCAAATAGAACCGGGCGCAGCTTTAAGGTATAGAATTTCCAGAAAGAGCGACCCTTTAGGTACATATGTAACACCTCAGGTTACTGCTGACAATAAAATGATTATAGACTACTCCCAGTATGAGGACGTAGTTCCTGTAAGCGCAGAATCTAATTTAGATTATAATTTTGAAACAGATCATATTTTAAGATTTTCTCAATCAAGTCTCGAATCTATTCGAGCCGGTAATATAACAGATTTAGCCATAAAAGGTGGTGGCGCTATAACGGGATTGAGAGTTTCGGCGACGGATGGGAGCAACTTTGCTTTTACAATTTTGCCTTCAGGGAACGAAAGTTTTGATGATTTATATAAAATTGATTTTTCTATAGATAAATTCAAAGAAACTGAGAGAACGGGCGTTGATGGTTATGTTTTAACAGGTATAGTAACTGGAGGAGTTACTGGAACTATTGACTTAGTTTCAGGTAGCGAGGTCTACCCAAGAAATATACAATCAGATACATACGATCAATCTTATCTAAGAGAATTGGCAAATTTAAGTGAGCTCGAATATAATGAAGAAGTAGTTCAAAATGATGACGATGTAGAAGCAGTAGAATCAGATACGTCAACTCTTGCTAAAGCTGTAAATGATTATTATAGTCAGCTTGCAGAATTACTGTCTGACGACGACACTAGACCTATAAATGACAACCCGGATAGGGTTAGCAAATATAGCGTAGACGAAGAAGAAATTGTCGAGCAATATATAGAAAATAATTCTAATGGATTATTAAAATTTGCTTTACCTACTTTAAGCTTGCCTAAAGATACCATCGATAAGGGCTACTATTCTAATTATTTAAATTCTGGCGAGTCTTATATAGCTCTTCCTTTAGTGGAGTATTCTGCCGATCCGAGCTATGTCTATTATGGAAATCAGAATGGTCAGTTAGCCTACTACACAAGCAACAGTCTGCTTAGATCTTCTATTAATTCCACGGCAGGAGGGATTACTATAGGAGCGACTGGATTATGCGTTGGGGATTCCGCTGTGTATTCTAAAGCTAGCTCAGATACTATTTCTTTTTACAATGGTCGAGATTTAAATATTGACGTAGACGGAGTAATAAAGAAAGACAATTATACAGATCCAGACAAGTGGTCTGAAAGCGTAAATTATTTTTATGCAAAAAATGCATTATATTCTTTCGATATTTACCCTGAAAATTCAGACGATTCGAATCGAAAAGCTTTTTCTAATGCTTTAGGGCAAGCCGCAGGGTTATTAAGTCAAGGCACTGGTGAGTTTTTAGATAAACAGCCAAGATTGTTTTTGGAGAGAGAAATTTATGTCGAAGAATACGACGAAAATCAAGCGCAGCTAGTATCTGAATCTTTTAAATCTAGCATAGATAATACTGCGGATGTAGAATTAACAACTTTTCCAAACGAAAAGTTATACGGTATACAAACATATGCTGATACCAATAGATACCAAAACTTTTTTCAAAGTCGAGATTATCAAGAACAAATAACTTTCAACAAGTTTATTCCTTATAAGGATTCCTCTAGTGTTCAAAATAATTTTTACGAATATATAGAAGACAGCGGTATCTCTAAATTGTATTCTAAAGCTGCAAATGCTTCTGTTTCGGATTTTCAGATAGCAAGACTTGAGTATGTTACTGGAGATTCTTTTTCTTACGCAGATTTGTCTAGTGATTATGCGGTTTGGGGCGGAACACCGACAAGCGGCACTGTAATTATTGATTCTTATTCAGAGAGTGAAGATATTGCAAGTAATGCTTACCATCTTTATGGCTACAATAGCCAATCTGATGTTTTATCTTTCATCAAAAGTAATGTAAGAATTAGTAGTTCAAACGAAGTACCGGTTCCGTCTTTTAATAATTTTTGTGTATTAAAATTTCCCAAAAAAAGTTTTACTAAACAAGAGTATTATATAGAAGAAGATAACTCTCGATATTTAGCTTATAGCTTTTCATTATTGCAAAATAACACTACTCAGCTACCACCAGAAAAAGCATTTTTTAATATACAAATATATGATTACGCAGTAGCACAGACGCAAATAAATAATCGTTGGGTTACCAACAAAGACAATCCTTACAATAGCGACTACTTTGGGGCGGAAAATATTTATGGAGATATCATTCCTAGATTTTTTGAAGACACTGTTGATAATGAAGATAAGAGAAAGGCTCTGCAGCTTTTAGACTACCCGAATGGCCCAGCCAGCTCTAAAAATTTTGAAGGAGTTACCGTTTTAAATGAGCCAACCATAATAAACAGCTTAACGGATGGAACTATCAAAAATTCTATAAAAGTTGAAGAAGCAGATCTTAGATCTTACGAGAGATTCAACGACTTCATACTTGACTTTAACACAGGCGGAAAAATAATTAAAGGGTTCGGTATAGACACTAATGTGCCAAGAAAATTTTCAGACACAAAAAGACTAAAAATTACCAGAGTAAAATACAATATATACTCTAAAGATTTAGTTATTTTAGGAGATGCTGGGTTTCCTGATGAAGTAGTTCTCAATACAGCATGGGAATATAAACTACAGTATAAATTAAAAACAGACAATAGCTGGACAGAGTTAAGCAATTCAAAAGCTCTTACAAATAGCGACTTACAAACAACGTCAGAATTTTTAAATCCATTTTTTTATGTATCTAGTGATCTATCTAAGCGAGCTTACTTATCAACAGTAGCTTTTAGAACTAATATGCCTTGTTTTCTGGATGACAATGATTACGAGTTTAGAATTTTTAAATATGAAAAATTAGTTTCGCCTTTCAATAGCATAGATATTATAAATAAAACTAATTTTCTACCAATAAACGTTTCTTGGACCAAGAATAGCACAGCCGAATACTATAATATTTATCAAGTAGACAGCGGAAACAATCAAACCCTCATAGAAACTGTCCCGGCTTCGGAGGCGTCTTCTTATTCGCTACCGAGAGTAAAACAAAGTTATTTCGATTTAGGTCCAGCTAATTTTAGCGTTGGTTCAGGCTATTATGATATTTTAGTGTCGGGAGTAGATCCTGCAGCAGATACTTTAAACCTGTCTGTAGACTCAACATTCTCTAACTTCAAAGTGGGAGATGATATCGGCGGACAACAATACAGTGTCAACGTAACACAGAACAATGCTAATTACAGCAATCAGTATTCAGCTGTATCAAATACTTCATACTCTCCAGTAATAGATTTTAGAAATGATGAGGCAAAACAGTCTGCCTTCACAATAGATCAAAAATATGACAATTACTATTTTGTTACAAACAGCCAAAACGCTACATTGAGTAATGTTGCTAGTGATTTCGAGGCGTATATAGTAAACACTGGATCTACATCATGTACTTTAACTCACGGCGGAGGAACTACAAGTATAGCTAATGGAGCAGGCGTTTACATAAATGGATCTACTGTTTCAGCGATATCTTTTACTGAGGCAAGTTCTTTTAATGTTTCTTTATATGCCACTCAATATGGATTAGTAAATAGCGATGCTTCAACCGATGACAGCTTAACTGAATACTTAGACTATTTCATAATAAACGATTCTGATTCAAGTATTGATTTTACTTTTAGTAGCCATAGTACGACAAAAACGATTCCAGCCAATCAAACTAGTGTTTTTTATTATAGTGGAAGTGCAATTCATGATGGAGTATCTTATTCAAATGTCAATCAAAATTTAACGACTTTAGAAACCTCTTCGAGAACTGTTAATTTAAATTTCTCAAACCTAACAGTTACAAGTGATGTCGAAGCTTTACCTGTTTATAATTTTAACAACAATGTTTTGAATGTAAACGGCTCCATGACCGTTTCTCCAGACACTCTTGCTTTAATAAGCAAGCAGGGGGCTACTTTAACTAAAACAGAGCTATCTTCTTTTGATCATACTAAAATTTATTTTGATGGCTTAGAAGAAGAAAGGTTCTCTAATTATATATTGGTAGACGACACGGATATTATTCTTTCTAATTTTCAATCTAATGATGAAAGAGATTACTACTTTGTTGTGGATAAAAATATTCAAAGAGATTTGAATATAAGAATTTTAAATGGCTCATCTGTTAGAAAAATACCAATAGAGTCCACTTCTTTTAAAATTAATGTTTACAAATTAAACGGTTCGGTTAAATATAAATTGACATTACCTTCTAGTAATTTTGAGTTTGGTCTATCCGGTAGCAATGAGCAGTTGATTGAAGTAAAACAAGGAGATGTAGGCTTGACTTCTTTGAATGAAATAAATTTAAACGAAGATCTAGAAAAAGTAAAAAACAATAGTTTTATTTACATTTCCAATAAATCAAATTCTGGCGTTAACTTTAAATCAGATAAGTTTTCACCCAAAAATACCATAGAAATAGGGCAAAATGAAGTTTATAGGATTTCAAAAGTTTCAATTAATAACGACGAGCAAGCACAGCTTCAGCTTAGTAAAATAGATAATGAAAACAATCTGCTGTTTTTTGATTTCAGTAAGTACGCTGATTTTTCTTCGGCTACTAATATAAATTTATTTAACCTTAGATTTAACAATACTAGCTTGAGTGTTGACGGAGCCTCTTTATCGGGCAAAGATTCTTTCTTAATTCTAAAGAATACTTTTGCTTCAAACAAGTTAAATAATCAAGTATTAAAAGAATCAAATATTTACAGATTAAGTGGTGATTTTCCTTCGGTTTCGGAACCAGCTTTTGCAAATTCTGAAGATAGCGTTTTTACAAATATATACGACGCAGATAATTATAGATTTATTTACATAGATGACGACAACCTGAAAAATATAACTATTCGAGATAAGTTCGATAGAACTGATCCTAGAAGAGGTTTTATAATTACAAAAACTAATCGAGAAATAAAGGCAAGATCTTTTGATGGAATATATGATTTTAATTTAAATAATAGCCAACGGTTTGCTTATGAGTTTGACCAAGGGGTTACTCCTGACGGATCTCTATCTGTTAAAAATAAGAAGGTAGATTTTAATATTTTAAATGAAAATTCTATAGGAAGTATTTCTTTAATTAACCAACCTATATACTCTGGTGCTTATTATGTCAACTTAACTTTATCTAGCATTTCTATAAATAGCAACATTATTAAAAAGAACAGGATAATGGATTGGACTAATAATTATTATCCAGTTTACAATGAAGAAGAATTTTTTATAGCTAAAAATAAAAACGAAATAGAAGGTGTTAGAGAGTATCAAAGCTCGAACACTTATTACTACGAGATTGATTTTAATTGTGACGTAGAAAAAGTTGTATGGAAAACCCCTGCATCTTCTAATTTTATAATAAGAAACACTAGTTCAAGAATAGTAAAAATAGTAGACATCACAGCAGATACCGCAGAAAAGGATCTTTCGCCCAATGAAGAAATAGAAATAAACACTACTTCTGTAGTCGGCCCAAGAAGTTTCACAGCAGTACCAGAAGGTGTTTTTACATTAAAAATAAATAGCAGTAATCAGGAAAAAGAAATAGAATCAGATCATCCGGTAGCAAAAACTAAAGACACTATAAGTAATTTGCTTAATAAGGATGGTCTTATTTCTGTTGATTTGAATGCTCCCTCTCTAACTAATGATTCTAATTGGTTTTGCTTCGGTTTAAGTTTAGGTAGCGATAATAACCCTCTTCAAGGAAACATTTTAAATGATTTATATTTAAAAGTTTACGTTGACGGGACAGATTTAGGTTATGGTCAAGTAAAGTACGAAGGGAATGCAAGTGCTGTTAATTTTAACAGATTAAAAAGAGTTAATTTTGATTTAGGAAAGATATTTAAAGATGACACTTCATTTACTGGTGATGTAGAAATAATTCCTTTTTACAGAGAATTACTTACCTATAGCTTGCCAAATCTTGCGACAAGCACTACAAGCACTATAGCAGATGGCAAAAAAATAATTTTTGTTAATTTGGTCCAGTGCAGCGATCAGGCTAAAAATAAAATATTCGACGGTTCTAATGAAATAGAGCTTTTAAATGTAAACGCTATAGAAATATTTACTAAAAGCGGGTCTGGTTGGAACAGGGAGACTGTAGCCGAAAATATACCTGCAATTCAAAATTTACATGCGTCTCCCCAAGGGGTAAGCGGAGTTAATTCTTTTTCTGGGGCTTTCAATAAAACAGGATATGAGTTTTTAGAAATAAGCAACATCGACACTCTTAGGGTAACCCTAGACAGTTTTGAAAAGAAGGCTTATGACACTTTTTACTTATATAATTTTTCGGGTATAGATTATATAAATTTTATATTTTCTAACGGGGCTACTTCTAGGTATGCCGTAGGTGCTTTCAATAAATTAGAATTTGATGGATCTTCTTTTAGAGTAAAGCCTATTTTGTATTCAAAAAGAAACCAATATATTGACAAAGATTATTTAGATAGCTTCTTCAAGCCTGAATATTGGGATGAATCTTATGGACTGCTCCCGGTTGGGACAGTTTTCAAAGAGACAAATTCAAATATTTTAAGAAAAAAAACCTTTGATAGCAATAGCTCATTTGATGCTGTAAATTTAGAAATAGCAAATGAATCAGAAGAATCTTCACAGGACGGGCTAAGCGTTAGCTTATTAAGAGTAGATAAATTAATTCAGAACTCTGATAAATTCTTTGTTTATGGGTCCTCTGTAAAAAATGAGCTTGGTAATTCTTTTGATGAGTATAAGCTTGAATTAGCAGGCGACATAGGCGATGGGAATTCGTTTTTTGTTTTCAATAATACAATTAATAATTTAAGCATAAGCTTGGGGGGTAATACTGTTAGCATACCTAAGTTTACCATGTATGAAATTACAGAAGGTTTCATGCGCCCCTTTGATAGTAGAAGAAAAAATGAGTTTTTCATATCAGATAATCAGTCTGAAAAAGTTAATTTTTTAATAAAATCAAATTTAGATATAACTAAATCTTCTCCGCCTACTTATGAAATCGATGGGGTTAATCTTAAAGTATTAGACAACAGCAATTATCAAAATATTTTAATAACCTTAGATAGCCAAAACACAGAGAATTTATATTCAAGCACTTTGTATTACGAAAGTAAAGCAGATTCTTTTTCGATTGGTTATCAAACTGGGGGTTTACCAAATAGGGTTGTTTATAACTTGAGCGACTTTCAACAATTCAATGAGAAGTTTTCTTCTCCAAAGCAATTAGCCAAGCTTTCTTACGATGTGGGTAGTGCAGGACATTATCTATTAAGCAATTCTCAGGCTTCATTTAATATCTCAACTTTAGGGGCAGGAAATTATTTTCTTGTAAACAGCTCTGCTAGAGATTTACCAGTTATTAGTGAGGGAGAAAACAAAGTTTTATATTCTAGTAATGTGCTAGTGTTAAACGCATCTGCATCAGATAGATACTTAAAGAAAGGTAAAAATGAAGATGAGTTTTACGCAGTGTTTAACCCAAAAACAAAAATATCTACTCAAAGAGAAATAGCAAATGTTTTAGGTTTAGAGACTTATTCTGAAATATCTGCTATTTATAATTTAGATTTTGTTAGAACGGAATCTTATTTAAGGCTTTTTTCAAAACAAGGAGATTCAGAAAGCGTATACTTAAATGAAAAACAATATTATGGAGGAGTTGAGATTCCTACAGACACATTAAGTAATGTTGTTGCTTATGAGGTGGGAACGGGTCATGAGACTATTTATAAGTTTAAATTTATAGACAAGTCTTCTAATTTTTATACGTTACCGGGAATAGTAGCAGGAGAGAAATACATAGTAGAAGCAGATAATGATTTACTGCTAAATCAATCAATTGTAGATCAACTTTCTGACAAGAATAAATTAATTGGCCAAGTTAAGTACATGGGGAAGGTGATCGAAAACGGAAAAACTTTCAATGGTGGAGCTTCTCCTTGGTATGAAGTAAACTATCCTGACTATGTAAAAGTATATAAAGTAATAGAAGAGTTTCCGCAGGGTTACTCTACGGAAGCGTGGCAAAATAGCGTGGCACAAGAATATAATGGGCTTACAGAGGCTGACGTAGCAAGCGCAGAAGCTGGCGAAGTTGTCTCTGACCCATTAGCTTTATTTAAAGAAAAGATAAAGAACGATTTACCATCTACTCTCACTGAGATTGGAGATGCAGGAACAACTATAGCTTGGATACCAGACGGGGAAACAGCTTTTTGGCTAAGCGATTCCTATACTCAAAACAATTGGATAGTTCAAGAAGTGTTAACCGATTCCAAAGAGTTGATATTAGATGATAACAACAAGTTGTTATTTAAAAAATGTAAAATGAGAACAGAGTCTTTAAGATCGCCTGTCTCTAGCTTCTCTTATTCTTATTACTCAGCCTTACAGGACCGAATCTTTTTATCAGAAGGTGGCGATGCCACAGTTGGCTTTGATTACAATCTAACACCAACCCAAAAGCAAAGATTTAAAAATTTAACTAATGCTGAATATAATAAATTAGACTCAATAAATTCTAATGGAGAAAATTACAAGATAGCTCTTATTGGGGTGCAGGATATACTTTCTACGCCTGCTGAAGACTCTCAGCTAAATGGATCTAAAGTTGAGATAGCAATTAGAATTAATAAAATAAATGAAATGCCTAAGCTTGAGCTAGAGGATTTTTCTCAAAACGGTATAGTCAAAATGCTAAATAATGAACCATGAGTGCTACAAGTTTTTATACAAATATACAATACGGCATAAAATCTTTCTCTCTGCCTGCTTTAGCTGGGGGAACCACAAATATATCTGAGGAACTCACTAGCGCTTATGTTTACGAAATAAATAATTCAGAAACTTTTAATTCGGTAAGTTTATCTAATAATGATTTGCTTAAAAGTTTTTACAATAATTTCATTAATAAATCAGCTGGGTTAAATTCTAAATCAAATTTTAATTTAAATTTCATAGATTCTGTTTATCAGATAGATTCTATTTTATCTTCCCTTTACGTAAAAACAAAATTTAACAATCCAAGTTATGGGGCTAGAAGAGTTGGAGATAAAGCTGGAATAGAAATAACTACTTCCGGTGTTCTAAATAATGCTAACCTAATACCTGATTTTAAGTTGTATACTGTCGGAGCTCAGACTTTAGATAAATTGGTTTTAGGCAACCAGAACTCAGAAACTTTCCAAGCGGATGAAGAAAAAGCTGCCCCATATACAGAAGTTAGAGAGTATGAAGGTATACTTTTGCAGAACTATGGGATACGTCTTGATCCCTATTGGAAAGAGGTCTATCCGTGGTTTCAAGTAGATGAACATGAAGATCTAAGCAGTAAAATACAGTATCAATTTCAAAACTGTAAAATTTACTCTTTTGTGGTTAAAAATTACGACTATTCGACTCTTAGTTTCTATTATTCAACTTACTTTTTTATAGCATTAAACACGGCTAAGTCTAAGACTCAAACGCAAAATTTTTCTGATTTTACAGGAGCTTTTTCAGGTAGCCAGACCCTTCAGTTAAGCAAGGCTATTTATCCTTTTCCAATAATAAAAAACAATCAGACGGTTTATGCTGGTAGTTCATACGATGAGAACCTGAGCGGGGTTGCTTTCGACTACCCCTTATTCTATAAAAATCAGTCTGGTTTTTTAAATGAAGATGATGCAATGACTGGTTTTATAACTGGCACTATGGCTTGCGATTTGGGAGGCAACTTGATGGTTAGTTATACAGGAGGCGCAGGTTATGAAACAGGGACAGTCTTTAAAGTTGCAGACTCTCAATTATGTGGAGTATCAGGTAGGTCTGTTTTCATAAGAGTTAATGATGTATTATCTTCCGGTGCTGAATTTTATAAAGACTTACCTGACGTTTCGGGTGCTATAAATATTTACGCTTTTAATTTTAGTGGGATAGATTATGTTAAAAATAACGGCTCACTAAGTAATATTGTAAGTTCGGGGTCTATAGCAGATAGTACACAATTTTATTCGGGATTGGAGTTAAAGACTTCTAATTACTATTCTTATAATTACAATGAAGATCTGGAAGAAGATGGGTTTACTTTTTCTTATAATTTTAGAGCCGCAGGGGACGGAGAGTCCACAGATTATATTTTAGATGTTAAACCAACTGTAAAGCAGCCAACAATATTTTTAGAGCAAGACGCAGCTAACGATGACGTTCTTGTGAAATCTGATTATGCAACATACTTAGATTATAGATTTAATGATGAAGCTATTTCTACCGTTTCTATAACAGATACATCTAATGGGTTAGGGCAAGAAACAACTATATCGACGACTAATAAAGAGGGAACATTAGAGGCTACAGTTAGAAATTATTTTTACAACTTTGATTCTCAGAATTTAGAAGCTTTCTCAGCTAAATCTTCTATTTATTTAAATAAAAATATAACAATACCAAATTTTACATTTGAGCTAAGAAGAGGTGGCAGCATAGCCACTTTTTATGATGCTGATTTAACAGCAATTACTTCTATAACATCTACTGCTTTAGGGCAAGGAGATATTTTTAATTATTTTTACTATCCGCCTAATACAGAAACTGGGACTTATAGGATATACTTAACTTATGGAGGCGAAAGTTTATACGTAAAACTAGCTGATGATTTCGAGCCAGTTCTAGTTCCGTCTGGATCTTATTATGAGCTAACAAAAGCGCAATTCGAGCAGTTTATAAATTCAACTGGAAACATAGATATAAAGATACTTAAAAATAAACAAACTCAATTTACTTTTCCATTTGTAATTAAAACGGCTTACACTGACACCCCTACTGTTTCGACGCCAATAATAACTCAAGTTAGCATGAGGTCTTATTCGACCGCTGACCTTTTCTTCTCTTTTAATCATACTTATGCCACAGAAGCAGTTTGTGAAGTTTTTAATCAAGATAGTAATTTAATATATACTCAGGTTATAGATTTAAATTTCAGCTCATCTTCAGCTACTAAAACAGGAGTGCTGGAAGGCATAAATGCCAGTTTTTCAGTTGGTGTTTTCCTTAAAATTACAGTAAGAAGCCTAGCGGTTACTTCTGGAGTCGAATCTTATAATTCAGCTAATGCTTCGTCTTCTTCTTATCAGTTGCCTTTCAGGTTGTCTATCTCAAGACCCTCTGCGATAAAATTTTACTCTGATTCTAATTTAACAACTGAAATAACTAAAATAACTGTCAATTCAACTGCATATTTAAAATTAGTGCTTTATGATTTACTCCAAAATGAAATAAGCACTTCTCAATACGTTAATTACATAAAGACATCTAGCATAAATCCATATTTTACTATTAATAATTCTTCTGACCCTTCAGCGGACATGCGAGGTGTAACTCTTACTAGGATAAATAATCATTCTTATTCATTATTTATAAACATAAACAATTCTATAAATGTTAATCAACTATCAATAAAAGCTCACTACGATCCTTTATTCTAAAATGGCAGAAGTACAAACATACGTAAGAGTAGAGAACCAGAGTCTTTCGCAAATTGGTTCTTCCATAGAAATCCAAGCGCAATACGAGTTTGGAAAAAATCCTATTATTTTGTGGTCCTTTGAGGCTGGGCAAAACGAAGATGTTATTTTATATATAGAAAGAGAAAATCTTCTTACTGGAAATTTCGAGCCTGATGAAAATTTATCTCAAACTGAATCTTTAAGCACTCAGCAGCAGTATACAATTCTTTTAGACCCAAATAGAAAAACGAGAGTTCATTTAGAGGTCGAAGATTGGCCCACTGTAATTTCTACTTCTGATTATTTAATATTTAACCCGCAGCCTAATTTAGTACAAATAAATAATCCTGCGAATACACAAGAAGCTATTTACACGTTTTTCGATTCTGATTATGGATTAAGCATTTATCAAAAACAAAACGAAAGCATTATAGTAAACGGTTCCGTATCCTTTTTAAGGCCAGAAAATTATAATATAAGTAATGTCAGATCATTAAATCTTGAGTATCAGGTAGATGGTGAAGAGGGCTGGGGCTCTACCCCAATAAACCTCCCATCAAGTCCTACTCAAACAAATGAAAGCTACTCTTTTAAATTTGAGAATTTACCAATATTTAGACCCTCAGATCGTTTAGTAGTCAAGTTTCGCTTGGTTTTAGATGCCGGAGGCGTTTATGGGGTACACTACTCAGAGATAAAAACATTAACTTTTACTGATTATGGATTATCGTTAGATCCGGCTTCGCTGAAACAGGCTTCTTTAAAATATGAAATAACAACTACCGTGTCAGAGTCTTATTTTGCGATGGAGTATAGTGATAATATTGAGCCAAATAATGAACTTCATCATTACTTTAACGATGAGTCAAAATATAAAACTATACGTTATACTGATCAGACTTATGATGTTTTCACAGGGAGGCCATCTTCAAAAGGCTTTATATACCAAAGTTCGGGGAATGATAGTAATTTAAAAGGATTTTTTTATCCAGCTTGCGTATCTCAAATTTTACCATGTATCAACTTAATTAAAAATAGTGAAGGAGAAAATCAAAACATAAAGTTATCTTGGAAGATAATTGACAATTTTTTTGATTATAGTTTTTTGTCTAATCAATTAAGAGTAGAAACAGATTTATTAACGGTAAAAGTTGAATATTATGATGGTGGGTCATACCAGCCAATAAAAGATGAAATTTCTTTAATTAATGGTATAAATTACACATCTAATTTTTTTGTTATATCTTTAAGGAGGGATGAAATTGCTACTGGCAACCTTAGTTATTTTGATAAGATATCTCTATCAGATAATAATACTGATAATTTAAGAATAACTATTATAAGGCATCATGTTTATTTAACGACTCCTGTTCAAGAGAGAGCTCTTGTTGAATTTACAGGTAATCTTTTATTGCCCCCTAAATGGACTCACATTCTTTATGATCAATATAGAGATACAAATATTGATACAGAAGAAGAGGTTTTAAAAATCAAATTAGACAGCGTAAGTCTTAGGGGCATTGTTTTGCCTGAAGCTGGATTCAAAAAAAATATAAACATGGCGAATTGGGTTCAGTATTCAGATGGCTATTCTACAACTCAGTCAACAAAAATATTTTACAAACTAACAACCCAAGCCAAAGCTTTATATTTAGACTCCATAAGAGAAGGAACAATAGTTTACGTTCAGTTGCCCTCTTCTGGTTTAGACGATGTGTTTTTAACACCACCAACGCTTGAATTGCCTCCTCCTAATATTGATGCAAACGGAAAAAAAGCCGAGGGAGAAGTTGTTTTAAACGAATATGGCAAAATAGCTGGAATCAAAATAACGGAGCCCGGATACGGTTACTCCATGTTTAAGACAGAAGCTGATAAAAGGACTCAAACATTCGTTGATTACTTGCCTCTTGTTAAGTCTAGATATCATATAAGATCTACAAATTCTAATATTACAAAAGAAACCTTGGTGCCGCAAAACGCTTCGTTTAGTAGGTTAAAAGCTTCTTTGAGTAACGGGGTTAAGCTTAACGATCCAAATGGCAACAATCTATCTGCATTAAACACTGAGCAGCAAGATATTTTAAAAGAATATTTAAGTAGAACTGGAGCAGATGTTTCTTCTGAAGGAGATGTTTCAGGAGACGATCCGTATGTGAATAACGGGGATAACAACTCTTCTAATAATGTAACTATTCAATCAATAGATTTAGAGTGGTATAATATATCTAAACTCTATGCAGATAAAAACAGTAACCCTCTCGAAGATTTAAATATATACAATTTAGATACTGATGTAAACATTGGGTCCGTAGAGGACTCTAAAATAAAAGATGAAATAGAACCTGCGCAGGTTGCCACTGACATTTCTAATACAGACATTACCCTAGACGGCCAAGTTAAAAAAACTGCAGACAGTAACTTGTATACTTTAAATGAGCTACCTGTGTTTACAGATGCAAGCGCAGCATCTTCTGTGTTTAACCCTACAGCAGGACCTCCTTGGTTGACTTTATTACCTTTAGATAAAAGGTCTGATGGAGCAGCCGCTCACGGAGCGCTTCCTAATATGCTTACAAGGGGGGACAGTTTTTTCAATAGAATTGTAGATGGAGTAAATAATTTAAATCAGGTTAGATTAATTTTGCCTAGCGTTTGGGCTATAGACCTTATCGAAAAACGAGATACTTGGGTTAGAAGCAGCCAATTAGATCCAGAAAGAATTACATTCCAGAAATCAGGAGAATTCAGCTCTCAGACTACTATTCAAAGCTACACTGCGCCATCAAATTCTAGTGGTATTGGGGCTAGAGTTTTAAGGTCTGTTAAGAAGCGTAACGTCGGTGGTGACATTGAGTCGTTAGAGCTTAATCAAAGTATGCAAATAACTCCAATGATTCATCCATGGATGGAGCAAGCTATACCAAGCTTTTTCACTCAAGCATTTAACAAGAAATACTTAGCTTTTGCTGTAGGCAGAAGAGAAGAATGCGATAGGTATGTACCTTTTCAAGAAAACGGTTTCGGCGTTTTAAATGGCTGCGGGACAAGTGTTCAAATCCCGCCCGGAACTAGTGTTCCTGAAGGAAGAATAGTTACAACATCAGCAGAGTTAACTTTCTTTAATGGTGGCACTATTTCTTTAACTCCTAATGGATCAGCGGAAGCGTTTTCATTCAGTTACGATAATGGGTATTGTAACACTTACAGCTGCGCTTCTCAGCAAGATTTAGAATTTGATTTTAGATATTCTAATATGTATCCAGCTATACTAAATATACCGTGAAAGATTTATCCTTTAGCTCCTTGATGAAAGAGGGGATTAAAATAAAAAACAGCCTAGCAGAAACGGCCAAAAATGCTAGCAGAGCTATATCTGAAAATAAAAAAATAACCTCCAGTTCAGCTAATGCGAACCAGAGGTTAAGTATCTGCAATAAATGCCCCAATCTAATCAAGGCTACAGGCAGATGCGATTTATGCGGATGCTTTGTTTTTCTGAAGGTTAAGCTCGATTTTGAAAGCTGCCCTATAGAAAAATGGTGATTACCTACCCGGAGCTTTCTTGATTCTAGCAACAAGCTCGAACATCTTAGTAGGAGATATTTGCTCTAAGCTAGATATGTTTTCAGCATCAGGATAGTTGTCTTTCATTAATCTTTTCTTGACATCTTCAAAAACAATATTCTTGTCCTTCATAGCCTTGACCAAGGTGTTCAAAGGTGCCATTGGATTCTCAACAACCATCTCTTCTTTAAATGGCTGCTTAGCTCCGATTTCATCTTTACCAACAATATTGATTTTTAGGAAATTGCGAACGCATCTGACAAAAGCTCTGTTTTCTGCCATAGCCGAAAGATAGCTTCTGGTGAAGCTTGTTGTGTTATCAGGGTGAGTATCCGCAATAGCCTCAAAAGTAATACTCTCTCCCCCTGTTTCATAGTTACCAATCCACTTAATGGAACAAACAACACAGACATACTCAGGGTTTGCTGTAATAACCCTATGCTCCACAGAGTGATATCCTCTGACTTGAGCAAGCTCTTTAATCCCGCCAAGCAGAATCAAGAGGTCTCTGTCGTCTAACTTAGAAACATCAGTCTCATCCGTGTTTTGCTTATTTGAGACCAAGTACTCTGGCTTGATCATTTTTCTCCAGTTAACAGATCCGTCCTCGTTAAACTCATAAGGAATAGATGGGTCTTCCAAGAGACCTAACTCGTTGCGAGTAAATAACTTAGGAGGGGTTACGCTGGGCTTTGTTTTGCTTTTAGCTGTAGCCATAGATATAAATATACTTAAATTTGCTCTGAAGTCAAGAAATAAAAACTATCTGCCTCTTCACAAAAAGAATCGCTGATCATCGCTGGTAGGTCATGGTAAGTATCTCTGACTTTTTGACAAGGCTTACCTGCAAGGATATCTGAGCGAGAAGCATACATTTGCCCTGACTTGATAACAATTTTGCTTGTCTTGTATTTAACAAGGCTCCTATCAACTTCGTCAAGAAAACTTAGGTCAACTTTGTTTATTTTATTTATCCGGCTGTAGTCAAGATATTTGATTTTTTCTTTATTTAAATCTTCATCGTCAAGGCTTGTCATTAAGTCAAAAATAATATGCAAGTCTTCTAACACGGGAAGCATAGAAGCATCTGAGTTTTGCTTTATCTTAAAAAATACTTTCTTGATTCTGTCCTTTTGTCTTCTGAGCAAGTCAGCGCTAATAGGCTTATCTGTAACTATTGAAGCTTTACAGTTTTTAAGTTGTTCTTCTAGATTTGCTTCAGAGAAGTGTTCGTCCATTCTGATGAAGATCTCATCGCTATAGCTTTCTTTATTTACCTGAAAGTGACAGTCAGGAATTAAGTCTATAGACTTGACAGCGAAAACTTTACCAATATATAAAGAAGGATTAAACGTAAAAGTTTTTTCAGGGAGAAGTTTTTGAATAATTTTAGCAGCTACTTCTTCTGGTCTAATGTTATTGATAAGATTTCCAACTGGATTTAAAAAACCTTTTCTTTTATCTTGCGAGTCAACGACTTCATCTTCGGAAGTCAGTAAATTGTCTATAGAATAATCGTGCTTTAAGAAACATTGAGGTATATCATTCTCAGAACATATCAAGGAGTACAAAGTTGAGCTGCCGCAGAATAGTTTACAGTTTTTTATTAGATAAGTTTTTTCGTTTAAGCTTACGGAGTCGTTTACAAACGTATGATTGAATTCAAACTTTTTATTCTTTATAAATTGTACGACCTCGATATTATGTTCCTGCAAAAAAGGCGAAATTAAATCTATAACCCTGCTCCAAAAAAGATAGTTAGAATTTTGATCTTCATTTTGGGTGTTTAGGATGATATATTCAGAAAAGCCAAGAGGGAAAAATTTTTGATAAATTTCTGCTTTCTCAGGTTCTATCCCAGTTGTTTTAGAAAAAGATTCTAGTAAATTCATTTTAAATACACAGAATGATTATTGTTTATACAGAAGTCGTCAAGAGAATAGCATTCGTAAAAATTTTCCTTGATAAACTCTGGATCTTCAAATTCTTTACCTTGCACAAAAGCATCAGAGATATTTTGATTTCCAATTAGAATTGGGGCAGCTTTTGCGTTTGTAAACACGCATACATTTTTATCAGGATATTTTTTCTTTACGCCAGCAATAATTTTTGTAGCTAGATATATGTTTTCTTCTGTTGAATTGATTTTAACTAAAACCCTGTCTTCTTTATTGCCTTCTTTAAATAGTTCCTGCTTAGTGATTTCAGTTTTAGATGCAATTTCCTTATGGGCAACTGATCTAAAATAGTGCTCGATTGTTTGTCGAGACATCCCCGTGTTAATTTTATGAATCCAATGCAAAAGTCCTTCATCATTATCTTCAACAAGCGACGCTAAAATTTTATTATATAGACACTTAAGCCATTCTTTATCATCTTTAATATTTGGAATAATTGCTTTGGGGTCTTTTTTAATCGGATCTTTTTTAATCTTCGAGTAATCAATGAAAGGAGATTCATCAATAAACTTTTCTAATTGAGATCCTATGATTTTAGTGCTGAAATTATCTAATACCCATTTTCTTCCAAGCCTAGCTTTTTTGCGCCTATCTCTAGAATCCATGTCATAGACAATCTGCAAATTGTCAGCTATAGACTGCTCTCTAGTTGAAGCCTTAATAAACTCCGTTCCGAATTCTGAATACTCATCCCACTCTAATGCTAGAGAATGAGCTTCTGGGACACACATATCTTGGCCGCAACTATAATCAGTCACAAGAGTTATAAGTCCCGCCAGCTTCGCTTCTTGAATGGGTATCTCTTGACCGCCACTTGTAAAAGGGTGACAATAAACATCCATTAAGTTATATATCTCATTTAACTGCCCTTCTTTTACTCCTACCGTTGTGCTTGTCGTAACAAAGGTCCCTTTTTGTTTGCAAAATGGGCATTCCATTTCAGGGCTTGTAAAAGCTTGAACTTTGTAGTGACCGCAAGCTTTGCACATGTATGTTGTTAAAACATCTTGAAGGGAAACTCCTCTTTCTTTACATAAGCTGGGAATACTCCAGCCTTCATGCCAGCCAGTGTGCAACAATAGCTTAGCTGAAACATCTGGGTTTTTATCTTTGAATATTTTAAACCCACTTAAAAGTTTAGGGACAGTTTTTCTGAGTTGGTTTCTAAAAACAAAACCAATTATAAAATCTTTTTCGTCTATCCCGCTTTTTTCTCTTAATAATTTTTTATGATTATCTTCTAGCGGTTTAAAGTGTTTTACATCTACACATCCCCTTACAGTTTTTACATGGGTGTGTCCTAAGCGATGCATTTCTTGCGTAGCGAAGTCAGCCCAAACCCAGTAGTTCTTTATTTTAGGAGCTGCTTCAATTGCTTTCTTAAGTAATGGTAAAGAATCTAAGGTAGTCCATATAGCGGCGTTTATTTGTTGAAACCATGGCTTTTCAATCGAATAATCAACTCCCCAAAAATCTTGGGTTCCGATGTACACATCAGGCTTCTCTTGGTCTATAATTTTATCTACCACAAAAGCACCATAAGCATACATCCGTTTTTTTTCAGGACTAGAATCGTAATCTTTCTTTTCTGGGCCGCTTGTGGGTACTACTCCGTAGCTTTTCCATGGAGTCCTAGAGAGTTCTGGGTGATTTTCAGAAACTCCTCCTGAGATAGATATTAATTCATATTTACCTGTCTCATAAAGATAAGAAAGAATGGCCCTAGCATTCCTGCCAAAGCCAGTCTTACTTAAAGCAAAATCACTGTGGAATAGAACTTTTTTCTTCATTAACTTATATATGATAAGTGTTAGAGCCCCGTAATTCCACAAAAAAACCTGCGACTTTCATCGCAGGTTGGTGTTTCTACCAGTCTTCAACTTCCGAATCTACTTGGGAGTCGAAGTCAGGCTCCTCTTGAGTGGGCGCTGGATCAGGAGCTTTGGCAGGAGCTGCCTTTGGCTTAGACTTAGGTTGGTCACCGTTTTTGTTTTTCCAAGCATCTTGCTCCTTTTCGAGAACTTGGAAGATCTTAGCTAGGCAATAGGAGAAGTAGTGTTCCAGCTTCACTGATTCTCCAAAATTAAAACCAACTAGGAATGAAGATTTTTCCCCATCTTTAGGCTGCTTGCTAACAGAGAATCCAAAGCCCAACTGCTCTTCTCCTCTGGTGTAGGGCTTGAAAGAGCCCATAGTCTTTTGATTGGGGCTACTGTGAAAAATTTTAAATTCTCTATTAGATCTGATTGCGTCAATAATTCCGCACATTTCATCATCAGACAACTTAAAGCTGCATGACTTAGCAGGATCTTTAGAGTTTTTACCAAAAGTACCTCTTTTCGTTGAGTCGTCCCAAGAGGCTTGTTTGATTAGGTTTACATAGACACAAGAATCCTTCTCAGAGTAGTTGAAGGAACAGGCGTGACCAGTCACTTTAGCATTCGGCTTATAGAATTGAATCATATGTATATATAGTATGTGTTGTGGTTGGTTTTGTCAAGAGCTTTTTTCTTTCTCAAGATTTTTAAGCTCCGAAAGTTTCGTGTAGATTTTTAAGGTTTGAATAGAGACAGTTTCCGCAAACAAGCAGTCTTGCTTTTTCTGAGCTTTGACAATTACGATGTCATTGTCCTTTGGCAGATTATCTTCATTGCATGTCTTGATATAGTCTATCTTATCATTGAAAGCAAGTAAAGGAATACTTCCCCACTGATCCGATAAAATAAGCTTCATGGTTCTAGTCTTCTTTTCGCTTCTAGATACCCATTGAGAAGCTTTTTCTACTTTTGCTACCATGAATACCGTAGAGCCAACTTCTTCCTCTTCGATTTCTGTCGAAGTTTTTAAATTTCTAATCTTTTGAGAAAAAATTTCTTTAAGAGATTTATTGTAAGAGTAACCTAATAATTTGTTTTCATAGTACCAATTAGCAAAACTTTCAGACTGATTATTCTGTTTGTAAATCTGCAGGTAAGGATCATACTTTCTTTTAATCGTCTTTACTCTGCTTTCTCTAATCAACAGTTTACCATTCTCATTTTTAGAAGCTGCAAGATGTTTGATTATTTTGAATAAGTCGAAATTAAATTCTTCAGCTAAATCAAAGCATAGACATTTCTCTTTATCTGTTAGCAAGTTCCATAGCTGCGCTTCTAACACTACTCTACTTCTAGCTTTAGAAAGCTCCTCCAAAGCTCCAGCTTGAATTAATGCTGAAAGGGCTCCAATACTTAGTCCAGCACCTTTAGCCCCTTGAAAGACCTCAAACTTATTGGAATTGTCAGATTTGAAATCCTTCAACTTATCCATTGTCTTTTCTGAGATGCCCTTAATCGAGGAGAGTCCAAATCTAATATTGTTATTTTCTAGAGAGAAGTCAGAATCAGATTTAATAATATGAGGACCTAGCAACTCTATATTAAAATGATGAAGCTCTTTTTGGATTTTAGAAACTTCTTCTAGCGGCGCTGGCTCATACTTGGTCATTTCCAGTAGAGCTAAAAAGAAATGCTGTGGATATTTAAATTTCAAGTAAACTGTACTAGCAGCTAATGCTGCATAACACATAGAGTGAGACTTGTTAAAAGAATAGTTCGCAGAATTTTCAAGAATACGCCAAAGAATTTCTCCTATCTCTTCATCAAGATTATTCTCCTTGATTTTATCAGCAATTTTCTCTTTCCATTTCTTTACTTCTTCTACCTTTTTCTTGCCAACAATTCTTCTAAGAACTTCTGCTTCATCAAGAGTGAAACCTATCTTGTGAGACATTTTCATCAACTGCTCTTGATACAAAGCAACACCACCACTTGAACTTAATACTGAATCAAAGAATGGGTGAATGGGTTCATAGACATCATTGTTAGTATAGTTTGCGTACTGATCTACAAACTCTAAAGCTCCCGGTCTAGCAAGGGCTAATACTCCACTAAGCTCTTCAAGATTTCGAGGGCAAACTTTTCTGCAAACTTTAAAGTTAGTTTCAGCCTCGATCTGGAAAATGCCATGAGGGTTTCTTAAATCCTGTAGTTGCTGGTATATAAAAGGATCATTAAAATCAATATCAGAAACAGCAATACCAACGAGCTTACATACTCTATCTACAATAGAAACACTTCTCAGCCCCAGTAGATCCAGCTTGACATTGAATATCGAAGCCCAATTCATGTCATAGCTAGAAACTCTTTCTTTATCAGACGTAAGCTCCGTAGGGCAACTTTCCATGATTGGATCATAGGAGAGCATCATCCCAGAAGCATGAACGCTTTTGTTTTTGATTAAATTTCTTAGCTTCAGAGCGGTTTCATATACTCTGGGGTTGTCGTCACACCATTTTCTGAAATCCTCTTGCTCTTCGTAAGCTACTTTCAAATCTTGAACCTGCCCAAAAACTTTCGGAATCAAGGCGCTGACCTCATTCATTTCAGTCTCAGACTTTTCTTCAATGATTTTTCCGCACTCTTTAATCAACAACTTACCGCTTAGAGTCGTAAGGGTTAAGATTTTAGAAGTGCGTCCTTCGAAAAGCTCTTCAAGAAACTTGATGACATTATAGCGGTTGTAATAACAGATATCAATATCTACATCGCACATCAAAGAGCCGTCGAGATAAGTGATACCATCTACAACTTGTTTCTTAGCCCTGATCTTAGAAATAAATCTTTCAAAGAATAGATCATATTTGATAGGGTCTACTTGAGTAACTCCGAGAAGATATAAGACTAAGCTACCAGCTGCAGAGCCACGACCTAATCCTACTGCTATATCAGTCTCTTTACAATAATTGATAACTGTCCATACAAGCAATATGTAATCTACGAATCCTAACTCTTTGATTGTAGCTAACTCGTATTTTACCCTATCTCCATATTTCTTATGCTCTTCTTTAGGGATGTTAAATGTTTTAAAATTCTTCCTGCAGACTTGAAGTAAGAAATCATAATTAGAAGTATCTTCTTTAAGCCCATACTCCTTTTTAATTCGAGGCTCAATATTAAAGTCAGGAAGCCTAACTCCGTGCAAAGGAATTTTAATATCAGAAAACTGAGAGTCAAAATCTTTCATATGTCTATTTGGAATTTCAGCTTGTTCCAGATTTTTAGATTAAGCTCCAAGTCAACGATTGCATCATGCAACCTTTCGTAATCATGCTCGATCTTGTATTCTTTACCTAAAGCAGTCTGGTTGGTTTTTATCCCTTTTCGTCTGGTATGCAAAAGCTTATATTGATAATCAATTAAATCTTCATTAGGCATTTTTTCGACAGGGAACTTAACGCCTTTAGCAATACAATTAGTATCAATGATTTTTTCTACTAGATGATCTATTCTTTTCCCTTTCAATAGATACATCTCTTTAATCAGGTAGATATCAAAGCCTAAAATATTATGCCCCATTAGATAGTCACAAGAATCAAGCCAGTTTTCAATGACAGGAAATACTTCGTCAAAAGTTTTCCCTAATCTATCTACTTTGTCTTGGCTGTATCGGGTTATTCTTTTAGCATCTTCTGAGATTTTTAATTTAGTATCCCATTTTATAAACAAATCTTTCTCATCAACCTTTTTACCCCCAACAGCTTTAATCATGGATACCTGCCAAGGTAGGTTTTGGCAGAAGTTGAGGCATAGGTTTAGGGTTTCGCAGTCAATAAACACTAAAGTGCTCTTGTTGTCAAATCTCAAAAGCTCATTTTCCATATTTTTCCTTAAAAGCTTGCCCGCAAAACTCGTTAGAGGAGCAGTGTTCTAGGTTAGGTTTGTTCAAAGTTGTTCTCTTAGAGATACATCTGCAAGTTAGATAAGATAAGAAATCTTTTTTAGACTCATAATATATAGACTGAGCTTGAAAAATATCATAATCTTGCTTAGCGGTAGCCTTAACTTTTCTTTCCAGAAGTAGATCTAAAGGTAAATTATTATTCTCAACTAAATAAATCGGCTTGCAGAAGCTAAAATTAGGGACGCAAACACTATAGGTAAAGTGATTGTTAAACACGTAAGAGTCGTAGAATGGCACAGCAAGCATCAAATCTTCGCTCCACAGGCTTTTTAGAGTGCCAGTGTCCATTCTTGGGTAATAATAAAAACCTTCGTTACAGGCAATCGTAGAGACTTTTATTAGGTCATAATACCCTTTCCCGTTTTTAGCGAACACAATAACCTTATGTTCTTTAATTCTAGAGTCAGCGGTTTTATTCTCAATGTCGCTACAAAGGGTTAGCCTCAATCCAAACTGTAACTTAACTCCTAAGCTCTCACTGGACTTATAAGCCTCAAGGAATCCAGACATAGAGTCTTCAACTAATGTAACAGATTCAAGCTTAAGCCTTTTGGCAATATCGAATACAGAGCTTGGTTCATCTTTTTCACTACTGCCAGCAGGAGCCAATGTTAGAACTGACTTACCTAAGCTGTAGTGAGATTTGAAGAGAGGAATTGCTGAATACGTTGCCATGCTATCGCCAGTGTGGGCATCCTTTATAGTCCACTTCTTCTATCGAGTCAATCTTTTCTTGACCTAAAAGCTCTTCTCTTGTGAACGCTGATTTGACAAATTTGCCATCTTTGTCTAGCCCCTTGAAATACTTGGAGGGTTTTCTTGAGGGACATATCCATTTACCTTCGATGTCTTTACCGCAGAGCCAGCTCTTTGCTTTAGAATCCACAGCTAAATTCTGAGTGGCTTTTGTTTCGTCAAAAGAGTCAATGTAGCCAGCTACATAAGATAAGTAATCTTCAAACCCTTCTAACTCAAGCTCAGTTAATTTCGGAGCTTCTTGAAAGGGTTGCTTTTTAAATTTTAAAAATACAAAAGATACATCAGGAATCTTACCTGTCTTTTTATAGACAGCTAAAGAATACATTAGGTTCTGAAGATTAAAGTTTATCTCCTTTTTGGAGAATTTCGCCTTGCTAGATTTATAGTCAAAAACTTTGTATTCTCCGTCTTTGTATTTAGCTAGCTTATCAATAAACCCATTGATTACAAAATTTTCTTCTTCCAGTTTAAAATAATCTTCAGGTAATAATTCCACAGAACCAGCGCAGAAAAAATCGTTCTGCAATCCAGTTTGAATCATGCTGTAGATTAGATCTAAATTTTCCTCATCATCAACATTTAGTCTTTTAGCATGTTTAAGAATGAGTCTGTGAATTGGCGGATTCTTTATTACCCCAGCCTTACCTGAACACAAGTCCTCGAAATATTTCTTATGCCTGTCATTAAGAAGCAACTCAAAAATCAAATGGCAAATCGTACCCCTTGAAGCTCCCGCATTAGATATGTCAGGATATTTTAAATTGTATTTAGAGTAATAAAGCCAACTGCAACTTTCAATGGTTTTAATTTTGCTAGCGCTTAGCCTTACCTTTTCTTTTGTTATATTTTGCTCTTCCATTCTAGTATCCTTTCTGGCTCAGAGACATTCAATTCGCCAAAATCTTTATTTGTTTCGGGCAGTCTAACAAGAACTTGCCTTTGATCAAAGTATTGAAGTAATTTTTTTTCAGCTGATTCTGCAGCTATGTTTCCAGCAGAAGATTTCAAACTATCATTATTAAAAGCTATGATGATTTTAGAAGGGTTTAAAGAAATCAAGCTCATTAAAATTTTAGTTGATATAGATAAGCCGAATGTAACAATTGCATTAGATATTCCGTTCTGCCTCAACGCAAGCATGTCGCCTATACTTTCAACCAAAATGATTTCTTTTTTCTGCTTTAATTCATTATAGTTAAGCTTGAATGGAAATGCCCATTCTTTCTTATCGCCTATCAGCTTCCACTTTGGTCTGCGTTCATCAGATGCGGCAGAAACATCTCTCCCTGCAAATCCGATAATCTCATCTCGACTATTAAAGATTGGAAAGACGTATCTGTTATACATCTTGCCTGTAGTTGCAAGCCCTCCTTGAAATGGCTTCACAACTGATTCTGAAATATTTCTGGATGCCCAGTAGGAGTGATCGTTCCTGAGTTTTAACAGAATAGACTTGTCGAAGATTCTAGATTGCTTAACCGTAGCTTTTGGTTTTAATGAAACGACATCTTCTTGATAAAGACTGCGCTTTGAAATCCATTCCTTAGCTTCAGAAATAGAATTTAAATTCAGCGTGATCTTAATTAAGTCTTCTAGAGAGCCTGACTTGTTCTCTTTGAAATCAACCCACTTACCGGAGTCTTTCCAAATTCTCAAAACGTAGTCATTATCAGAGTCTCTGTATAAAGGTCTAGCCCGGTACTCTTTGCCATTATCGGTTAGTGAGTAGCCAATTTCCTCCAACACGCTTCTTACAGCTTCGCTCATAGTAGCTCTCCATCATTTGAATCGTCTAAATCAGGTCTTAGTTCAGCAGCTTGAACTATGTCTTGCAACGTACCAGTCTCTTCTACCCTAAAGTTGTTTATATCGAAGCTAATAAAATTCGTAACATACTTGACTCGACCATCTCTATTAACTGGGATAAAGTCATGATGCCCTGCAGAAGTCCTACCTTGAAACCTAGTCGCCAAGGGAATCAACTTATGACTGCCAAATTCTTCTCCGTCTTCAGCTATCTCATCTAAAGTCTTCCTCCTAAAGATTCCTACAAACGAAGCGAACCACTGCAAGCGGTCAGATTGAGAGATGGCGCTGCTATCATCAATTCCACTTTCAGCACTTCTATTCAATTGGCAAGCAGTTAGGATGGGAACATTCAGCTCTGAGCAAAGCTCTTTAAGAGCATTAACTTTTTCTCCTATAAGTTGATACTCCTGTTTGTTTCTGTCAGACTCTCCAGTTAGTTTTATGTAGTCATAAACAATAACACATGGATTGCCTCTACCCACCTTTGAAAAGTACCATCTCTTAATAATAGATACTATTTGCTCTATCGGTTTGCCTGATACTTCTAAGTGATCGACTTGACCTCTGATCTCAGCTATTTTCCCCTTGTTCTCTTGAAACCTGTCGTAAAGCTCTTGATTTTTTTTCCAGTTGCCAGTTTCCAAATACCACATTGGAATCTGAGTCATGGCTGAAGCAATTCTAAACTTCATATCAGCAGTTGACATTTCAGTATCTAGAACTAAAGCTTTGCATCCCTTGTTTAAGGAAGTCATCTTTATCGCCAAGTCATTCAAGATTGTTGACTTTCCATGCTTTGGTCTGCTTACCCATGCGTAGATGTTACCGGGCCTAATCCCTCCATACATCTCATTGAAGTTATTGTAAGGCGTAACTAAACCTGATTCATCAATTGGGTTATTCCCTCTTTCTTCGATGATATCTACAATGTTTGATGTAATGTCTTCTGGGTTCGAAGACTTAGTAGCATAGGGCGATATGGACTTGTTGTAAATCTTATCTGATTCAGTTATGATCTCCTCTATGTTTTTGTCAGAGCACGTATGAGCAAACTTTTTAATGGTTTCTCCGGTCTCTTCAATCTCTCTTCTAATCCTGAATTTGAGCAGCTCTTTAGCAGCCTCTATTAAACCCTTCGCATTAGTTGGTATAAGACAGACACTCTTGACATAATTAAAGATATCGATATTTTGATCTTTAAATGTTATCCCAAGGTTTTTAGCTTTCTGGGCTATTAAAACCTTATCAATTGATTCTCCTTTATTAAAACACTCTTTGTAGACGCAATAAACAGTATAGTGGACTTCATTCACGAAATCATTTTCAGAAATAAAATTTTCTATATCTGGGAAAACTTTAGGGTGCTTAATAATCGCAGACAATACATATTTTTCCAGTTCGAGAGAATAAATAGACATTACAGTATGATGTTATATGTATCTTTAAAAAACCCTTCGCTTAAATCATCCACTTCATCGTGATAGATTTCCACAAAAGTATAATTGTTTAGAGCAAGCCACTGCTCTTTTTTAACGTCTCTCTTGATTGATTTTAAATAGTTTAGACGAGAGTCGTTGTGAAAAAATTTATTGAATTCGCTATGTTGAGGGCCATGAACTTCGACTGCAATTTTTTTAGTGGCATTTAGAAAATCCACTCTCATCCTTGAGCCAAACACAGGGAACTCTTCATAAACAACATGGTTTTGCCAGTACTCTTTAAGGAACTGCTTTGTCTTTAGTTGAAGGTTAGACTTAGACTTAGCGTCCCATTTAATCAAATACTTGAAAACGTTTTTGTTAATTACTCTTCCATATATGTTGTAAAGTTTCATTGATAAACACTCACGAACTTATCGTAAAGGTGCTTTGTAATATCCTGATTATCTTCAAGAAAAGTTTTGAGGTTGTCTTGGCCTTGGTGCTGCTTAGGCATCTCAAGCCCCTTCTCCTCAAGCTCTTTGATAAGCTCGTCACAAATTGTAATCCAAGCCCCTTTAGCGTGAGCGAATTCCCAAGCTAAAAGTTGGTCAACAATTTCATACTCAACCCAAACGCTTGATCCACCAGTTCTTCCATACTTAATTGGATACTTAACTTCAATCCCTGTTTTTTCGTTTGGCGTTTTCTTAAATATTAATTTACACCAATGACCTACTGGTTGATCTTTTTTTGAGTTAGCGTAGATCATATCACTCTTGTATCTTTGCTGGAACTCCATAATCCAATCAGAGTAATGAAGCGCAGCGTTACCTCCGCTTGCATTAGTGACTTTAGGATCACTTTTTTCATACTGATTGATTTTAATAGTAGAACGAACTTGGGAGATTAGAAAACAGATATGACCCTTAGAGGAGAAGCTTGCAGCCATCTTTCTAAGCATATCAGAAGTTAGCAGTGCAGCTCCAGCCGTCTTGTTGGCTTCAAGAGAAGACTTTTGCAAATCGTTTCTTGGCACCAGAGCGTCAAGACTATCTAAGATAAAGAAGTAGATGTTCTTTTCATCATTGTCTTTAATCAGTCTGCGCATCATATCTATTACGAACTCATAATCATTAGTTGGAATGACAACCCATTTTTCTGGATCTGTATCAACCCCTGATCTTTCGATCATGCTTTCACTAAGTCGCCCTTCAGACTTGATATAAACAACAACACCTTTTTCTGGGTGAACCTTTTGAAAGTTTCTTGCGAACGCTAACGTGCTGCTGGTTTTGCCTCCTTCGGTGACTCCGCTGGATCTAACAATACCCGGATGAATTCCCCCTCCCATTTGCATATCGAGAGTCAAGCTGCCACTGCTAACTAAATAATCTACGCCGCTTTCATAAGCGTAATGATGCTCCTTATTGTCAGAGAGAAACGCTTGCAGCACCTTTAGTTTACTATTAGGGGAATTATCCGATTCTTGAGTTTTTCTTGTTCTTGCCATATTATTTTTCGAATAGATTTAAAAATTCTTTGATGCTTGCAGGTTTTTTTGTTATCTTCTGTTTTTTGCCTATGGGTTCAGCTTCGATTTCATAGGATTTTCTTTCCAGCTTCAGCTTTTGCTGCCTCTGGTGACCCAGTAGGTATTTTTTACCCTTGTCGCCTAGAAACCAGACGAGCGACTTGACTTTGAATTCCTTGCTGAAGGACAATAAGAAATCGTAGCCATACGTGTCAATGAGAATTTTAGCTATTCTCATTTCGTTTGGCCAACTGAATTTAGATCCATCCGCAATAAAAGCCTTAATCAGCACTTGGTATTTACTGAGCTTTCTAGGCTTTCGTTGCTTTTTTCCAGTCGTGGGCACTCAGACAGTATTGACTACTTGCGAGTCTTTGTCAAGAGCTGAATATCATTTTTTGTCATTTTTTTGACGAGCTCTGGGAAAGAAACTTTTGGCTCCCATCCTAATTCTTCTTTAGCGGGATTGGCATCTCCTAAAAGGATTTCTACTTCTGCTGGTCTATAGAACTCTGGGTTGACTTTCATCAAGACTGATGATTGAGCGTCAAATTTAAAATGATCTTCAGTAGAGATAGAAAATTGTTCTTGCTGCCCTTTGCCATTCCAGATTCCTGTTACCCCTGCATAGCGAAAAGACAGCTCCACGAATTCCCTAATAGAATGCGTTTCTCCGCTAGAAAGAACATAATCTTTAGGAGAATCTTGATTCACCATTTTCCATACTCCGTCTACAAAATCTTCGGAATCGCTCCAATCTCTTTTAGCATCAAGATTTCCAAGTTCTAAAGGCGCAAAAGTCTCTTTTCTCCTAAGCGCTGAAGCTATTTTAGCAACACCTTTGGTGATTTTTCTAGTAACAAACTCTTCTCCTCTTTTAGTTCCTTCATGATTGAATAAAATTCCATGAACAGCAAACAGCTTGTAAGACTCCCTGTAGACTTTCACTAAATGCCTAGCAGAAGCTTTGGAAGCTCCATATGGGCTTCTTGGTTTTATTGGATGATTAATGTCTTGGGGCGAGTAATCTACATCACCAAATTCTTCACTAGACCCTGCAGAATAGAATCGGCAGTTAGGCTTATGCCTTCTTATGGCTTCTAGGCACCTTAAAACACCCGTAGCGTTAGTATCAAAAGTTTGCACGGGGATAGTCCAGCTACAACCCACAAAGCTCTGAGCCGCAAAATTAATAAAGTAATCTGGTTGGACTTTATCAACAATTTCTTCAATGCTTACGCTATCTCCTAAATCAGCATAAACTAAATTAAATCTTTTATTATTAATAAATGAATTGCAATTTGAAAAATTGGGGTTGGAGGTCCTTCTCATTACTCCGAATATTTCATGGTTGGTTTCTTTGAGCAAATATTCCACCATGTTTGCGCCGTCCTGACCTAACACTCCTGTAACAATTATTTTTTTCATTTATTTTTATTTAAAATAGGGACTAGTTCTTGGTAAAAACTGTCGGGCTCAATGTCGAAATCTAAAGTTTGATTGAATTTTATATTTTTATAAAATGGAATTATATTTAAATATGCCTTTGCGTAATCTGAGTAACTACCTGACCCGCCATTGTACCTATCGGAATCATACGTGCCAAAACCTATAGTTTTAATTTTTTTTAATCGGCTGAAATAATTTAAAATAAATGGTAGGACCCAGTAAGTCAGTTTATCGAGCTCATGGCCAAAATTATTTATTTTTAGTAATTTTTCAGAACAGTTGATTTCGTTAAACTTACTGTCATTAAAGTTAATGCAAACATCAGGATTTTTTACAAAAGTCTCTTTAAGCGTTTTTTCAGGGGAGTAATTTTTATAAATAGATATTAATCTTTTATTAGAAATAAAATCATGACACCCATAACTAGACGAACCATTTAAAAAAGCATTTGTGGCGTAAAAAGCCTCCAAAGAAACATAATTATAACCAATAAAAGAAGTGTTTTTAAACCATTCCAATTTTTCTTTTAAATAATCTATAGCATTAGCGTAAGCAGCTGGGTCAAAAAAAATCCAATAATCTGGCTTAAAGTCTATATCATACAAATACATTATTGAGTTATAAGAATAAGCTAAAAAAGAATACCCTTCCGACCTTTTCTTCTCTAAAAATTCTTTATTGTGTTTTTTAATGCTACCAGAAGTGCCTATTAAAAATAATTTCTCATCTTTTATTTTATTTTCAGAATTAGAGGTCATGAAAGTAAAATTTTTGTTTTTTCATTTAATTTGTTCATACTCTGCTGCGAGCATAGATAAAACATGCGAATCCCAATATCGACCCTCATTAAAATAATTTTGTCTAAGTTTTCCTTCAAAAGTAAACCCTATATGCTTATAGATATCAATGGCTAAGTTATTGTCAAAAACTTCACACCATATTCTATTTAAATTTAAATCTTCAAAACCGTATTTTATAAGTGTTCTCAAAGCATCAGCGCCATAACCCCCATTTCTAAAAGAATAATCTCCTATATAAATGCCAAACTCAGCAGTTCTGTTAATCCAATCAATGTAATATAGCCCGCAATGTCCTATTAACTTGTCTTCTTCTTTAGAATGTATTTCAAAATTATACTGTTTAGGGTCTGACAAAACTTTATTTTCGTACCATTTAACTTGGTCGTCTTCGCTAATCAACTTATGTTCTCTAAAATATCTTCTTAACTCAGGGTTGTTTCGCCACTCTCTGAGTTGGTTGATGTTTTTTCTTTCAACATTTTTTAAATTTATTTTTTTTCCTATTATCATCACGCAGTCTCTCTAATTAGCTTGAATTTTTCAGCATAAGAAGCTCCTACTTCGCAACCCCAAACTTTCATTAAATTTTCAATGTTCTCATAGCTTCGGGAATGGGGGTAGGGCCGCATTTCTTCTTCGTAAGTTTTTAAGGCTTCTATTTTAGCTTCTACTTCAAGTTGGTTAAGTTTAAAATAAGAATTTCCGTCAAACGTATTCAATGAATTATAGTCTGTTGATGATGGAACATAATAAGAATAAATTTTTGAGTTTTTCTCATCTTGCGGCCTAAACACTGTTAGAGTAGCTTTAGTAACTAATTGATGGTCCACGTTTAAATCAGCGTGAAAATGAGTAAATATTAAATCTGGATGGAAATTAACGTTTTTTTCAATAAACTTACATATGCTTAGCAGTGAAACGGTATCCATAGCATTGTCAGGAAATGATCCGAAATTAAAAGATTCAATCCCTAGTATATCACAAACCTGAGTCAAATTTTCGTTTCTATTTTTTTGGTTTAAGCTTCTGCTGCCTACCCCATCAGTAAAAGTTAAAAGATTAATTTTGTGACCCTGAGAGCTTATTTTTTTAAGAGTGCCACCGCACCCAAGTGTTTCATCATCTGGGTGAGCCGCTAAAACTAAAACATTATTATAATTTTGATATTCGGACATCAGACAAAATTTCATTTTTATTATTAATGGTTGCTCTGCTGAATTCTAATTTAAATCCATCAAATATTACAAACGCATTTGGGTAACCCGACCCATCAACCATTCGTATTTTATCGTAAACATCTAAAAGCGAAGTTTCTTTTTTAAGAATAATTTCATTGTTTTTGATTCTTTTGTATGTTTTGCCGACCCCGGTTTGAGGAGTGGGAATCGGCCTCTGTTCAATATAAAATTTAATTAATTTGGCTGTGATTTTTGATATCATAACCCAAATGTCAGATATGCTTCCTTGAAGAGATACTTGCTCTGAGCAAAAAACATCTCCGCTATCAACGGGGTCTTTCATCTCAATCAAATTAACTTGAGAAGTCTCACGTTTAGACAAGATTTGGTTTTGCAAAGGGCTTCCACCTTTAAAATCTGGTAAAGGAGAAGTATGAACAACTATACATTTATAAACACTATATATTTGTTTAGTTACAACATCAGACCAATGGAAAAAGAATGTTGCATCAGGTTTTATTTTTTCAAAAACATCAATACTACATTCATTTGAAAAATTAATTTTTACTCCAAGATTGTTCAATTCGTCAAGCAAACAATCTGTCCACAAGTTGTTCTTAGATATTACTAAAATACTCACAGTTTTTTATAAAGTCGTCTTCCTGATAATTAAATTTAGAGGCTTTTCCTAGTAATTTATTCCAATCTATAGCTGGGATATTGCCATGCAAAAACGGTCTTTTGGTGGTTAAATTATCAGAAGAAAAAATTTGCCCTTTTTTAATTTCACATTTAGCTACAACTGATCTTCTGGCAAAATTAAAAGGCTTTTCTGATTTTGAGATTGGCTTGTCTTTATCAGAGCGTACTGTTTCGGCAATTGTAATTAAATCAACCATTTCTTTTAATTCTTTAGGTTCTAAAGCAAAAGGGTGATCAGGGCCTTTCATTTTTCTGCTTACAGTGAAATGTTTCTCAATGTAAGAAGCGCCTTTAACCACAGCTAAACATGGGACTAAAGTTGACATGGTGTGATCCGAAAGCCCTACAGAATCAACCAATTTAAAACTTTGTAGAACCTGCATTCTGTTGAGATTGACATCTTCCAAGGGTGTTGGATACGCATTGTTACAGTGCAATAATGTAAGATGATTTTTATATTTTTTAAAAATTTCTAAAAAAATACCCATTTCATAAAGATCGAAACCTATTCCAATACTCATTATAACTGGTAATTTTGTTGAAGCAACTAGCTCAACAAACCGAGGGTCTGTAGATTCAAACCCAGATATTTTCATTCTTTTTACGCCTAATGAAACTAACTCATCGACAGCTTGTTCGTCGAAAGGAGTAGACATAAATTCAATCCCGTTGTCATCACAATATGTTTTAAGATCTTTTTGCCAGTTTCTAGGTAAAGCAATGTCATCAATAAGTTTATTTATATTTTTATAACCAGCAAAATCAGGAGTGTTTTTGGTATACAACGTATTAGAAGAATATGTTTGAAACTTTACAGCTGTTGCCCCTGAACTGATAGCTACATCAATCAAGTTAATTGCTTGAGAAAAGTCTTTATTGTGATTGGCTCCAGCTTCAGCTATAATAAAAGTTTTCATTTAATCAATTTTTCTAAAAGGTAGCTGGCTTCAAAAAAGTTGTTCATACATTTTGTTTTATTAGCTACGCAATCTACAAAATATTTAATTTCATCTAAATACATCTGATTGCTTATAAATAGCTCTTCTTTAATTAATTCATCTCCGTCTAGTATTTCATAATATCTTTGATATTCTCTAGATAAATAATCTAAGGAAAAATCTGCGATTGTTCCGTTGGAGAAATATACTCTGCCTCTAGCAAGGTCTTCTGTGTCATTAGTTATTGATGAAATTTTATTTTTTTTGATTTCTAGAGTTTCTATTTCACCAAATTTATAATAGAGATAGTCTATTTCATGAATAGCATCTAACAAAATTCCTCCGCCTAAATTTTTATTAGAGCTGTATGATTTTAAGTGGTCAGTGTTAGGTCTCCATTTCTTCAAGTCGTAGCCGAATCTAACGTTTACATATTTTGCTTCGGGGTTTATTCTCTGTATTTCAGGTAGAAATCTCAAATTGCACCCAACCATTGTTGTTAGATTTTTATTTTTTACTACTTCTAAAAGATGTTTAGTTTTATCGTTAAATTGATTGTAAAAAGGCTTTTCGCAAAAAATAGCTAAGTTAAATTCAGCTAATTTTAAGCAGTGATTTACATGCTCTGAAGTAGGAGAGCAAACAAAGCCAGCATCAAAGCCTTCTTGTAAAATTTCATCTATTTTATGTATTTCATCTATATCAATTATTCGTGTAAAGGCTCCTAATTTTTTTAAATTTTCGCAATGCCGTTGACCTATAGAGCCTCCGCCTATGATTGCAACTTTCATTTTTGTAAATGTATTAAAGCGTAAAGGTCGTTCTGCAAGCATCTGAAGTTAATTTTATTGCCAGCTGGGGGGCTAAATAAAGATAAATTTTGAGCATTTAAATCTAAATAACCCAGACCTCCATTTCTGGCAAAGTCTGACATGTTTCCTGCTCTTATTACTTTATCAGAAATATATTCATGCAGCACTAAATTTCTACACCCTTTACCTCTTAATTTTATAATAAATTCATTTTGATCTTCTGAATTTTTGCAATACATTAAGCAACCATGAGACATAATCAAGGCGTTTTGCCAGTCTATTTGATATGAATTTATGTTATGCATAAAATCTTCTATGGAGCTAACATAATAGTCAAAATCGCAAAATTTTTTAATTTGGTTTGCTTGGTATAAATCAAAACCTACGCAGTTGTAGTTTTTAAACGGGTAAAAATTTCTTCCGTTAGCGCACCCAAAATCTACGACAGTTGTAATATTAGATTTTAAAAAAGGTAAGACATGAGTTTCTAGCCACTTTTCGTGTTCAGGCATAGCTTCACCTGAAGCGTAGCTATCAAAAAAATTAGATATTTTGTATTTGTTTTTCATGAGAATACAATTTTTCTGCTAATTCAAATTGCCAAGGCCAGTCTATATCAAAGCATTGATTTTCATCCATGATGAAAAATTCAGGATCATTACTTTTCGTAAACGACCCCATATAAATATGCTCTTTTATATCAGAAACTAAACCAGCATACAATGAATGCGCCGCCTCGTAGCAAGTTTCTACAAATTTAGTCTCTAGCGTGGCAAGGTGTTCTTTAGAGCCAAAAAATTTATTCAGCATTTCACCTTCACTGTTAAATAAAAATGTTTTCTTTTCAAATACGCCAAAAAGACCGTTGGACTCGCAAGATAAAAACTTTTCAACAAATTTGTCTATAGTTTCAATTTTGAGCAGTGGGCTACAAGAGTTTATGTTGACATAATACTTATAAGGAATTTTATCGTGCCATTCAAAGACCACAGGAAGTGTCACTGGCTCTTGTACGGAAGAAGAACTTCTTAGAAAATATTTAATTTTATATTTATTAGCAATTTCTATAAGCTCATCGTCCATTATGGAAAGATAAAAGTTTTCTTTCGGAATTGTTGAAGAGTTAAGTATTTTTTCAATTGCTATTTCAATTAATGTAGAATCAGCAAAAGGTTTTAGCATTTTATTCGGGACTCTGGAAGATTGAGTCCGAGCTTGTATGTAAAAAAATATATCATTGATATTTTTCATTTTTTATTCTTTTTGCTTTAAATTCTTCATGATTATTTCACGTATTTTTCCTAAAAATATCTACTGACTTTTTGCCTTTTAAAACAGAGTTTATTGATTTTACGTTTTCACTGACAAACTTAAATGATTTATCAGCGGCTTTAAGTGTTTTTTTAATTTCTCGCTCTGTGTGTGAAAATTGTATATAAATAACATTAGGGAACAAAATTCCACGTTCCACCATTTCTTGGTAGAAAAGAGCTTTCATTCCGTTTGGGTCTTCATAGCTTTCGTCAAAAGATAAATTATGCCTTGGAGCGTCACCTAAAAAGTTAATTTTAAGATTGTGTTTTTGCGCTAATTCTTTTATACCCTTATCTAACATGTTCCCAAGCTTCCAGATGTGATTGTAGTTTTTAGTTTTTAATTCTTTAATTGTTTCAATTGCTGCGACTAAAGACAAACATTCACCTCCGAATGTCATAGAAAAGAAAGCATGATTCAACTCCTGCATGTATTCTTTTTTTCCTGCTATAGCTGACAAAGGCATACCATTTGCTAAACTTTTACCTAAACAACATAAGTCAGGAATTACTCCAAAATATTCTTGAGCTCCGCCGAGAGACCACCTGAACCCTGTAACAACTTCGTCAAATATAAGAAGAGCGCCATACTTATCACATAGCTCTCTCACTCCTTTTAAAAAACCCGGTTTAGGGCGTGTAAGAGCTTGAGCTTCCATGATAACACCAGCAACTTTATGTTTTTTTAATTCTTTTTCTAAAGAATCTAAGTCATTGTAAGAAAATTCTGATATATGTTTTTTTAAGCACGAAGGTATTCCGTATGGCCTGATACTGACACCATGCCAGTCTCCCCACCCGTGATAGCCACATTTGATGATGTGTTCTTTTTTAGTATAAGATCGAGCTATTCTAACTGCAGCTAAATCTGCATCTGTGCCATTTTTAGCAAACCTAACCTGCTCTGCGCAAGGAACCACCTCACAAATTAATTCTGCTAATTCTTGCTCTAATAAAGTAGGAAGAGAATGAATAATGCCTTTTTTGAGCTGTTTTTTTATGGCTTGATTAGTCCTTTTATGATTATAGCCCAATATGATTGGACCTAAACCACACATAAAGTCTAAGTACCATTTTTTATTAATACCTTGTAAATAGCATCCCTTAGATTTGTTTGCAAATTTTGGGTATACACCATCAACAAATTGGTCCGGGCACTTACTCATTGTTTGAGTTCCTCTTGGTATCAACTCTAATGCTTTAGCCCAAAGCTGATCTTCGTTTAGCATAACAAACCTTTATTAATTAGTTCAACTAGCTCTTGTAAATCACTTTTTATCCATAAGCTGGAATTAAAATGAGGACCGCTGTATTTTTGAAAGTCTTGATATTTTTTATTAGAATATTGAGGTCTAATTTGAAGTAGATTTACATCATCGACTTTATAGGTAAAATCTAATTCTGTTTCGGCTAACATATCTTCGTGCAATTTTTCTCCGGGCCTAAGCCCTATGATTTCAGTTACAGCTTGGTTCCCAGAAATTTGCTCTAAAGCTTTAATGCACAGAGGCATCTCATAAGAATTTATTTGAGGTACGAAAACTTCTCCGCCAGTTGAATTAATTAAAGCAGAAAGAACAGTATCCACTGCGTCATTTAAAGTAAAAAGAAATCGAGTGCATTTTTCAGAAGTTATATTTATAGCTTGATTATTTTTTAGTTTCTCTAAAAACAAAGAAATAAAAGAGCCTCTAGAGGCTATAACATTTCCATATCTGACTGAAGAAAAAATAGTAGATTTAGAATAAAAATCAAAGTTTGTGAAAATTCTTTCTGCGATAAATTTTGAAGACCCGTATACATTAACAGGCTTGCAAGCTTTATCAGTAGATACTAAAATGCATTTTTTTACATCGTTTTGTAAAGCTGCTTCAGCGACATTTTGAGATCCAATGATATTAGTTTTAATACATTCATCGGGGTAAAACTCCATATCATCTATTCTTTTAAGAGCCCCTGCGTGAATGATAAAATCAGGCTGATGTATTTTAATAGAAGAATTAAGTTTTGAAAAATCTCTTACATCCCCTATTACTGTAATAACATTTTTATTTTCACCATAAGTTAACGCATGTTTAGCCTCATCCCTACTGTAAACCACAGGAAAAGCTCCAAAATCAATTAGTTTTTGAACAATTCGTTTTCCTAGAGAGCCAGTGCCTCCAGTTATAAAAATTTTTTTATTGTTTAATAAATGTTTCATAAAACGACTCTTTCTATAAAACTAGGGGCTGGATTTATTGGAGAACAAATTTTCATCACGCATCCCTTATCTAGCATAAAATTATACCATTTTTCTATTGCGTTAGTAGTTGTGCTAGCTTCTTTTTGCAAACTAGCTACCGCTGCTGGCACAGCTGATACATTATTTATTTGTATCATTGAAGAAGCGTCTAAGCCTGACTTTTCAGAATAATAAAAATTACTCTTTGCTAAAGGCATTCCTTCTGGCGCTTTATTGTCCCAGCCAATAGTCACAAATTCAGAAATTCCAAAATGAAGCAATGCTGGAAAGATTATTTCGTATTCTATTCCGGGGCCTATAGGTCTGATGAGTGGATTGTTTTCAAACAAAGCTCTATCTAAATCTCCAGTCTCAGAAATCGAAACTGAAAAATCATCGGCAGTTTTTTTAAGCTCCGCTTCTATTCCAAAGCTAATGTGTGCAAAACCTGCCTTTAATCCTCCTGACAAACATTTTATAACTATTGGTTCATTCTTTGAATAATCATAAAATTTAAAATTAGCACAATTGTAAAAATGAACGTCTAAATCTTCTTTATAAAGTTCAAAAACTTGTTTTACGCCAAAGCAAAGATTGTTCTTTAGGATGTCTTTTATTTTATCTTCATCATGATCTAAAAGAGATGGGCCGCATGAAAATAAATAAGCTTTTTCTCCTTTGAAGCAATCTTTTAGTATATCAAGTTTTTCTTCTTGAGATAATTTAAAATTAGAAAGCTTAGTTGTTAGCTCTTTAATTAAATTTCGATTTTTACTCATCGTTAATAAATCTTTTAATAGATGTAGTTATATATTCTTGATCTTCAGTTGTATTTTTTGTTTTAATTACAGTCATAACGCTATCTTTTACATACTGATCAATAAACATAACATCTCTAGTGTTATCTGGGAAATCTCCAATCACGCATAATGTGGGAATCCTTTGCATTGAGGACATTGATTTAAAGCAGCTATCTAAGCCAATGAACTTTTTACAGTACTTAATTGTATTTAGGCTTGTTAAGATACTTGGAAAGCTGACAAACTTAACATTACTGGGTTCCTCTAGCCCATAGTCACTTAATTCTTGTGACCTTCCGAAAATAAGATAATTTTTATCTTCTTCGATAACGCTTTTCGCAACTTCTAAAGGTAAAATAGAGCAAGGCAAGTTGTGGTCTTTGTAAACAGACTGAGCAAAGTCACTCCTGAATGGATGTATTCCTACCGTATACTGATCCTTTTCAAAAGATTCGAAAGCAGATAAGGAAAGCTCTTCGTCTTGAAAAGAAAATGCAAAACTACTATAGAAAGCTCTTGGTATATCTTTTGTTTGCTGTTGAATTTCTTGCCCAAAATCTTTTAATATGGCGTCTACACCATCATTGTGAGACTCCATGTCTGAAAAGTTGTAGTAAGAAACATTCTTAGCTCCAAGATAATCAAAGATTTCTTTTACATTTTTATAGTGTGAGTGAACAATATATTCATCATCCTTATTATTATGAATATACCACCATGATTGAAGGATATCTCCGACTCCTCCTCTTACATAAATTTTCATTTTATCTGATTGGGCAGGCTCCGCCTTCGCATTCGATTCCATCTAATGTGTCTCCTGTAATGTTAATGTTTGATAGTGGTTTAACTTTTGACTTGGCTTGGTTATAAGTTTTTTCATCGACTTCTTGATACGGGGCTTGTTTAAACCCATGTTCTTGTCGAAGCAGAAAACTAACACTCTTGATGTTGTTTTTGTAATTATCTTTTAACCAATCTTTTAGTTCTTCTAGTTCTTCTGGAGAATAGTAAGCGGTAACACTAACGGCATTATCGCTCCAAATCTCCTGCAATTTCTTTACCATGTCTAGTTGCTTAACAACACCCATATCGGCAGCAAGGATAGCTCCATCTGGGGTCTCACATGGAAAGTATACAACAATAGTATCGTGATTTTCTGATCCATCGAAATTTAAAAGGTATTCTGTTTTGTATCCAAGGTCTCTACAAATTTGAACTAGTGGATCGCTGCTGCTCATACGAACAGTTCTAAGGTAATACTTAGAGTATGCTGGGTGAACGCCGGGAGTAGATCCACCTAAAAGACTAAGAGTTCCAGAAGGTTTGACTGTAGTCAACTTGATGCTTTCGGGCCACCCACGCTCTTTACTCCATTTCTTATCAAGCTTTCTGAGTTCTTCATAACACTTGTCTAGCCAATCAATTTTATCAAGCGATTGGCAAATACCAGTTACTCCCATGCCCAAGCGCATGTTTTTATGAACGATATCGTTAGTTTCATCATGCAAAAACGGAAGGGCGGCAATAGCTTTTTGAGTCTTATAAAGAAGCTGAGCGCACTCAATCAGCTCTTTCTCTGATTCAATGTTATTTAAATAAAGTTCGCAAAGATTACAGCACTCGTAATCTGCTAAGCTAATTTCGCCGCAAGGATTAGTCCCCACAACGTTATCAACTCTAGTGGGATACTGGTTGGCACTTTTCATATTGCCATCCTTTAATCTTCCATACTTTCTTGAAAGAGGTAGGTTAAAGAATCCATATGGTTCGCCATTTGCAAACCCAGTTTTTTTGTTTATCTCGTAGCCATTCTTCCAAAACTCTTCCATAAGATGAGAGTAATCATCTACGTAGAGAGTATTGTTGCTCATAGCTCTCCAGTTAGGAACGTTTCCAGTGCCCCAATTTTTAGCACGGAGATAAAGAACATCGTCTGGATCACCTAAAGCGATTTCTGCTGATCTTCTTACATTGCCAGCTACAACTACGCTACCAATGATATTACAAATATCTAAAACATCTAGTGATCTAAGCTTTTTGCCTTCTCTGTCTTTAAAGACTTTACAGATTTTCTCAATGCCTTCGACTAGAATTGCAGGGCCACTTGCTTTACCGCCGAATCCTTCAATCTTTTCTCCGGCCCCTCTAATCAAGATCGTGCTGTATGAAAAACTTTTTCCAGTTTTAAAGAAAGCATCTAAGACATGCTCAAGAAGCTTGACCCAACCTTCTCTAGAGTCTGGCACAATAAAGTCAGCATCTTTTTTGGGCTTATGGATAATCTCTACATCTTTTTGTATTCTTGGAAGCTCATGAACGTCTTCTCTTCGGATACTGTAACCAACGCCGCCACCTAGCATTAAGTTTTCAAACAAGAAAAGAAATGCCTTTGGTTCTTTCATGCTGGCAAACCAGCAGTTCAGCAAAGAGTTAGCTCCGAATCTATCTACAGTTGATGTCCCTAATTGCCATAGCATTCTACCTGCAAAATTGCATTTCAGGTTGAAAACTAAATCAAAGAGACGCTCCATCTCTTTCTTAGTATATCCAGCTCCGATCTTTTGAGCACCATTTACACACCTCTCTACTGTTTCGTGCCATTCTTCAGTTAGGCCATCATCTTTCAATCGAGCATAAGTTCTTTTGTAAACAATATACCCTAATCCATTAAACCCCCATTTTGGTTGTTTATCTTTATACTTATCAACGAAATCTTTAGACAGTAGTTCCATAGTGTTTTTTATTATTGTGTTTTTGCATCGTTTAGTCAATGTTAATCTTCGGCATTTCAGAAGGAGTGATTTTTTCTTTGTACTTAGCTCCTTTGCGCTTTTTAGAATATTTAGTTTCAGCTCTTTCTTTCACGGGGTCTTTACCATACATTTTTTCTCTTTTCTCGCTAAGTTGCTTTGAGTAATCCCAAATTTCTCCCATTGTGCCTTTCATTCTCCCTGTCTTTTCAATAAAAGCTTGAGCGGAATCAGGATCAATATTATCATCAATAGTAGCATTGGGAACAGTAAAAACTCTTTGAAACTTTACACCATTTTCTGAGTATTCGTGTTTATCGTTCATGCCTTGCAGAATCTGAACGACTTCACCAGTATCGGGATTTTGAAATAAATAAATCGGCATATTATATTAAAGATAAAAGTTTGTCTGCTAGTTTTTCATAAGTGAAATCTTGCTGAAGCTTCAATCCAGCCTCGTTTATAGGATTTTGTTCATATTTCTCTATAGCTTTTTCGCATCCAGCAATAAATTCATCTTCATTGAAATCAAAAATATTTCCTTGGTTAAATGGAGATCCTTTGGCAAAGAATTTATTATCATAAACTTCTATCTTGCCTGAAGGTTCTATCATCGTAGCGTTCTCATCATTTGCCCATTCTTTGTAAGACGTTGCGTTTAACATGACTGCATGTTTCCCTAATCCAACAGAATGAAACTCTGGCAAGCCCCAACCTTCACCGCCTGACATACCTAAAACGATATCAGCAGAATTCAGGTAGTCATTATAAACTTTGTTTTGCGGCATAAACTGCATAAAGGTAACATTAAAAATATGCTTGTTATCTAAAATTTCAGAATAGATAGATCTTAATTGATTTTGATCTTGATAGAAAACATTATGCAGAGCGCATTGAAGAGAGTATTTCTTATTTTTGCCAAATTTCTTCACCCAAGCCTTAATGGTTTTTGCGTGATGCTTTCGCTTTTCAAACTTACCGCATAAGTTAAAAGTTATTCTTCCATCATCAAAATATTTTTTATTTGTTTGGTGAAAGTGAGTAGAGTCAAAACCAAGGCTACATAGAGTAGAATCTAATCCTTTTTCTTTAAATACCTCTTGAGTAAACTTGGAAGTAACACAGAGCTCGCTATTTGAAGCAATCTTTTTTTCGGTATCGGTGATTCGGTCAGTTTCGTGAAAAGTTAAAAGAATTTGCCTGTCAGAATAGGTTTTCCATGAATCGTTGATGTGCCATAACCTAAGAATAGGAATATTTCTATCGTGAGTATAAACAGATTGGGCTATTCCTTGACCGATCCAATTTAAAAAATTCTCATCAAAACTATAAGCAGAGTGTTCTACCTGCTTGTTTTCAGAAAAAATAGCAGGGCTTAACCCCTTCTTGTAAAATTCATATAAGAGGTTAAAAGCAACTTGGCCGAAGCTTAAGTTGTTTAATGGGACTTGGAGAGAAAATTGCATAAAAAAACCTACCTATTAGTTATAGGTAGGTGAAAAAGAATTTCTATTTTTTTTACAGAACATCGCTATCGCCACCAGAGGTGTTTCCTGCGTATTCTTTTTGCTTATTTGAGGGAGAAGCTGACTTGTCAGAAACATAAACTCTCCAACTAGGAGCCGAATCGCTTTTACGATCTTTATTTGGGAAAATTACAACGTCAGTTTTCTTACCGTTTGAGTCAGTAATGTGCCCAGTCATGTATTGTGAATTATCACGACTACTTTTCTTTTCCCAGAAAGCGCCTATTTCTCTATCTCTCCAATTGTTTGCGTTTTTGTTGTCAGACATATCTAATATAATATTATTTCAAATAATGAAAAAGTCAAACAAAATCAAAGAAATTTTCACTAGAAACTTTAGCTTTCAGTAAAGACTTAGTTTTTTCATGTAAATTTATCGCTGTTTGAGTGCTAACTCCCACCTGTTTAGCAACTTTGTCCCAAGTAGCTGGCTTTCGTCCCCCTGAAAAATATCGAAGTTCATAAACTCTACTTATTCTTTCATCTTTCAACGACTTCAATAGAGACATGAGATATTTCAAGGTATCATCGCTTTTATCAACTGTGTAGACTTCATTAGTCACTGTTGTGTCAATATCTTCGTGCTCAAGGATACGATGTTTTTTAGAATAATTAATTAAGTTTAAAAAATGGTATCTAGTATAATTACAAAACCATGTGGAAAACTTCGTTTTCTGCTTCGCATTAAAACTTTTTATTGCTTTGAATAAAATAAATTCTTTTTCAGCAGCGATTTCTTCTTTGCTAAGGCCAGCCTTATACAAAGCCGCAGAGTATCTTAAAACTATTTTGTAATAAAATCCCTCGTATAACTCCGAAAGTTTGTTAAAACTATCATCACAGTTACTGTTAATTACTTTTTGAAGTAGGCTTTGGACTTCTGATTCTTTTACCGTTTTCATACATTTTCCTTTAATAAGGAAAACAGCCATCGCCTTTAAGATTTTCCACTGAGTTGGATAAGCAATAGCATGTCAACTGAGACGAGCTATTCAAAATCTCTCAGATAAAGTTAACCCCAGTGTAACCCGCTTCAGTCATCGCATTCCCGGCTTTCGTGAGTCCGTGTAGCTCGCTGAGTCCACTGGCTATGGTAGTTTGTTGCTATGGTGAATGACTTCTTTTTTGACAGCCATCGCCTTTTCCTCTTGAGAGGATGAAGTTTCTAGCATTTTTCATAGGGGCCTTTTACGACGCCGCTTCTCCCGAACTAACGCTGAGATTTCTCTCAACCACCTATGGTCTTTTTACGGGCTTGTTGTCTCTTACGTGTTGAGATGGGGGTTCCTCCCCCAAATAGCATGGTTTTGCTCAGCTACCTTTCACCGCAATCAAACTATCCTAAAAGCATTAACCGTTTTCCTTGAAAGTCAAGCGTTTTCTTTGAGATTTTCTTCTGAGGCTTTTGATGCTATGACCAGCAAGTTTTGCAAGTCCCTCTCTGTCAGGTTTTTAGGATCGCATTTATCAGAAGAATTCCCTACGATATCGCAGACATTGTTTATTACACTTGAAATTCCGGCAGCTAGCAGGTAGCTTATCTCGATCTGTTGGTCAAAAGAGTCTAGAGGCTTAAATAAAATCCAGAATTTTTTATTGTCGATTTCACTTGACTTTAGTATGCCTGACTCCTCAAGCTCTTTTAAAGCACATGTCAGGGACGCTTTTTCGAGCTGCTCGTTTTCAGAGATGCTGATTACGTCTCTGAAGTTGTCTTCGAATGTGAAGCAAGAATTAGCTGAAAAATATTCATTCAGCTTTTCAAAGGATTCTAAAACTGTCATATTTAAAATATTACAAGAAAATTAAAAAAAACAAATTTTTATTGACTTTTGTTTTGCAATATTAATAATTATTTTATGAAGATCAAAATAAAGCTTTTGTCAGAATGGGCCAAAACCCCGACTAGAGGCACAGAAGAGTCTGCAGGTTACGACCTGTACGCTGCTCAAAATGGTGAAATAGATCCACTAAAGAGAAGTTTAATTAAAACAAATATATCGATTGCTATACCAAAGGGATACTATGGAAGGATCGCTCCTAGGTCAGGTTTGGCTTACAAGAACGGGATTGATGTGATGGCTGGCGTGATAGACTCAGACTATAGAGGTGATGTTGGGGTGATACTTTACAATACTGGAGCAGACATTTTTAATGTTAAGCAAGGAGATCGCATAGCGCAGCTAATTATAGAAAAATGCCATGTAGCAGATTGGGATCTAGTCGAAGACTTGTCTGACACCGACAGAGGAGAAGGCGGATATGGACATACTGGAAAATCTTAAGTTTGCATCTGCGGCGATCAGTATTGTTTTTTTGCTTTATGATACTGAAGTAATTGCAGAATATGCTAGGGTATTTGGGCTAAGTAAGATCTTTGCTCTAGATCATTACAAATGCTATAAAATTAAAACTCCTTACGGAAATTATCCTTCTTTTTTAAGAGAAACTAGAGATTGTTTTTTTACTCGATTGATTTCGTGCAGTTATTGTTTAGGGTTTTGGATTTGTGCTGTATCTGGATTCTATGGGTGTAATATATTTTTGACATATACTTTATATCTCATAATACTTAAGATAATACCTGACAATGAGTGACTTAGAACGAATACTTGAAATTAAAGATGGCCTTCATTTCTGCCACCTTCTAGCTGAAAAGCCCGAAGCTGTTTCTCAAAATCAATTTCTAGAAAAATTTTTAAATTCATGTTACAACGCTACAGCTGGTTGCAATTGCAAGCGAAGAAATAATTTAAAAAAGCTAGAGTCTGATTTTACTGAGCTTTACTCGGCGTCAAGTGAGGAAGAGAAAAAAATTATAAGCGAATTATTTGGAGACATTTATACAAATGTCTATTTAATATTATCTAATGATGAAAAAATTCAATTGAAATGAATCAAACAAAAATAGAAGTTAATAAAAAGTTAATAGGTAAAACTGTTAAAGTATTAAATTCTGACAAAGAGTGGACAGGGCAAGTAGTTGGAGTTGAAGACGAAAATACTTTTTCAATCACTAACGGCAAAGAATTAGTTTACGTAGATATCTTCGATGTAAGGTCTTTAGATTAAGTGTAATAATATTTATGCCGCTTCCAAAACCAAAAAAAGGAGAAAAACGACAAGAGTTTATCAGTAAATGCATGAGCGACGAGACTATGAAAGATGAGTTTCCTAGCCAAAAGCAAAGAGTTGCTGTTTGTTTGAGTCAGATGAGAAGATCAGAAGCTTCTGAAAACGGCTTAGATTGGGATAGTCACAGCGACGACATCTTCATTATTTACTAATTTGCACACGGGGCAGAACACAAGCATGTTTATGCTTGAACAAAAGCTAGCTACCAGTCAAATTGGGGTTCAATATTAAAGCAAATGAAAATCATTGGTATATCAGGGCTAGCTGGCGACGGGAAAGATTCCTTGTGCGGAATTTTTGAAGAATTTTTTTTAGACAAGGGGTATGGCTTTGATAGGCTAGCCTTAGCTGATGAACTAAAACAAGAATGCAAAAAAGCATGTATATCCCTATTCGGGGTTGATCCCACTTGCTGCAGCAGAAAACAAAAAGAAAAGATAAGAAACTATCTAGTTTTTTATGGCAAAGTCTTTAGGGAAAACTCTCAAGGCGAACACTGGACAGCCATAGCACTCAAAAAAATGAAAAAGAACAGGAAGCGCAAAATGATTTTTTGTGTTCCTGATGTAAGACATGCGACTTTTGAAAACGACGAGTGCCAGTGGGTAAAAAAGAACGGTGGAGTTCTTGTTCATGTAAGAAAGTTTAAATTTAAAGACCAGATAATTCCCTATGGGGGCCTTAAGTCTCAAAGAGTTTATTCTTGCCCCATTAACTGCGAAGAAAAAAACAACACCCCTAAAGCTAGAAGGATGGCCGATTTTGTTTTAGAGTGGCCAGATATCTCTCCGACTAATCCATATCAAAACGCAGAATGCGTTGCTGCGGCAAAAGAGGTCGCCCAGAGAATTTTTGACACATTCACTGGGAAAAAATGACACATCAAAATTCAAAAAAGCTAAAAAATAAGGGTTTTTTTATGGCACGGTGGGTGCTATTTAGCTTTCATATGAGAAATCTTACTAATTATGTGTGGGATGAGCTTTTTAGCCATTCAGATCTTCCTTACAGCTGGAATGAAAAAGAAAACAACCTAAGCTTAGAGTTAGACATTCCGGGCTTTTCAAAAGAAGAAGTCGAGGTGAAATCTAAATTAGGCGTAGTGTCTATTGTCGGTAACCCGAAAGAAGAAAACAGAAGAAAGAAATTCAAGCTTTCTTTTAAAATGCCTAGCTGCGTAGACGGAGATTTAGCGGCGGCAGAGCTAGCCAACGGAGTGCTTCGAGTAACTGTACCTAAAAAAGAAATAGCAATACCAAAAGAAATTGTGGTAAAAGTTTCTTGACTTTTTAAATAACTTAACGATATTATAGGAGATGAATTATAATATCACCGTATCTGAAGATAGGGCTGGTAATCTCTCAGTTACTAGCGTAGACAGGATTGTTAAGGTAAACCAGTATAAGTCCGACACTCAAAGGATGCCAAAGTCTATTTTTTCTGTTTCTAGACTTACGGATAATCCTAAAGTTAGAGCCGCACGAAAGACTAAGGCTCGCAGCACAAGGACTAGCAAGTAGTAAAATGGGGGCGCAAGCCCCCTCAATTTCGTGTAAATATTTATATGCGTTTTGATGCCAATCAAGAGAGCGCAGATTTTTTTATAGCTGAGTCTGAGAGGGTAATAAAGCTGTATAGAAAATGCGAAGACGGCGAAAGAAAAGATGCCCTAAAAGCGCAACTTGTTGAAATTAAGCTTAGACTTGAGTTTGAGAAAAATATATCTGACGAAGATCTATTTTAATAAGAGGTATAACCGTAAGTTCTTCCAGTTCTCAAATAGCCGAATCGCTCTGGGTAAGTTCCTCTAATAATATCATCCCCAACAACCTGCTTAGGATCAGTAGACTTAGCTCTGTAAGCGTTAATAAGATACCTAAGTTCATCTTCTTCTTGTTTCTTTTCCGCTGTTACGGCTTTAACAATTTGAGTTTTGTCTAGTCTTTTAACCTTACTGTCTTGGTCTTGGACTTCTACTACATCATCAGTGTCTATTGCTGTTAATTTGGATCTAATTATTACTGAGTATCTGTGAACTACATACATTTTCTTTAATATTGCAGCGGCATCAATATTAATTTCCGTATTGGTGGTAGCATCTCCATCTCCATCATCAGTATCAACGATTTCGAAATTTTCATTTAAAGCAAAGTTTTCGAATATCATACTGTTTAGTTTTCCGATATTAGCACGAACCCAATAGGAAATTGCGGCGACGCTAAGATCACTTGGCTCTCCTAAGTCCATATAAATTTCATTTGCTATATCGGCAACTTTCATACTTTAATAATTACACTAAATAATTGACTTTTAGGAAAATAATACTGTTATATATAATAATGGCTTTTAAGAAATTCGACAAGAAGCTTCACGAAGAATTCGACAAGCAAGGTAAAAGGGTGGTTAAGAATTTCCTTGTTAAGTTGGGGGAAGGATATGAAGTAAAAGAAAACAAAGACAGATATGGGGTAGACCTTGTTATCTATAAAAACGGCGAAAAAATAGCTTATGCAGAAGTAGAGGTTAGAGCTTCTTGGTCAGGACCGGATTTCCCGTATGAAGATTTAAATATACCATATAGAAAAAAGAAGCTTTTAATAAACGACAAGAAGACGGAGTTCTACTCAATAAACAAGGAGTTGACTCATATGTTTAGGTGTACAGCCAGAACGATTCTTGAGTCTAAGGTTGCAATCATTAGCAACAAATACGCCAAAAACGAACCTTTCTTTAAAGTGAAGTTGGAAGATTTAGAAAAAATAGTTTTATGAAAATATCTAGCCCATGTATAAGGGTTTGCAGGATTTCTAAAGGAAAATGTACAGCTTGTGGCAGAAAATTAGAAGATGTTAAAAATTGGTATAAGTATTCTGAAGAAAAAAGATTAGACATTATGTCTAAGCTTCCCTAAAATAGAGTGTAAGTAAAATAACATATGAAGAAATTCATTTTATCACTATTAAGTATCGTTGTTTCAGCCAATATTATGGCTGAAGGCGAATCAAAGCTCAAAGCCAGCGTTAACGCTGGGTATACGTCCAATTATATTGTTAATGGTCTAGCAAAAACTGGATCTCAAACTTTTGTTGGCGTAGATATTAAAACCCAGTATTATGGCTTCGATCATTATGTCGGGGCTGTTACGCTTAACGCTGGGCAAGGACTTGGAGAATTGCATGGCAATGTGGGTATTGGTAAAGCCGTTGAAGTTTTTGATGGCTTTTCATTAAGAGGTGATGCTCAAGTTTTTCAGCACCAAGTAGCACAGGGAGCAAGCTCTACTGAAGGTAGACTTACTCTTTCATTGGACAATAAATACGTAACCCCTTACGTTATCGGTACATACGACCTAGATATTGCTGGCGCAGGATACTTGCAAAAAGGTTATATTGTAGGCATTAAGAAGTCATTTGATATTGATGGTTTCTTTACCATTACTCCATCTATTGAGTATGGCAAAATGACCGATTATGATGTATTAGGAGCAAAGGTTGACGTTTCTAGAACCTTATGGGAGAAATTGGAACTTTTCGGAACAGTTGGTTGGTTTGACAATAATTTCGATGTTGTAAACTACAACTTCGCTGTAGAAGAATTCACTGGCGATATCGCTGCTTCCGCTGGTGTTAGATGGAATTTCTAATTGTATAAATTAGATTCGTGCAGATAGAGCAGTCCTGCGTAAGTGGGGCTGCTCTTTCTCATTCTTCATCTTCTTTATACTCTAACCTCTTCACACCTCTCCAGTGAGGAAACTCTTTTCTTCCAAAATTAGATGCAAAAACAGTCCACATATGTACTGTAGCGCCATGTTTAACAACTACAGGACCCCAATTTTCAAACTGTAATCCCGGTATAGATGTTTCTCTAACATATTGATAAACATGATCAGATATAAGGATATGGTCATTATCTCCTGCGTCCATACAACGCTGCGCCATATTTATGCCTGTACCAGATACATTGGGATTATCATTAATATCTTTAACTGGCACCACAGGCCCCGTATAGACGCCATGCCGTAAACCTATTTGTGGATGCTTAAAAGTCCTTATGCCTACATCTATGGCGCATTTGAAGGCTGTATGAATGGAATCGAAGAAAACTAAAGCCATGCCATCTCCAGTTGGTAAAATAATCAACTTGCCTTTTTGATCTGCTCTTCGAAAGCTTTCAGTGCTTTTTACTATATTAACTAATTGATCTGAAACTTGCTTTTGCTCATCTGTGCTTTTTTGCGAATACCCAACTATATCCATAAAATAAGTATGCGCTTCGCATTGTTCATTGTAAGTTATTGATTGGCCTTTTAATTTAAACGGGTCTTCCCCACCAGACCATTTAATAACCTGTTGTTCTTTTCTTTTTCTTTCTAGCTCTTCTTCTTGTTCTCTTTTAGCCTGCTCTTCTTTTTCTCTTTCTTTTTCAGCTAATGCCTCTAAAGCTAATCTTTTTTCTTTATCGTGTTTATTTTCGAATAATTTGCCGAAAAAACCTTCGGGAGCTTTAGGGGCTTTTTTAAATGAAGCTTCTCTTTCTTTTAAAGTTTTTCTAACCAACTCCATGTTTAGATTAGAGTTTGACTTTTCATATAATTTAGTTTGATTTTTTAAAGTAGCTCTTTGGTTTTGTTGTATCCCCGGATGGCGTTTAGCTCCTTTCGATTCTAAAAATTTAAGCATAAGCTCGTTATTTTTAAGATTAGCTATCTCCCAAGGATTAAAATGCATTAGAGCATCTTTTGCATAAGTAGACCCATTAACATTAGCTTTATGATCTAGTAGGAGTTTTAGCATTTCCATGTTCTCAAGATCTACAGCGTAATGAATAGCCATCCAACCTCTATTATCTCTTGCATTAATCGCAAGAGTTTCGTCTTCTAATAAGCCCATAACTTCATCTATGTCGTCTAGCTGAACTGCTTGATGAATGGTTAATTCATCACCAAAAAAAGTCGCTCCATACATTAATAAAGTTTTAAAAACAGTAGATCTAGAAGTGCCATCTACAACATCTAAAGGAAAAACTATAGGATCGGTGCCTTCTTCATCAATCTCCATACCTAAATTCCAGCTATTTTGTTTATATTTTGGAGGGGGAGAACTAGCTATGTTTGGATCTACACCAGCTTCTAAAATCATTTCTACAACTTTTGTTTTACTTTTGTTAGCAGCGTAATGTAATGGAGACCATCCCAACTCATCATCTAGAACAAGAAAAGACTTAGGATCTTGTTTTAGAGCCTTCTTTATAACATTCAGATTACCATTGCTAGCTATGGTATGCAGTTCTCCCATGCCTATACTTACACGGTAATATATAGCTTATTTGTTTTTAAATTTGCAGGTGGTAGTATTATTTTGGTTTTTATTGTTTGCATACTTAACACCCATTATGGTGCCAACTATGCTGAAGCTATTAGTTAAGAGAATGCTGAACATATTGCTCCAAGAAGATTCCACGGTTTTGTTTTCTAAACCCGTGAATAAAGTAAGAGCGAAAAGAATTGAAGTTATTGCTCCAACCCCGCATATAATCCATAGTGCAACTTTCACAATCGAGCCAACTAATTCGTTTTGTGTTTTTTTTTGCAATACATCTAAATCATTTTCCGCAAGTTGTTTAGCTTTTTCGGATTCTGCTAAAGCTAATTGAAGTTCTTTATTTAACTCTTCGTTATGAGATTTCCATTCCATTAAAGCTTTATTTTGCTCTTGAATGGTTTTTGTGATTTCGAGACGTTTTTTTCTATTTTCTCTGTCTCTATTTATTGCTGATTGAATGTAGGAGTGAAACTCTTCGTGGCCATCTGTATCGATGATTTTAGTGATATTACCCTCCAGAAAAATTTCTTTTTCGGCGGCTAATTGTATTAATTCTTTTTTTAAGTCATCGCTGAAACTTATCATTTATAAACCTTAAAAGGGGCTGTTCTCGATTTGTATCCATCGAAATCTTTTGTGAACTCTTCTAATCTTGGTTCGATTTCATCTGATTTAATAATCCAGAATTGAGCACCAGCTTTTAAGGCTTTGGCTTGTTCTTGCTCATCATCAGAGCTAGATATAATGCCAATTACAACCCCATCCCCATGTTCGAAGTTGATTCTTCTTACTAGTTCTATGCCGTCAAAACTAGACCCAATAATATTTAAATCAACAAATATACAATCAGGCTTTGATTTATTATCTTTAACAAGACCAGCAAAATAACTTTCTGCATGATCAGCGCTACTGATAGATTTTAAGTTGAGAGTAATATCAAGTAAACTACAAGCGTCCTCAAATACTAAATGAAATAAATTTTCGTCATCTACTAATAAAATTGAGTCGATCATAGCATTGAATATTTTTACACATTAAATTGTATATTCCGAAATATTTCCTAAATCTATTTTAAATCTAGTTCCAGTGTAAGGCGAAGGTAGTTTTTCGCACGATACTTTAAATCCGTGCTGTTCGAGTATAGCAATGCAAATATTCAACCCTAAACCGGAGCCAGATTCCTTTTGATTTTCTTTTCTTGTATAAGGTTGCCTAAGAAAGTCTAAGTCTTGTTGAGTTAAACCTCTACCATTATCTTCAACAAATAAATCATGAGTACTTTTGCTATAAAATATTTCTACTTTTTTAGTGTCAGAATCATTATATTTAAGTCCGTTGCGTATTAAGTTGTCTATTGCCGTACAGAATAAAGCTTCGTTAACTGGCATGGTGGGCAAGTCATTAATTAAAACTTGATCAGAATACGATGTGCTGCTAAGATAATCGTCTAAAACTTTTTTTAAATTTACTTTTTCAGTATTTAAAACATTATTTTGTCTTACTAGATTACTGAATTCATATACGCCTTTATAAACTTTTTGAGTATGTTTTAGCCCCTCTTCTATCATTTTTAATGGAGATTCTAATCTGAAATTTTCAATAATTTCTTCATTTAATCTTCTTTTTAAAGAGGAAACGCCTCTGGGCATATACGTATTTATTCCGCTGTGCATATCATGGCGAAGGATTTTAGCGGCGTGTTCTAGAAATGTGTTCTTTTCGGATATTTCTTTTTGTTGATTAATAAGATCTGTAATATCATGCCTAATACTAATAAAACCTTTCAATTTACCCGATAAGTCAAATTCCCCCTGAATCCACGATTTAACATAATAAATATTACCATCTTTAGATTTATTAACAACACATGGGTGATGCCAGATTTTTTTCTCTTTAACAACAGTTTTATACATATCAATCCATACTTCCTTGGGGTGAAAGCCTGAGTTGACAATGTTGTGATCTTTACCAATGCACTCTTCTAAGGTATAACCAGCTACTTTTAAGAATTTACTATTAGCATAAGTTATTTTACCTTTAGCATCAGCTTTGCTAATAAGACTAGTTTCTTCAAGCAACTCATCTTTTTGCATTAATTCATTTAATGTCTGTTGCTCTTTAGATTTTTCTACTTGTAGCTGTTTGCGATAACAGGCTGAAGATATGAATTTAAAATAGTGCCAAAGGCTTTTAGCTCCAGTGATTCTTAATATATCCATGTTATACTATTTGTTTCCATTTTAAGAATTGAAATAATAGAAAACTACCTGCGCTTGTAAATATCGTCCACTTAGTAAAAGCTTGCGGCGTCAGCACTTGTTTTTCTGGGTCTATTTTAGAGTCTGCGACTTTAACAAATTCATTTTGTTCTTTTAACTTAGTTGGCTTTAAGATTGCCTTATCAGAAATAAGCTTATTCTTAGCTTTGTTCATTGTTGAGCAAGAGCAAATTACTAGTAAGATTAATATGAATAATTTTTTCATGATTTTACAACGGAGCTGCCAAAGTAAAAACCTACAATTGCAGTTAAAGTTTGTCTTACTTCAGGTATCATTAAATAACCATCGACTCTAACAAAAAAGTTTTCCTGACCTCCTCCGAATAAACCAAATAAATAAGAAGGTTTTGTCTGAGTGATTTGCACGTATAGAGGTTCATTGAGGAGTGCCAGAAAGAAAGGGGCTATAATTACCCCAAATAAAGTAGATATGACTATTAACCTCCTAACCCATTTGCCACCATCCACTGACACACGCTGCACAGCTGCATTATGAGCATCTTCATTTGCTTTCTGCGTCTTAAGAGCCATTTTAAGCATTTCTGCTTTTTCCTTAGCTCTTTGAGCCATGAATTTGAATATAAATCCAGTCAAACTCCCAAACGCCATAGACATTAATTCTGGAGGAATCATCTAAAATAATTACACTTTTTATTGTTTTGCGGTGTAATTTGTTGAATGAAAAGGGCTTTAAATCAAATCAGAGATTGGATAGAGATTGCTATCTTTACTAGTGGTTTGATTTTAAGTTTAAAGTATGGACTTCTTGCTCTTATGGGGGCAATTTCTGTTATTCTAGTAATAGAAAGTATAATTATAAGGAGATAAAAAAAGCGCTCCGAAGAGCGCTTTACTTTAAATTGTGTGTGTTCCTTCAGTATCTTCAGGCGGATGAGGAGTGGGGTCTCCGCTATTTGGATAGGGAAAATTACTTACAGCTACAGGGTGATCTATAGATCCTGACACAGATTGCTGCAAGTTATGGAACCAATCGTTACCTGAAGCAAACTCGTTACAAATGGTATCAAGGTTACCCGTCAAGTAATCATAAGTAATTGGAGGCTGGAAGCCTGTTGATCCATCAATATACCTACTAGCTGTGGTAGCGGTGCCAAAACTATCTTCTCCGCTAAATGAGCATGTCATTCCAATAACTAAAGAGCTAATGCCTGTTTCTAGTGAGTTATCCCAGAATGGGTCTAGTCGAACGAAATTATATGTATATGTGCCTGAAATATGTGACATGTTTTTCCTTTATCTTAATATAATACTATTACACATAAAATTCTAAAAAAACTATGAGAAAGTATTTTTACTATCAAAAAGATAGAATGAAACCAGAAGGAGTGAAGGTTGAAAAAACAGAATCAGAAATATTAGATTCTCACTGGGATATTTGGTATGATAAATTATCAGAGAGCCAGCAGTTCAATCCTGAGATAGTTAACGCAGAAAATTGCGTCAAAGATTGGGTAGCAGAGCATTCAGCAGAGGAAATCTTATGAATATTGATGAAAATAATTCAGAAATGGATTTATGTGTAATTTGTGGTGAAGAAACTAACGAGCCGCAAGATAAAAATATCAATTATAGATATTACTACATAGAAGGCGCTGGTCAGCTTTGTGAGAAATGCTTCTTCGAATCCAATCAAAATTTAGAAATATGAAATTCAACCAACAAGTAGTTTTAAAACACGATCACGGAATCACAGCTCAATGGGTATCAGATGATTGGAGCTGGATGGCAATTGCAACTTATTATCAGCAAGAAAAAGAAGGTAAGAATGTTGACGGCGAAACTGTTACAATTAAGACTTGGGCTTTAGGCAACTGCAGCGGTCCTTGGACAGGAGTTACCCCCGACGGAAAAGAGCTTACTATCATTCCGGGTTATGAAGATGTGAGAAATCAAGTCTCAGGCGAGGCTACATTACTTTTAACTTGCATTAATGGCACAATTGGCGGCAAGAAAGCTTTTCAAAGCATATGGAAAGCCTCCGTAATCGGGTTTGAAAACTTTTGGCCAGAAGATAAAAATCAATGAGTAAGGAAAAAGAACCCCCTCCCTCAGGAGTTCCACCAGTAAAAGATTACGAAGATAGATTATGAAACTAGATGTTACAGACGTTGTGGAACATGAAGATGGGTCTTTATCTTTTGAAGTTGATTACGATAGAGAGTTTAAAAAAGAATTTGAGCGCAAATACAAAAAGCGCTTGACAAAGAAAGCTTTAACAGAGTATATTTTAAAAGCTGTTGAAGAAGCAAAGAAAGAAGAAGAAAATGAAAAATAGTACAGTATTATTATGGTGGTTCCTATACATGCTGGTAGGAGCTGTAGCAGGATTCGGTGGATCATTTGTATCAGCACTAGTGCTTGGTATGATTGGAGTACCAGAACTACTAGCGACGGTAATCATCCTTCCGATAATGATCTATATTAACTTCGTTGTTTATCGATGGTCAGTCAAGAAAATCATGGAAAGTTGATGAAAGAAAGAGTTTGCTATCTTGTGATGATAGGGATATTGGCTAGCTGGGCTTTGGTTCTGCAAGCCAATTTTTTTGTTTTAAACAATAAAGTTGATCAACTTGAGAAAAAAATTCGAGTCAATGAAATGCTAGATCCAAGAGTTGACCCAGAAATGCTTGACAGGTTTCTGCTTTTTTAGTAGATTCTTTCAAAGGGCCTTTAGCTCAGTTGGTTAGAGCATCCGACTCATAATCGGCAGGTCGTAGGTTCGAGCCCTGCAAGGCCCACCAATTTAACACAGTATGTTTTTAAGAAACAAGAACAGAACACTCGTTAATATATTAATTGCATTTTTTGCGGGAATATTTCAGGGATTAATTTTGCTATTGATTAAGAAATTGAAAGGATAAAAGTGAGAGATA
>Ga0070749_10000010_pt1 | contig 83942 bp, 89 predicted proteins | sample VirMetDEL_Nov_18_FD_75180 | JGI IMG/M metagenome (GOLD analysis project Ga0070749, IMG submission 75180) | Aqueous microbial communities from the Delaware River and Bay under freshwater to marine salinity gradient to study organic matter... | ecosystem: Environmental > Aquatic > Marine >...
AAAGTCCGTTTAAGTGCTTCTGATGGAATTTCAACTACAACCCGTTTTGTCACTCTTAACCTTTCACTTATTCAAGGATGGATGCTTGGAAGCGCTTCTTATGATAATGTAAGTTATAGTGTTGCAGCAGAGGAAATTCATCCTAACGGAATTGACTTATCTCCTGATGGAACTGTTATGTTAATCACTGGCGTCCTAGGCGATGACATTGAATACTATACGCTTTCAACTGCTTTTGATGTTAGTACTGCTTCTCATAGCGGCACGATAGCGCCAGGGTTTGTCAAACCAAGAGGAATAAGATTTGGTGATAGTGGTAATAAAATTTTTGTTTGTGATTCATATCTCAACGAAATCTACAGTGTCCCGCTCAGTACAGCGTATGATGTTTCAACAGCAGGAACAAAAACTGGCAGCGGTACTCTTGGATCAATATCCAGCAACGCAAACACTAGTTGCTTTGGTCTAGCGTTTAAAACAGACGGTACTAAGATGTACGTTTGTCACAACGCTGCCGTGTATGAGTATAGTCTATCTACTGCATGGGATATAACTACGCTATCTTACACAACGTCTTTTTCAACAAGCAGCCAAGATGCTGGTTCAGTAGAAGTAGACTTTTCTGGTGACGGAACAAAAATGTTTTTGATGGGAATTTCACAATCAGGCACCGCTGTTCGTGGTTTTATATACCAATATGATCTTTCTATCGCGTGGGATATATCATCCGCCTCGTATTCTAACATCTCATTTTTAACAACTTCTCAGGACATATATGGAGAAGGTATGTGTTTCGGAGATTATGGTAAGACAATGTATTTTGTTGGGACAGAAACCGACACAGTTTATCAATATTCAACAGAGGCATAATAAAAGGACAAATAAATGGCAATCAATTTTCCAAATAATCCTGCAGACGGACAACAGCTTACTCAAAGCGGTATAACTTATACTTATAATGCTACAAAAAGCTATTGGAAAAGCGTAGCTAGTTCTTCTGGAGGAGGCTCACTAGAAGCAACTGCATCTGGTGCGTTGGCGAATGGTGATAAGGTCGTTGTAAATTTTGATGGCACTGTGAGTGTTGTGTCTGAAACCATCCCTACGGAAAGTTTGGGCAGTCCGACAGTATAAAATCGCAGGAGCTATTTCAAGCAACGTAAGTGCAAGTAGCGGGGGCGGAGAAAATAGTGCGATTACCAATATTCAAACTTGGTATTAAGTAATATACTACTACCATAAGAATATTTAAAACAAAATTTAATATTGACTATAGGTATTAAATATAGGAAAATAAATCATGGCAAACAATAATTTTAAACTCATATCCTCTAGTAGTATTAGTGATACTACAGATTCTTTAATAAATACCGCAGCTACTGCGTCCACTATGGTTATCCATTCTGTATATTTGACTAACGTAGGGTCTTCTCTTACTTATGCAAATGTAAAAATAACAGATACTAGTGCAAGTGCTAGTACTCATATAGCGTATAATACTCCTATTAATTCAGGAGATACTTTAGTGTTAGATAAGCCTTTAAACTTAGAAACTGGAGATTCTTTATATGTTCGGGGGGCTACTTTAGAAGTGACTGTAAGCGCATTGGAGATTAGTTAATGTACCTTAAATCTCTCTCTGATAAAGTAATTACAATACATCCTAGTAATACTTTATCTGATAACACCAATAAACTATATAATATAGCAAATACTCTTTATTTTAATGGCACAGCATTAGGAGATGTTGATGTTGCTAATACTTGGGTAAATGCTAACGATCATATAACTTTTTTTAATGCTTCTTATCTAGTAGATCAAGTACAAAGTAATGTATATTCAGTATATTCTACAGACAGAGTTTTAGAAGGTAATACTATTTTTTCTAATGGTAAGGTAGGTATTGGACTTTCTACTCCTGAAACCTCTTTACATATGTTAGGTGTTGGTGATAACTCAAGCAGACTTCAAATAGACCAATATAACACTGGAGACGATTCTCCAGATATTTTAGTAAGACGCGCTTCTGGCTCTTTAGCCTCTCCTGCTGCTACAGATAGTGATGATAGATTTTTTAGAATAAACACTCAAGCATATGACGGTGCTAACTGGCAATTAGTAGGAAGTTTACGATGGGATGCTAATGGTACTGATGCAACTCCAAATAGTATATTTGCTATTCAAACTAGGGTGTCTAATAGTATTGAAGATAGAATAGCTGTTGTAGCGGACGGATCTGTGAAATTAAGTAACGCTTTCCAACTTCCTAATACTGATGGAGCGAACAATCAAGCTTTAATTACTGATGGTAGCGGTACGGTAACTTGGAGAGATGTAGCTGTTGATACAGCCGCGCTGCATGCAAATGATTATAATACTTATACTACAGTTTTAGGGGTTATTGATACAGTACAAGATAATGTTGCTTCTGCTTTAGATGATGCGTATTCTAACGACTTTTTTACTTATAACGCAGTTTCCATTTTGATTGATACGGTACAAGCTAATTTAACTGCATTACCCAATTCAGCAGCTAATGATTATGCAACGTATTTAACAGCTTCAGCTAATGATCATACTACTTATTTAACATCTGCAGCTAATGACCATACTACTTATTTAACAGCCTTAGCTAATGACTATGCTACTTATCAAACATCTGAGGCTAACGATCATGTTACTTATTTAGCCACAGCAGCTAATGATCATGCAACCTATTTAACAGCTTCAGCTAATGATCATGTAACCTATTTAGCTGCACTAGCTAATGACCATACTACTTATCTTAATACTTCTTCTAATGACTATGCTACTTATACTGAGGTAACAGCAAATTTATATAATACATGGGTAACAGTAAATACTGCTATAGATCTATTAGATGGTAATTCTTCAAGTAGCACTACTGATCTTGTAAATGGTATTACAGGTGCTAACGCTAATATTTATAATACGTATGTATCAGTTTCAGGACTTGTTGATACGGTACAAGCTAATTTAACTTCTGTTATTGGGGCTGCACCAACTACTTTAGATACTTTAGCAGAAATTGCGGCCGCTTTAGAAAATGATGCAAATATTGCTGTTACTCTTACAAACCAAATAGGAACTGTTAGTGCTAATACTGCTACCAATGTTACTAATATAAATTTAGTACAGTCTAATTTATCAGCATTACCAGATAGCGCAGCTAACGACCATGTTACTTATTTATCTGCTTTAGCTAATGATCATGTTACTTATTTATCTGCTTTATCCAATGATCATGTTACTTATTTAGCTACATCATCTAATGATCATGTAACTTACCTAGCAGCCTCAGCTAATGATCACGTTACTTATTTAGCGGCATTAGCTAATGATCATAATGCTTATACTACAGTAACAGGCCTTATTGATACAGTTCAATCTAATGTTAGTGCTATCGATGCTGACTTTATTGAAACAATTAGGCCTGCAGAAACTGTAATTAATGTTAATTCTGCTACTGGCAGTGTTTATACCTTTATAGGAGATGGATTTCCCAGTGCTTCTGGAGACAATCCAGATATTTATGTAACAAGAGGTAAAACATATAAAATAAATAACTCTTCTTATGCTTCTCATCCTTTAGTTTTGAGACTAGAAGATGGTGGTAGTGCTTACACTGATGGAGTTTCAGGTGCTGGGAGTGCAGAAGTTATATTTACTGTTCCTATGAATGCTCCTAGCTCGTTAGTATATCAATGTACTGCCCATGCTGCAATGGTAGGTAATGTTATTGTAGGCACTGGAGAGACAGTAGATGCAGATGCCTTAGTGCCTTCAGCAAACTTAACTGGGTATATTGGTAATGCTACTTTTACTTATTCTACAGGAAGTTTTAATGACTTAACTGTTAGAGCTAATTTAGAAGTACAAGGTACTATTACTGAAACTTCTTCTATAGCTTTTAAAGAAAACGTATCAACTCTCGATTCTCAGTTAGATAAAGTTTTGTCATTAAGACCAGTTGGATATAATAAAATATATTCTAGTAGTTATGAAGTAGGTCTTATAGCAGAAGAAGTAGCTAAAATTATTCCTGAAGTAGTAACTGAAGGAAATACTTCTATTCAATATACAAGACTTGTTCCCTCTTTAATTAAATCTATTCAAGAACTTCATGATGAAATAAAAGAGCTAAAAGCTAAACTACAAGAGAGATAAAACCTATGGCAGTTATAAAACCTGACAGTACAGCAGGAGGAGCTCCTATAAAGTCAATAGGTGACTTTGCTGATATACAAGCAAATCAGTTTAATCAAAATTATGCAAGTTTTGATACCCTTAGAGTTTTAAGTCTTTCCAATGAAACTGATAATTATCAAATTTATGAATTAAATGAATCTAATCAAGTATCAGAAGACGCTTTTTCTAATAATGTTAGCTACACTATTACTTTATCTTCTAATGTATTAGAGGAAGGCAGTAATATAACTGCTAATATTTCTACTGCAGGTGTGGATGAAGGTACTACTTTATATTGGGAAGTTGACGCTAATCAGCAAGATTTTATTAATTCTAGTGGTAGCGTAGTTACTGTAGGACTTTATGCAGATATTCTTTTAAGTGCTAATGCTGATACAACTACTGAAGGAGTAGAATACGCTAACTTAGTTATTCGTACAGGCAGTGCTTCTGGAAGTATTGTTGCTACTTCTTCTACTATTACAATCTCAGATACTAGTGCAACTCCTTTTGGAGTAGAACACTTTACGTCAACAGGCGGTAGTACTTGGACAGCTCCTTGGAATGTATATTCTGTATCTGTGTGCTGTATTGGTGGCGGAGGTGGAGGATCTGCTTCTGTTGGTACTTCAGGAGGAAATGCTCCAACTTCAGGAGGAGGCGGTGGAGGAGGATTAGCCTATAAAAATAATATTTCTGTTAATCCTGGTCAATCTTACACTGTTTACGTAGGTGCAGGAGGTAATAAGGGTACTAGACAAGGAGCTAATAATGGGGGAACTGATGGCGTTACGAATGGTTCTTCCGGTCAAGATAGTTGGTTTCTTACTTCTGGCACTGTAAGAGGTGGTGGAGGAGGAGGCGGAAGCGCTCAGGTAGGTCAAGGCGGTAATTATACAGGTGACGGTGGCAGCTCTGGGCGACAGGGCAGTCTTGCTTCTGGCGGTGCTGGAGGTGGGGGTGCGGGTGGATATGACTCTCAACTAAACGGTGCCGGAGGTAATGGATATAGTGATGGATATACGGGACAACCACCTTTTTCAAGAACTGGAGGTTCTGGAGGAGGAACTTATACTCATGGCCAAGGAAGCACTGGGCTGAGTGGAACATCCGTAAATAAAACTGGAGGGTTGGGTAGTGCAGACGTTACTCTAAACCCTGACGGCTCAACCGCAAACACTACAGCATATGGTGGAGGTGGCGGTTATTCAGCAATGTATGCCTACTTCTCTAATGGAGGAAGTGGAGGAGATGGTAAGTCTGGTATTGTAACTATTAGATATGGTACTGATAAGGACTATCCATAAGATTTAGTATAGTAATTTAGGAGATAAATTTGGCAGATTTAGCATCAAACACAACTGTTGGAGGATCGTCTATAGTTGACCTATTAGACAGTACTTTTTTTGTAGGAGAAAGTATAAATACAGATAATTTTAATGGTTATGTTCAAAGAGGCACTGTAGTGGTACGAGCTTCTAATGGGGCTATTTGTTTTGGAAGATTAGTGGCTCAAGGTACTTTTACTGTTACGACTAGTAGTAACACAGTGAATGAAGGCAGCACAATAACTGTAACAGTAGACACTACTAATATTTCTGATGGGATATACTATTGGACTGCTAATAGACCTGAAGACGTAGTCACTGCTAATGGCAGTTTTTCAATTTCAAACAATCAAGGTAGTTTTAATGTGACCGCCCTTGCAGATCAAACTACAGAAAGTGGTACTGAAGAGCTTATCGTAAGTATACGAAAAGATAGTATTACAGGAGAAGTAGTCGGTAACTCAGGGCCCGTTACTATTTTAGATACTAGTCAAGATCCTGTAGAAGGAGAAGCTTTATTTCTTACTACTGGAACTCACTATTTTACAGTGCCTAATGTAACTCATATAGGGTGTGTTGCTGTAGGCGGAGGTGGAGGCGGAGCAGGCGGTGGATCGCCTAATACCGCCGGTCAGTCAATTCAACAGTATGGCTTAGGAGGAGGCGGTGGAGGATTAAACTATAATTGGAGCAATCCTCCTGCAGGAGAAGTTTTAACTGTTTTTGTAGGCGCAGGAGGCAATGGTGGATTTGCAGGTCTAGGTGCTGGTGGCAGTGGTCAAGCATCTTATGTATCAAGTCCTTCTTTAGGACAAATAGTCTGGGCTGGTGGAGGCGGAGGTGGTCCGGGAGGCACCAGTTATAGTGTGGGTAATGCAGGTAGTTGGGGGGTTGGAAATAGTCCATCAATAATACAGGCTAGCTATCATGGTGGAGGTAATGGCGGCTATGGAGGTCCTCGTGGAGGGGGCGGAGGCTCTGGTGGTGGAGGAGGTGCCGGAGGGTATCAACAAGTATCAGGCAGGTCAGGAGGTCAAGGCGCTTCTTATATCTATAATTCAATTTATGGTGGAGGCTATTCTGGTGCAGGAGGCGGAGGAACCGGTGTTGGTTTTGCTACAACCAATTTAGTATTAGGTGGCGGGGGTACAGGCGTAGAGGCAGGATTGGGTCCCTCGGGTGCAAAACTTTCAGATGGAGCTAGTCAAATGGGAAATCCTGGATCTTACGGTAATGATCAAAATTACGGCGGCGGGGGTGCAGGCAATGGAAGGGCAAGTCAGCTGAAGCCAGGCGCTCCGGGAGGACAAGGAGTAGTTAGAATTATTTGGAGCGACACAATTACTAGACGTTTTCCTAGTACAGCAACTTCAAATAGTTATGGAACTATAACTGTGGTATAATATGGCAGAATTAAAATCAAACTCAACTTTAGGTGCAAACTTAATAGCAACAGAAACTTCTGTTGCTTTACAAAAGATTGTTGATATCCCTTGGGATAATACTTTTTCTACTTCTTTACTAATAGCATATAGAAGCAATGGTGCTCTTACATGGCACGGATCAGATGATAAAACAGTACTAATAACCTCTCCTCCCATATATTCTCCTGCTGATTATATACTATCTAGTAATATTAGCTCTGTTTCAGAGGGCGATTCTGTACAGTTTGATCTAACAACATATAAAGTTAGTGATGGTACTGTGCTTTATTACGATGTTGAAAGTCTTACTGGAAACGTAACAGCTAATGATTTTTCAAGCGCTGCTTCTGGAAATTTTAATGTTACCGCTAATTCAGGAAATGTCATACTAACTTTGGCAAACGACAGAACGACAGAAGGTACTGAAAGCTTTAAACTACGAGTTAGAACAGATAATGCTTCTGGAAATATAGTAGCCAGCAGTAATGTAATTGTAATAGATGTTAGTTTGGATCCTACATATACACTATCTTCTAACTTAAGTTTAGTACCTGAAGGTTCTAATGTTCTCGTAACTCTTACGACGACAGGAGTAGATCAAGGAACCACAATTCCTTATACAATATCCGGAGTAACTACAGATGACTTTGATCCTGCACTTTCTAGTTTGACAGATAATTTTACTGCAGATTCTAATGGCTCTGATACTCTAGAACTATCAGTTGCTTTAGATGCAGATAGTTCTGAGAGTGAATCAATTATTGTTACTTTAGGAGCCACTGATAGTGCAGGATTTAGCACAGGATCTCCAAGCGTGTCGATTGCCATAGAACAGCCCATTTCAGGACAAAATGCATATACTTCTGCTGGAACTTATGAATTTATTGTTCCTGAGGGCGTATCTTCTGTAAGTGCTGTAGCGATAGGAGGAGGTGGTGGAGGATCAGGATTTCCTACAGGTACTTCTTATAAATGGCCAGGCTCTGGAGGAGGAGGCGGAGGTCTTGCATGGGCAACTTTTGATGTTACTCCAGGTGAATCTTTAGATGTTTTCGTAGGTAATGGCGGCGGAGGGGGACTAAACTCGTCAGGTACTCAACCGAAAAGCGGTAGTACAGGTCAAGATTCCTATATTAGTAGAAAAAGTGTTTATTCTCTATCTGATCTTACTTATACTAATAAAGTTTTCCACGCTAATGCTCAAGTATCTTCCCAAGAAGGAATTACTTTTAGTACTGACGGCTATAAAATGTATGTGGCATGTTACACACAAGATGCAGTTTTTCAATATGATCTTTCATCAGCTTGGGATATTAGTTCTGCATCATACGCCAATAAAAGTTTTTCAGTAGCTAGTCAAGATCCAGTTCCAAGAGATGTAAAGTTTAAATCGGATGGAACAATTATGTATGTTCTAGGTAGTTCTTCTCCAGATGGAATTTATCAATATACTTTATCAACAGCTTGGGATGTTAGCACTGCTAGTTACGCTAATAAATCTCTAGATGTAGAAAACGAAGATATTAACCCAAGTGGTTTTTCTTTTAATTCTACTGGTACTATAGTTTATATATGCTCTTATGCTGCTACTATTAATCAATATAACTTATCAACAGCTTGGGATGTTAGCACTGCAACATATTCTAGTAACAGCTTAACAGCGCCAAGCACTTATCAAAGTTATCAGGATTTGAATGTAGGTAAAAACGATACTAGACTTTTTGTAACAGGGTTTATACCTTCGGCATATAGCGGTACTGGAAACAACGCATGGTTAGTAAGAGAATACAGTCTTCCTGCAGACGGAGATGTTAGTAATGCCTCACTTTTATCAACAGTAGACCTGTATGGAGTTGGACCTAACTTACTAATAGGTGACGCTACCTGGAGTACTTCAGGTCATAAATTCTACACTTATTCAGCAAAGGCAGTATATGAATGGGATGCTGTTTCAAGTTCGACCCAAATTATAAAAGGAGGAGGAGGCGGTGCAGGTACTTGGCAGTATCAAAGTTATCAAACCATCTCTGGAGGTTCTGCTTATGCAAACACTAGCCTAGTTACTTCTTATGGATTATATAATGGCGGACAAGGTGGTCCTAGTGGAGGATTTAACAATACCGGCGGAGGTGGCGGAGGTGCTGGAGGCTATGCAAATGCTAATGTAACTATTTCTGGCACTTACTCACGTGGCGGAGGCAATTCAGGAGGTTATCAACAAGCAAGTAGTGGTTATCCAGGATCTGGAGGAGCTGCAGGCGGTGGCGGATTATGGCAAGGTGCTCCTGCAAACTCACCTGGTCGCGGAGGTGGCGGAGTTGGGATTTTAGGAAGAGGCTCTACTGGTGTTGCGACTGTTGATGGATTTGGAGAAGGCGGTAGTGGAGGCGCAAACGCTACTAATGCCTCTGGAGGTGTGTATGGAGGAGGGGGTGGAGCTCCCGGAGGACCTACAAATAATAGCGGAGGTGGCTTTGGCGGTTCTGGACAGAAAGGCGCCGTAAGAATTATTTATGGTTCAGGTAGGTCTTACCCTGATACAAATACAGCAGATCAATAATAAAGAAAGTATATAAATGAGTGCGTATTTTAAAGTTCCAGTCTCTAGACTAGTACAAAAACTACCAGACAAATTTGGTTTTAAGGAGTTTAATCCTAGTCAGTTAGCAATGCAAAAAGGGCTAGAAGAGCATAGATTTTGGACTCATATCTCCGCACGAAGAACAGGAAAATCTAGTGCTGCTTCTGTATTAGCTTTAGCTAAGCTTTTAGAACCTAATCAACAAGTGTTAGTAGTTGCTCCTGATTATAATTTATCTTCTATTATTTGGGACTATACTACTGAATTAATTAGCGTACTAGGTATCGAAACAAAAAGATTAAACTTAAAGGATAGAGTAGTTAGGCTAGTTAATGATAGTACTTTTAGACTACTTTCTGCCAATAATAGATCTACTCTTGTGGGACGTGCTGCAAATTTATTAATTGTAGATGAGGCTGCAATTATATCTGATGACGAATATTTTACTAGAGACTTAAGGCCTGCTCTTTCTACCTATGAAGGAAGTAGAGCTCTATTTATTTCGACACCTAGAGGAAAACAAAACTATTTATATAAGTACTGGCTGCGAGGAGAAGATGAAAAATATCCTGAATGGGGTTCTGGATTATTTCCTTGGCATGTTAATCCTTCTCTAAAAGAAGCAGATATATCTGAAGCTAAAAGAACTCTTCCTCCTAGTATTTTTAGACAAGAGTATCATTGTGACTGGGTGAGTTTTGAAGGTCAAATATATAAAGTAGATGATTCTGTTCATTTAATCGATACTTCTGAGATTATAACTCCCAAAGACGATAGATATACTTTTATAGCAGGGTTAGATATGGGATTCAGAGACGATACGGCTTTTATAGTTTTAGCTACTGATGGAACTAATTTTTTTGTAGTAGACGAGTATATAGCTAGTGAAGGTACTACTTCTTCTCATGCTGAAACTATAAGAGAAATGATAGATCATTGGGATATAGAAAATATTTATATTGATTCTGCCGCAGCTCAAACTAAAGCTGATTTAGCTTATGATTATGATATTTTTTGTGAGAATGCAGTAAAATCTGTAAATGATGGTATTAGTTATATTCAAGTATTAGTTCAAAATGAAAATTTATTTTTTGATATAGATAATACAACAAAAACTTATGCTAGTGTAAATGGGTATAGATGGAACACTAGAGGAGAAAAATCAAAACCCTTACATGATTGGACTTCTCATTGTTGTGATGCTTTACGTTATGCTATTTATTCTTATGCAAAATCATCTTCAGTAGGTATATATGGATAAAAATAATTTAAATCACCCTAAAAGAGGCTTATTTCCTATAAGAAAAAAGCATACATCTAAAACTTTGAAAAAAGATGTTAGAGCTCTAAGAGCTAATGGGTATCCTATACAGATAGCATTACATACGTTAGAGCCTGTAGAAAAGAAAAAGCCTACTGCAACTAAAATAAAAAGAGGATTAATTATAAAATCCCCTAAAAACTATACAATAAGAAAAGATACAAAATAAATTTTTGACTCTAAGCAAAATAAAATTTATAATTGGTAAAATGAAAGAATTAAAAAGACTTCCAGTTAAATATGTGAGAGATTTTATTAAAAAAGACTATACTCACAAAGATCACTGTTTTATATGTAAAAAAGAAAAAGATTTAGAATTACATCACTTATACAGTGTTTCAGAGCTTTGGAATGAATGGTTAGAAAAAGAAAAAATTGATAACTCCATATTAGACTATGATTTAATCAAAGTTCTAAGGGTTCGTTTTTACCAAGAAAATAAGCACTTGTTAGGGCCTGATAATTTATATACTCTTTGTAAAACACATCATCAAAGACTTCACAGTATATACGGTGCTAGGTATTCTAACTGGAGATCCAGCAAAGTTAAAACTTGGCTAGAGAGTCAGAGAGTAAAATTTGGAGAACACAATGGCAGGTCCCATCAGTTGGATACGAGAAAAACTTAATCCTATTCAGCCCTATTTACGAAGTCAAGAACCTTTAGTTCACCCTGATAGTAATGTAGATTTTAGAGCTGCGTATGACAAAGTTGAAATCGTACATAGATGTATAGAAATGATAGTTAATGCTGTAGTGAGCATACCTTTTGCAATAGAGTCAGGTAATCAAGGCGGCCCTGTTAAAAAAGTTAGTAAACTATTAAATGCAAGACCTAATCCTTTTGAAGATAGAACCCGTTTCATGCGAAGAGCCGTAATGGATTTGCTGTTAGATGGTAATGCTTTCTTCTATTATGATGGTACAGACTTATACTTACTTCCTGCTAATGATATAGAAATAGAAACAGATTCTAAAAGATTTGTAAAAGGCTACAATTATATGTTATCAGGGGGAGAAGCCTCAAATAGTTCAGGATTTCAACCTTATTCAAGTTCTGCTCCTTATTCCTCTGCAGGGACTGCAAAACCTAAACAACAACAAAATATTCATTTTGACTCTACAGAAGTTATTCATATTAAAGACGATAACGATGAAAGTATTTTTAGAGGTAAAAGCAGATTAAGATCTTTATCAGATTTAATTAATTTATATTATGCTCTATTAAAATTTCAAAGACAGTTCTTTAAGAATAACGCAATTCCAGGAGTTGTTTTAACTACTGACACTGTTCTTAGCGCAAAAGTAAAAGAACGTTTATTACAAAGCTGGAGAAATACTTATACTACTATATTCGACGGCGCCAGAAATCCTGCCATATTAGATGGTGGATTAAAAATAGATAAATTTAGTGATATAAATTTTCAAAACTTAGATTTTGAAAACAGTGTTGAAAGATTACAACAAGATATGGCTAAAGCATTAGGAGTTCCTTATACTCTACTTAAAAGCGGTAATAATGCTAACATATCTTCAAATCAAGTACTATTTTATGAGCATACTATTATTCCTATAGTAACTCAATTTACTAGTGCATTTGAACATTATTTTAATAGTGTTTCTATAAGACCCGAATTAGTATCTATTCCTGCGTTGCAGCCAGATTTAAAATCTCAAGCGCAGTATTTTAGTTCCCTAGTTAATGCTGGTATAATTACGCCAGACGAAGCTAGAGAAAAACTCAATTTCCCTAAATTAGGGTTAGATACTACTTCAGAAATTCGCATACCTCAGAATATTACAGGAAGTGCCATTAGTCCAGAGTTGGGCGGTAGACCTTCATCAGATGATACAGCAGATATGCCTACAACGGAGCCAACAAATGACTGATAAAAAATTTTATATCAATAGTGATAATATAGAAATTAAATCAAAAGCAGATAGTAGTAACAAACCATTTAAAATAGCTGGTTATGCCAATACTACTTCTAAAGATAGAACTGGAGATATAGTTTTATCTGAAGCGTGGGTTAAAGGAATAGAGAACTACAGAAAAAACCCTGTTTTACTTTATCAACATGATCACAGTAAACCCATTGGAAAATCTGATACTGTAAGAGTAGATAAAAAAGGTATTTTTGTAGAAGCCTCAGTTTCTAGTGCTGCAGAAAAGCTTCATGGAGTTCAATCTTTAATCGAGGATGGAGCTTTAAAAAGCTTTAGCGTAGGCTTTAGAGTAAAAGATGCAGACTATGATAGACCTTCAGATACTTTTATAATTAAAGATTTAGAGCTGTTAGAAATTAGCGTAGTAAGCGTTCCTGCTAACCAAGAATCTTTATTTAGTATCAGAAAGAGCTTTGAATCAGAAGAAAGTTTTGAGTCCTTTAAGTCTCAATTCATAAAAGAGGAGGAAGAAGTTTTGGAAGAAAAAGAAACAGAAGAAACGGCAGTTGAAGAATCCTTAGAGATTGAAGAGACTGTAATAGAAGCTTCATTACAAGCTTCTGAGGATTCATCTATCGAAGAAAAAGAACTTGAGATAGAAGAAGAAAAAGAAGCGGTAGAAGCAGAAGGATCTTATGAAGATCCAAATACGCCAATTCCTTTCTATAATATGCTAAGCACCGAGACTGCCGAATTAGCAAACGGTGATTTTGTAAGAATGAAAGGCAATCGTTATAAAATTTCAAAAATTGCTACCGCCGAATCCCCATATTTCATATTTAAAGAAGTTGACATTAACGGGGTTTCAAGCGATAATACTATTAAGATTAATGCAGAAAATCTATCTGTAGTTAATGCTTGGGATCTTTCTACTAAATTCGATATAGAACTTATCGATCATAGTGAAAGTAAGTCTTTAACAGATAAAGACAGAGATGCTATTAAATCTGATTTCTCTGACCTTGTTAAAGCTTCCGAATTTAATCTTTTTGGGTTAAAACAAGAAGAAAAAATTAAAAATAATGATCAGTATCAAACAACTCTTAATAACCTGTTAAATCTAAAAAGCATGGAACCAGGAACTTGGAGTGATACTCACTATACATTAGCAAAACGGTTTGTTAATACAATTAAAGCACTTATCAAACTTCCACAGGAAGAAGATAGAGATTTCGCACTAAAGCTATACGGTTATATTACCGAAAATAAGGAGAATAATGAGATGGCAACTCAAGATATTGGTGATCCCATCACTGTTGATACAAAAAAAGCTGCAGATACTCAGGTTGTTGAAGAGAAAAAAGTTTCTAATCACGTTTCTGAGCCAGAAGTAGCAAAACTAGTTCAAAAAACTGGTGACAAAATTATGGAAGAATCAGAAGCTAAGATTAAAGCTAACGATGAAAACCATGAAGACTCTCGCCTAGCTGAAGAGCTTGCAGAGTTAAGAGGTCAAATGAAAGCTTATCGTGAGCAGATTGATTCCTTTACTACTAGTAAAATGGTTTATCAAGAAAACACTCGTAGAAACGAGCAGTTCTCTCAAAAAGACCTTTCTAACGCTTACTTTTTAGCAAAAGCTATGCGTAAAGATCCTTTAAGCACCAAATATGGTATGCGTATGAAAGACGTAGTACAAGGTGGTTCTGTAGATGCATTTGAAAGTGCATTCTCATCAAACGTATATGAAGAAATGAGACAACAACTTGTTGTGGCTCCTCTTTTCAATCGTATCGAGGTAAATGCAAAACAGTTCTCAGTACCTGTTGCAAGCGAAGATACAGACGATGCAATCGCACAGTTTGAGTCCGGTACGTATGCTACCGACACTAACACCTACGTGCCTACAACAAATCAGCACGTTTTAAAGAGCGTAGAGTTAACACCTCACAAATTTATGGTAAAAACTCACATTGCAAAAGACGAAGAAGAAGATACGTTACTTCCATTAGTAGACTTTTTACGTTCAGCAGCTACACGTCGTTTAGCTCGCTTTACGGATAAAGTATTGCTTCGTGGTAACGGAGGTTTGACAGGATTCGATGCAACTGAATCTATGTCTGCTGGTGGCGCTACTGGAATCGGAGGAGTTGCTTCTCCTATTACAGGTATCGTAAACCATGCAGGAGCAGTAGCTGCTCTAAACATCTACAGAGGCGTAGGGTTAACTGGAGCGTCTGCTAACACTGCAAAAGCTAATGCTGCTACTGTAGCGTCTGCTCGTGCAGCAATGGGTAAGTACGGTCTAGCAATGGGCGACCAGCTAGTACTTCTTACATCAGTAGAAGGCTATAATAGCTTTGTAACTGAGCCAGATTTCCAAACTGTTGATAAGTTTGGCCCACAAGCTACTTACTTAACAGGTTCTATCGGAGCAATCTACGGTATTCCAATTCAGATTTCTGAGTTTATTGATTCTGTATCAGGAACAGCAAACAACCGTGTACTTGCTACTATGGTTTATAAACCTGGCTTCTTGATTGGTGAGCGTCGTTCTATGGAAGTAGAAAGCGATTACTTACCAGATCGTCAAGTTACAGCACTCTACATGTCAACACGTTATGACATGAAAGCTCTTACAACAGAGGCATCAGCTGCACTCAGCTCTTCTTACGCGTATGCTGTAAACGTACTAAGTGGTGCTGAATAATCAGTAACTTCTTATAATTAAGAAGAAAAGGGGATGCGGGCTCCCAGCCCCATTCCCCTTTTTTATTTAGGAGACAATAAATGTTAGTGACTCTATTAGAAATTAAAGAGTTTTTAAAAATAAAACTAGATAATGATGCTGAAGACGGCAGACTGAGATCTATTAATTCGTATGTCTCTAGTTTAATAGAATCTTATTGTGGAAGAGCAATTTCTTCTAATAACTATACAGAATATTTTAATGGAGGAGTTTCTTCTGTATTTATTAAAAATCCTCCTATTAACTCGGTACATGAAGTCTCTCACTATACAGGTAACTCTTATACTACTTTAGGAGGTCCTGGGTCTTTAGGACAGCAAATAGAAGTAGAAGGATCTTCTCATACAGTAAATGTGTATGGTAACGCTAAAACTAGCAAAAGAGTAAAGAAGTTTGGTATTTCTAGTTTACAACTCTCTGCTACAGGAGATTATTTAAGTATTCCAAGTTCTGAAGATTTTAATTTTGGATCAGAGCCTTTTACACTAGAAGCCTATGTTCGACCTTCTACATTAAATAATTCAGTATTTATTTCCAGAAACGACGATAACGAAAACAATTGGCAGCTTTCTTATGATAGTACTGGTGGAGTATTTTTTAGTGCTAAATCTTCTAATGTGGAAACTGCTTATATTTCAGGTAATACTCTTTCTCTCAATACTTTTACTCACGTAGCTTTAGTAAAAGATGATGCAGAATTAAGATTATATCAAAATGGCACTCAAATAGGAAGTGCTGTATCTCATTCTAATAGTATACCTACTTTATCTTCAGCAGTAAGCATAGGACAAATATCTCAAACAGATACTAAAAACTTCACGGGGTATATGGATGATGTTAAAGTTTCTTGGGCAGCAGAATACTCATCTAACTTTAATAATTCTTTACAAGCAGCATCTTCTGACGAAAATACAAAACTATTACTTCCTTTTAATGAAGGAGCAAATAAAACAGATGTTAGTGACTTTTCTAGAAAAGTAAATGAGTACATATGGTATCCTGATACTGGAGAAGTAAGTTTTGATACCGGAAGAGGAAGTGGAACCCCAAGTTTAGGATTTTTTAATCCTAGAAAATTTAATAATTTTACTAACGGTGTTAGAGTTAGTTACAATGGAGGATATAGCTCTGTACCTAATGATTTAAAACTTGCATCACTAGAAATGATTAAAATACTTTATAAAGGTAGAGAAGGTGCTAAAAGTGTTTCTTTACAAGGAGATAATTCATCTTCTCACGATTTAAGTTTAGATGGATTCCCACCTCAAGTTAGACGTGTTCTTAACTTATATAGGTTGCCTATGTAATGATTTCTGTACTTGCATTTATGGATGGAAAAAAACTAGAACAGGCAATGAAAGCTACGGGGTATAGAAGTCCTTCTGTTCAAAAAGGAGTAGTAGGTGAACGAATTACTAAAGGAATTTTTAAAACTTCTAAAGAAGCTACTACACGAAGTGGAAAGGCTGATATAGTTGGAGTTCCTGTTAGAAATGTAGCTTCTGTAATCGCACAAGTAGAAGGTAAAAATTCTCCCACTATAACTTCTTTAAACAAAATGATAAGTGAATCTATGGGGGTTGGAGAAATAGATATTGAAGCAAAAGCTACTGGAGCTCTTCTAGGAGGTTCAGGATTTAAAGGAAGTCAACGAGGAACTCTAAAAGTTACTACAGCTACTGCCGCTATAAATCCTATAGGTCAGATAGACGCAGACTATATCGAAAGACAAAGAACTCTATTGACTGAACTTGTTGAGCTTGGAATGACCAATAGTAAGGGAAAAGTAGCTCGTATTAATCAACTATTTGACTCTTTAAAAATTGAAGTAGATGGTAATTATACCCAAAAAGATTTAAAAAATTTACAAGATGAAATTTATAAGGTAGTAGGAGGTAACAGAGGTAAAGCTGTTATTAAAAATGCTTATAATAATGTTATGAGGGATTCTAATAAATTTAAACAATTCATGGACGGTCCTTTTGGCAAATTAATTACTAATAAGGTTACAAATCTAACAGCTCAAATAAATATTAAAGATCCTTCTTCCGGTAAAACTTTAAATTTTTTTCAAACTTTTATAGGATTAAAATTTACTAATAAAGATATAACTAGAAAACCAGGCAGAGCAGGCACTTACTCTTTCTTTTTAAGTAGTTCGTTTGAAAATAGACTTTTAGAAGAAACTAGACGTAAACTAGAACAAAATGCTATAGGAATAATTGAAGAAGATTTAGATGGTGCTTTTAGAGTAAAAGGTAGAACTACTCTAAATGCTATTTTAAAACGTCCAGGAGATTTAAAATCTATTATAAACTCTTTAACATTTTCAAATGCAACTATTAGTGTTCCTAGTGGAGGATCTATACCTTTAAATTTTGGAATAGACGGCACAGCTCTTCTTAATACTTTAAATAAGAAAACAGCAAAAGTATTAGCTACTAATTTAGCAATTACTTCTAAAATTAGAAAAGGAAGATTCGCTTCTGCTGCTCAACTAACCTCCTTGCTTCAGATAGAAGTTCTTAGTAGAATGAAAAAATCAGGTAGAGCAAAACCTCCTACTCTTACTACTAGGTCTGGCAGATTTGTTGAAAATTTAGAAATAGCTCAAATTAATTATAAAAACTCTATAATTAATTATTATTCGTTACCGCTATATTATTCTTTAGAAGATTACGGTTACGAAGTTGAAAATTTAATTGAAGGTAGTATAAGAGATATAACACAAAAACTTTACTCTCGTCAGTTTAACCTGATACGTGCTTAAGTTTAAAAAAATTAAATTGCCGTAGTTATTTTCCTATGTTATACTCTTATAAAGTTAGGTGGAAAAATGTCTCAAAGACGAGATATAGTAAAAACATTAATTGATAATTTGATGTTAATAGATGGTACTGCCTCACCTTTTGGCGGCTATGTATTTAAAACTAGCGTACATGAAAATGTATATAGAGGCTTTAAGCCATTAGAAGAAATTAATGACTTTCCCTCAATTTATGTAGTTCCAGGAGCAGAGACTAGAGATTATAATAGTGGTGTTCTTGGAAATATTAAAATTAATTCCTTACTTCCCGTAATGTTAAGATGTTATATTTACGACGAAGAAGATGAATTAGTGAATGAACATATAAATAATATCACACAAGATATTGAACATATTATTTAAGTTTACCAACAACTAACGAAATATTAGACTTAACACTAACGTCTATAAACACAGATGAAGGACTTCTAACCCCCTATGGAATTGTAGAATTACAAGTACAAGTTCGTTATGAAGTCACCTTATAAGGAGATAATAAATGCCCAATTGCGGTCCTAATACACAAATCAACCTTCAGAGAAATACTGAAGTTTTTTGGTCAACTATTGACTTAAATGGCGGAGGCGTATCTGCTTCAATGACGCCTGATAACACTTGGAGAGTAGAAGTTTTAGCTGGTTATGCTTTTAACCAGAGTGCTACTAACCAAGATATTACTACTCTAGAATCAGGCAACACTCCTGATAGAGCTACTCAAAGATTCAATACTGCAATTAACCCTGTGGAATGGAGCATGAGCACTTATGTTCGTCCTACAGGTATGATTACTACAGATGGCGCAGATTCAGCCACCGGTAATTCTAAGCCTTTAGCAGACTGGTTCTTATGGCAATCTATGCTTTCAAATACTGCACCTGCTGCAAGCGGCGCTGAAACAAGCGCATGGGAAAATAATGGTATTTTCCACCTCGGTCACAGAGGTTTTGCTGATAACGCGGATGTTGTAGCTGCTTCTAATGCTAACGTATCTGCACATAGCTCTAACTTCCCAACTATGAAAGAGTACTCACTGTACTTTAAAGTGGATAACGTGGTATATCAAGTTGGTCAAGCAGCAGTAAACGAAGCTTCTATCGATGCGGCTATTGATTCTATTGCAACTACTTCTTGGAGTGGTTTCGGTACTAACCTTTATGAATTAACTGGTTCTACAAGAGATGAAGCTATTTCAGTATTTGGAGGAACCTTAAACAGTGGATCTACTACAGCAGCTAATAGCTCTACTACGGTAGGTGGTTCAGTCACTCAATCTTACCATCCATTTGGTACTTCTAAAGTAGCTGGCAGTGATGTAACATCAGCCTTTATCAAGAACAGATTAAGCTCTATTGCAGTTACTTCTTCTGCTTCTGGAGAGTCAAAAGCGTATACGTTCCCTGTTACTGGGTTAAGCTGGGGATATAACAACAACGCTTCTTACTTAACTCCAGAAGAACTAGCTTCCTTGAACTCTCCAATCGGTCAGTTTACAGGTTCTAAAACAGTAACAGGTAACTTTACTGCATACTTACGTGCAGGAGCAAACCAGTCAGCTGAGTTCTTGAAAGATATTGTTTCAAACTCTTCAGTTAAAACAACAGGTGCAAGTGCTAACTTACAAATTGGCGGTACAACAGCTCCATATGTAGCTATTAATATGCCGTCTGTTCAGTTTGACTTCCCATCACACTCAATTGACGATGTTGTAGGTATTACAGTTGATTTCTTAGCACAAGAAACTGATGCTACTTGTGGTGATGAATTCACAATGTTTGTTAGCTCAACTAGCTAATAACTAATAAAAATTCATGATAGTTGAGGGGTTCATGAATTTATTATCACTAGGAGACAGCTATTCTTAGCAAGCAACAAATAACCCCTCACTTGTTGTACGTTAGATCGAATAGCTGTCTCTTTTTAACTTAAAATAGAGGGGAAAAATCCTATGAGTATGATTAAAAACTTAATGATTAACGAAAAGGTTGTGGAAGTAGAATTTCCAGATAGTGACAACTTCTTTGTTAGCTTAACTTATTTAAACAGAGAAAAACTAACTAAAATTAGAAATAGATCTTTAACTATTAAATTTAACAAACGTTCTCGCCAAAGAGAGGAAGAAGTAGATAACGAAAAGTTCCTTGAAGAGTACGCTAGAGAAGTTGTTAGAGGTTGGAGAGGTCTTACAATCAGAGAATTAGCAAGACTAATGCCTATTGAAACTTCAGGAGCTAACTTAGATCAAGAAGTTCCTTATTCAGAAGAAGATGCATTAGAGCTATTAAGAAACTCTACTATCTTTGATCAATTTATCACAGATTGTCAGAACGATTTTGAAGTGTTTGAGAAAGAAAAAACAGATTCACAAGTAAAAAACTAAGACGTTACATATCAGAAACATTGCAAACTGGGGGGATAACCAAAGAGCAATATTTTATGATGTGTGAGCAAATGGGAACTACGCCTATAGAGTCAGAAATACCTATAGACTATTCAGATTTAGCTTATGAGAGTCAAATTGCATTAGCAATATTTAATCTTTTACCTGATAGTGTTGCTGGTATGAGTGGCACATGGTTAGGAAAAGATTATTCTGGTCTTAGAACATTTATGGACATTCACGAAGTTCAAGATGAAATGTTGTTTTTAACTTTATTATCAGTGTTAGTTCAAGAAACTTCTGAACACTATTCTAAAAAACAAAAAGAACAACAGCAAAAATCTAAAAGTAAAGGTAGAAAATGATTGGCAGGCAATATAAATACTAACATTAATCTTAATGTTAAATCCACTGGTACACAGCGAGCAACTAAAGACATTACTGCTTTAAATGCTGCTCTTCGTAAAATTGGTGCGTCTGCCGACTCTAGCGCTAAGGGTTCTGATAGATTAAATAGAAATACAACTAGATTAGGGCAGTCTTCTGCATCCGCAGGAAGACAGTTCTCCGCACAAGCCGCAGGACTTGGTGGGCTCGTAGGAGCCTATGCAGGTGCTGCGGCTACTGTTTTTGCACTACAACAAGCTTTCTCAGCTTTAAACAGAGCTGCACAAGTTGAGAACATTATTAGAGGAACTCAAACTCTTGCCGCTAAAGTAGGTGAGAACGGTACTCAAATTCTTAGAACTCTACAAGATATAACACAAGGACAAATATCTTTAGGAGAAGTAGCAGAGAAGACTAACCTTGCTCTTTCTACAGGATTCAACACTAAACAAATTCAAGAACTTGGTAATATTTCTACTAAGGTATCTATTGCGTTAGGTAGAAACCTATCAGATGCCTTTGAAAGACTTACTAGAGGTGCAGCAAAGCTTGAGCCTGAACTTTTAGACGAACTAGGTATCTTTACAAAACTTGATCCTGCAACCAGAAAGTACGCTAAAGAGATAGGAAAGGCAGCAAGTGATCTTACAGAGTTTGAACGTAGACAAGCTTTTGTTAATGCAATTATCGAAGAAGGTAATAGAAAATTTAGTGAAATCGATACTAGTGTGCCTTCTGCACAAAAAAGTTTAAATCGATTAAGTGCTACGTTACAAGACTTAGGACACAATATAGGATTATTACTAGCGGAAGAACTTACTCCTTTAATAGACTTTTTTACTAAAGATATGACTGGGGCTGTGTCTGTATTTGCTTTTGTTGCTAGACAAGCCGCAGCTTCTGGATTAATGGCTATCAGTTCTGGATTTGACTCTCTAGCTACAAGAGGAGAAGACTTTGCTAAAAAGTTTGGCAATTCTTCAAAAGTTGTAAATGCTTCTGCTCAAGGTATGAAAGACTTTCAAACAACTATTAAAGGTATTGCTCCTGCTTTAATGCCTGCAACAGATGAAATAAGTAATCAAGCCCGAAGTTTAAATACTCTAGCTGCCTCAGGTAATTTAGGCGCAGAAAGTTTATTAAAATATAGAGATGCTCAAAAAGCTCAATTAACTTCTTTACAAAAAACACAAGCTACCCTGCTTAAGCAATCAGACTCTCTACGTTCAAAAATTCAATCAGGACAGAAATTATCTGCTCCAGATGCAAAAGCTTTTGTCGAATATGAAAGACAAATTAAAGCCATTAATAATGACTTAACTGTTCAAGCCCAAAGAGTTAGCGCTGCTAATGCTGCACTATCTACACAAACCACAAGATTAAAAGCTGCTTCTGTAGCAGCAAGAACTTTTGGAACTGCTATAAAATTTGCTTCTGCAGCAGTTAGCACTCTTTTTAGAGCATTAAATGTCTTTTTACTAGCTTTGGCTTTTGGTCCTATTATATTAGAGCTGCTAGGTAAAATAGATTTGTTTAATCGTGCGATAGAAGCTCTTAAAGAAAATTTTCTTTCTGTCAGACAAAGATCTAAAGACTTAGAGATGGGTATTAGATCTTTAGCTACTAGCTCTGCGGTAGATATAGACACAATAAATGATAAGTTTCGTAGTCTTGGTCTTACTGCTAGAGAAGTAGCAGACAATACTGCTGAAGCTTTTGCAAAAGTACAAGAGGCACTAACAAAATCTGGAGGAAAATTAGACGAGATTGCTGGGAGCTCTCTTGGAGGTGACGCGATTGCAGCGGGGGTTGGAGCAACTGTTCTAGGAGGATTAACAACAGCAGCAACAGCATTAACTGGAGCCTTTGCAGCAACGACAGCAGGCATAGCAGGATTAGCTGTTGGTGTAGGTGCGATATTCGAAGTAGGGCTCGCCAAAGCATTTGATTACGACTCTAAAGTTAAAGGATTAGTAAATTCTGTAGCCGAATATTTCTTTGGAGTTTCAAATGCTGTAGAGGACATGGATGTTCCTATAAGAAAACTAGGTAATGACATTGATGCTCTACAAGAACAATTTAATAATACAGGCGATTTAAATTTATTACAACAAATTGAAGTTCTCAAAGGTTTTGAAAGAGCTTTAGCTAGCACTACAGCCGCACAAGTAGAGTTTGTAGGAACATTAGCTAGAATTTCAGGACAAAGTGGTCAAACTATTCAAGGTCTAACAGAACTAAATGACAAGAGTGCTGATTTAGCCTTAACTTTTAATAAAGTTGCAGGTTCTAGTGATGATCTTATAGCTAGTATAGGAGGAGTAGATATAGGAGTCTCTATGGCAGGAGGCAGATTTAGGCTACTTAATGCGGCTGCAGCAGCAGCTATTCCTAATGTTGTAGGATTTGTAACAGCATTAACTGATTCAGATAAAGTTTTATCAGATAATTCTACAGGACTAGAAGAGTTTGTTACTTCTATAGAGTCTTTAAAAACTGCACAAAGCAATTTACAAAATTTTATAGAATCAGGCACAACATCTCTAGAAAATTATGGTAAGGTAATTGACGAACTTTTCACACAGTTAACCTCAGACCCTGGTAATGAGGGCTTACGAGATACTCTTAGTCGAACAATACAAGATAGAAATGAATTACAAACAGTGTTGAGCCAATCTACTGCTCTGCTTAATCAGCAGAAAACAGCTGTAGAAAGTTTAAGTGCTGGATATGATGAAGCGGCAAAAACTTTAGCACATTTGAATAATATTCAAAAAGAGTTTAAAAGCGCCGCAGATCAGATGATAAATGCTGATTTAAAAGGATTTTTTGTAGAAACGGCTAATGGAATAGAAGTAGCAGCTACTCCTATGCAAAGAACCATTAATCAAATAAATGTGTTAAAAGGTCAGTTGAATGAGTTAAATAGTTTACAAAATAAATTTAGAAATCTTGCTGCTGAAGGTCTTGGAACTTTTGATGAAGAAACTAATATATTTGCTCCTACTGAGCAAGCATTAGCCTCTATGAAAGAGTTAGGATTAGAACAAAAAACTCTTACTGAGCTTGTAAAAAATAGAGAATTTATTGAAAAAGCAATTTTAGGTATTTTATACCAGCAAGTACAGGCTATTAGAGATCAAGAAAAAGAACTTAATAAGCTACTTAAAAAAGCTATTCAAGAAAATACTCAAGCTCGACTACAAGCAGAAATAGCTATTGCTAAAGCTCAACTAGCTGCAGACAGAGCTGAAATGCAACAAGAATTAAAGCTAATGGGTATGAAAGCTAATAACAGGCAGCTACAACTTAAAGCAGATATAACAAGACTTAGAACTACTAAAGAAGTATTAGAGATAGAACAAGGAGTATTTGATGCTCGTAAAGAGTCCTTAAATCTAGAAACTAGCATAGCAAATGCTAGAGTAGAGGGAGTAAAACAAGAACTCAGATTTCAAAAAGATATAATATCTCTTGCAAGAGATGCTTTAGATGAAGAACTTACTATTTTTGATGAAAAAACTATTGATATATTAAATATGATAGCTGATCTAGGCGATATTGCTTTAGATGTTAAAGTAGGAGATCAGGATAAATTAATTGCTGAAAATAATGCTAAAAATGTAGATGCTCTTTATGATCTTGACAGACAAAAAATAGATTTTCAAGAACAAATATTTGCCGCAGAAGTAGCTCTTGCAGAAGCAGAAATGAGCGCAAGAGAGGCAGATCTAAAAGCAAGAAAAGAAATAGCTCTTTTCCAAGCCCGTGGAGAGCTTAGTATATTAGAACAAGAGAAAGCTCTGTCTGCTAAAGAACAAGAATTACTGTCTGCTCAACAACATGCTGCAAGAGAAAATTTAGAAATGACTCAGCAGGAGCAGCGAGAAAGATTTAAAGACGTACAAGCCATGAAAGAAGCTATGATGGACCATGTAGAGGGTCTGAGCAAATCTTTTAATAGTCATATAGTTGGTTTAGCAGAAGTTTTGAAGAATGGAGTAGCAATAACAGCTGGAGGCGCAGGTCCCAGCGGTGGTGGTGCAAACGAATCAGAGCTGACTCCTGAGGGGCTTGCGGCATATAATGCAGCAAAAGCAGCAGGAGCAGCAGGAGTAGTAGCACCGACGGTTGGATATGGAGAAGGTAAAGTTGATCCAGGACTTCAATCAGCGGTCAACAATTTAACAAAATCATTAGACAATTCTGCAACTGCTGCAAACAATCTTACTACGTATTATGTAGATGAACATGCTCAAAGTAGTGCTCAAGGTAGCACTTTAGATCTTATCCAAGCATTAGAGACAGATACCCTAACTCAAGATCACAACGCAGCGGTTGCAGTAGCGGCAATAGAGGCCCAAGCTGCAGAGACTGCTATTAAAAATAAGAAAGAAGAAATTTCACTTCTAGGTAAACAGTTTAAGTTTGAAAAAGATATTCTAGCTGCTGAAAGATCAGGAATGGTACAAAAATTTGCAGCACAAAGTGAATTAAATGATTTACAACTTAAAAATCTAGATCAACAAGCTGAACTTACAAAAATACAAAACGAAAACGCAAAAAAAGCTGCTAACATGGAGCGTTTTAGACAACAACAAGAGCTTATTCAAAAATCCTTTCAAACTATTGCTGCTTCGGGTATGTTAATACAAGAGATGACTACGGGCAAAATTAAAAAAGAAATAGAAACCGCAGAGGAGCAATTAGAACGAGCAAAAGCTAAAGAATCTCAAGCGTTAGAAAGACTAAAAAATTTAAGAGATCAAGAAAGATCAGCATTAGAAGCTACCGTAGAAGTATTAGAGCGTCGTAGAGATTTAGAAAGAGACTTAATAGACTCTGTTAGACAATTAGATGCTTCTTCTTACATTAGAACGCAAGAAGAGTTTGCTAAGAGTTTTACTACTTTAGATGAAAAAGCAGATTCTTTAAAAGAAGCCTCTGTTGCTAGAGCCGTAGCTGAAGCTGATTTAGCCATTGCTAGTTTAGAAACTACTATTGCTATTAATAATCACGAACAAGCATTAGCAGATTTAGCGGATGCAGAAGATTCTATAGCCTACAAAATCTCAGAACATATGATTAAATTAGGTAAACTAGGAAACTCTATGTCTGCCATAACAAGTCTTACTACCGGTCTCGCAAACGCTTTTTCCTCGATGGGCAATTTAATGGGAGCTATGCAAAATCCTGTGGGAATGGTGGCTAATCCTGTAGTAGACGCTATAAAAGGTCTTGGCGGAATTCTTATCAGCGGCTTTAAGGCGACTACCTCTACGGAAAATGGAACCGCCTTACAAGGAGTAATAGAGGATACTGGAAAAATTATTTCTTCTTCTATTCGCACATTGAAAGGGTTTGAAAGATTTGGTGCTATTAGTCCTGGTGCTGAAATTGCTATAGCTGATAATTTAGCACAAAGGGATGATGTAGGAATTTTAGATTTAGCTGGTGCTTCTTTTGCTAAGTCTTTGACCCCTGTTGTATCAGGCTTTTTAAAAGACGGATTAAAGACTATAATAAGCTTTACTTCTCCTATAGGAGCTCTTGTGAGTACGGCGATAGACTTTTTTACCGGAGGAGCACTAGAAAAGGGCATTAATCGAGCTATAAATTGGATTGGAAAACAATTTGCAGGCAGAACATGGAGCAGCTCTACCACTGATTTAGCTACTGGAGATACTACTACAAGAGGTAAGTATGGTAGCAATTTTATCCAAGTTAGCGACGCCGTATTCAAACTTAATAATGCATTAGAAGCTGTTGTAGGTCAAGATACTCGTTTTACGAGTGCTAAGGCTAGTTTTGTAGAAAGAGGTGGAGATGTAAAACAAAAAGACTTACGTATTTCAGGAGGAGGTGCAGCTTCCCAAGTTATTCAAATAGGTACAGACGCAGAAAAATTTGGAAAAGACGTATTTAAAGCTTTAATAAAAGGATTCGATCCTGACTCTTTAAGTCAGGACATTAAAGATGCCATAGCTAATATTAACTTTAATGAGGCAGTAGAAGAGAATTTAAAGAAGTTAAATTTTGCTAGAGGTTTTGATGATTTAATTACCCAACTTGAAGTAGTAGTAGGAAATTTTGATAGTGCTGTAGATTATGCAGAGACTTTATATGATAGAGTAGTAGCCTCTAGTAAGGCTGTGGCAGAAGGCGCCCTTCAAGAAGCTTTTGATCTTATCGAAGAAGCATCAAAGGTATTTGGAGAAACTTCTACTCAAGTAGACAGAGCTAGAGACGCTACTCAAAACTTAGTTCTTTCTTACGCAGGTCTGAATATAGCACAAGACGGAACAGTAAGACTTTTAGATGAACAAGCTTTTATGCTTTCTAATATGGAGATGGCCTTTATATCTGCTAGAGCAGAAACAGAAGCCTTTGCCGACTCTTTAATAGCTTCTGGGATTGAGGCTGAAGAAGCAGCACGTATCATAGAAGAAGGAACTATATTAAAAATAAAACAATTAGCTACTGATTTTGGAGAAGCTATAAATGATGCTACTAGATTTGGAGGAGCATTAGAAACGGATGTGATAGACTCTTTAGAAAACGTTTTAAAGTATCAACATGCAATAGTAAGAGATGCAGCTTTTATTCAAGAAGAATTAGGTAATGGATATGACTTTATCAAAGAAGCAGAGTTAGCTTTAGCTATTCAAAGAGATAAGATAATTAGAGAGGCTACTGATGTAGAACTTAGAGCTTTAAGTGAATTATCAAGTGCTGGCCAAGAATTTAGTAACGCAGCTATGAAGGCTGCAGCAGATGCTGAATTAACTAGACGCGTTATGAATAATATATTTGACGGAGCTAAACAACTTACTCAAGCACAAAGAGGCTCTAGAAACGTTCGTAGAGGGCTAACTTTTGCTACTGGAGGATTCGTACCCGGTACTCCCGAACAACAAAATAAAGATTCAGTGCCTGCACTACTAATGCCTGGTGAATTTGTAATTAATAAAGAAGCAGTAGATAACGTAGGACTAGGAGTGCTAGCGGGTATCAACGAAGGAAGAGTTCAAAAACTAGCAAGTGGTACTGATCCTAATGCTGCTCCTGTTACAGGGGTAATCGCTCCTGACAAATTAGAACAGTTTGGAGGGGCAGGAGCTACTATTGCTTTATCTCCAGAACTACAAGAAGCCTTTAAAAAGTTTAGCCAAGACGTAACCTTAACTTTAGAAACCTATGAAGCTAGAGAAATTGTAGCACAAAGTAATAATGAATTGTTTGAACAATACATACAAATACAACAAGATTCAGGAGCAGCGTCCCAGGCGATTGCCTCTCTTAATATTGTATTAGGCGAGATGCAAAAAGGAGCGACTAATGTTGCTCTTGCAACTTTTGATATGGCTGCAGGACTAACTACAGCTACTACTGCTACAGAAGCTTTAAATATGATGCTTGCTGAAAATACTGCAAAACAAGTTATGGCTAGTGCCAGTATTAATTTTAGTGATGAAAGTGTGTCTAGTCTTTCTGATAGCTTAGAGTCTTTTTATTACAATGTTGAAACTTCTGCAGTTACTGCTAGTGATCTACAAGCAGCTATAAGTGAAATGAATATTGCATTGTCTCAAGGAGCTATTACAGGAACATCTTATGGTTCTGTATTAGACGATCTTACTTCTGATTTTGATACTGCTATTGCTCAAATGAAAGAATATCAATCTTTCTTTTTAGATTTACAAGACACAGCTTTAGATCCTTCAGGCATAATTGCTGCTACTAGGCAAATAGTTTATGCTTTTGAAGATGGTATGGTTACTATAGATGATGCAGTAGAGGACGGATTTATAGATGCTATAGAAGGTGCTGAAGCCTATAAAAGAGTGTTTACAGTATTTGAACAAGAAAGAAAAGATTTAGTTAAAGAGGCTAGCGAAGAACAGCTTAAAGTTATTAAAAATACCACTGATGCTATAGTAGATGCAACTGTTCAAGGATACGCTCAAGTAGAATTAGCAGCTAGACAAATTGTTGTAGTATCTAAGTCTTTTGGAGACTTTGAACAAAGTCTCGTAGGTTTTTATAATGCTTTAGTTTCTGGTTCTGGAGAAGTTGCTAAAACTCTTAGTGCTTCTGTAGTTAGTGATTTTCAAAATATAGGATTTGAAGATATTAGTCTTCTTTCCGGAAATTTTGTAGATACTTTATCAGATTTTGGAGTAAAAGCAAAGTCTGGACAAGCAGGTATTGCAGATCTTTCTACCGCCATAGGTGAACTTAATTATCAATTAGTAAACTCAGAAGATATAAATATGGAGCAGTATGCTCAAGGATTTTCATTTTTACAGTCGTCTTTTACTGATTTCTTAGATTTATTTAGTAATCTAAGATCAGCATTTTCAGATGCTCAAAACGAAATGGATAGTTTTAAAAATTCTTTAAATGATTCTTTCAAATCTATTGCTGTTGAGTTAGAAGATCTACTTAAATCTCTTGTAGATACATATAAAGGCTCTGTGGCTGATGTAAAAAGTATGTATCAAGACGCTGTAGCACAGCAAACAGACGCAGAAGAAACACTTTATAATACTTTATTCTCTGCACAACAAGCGTTTGTAGATGCTGGAGGATACCTTGACGGACATATATCTAGAATTGATGATATTGTAAATGAATTAGATCCTCAATACAAAGGTTATTCTGGTTTAGATCAGTATTTAAAACAACTTCAAATAGACGTAACAGAAGGCTTAGTGGCTTTAGGAGATATAGATACAGTACAGCCTTTATCTTCCCTTCAAGATAATTTAGCTAACAGTTTAGCAGAATTAACAGCATTAGAAGCGTTACCCGACTCTGCTGATAAGTTTGTAAAAATTAGTAGAAAACTTTCTGAAATAGATGATATTAATAACCAAATAGAGGGATCAGGAAGAACAGAAGTTAAAGACCCTGCAGATTTACAGAAAGCTACTTTAGACTTATTAAAAATTCAAGAAGAACTTAATTTTAATAATCTAGATGCAGGTCTTAAAGACATAGATTTAACTATTACAGAAGTAGCTCAAGATTTAGTGTCTAGAGCTTTGACTGCCAGAGATGCATTTAATGAAGCTAATGTGCTTTTTGATGATTTTAATAGCGCACTAACTAATAATTTTACTCCTGGATTAGTTGATTCGGTTACAGCTATAGATGATACTAGTTTAAGTGTAACTAAATTTATAGATGAAATGACTAAAGCAAATCAAGCATTTGCAGATATTCAAACAGCAATAGCAGATGTTAATGCTACAGGAGTACAAGAGATAATAGATGTGTTGGATATTATTAATAATCCTACAGATCAAGTAACTATAGAGGTTTCAGATAATACTCCTTCTCAATTGTCAGAACTAGCAGGAGTACTAACTAATTTTGAAAATATAATAAACGCAAAAGTAGCTTATGAAAATCTCTATGGCTCTATCTCGGCAGTAACTCCTGTTTTACCTATAGATGAATTTAATAAATTAAATACAGAACTCACAGACTTAGAAGCTACTTTAACTGGCTTACTAGGTGTTATGGGTAATAATAATATAGCAGATATAGATAAAACTTTTGAAGCTTTTATAGTTGATGCAATCGCATTACTTCAAAACCCTTTAACTATAAGCAATCAAGCAACTAGTGGTTCTACAACAAGCATAGTAGGTACAGTAACGGGAGGAGGTTCTCAGCCTTCTGGAGTTCTACAAGCTAATAATCCATTAATAACTGCTCAAAATGCAATTTTACAAGACATTTTATCTAAAGGACTAGGTGTTTCTAGTCCTGGTTACTTATTCTATACAAACCAACTCTTAGAGCAAATTAGAACCGTATTAGAAGACACACTCCTTTTCCAAGGAGGAGTCTTACCTACTTATGCAGCCATAGTATCTAACTTTACTGGAGGAAATGCCTCTACAACTACAGGAGGAGGAGCTACTACAGGAGGGGGCACAAGTCTTACTCCTAATGTAACTCCTATTGTTACTTCTGGATTAGATATTCTAGGCACGGCAGGTCAGCTATTCCAAGTTGGAGAGCCTATAACAAAACCTGCAGATTATTTTTATATTGTAACGCCTAAAGTAGTAAGTATTGATCATTTCTATTTAGTAGAGCCTATTGAAGTTGATTATTCTTTCTTCTTTGATATAGTTCCTGTATCTGTTACTTCGTTAGATGTAGGAGGCGGTCCTTATCTATTTAATATTTCTGCTATAGATACTCAATTTGATGAATGGTTTAATGATTATACAAAAATAGATACTCAATTTGATGAATGGTTTAATGAGTATACAACAATAGATACTAAATTTAGTGATTGGCTTACTATTGTCGATGAAGAAACTGGATTTTTTGATTGGATCAATATAACTAAAACCAGTGCTAATTATCAAACTTTCTTTAATTCCCCCGATAAGACTGATCATTCTATTGATACATGGTATAATTTACCTACTAAAAGTGATCATACAGCACAAATGTGGTATAACGTAGCTACTAAATTAGATACAGATTATCAGGACTGGTTTACTATAGGTAAAGTAGCAGTTAAGTACTCTGACTTCTTTGACCCTGAAGATAAAATAACTCTTACAGATCATATTGATCCAGTTACTGTAGAGTCTGATAAGTTAATAACTATCAGTAAAGTTACTAAAGACGCAGAAGATTTTTATCAACTAGATATAATAGAAACGGATGCAGACTATTTCTTCCTTACAAAAGCTAAAGAGGTTGATTATACAACTTTCTTTAAGCTTGTATCTAAAAGTATAGATGAGTTTATTGAGATAACTAAAGCAACTAAAAGTGCTTTAGAACTATTTACCATTAGCAAAGACACTGTTATGGGTCTTGAATTAATAGATATAACTCCTGATGATGTATATGCTTCGGAATTAATTACAATTGATACTACTTCTAAAATCAAACCTAAAGCTAGTGATGTTTTCCAAATGCCTACAGAAAAAATGGCTATGGAATTAGGAGATATTTTTAGTAATTTTGCTAGTGGAGAGTTTGACTGGACTAAAGCTATAGTTAGCGTAGCACAAGTTATAGATGTAGATAAACTAAAAGAAGGCTTAGCAAATAAAGCAGTACTTGAAACAGGGCATATTTTTGAAAACTTTGATGGTGATAAATTTACTCTAGATACAATGAGATTAACATATGAAGATATGTTTAGTGTAGACTTAACTGATATTGATTACAAAACTTTCTTTAAGCTTCCTGCCGTTAGCGACAAAGAAAGTATGAAATGGGATACTTGGTTTACAATAGATCCAGAAGATAAAATAAAAGGAGAGGAGCTATTCGCCTTAATAGCTCCAGAACCTGTTTCTGCAGATGCTCTGTATACAATAAAAAAGATGGATGTAGATGGCAGTAGCCTGTTCAAGCTTGCTTCTGTGCCTCAAAGTATAGATGCCAATAATCTTTATATACTAAATAAAGTAACAAAAGAGGCTACTGACTTTTTTACAGTTGATAATGTTAAAGTCGAAGGATCAGACTTAATTGATTTAGATCATTTAGATGAAAATAGATATATAGCTAAAGCAGCAGACGTTCTTAAGATAGATGGAAAACTATTTTTCCACGCAGGAAATCATTTAAGTTTAGGCAGCTCACAATATACAGTCGATGCAAGTAAAGCTTTTAAAATAGAGGCAGTAGACAAATCAGGGTCAGATTTTTATACGCTTGGTGATCCTACCAGTAAGACCGGAGCTTCTTTCTTTAACCCTACTCAAAGTGCTATAAAAGGAGCTAATTTCTGGAGTGTTGAGAAATCACAAATTTCAGCAGGAGATTTATATGATGTAAGCGCTGTACAGATAGATGTAGGTGGTACTTTTGAAACAGAAATGACAAGTGTTGTAAATGCTATAGTCAAGCAAGATGATTTTCTTAAAAATGCTCAAGATCACCTTCAAAATATAGCTGGTTACACTAAAGTATCTAGTGAAAAATTAACAAATATGGAAGCTGCGGCAAAAGGTTTTTATGAAGCTGAATTAAAAAATACTGCTTATATAAAAGATATAATTACCTCTTTAGGAGATTTAGCAGATATTAAAGCTAATACTGCAAATATTAAAACAAATACTTCTGTAAATGTTGACAAGCTTACAAAAATTGAATCACACACAGATAATGTAGAAACTCAGTTAGATCATCTTTCTGACAACTCAGATCATCTTTCCGATAATTTAGATGCTATTAATACTCTTATTACTGATAGTTTAGCAGAATTTAAAACTTTGAATGGTTATGCTTTATACCTTCCTGGTATATATGATGAAGTAAAATATGCTAATGATGAGTATTTAAAATCTATAAAAGCTGAATTAGAATTTATGCACACAGATTTAAATAATATGGTAGTATACTTAGAAACTATAGCTACTAACAGTGCATTCTTAAAAACTATGGACGAGGATACTTCTGTTATGTCTGCTGCTTTCGACAACAAGATTTCTCATCTTTCTGATAACTTAGATCATCTTTCTGATAACTTAGATCATCTTTCTGATAACTTAGATCATCTTTCTGACAACTTAGATAGTGTTATAACAAATACAGCAACAAACAGAACACGTTATAAATATAGCGGCGCTGAAGCAGTAACTTTGGCAACAGGGGGTCCTGTTACAGGTCCTGGTACTTCTACTAGTGATTCAATTCCTGCTAGACTGTCAAATGGAGAGTATGTAATTAAAGCTGAATCTGCTAAAAACTTAGGAAGAGATGTGTTAGATACTCTTAACGCTACAGGATCTATAGCCTCATTAGGTAGAAAAGGAGATACACAGTTAGCGCATATTAACTCTCTAGAAGCTAGTCTATTAAAATCTATGGGAGGAGCAGGTTCTAAAAACCCTTTAACAGGCCTTAAAGAGTTTTTCTTTGATGATAGACCTCCAACCCCAGATACAACATCCGTGACTACTTTAGAAAACTCTAAAGATAATTATCTTGATTTATGGTCGGGTAAAAACTCAGATGGATGGCCTCAATGGTTGTATAGTAATAATGCGTCTAGTTTCCTATATGGTTATAATGCAAACGAGACTATAGGCTACGCAATATCTGCTCTTATTAGAGGTGCAAGCTATGCAAAAGGCAAAGGACTAAATTATGAACATAAGAACTGGATTAGAATAGGAGATCATCCTTGGGGGGCATGGGGTAGTAATCAAAACAATTATTCTGAGTTTGGCTACGATTGGAATGATTGGAACAGTACTGTTAATGCTTCTGGTTTGGGTAACCCTGCAAGTTTAGAAGGTAATTACGGAAAAAATGATTGGAGCACTTTAGCTTCTCGTATTTGGAATACTTGGGGAGTAGGTACGTCTAATATTACTGCAGAAGGCAGAGCTCTTGCAAAACAATTTGGTATTTCTGGTTATGCAGCAGGAGGATTGATTTCAGGTCCTGGAACAGGTCTAAGCGATTCTATCATGGCAATGCTTTCTGACGGAGAGTATATTGTTAGAAATTCAGCTGTTGACAATGTGGGGGTAAATACTTTAGACTATATAAATAATACAGGGCAACTTCCACAAGGAGATACTAATGTTGAAGTAAATATTACTAATAATGGTTCTCCAGTAGATGTTGAAACAGAGCCAAAAGTTAGTATGATTGATGGCAAAATAGTAGTAGATGTAGTTCTTAAAGATTTAAGAACTAACGGACCTATTAAAAAGAGCATTAAAAAAATAAAGTAGAGTAATATGACAACATATACATATCCAGACGACGCATCAATGATAGATAGAAAACCAGACAGGGGCTATAGTATTACTAGAGCCCCTAAAAATGTTACTTTTAGTTCTATTTTAGGCTACGAGAAAAGAAAAAGATTATCTAGAAAAGTACTTAGAACTTTTTCTTTTAGCTATACAAATATCAGTAAAACTAGAAAAGATAATATAGAAGCATTTTATTTAGATAGAGGAGGAGATTTTGAAACGTTTAAGTTAGACTTGGCACATTTTGGTCTTTCAGGAACAGCAAATGTTAAATTTTCTGAAAATTTAAATATAAATCATGTAATTTCTGGAGATAATACTGATATTTATAATATAACTCTAGTGCTCATAGAGGTAGCGTAATGTCTTCTCGTGCTTATGATTTTATACTACAAGTTACAAATTCTAATGCCTTTTATGTAGGAAATTCTGTTATAGGATCTACGTCTTTGTCTTTTGGAGAAATTGTAGGCATAGATGGCGCAAATTTAAAAGTAAAAGTAGCAAACGCTAGACACTATTTTGTACATAATGAAAGTTTAGTAGCTTATTCTACAGTTAACTCTGTTGTTAATACTTCTGTTAGCTACTCTGTAACTGGTAATGATAGTGTTTTTGCTCTACCCTCTACTCCTAATCATAAAGCTGAAATTCAAGTATATGTTGATAATGTTTATGTAGACTCAAGTAAGTATGTATGGCCTAGTACAACTTTGAACGAAGGGGGCATTGATTTTAAAGACGTAGATATTATAACTTTTCCTGCGGCTAACGATCGAGCTATTGCAAATACTGTTACTTTTCCTACTCAAGATATTAGTCTTTTAGAAATAAAAGTAAGAACAGGTGATAAAGATGATTTATCCTTTATAGGGGCTGATACTAGTGCTAGTCAGATACAAGCAGCCTCTAGTACTATAAATAATGTTTTTCCTTCTAATTACTTAGTTCATAGAAACGCTTTTGAAGAAGAGCCTGTGGTCAGACTGTACTCTATATACTATCCTGGAGAGTGGTATCCTCCTGATGAAAATGGAAATCCTAAAAACTCTTTGAGCAACCCAATAGGAACTCCGTGGCCTTACAAGTTTCCTCTTAGATACGCAGAAATAATAGGAGAAGATTTTTCAATAGAAGACTATAGTATTACACATCAAAGTAATAACTATGTAGCCTTTCCTATAAACTACCCTGGAATTTCTATTAGTTCAGATGGTTCTGTAGGAGAATTAGATTTAGAAATAAGTGCTATAGATTTATTTTTACCTACAATAGTAGAAGATCCTAATTTAGTAGGATATAATAATACTTCTGCAATATCTGCCTCTGTTAATGGATCTTTTAGAGGTAATATTGATCCTCGTACTGTTCCTTCTTCATCAGAATATGACTCGGCTGTAGCAGAAACTAGAGGAGAGACTCAACCTTATGATTACTTAACTACTACTGCTTTAGGAGAAGAATGGGTATCTCTAAAACCTGATAGTAGAGATTTATTAGGAGCAGTAGTAGAGGTACGAAGTTTTTATGCTTCTTCTTTAGAATTTTGGCCAGAATATTCAATAATTCAATACTATAATGGAAATTTTTTAAAACTTGAATCTACAGCTCCTTATAGAGTAGGAGATACAGTAAATAGCAATGTAAATAGTTCTACAGCAACTATTGTTGCTGTTCATGGTAATAATTTTATAGAATTAAACCAAGCTCCTATTTTGCCTTTTAATGTTGGACACAAACTTTTAATCCATAATGAAAGATATGATCCTGATGCTTATGTAGAACGAGTTTTTACTATTAACAAACTAAACTCTTACAATGATTCTTCTGTAAGTTTTAATTTAGGTAATAGAACTACCAACTTACTAAAAGAAGTGCCTAGACGAAAATTTTATAGAAATACTTGTCCTTGGTTATATAAAGGGCCAGAATGTAAATATCCTGCATTAGGAGTAGGAGTAATAGAAGGTTCAGTTCCTCCTAAAACTGCAAATGGAATGTTTACTGTTAATAATGCTTCAACTAGTGACGGAAATGCAGATAAATGTTCTAAAAGCGTAGCCGCTTGTAGATTAAGAAACAACTTAGTAAACTGGGGAGGGTTTCCAGGTGTTAGAAACCGACTTTAATTCTCTACTAGTTTCTATGGGAAAATATGCTCAATCCGAGTACCCTTTAGAGTCTTGTGGAATTATAACTTTAGATTTTAAGTTTATTCCTAGTAAAAATATAAGTAATAATCCAAGACACAGTTTTATTATTGATCCTATTATAATAAATGAAAATGATGATAACATTTGGGGTATTTTTCATTCTCACACAGACGAAAAGTTTAAAACCCCTTCTGAGTTAGATTTATCGTTAACTATTTATACTGATATAAAATTTATATTATTTAATAATAAAGATTTTTATATCTACTGGTTTGACACAGAAAAAAACATAAAAAGGTATGAAAAATTCAATGAAAGTCACTGTACATATTAATAAACCTCTTAGGTCTTTTTTTGATGATAGGTCTGAAATATCTTTAGACGCTATAGATTATTTTGATATTTACTCAGCTCTTAAAAATATGTTTCCTAAATTTGAAAAACTTTTAAATACCTTAAAAAATGCTAGTACTAAGTTTCAAGATGTTGTGTTTATTAACGATTCTAAAGTTATCGATGTAACTAAATTTAAGCTATCAGTAAAAGAAAACTCTAAAATTTCTTTAACTCCTGTATTTTTTGGAGCTTCTGAGTCTTATAACTTTTCTAATTTGTATGAAGATATAAAATCTAGCTATATGTATCCTTTATTTGGTTTATCTACTGCTAGTACAGATTCCTCTGATTTTGAAGGATTAGATAAAAGAATTTTAGATTCTTCTTTGTTCGGTAGGGCGGAGCAAGTATATGCTGCAGGAACTAGAAAAAATAATGATACTTTTGGAGAACTTCAAATAAATACTAATGCTAATTTACCTATAGGCCTTCATTATGGTATGGTTAGAGTAGCAGGTACTTTAATAAATAACTATACTAAAAGTTATAGATGTGATCCAGATGTATTTAGAGTAAAGGATGTTATACCTTAATGGCTGTTACTACTCTAACCTTATCTGTAGGTCAAGATCAAACTTTCGAAAAAGACTTAACTAAACTAAATACCGATATTCAGTTTAGTCACGTAGCTATTGGAGAAGGACCTATATATAGGATAAATCCTAACGGAGTTCAAGATATAAAAATAGATGGTAAATTTATTGATGATCTTATAACTTCTGATAATGAGCCTGATCCTTATGTTTTTCAATATAAAAGCACTACAGGAAGTGTAAAACAACAAGTTTTAACTCCTTTTAATGATGAAATTGTTAATAATATAAGATTCGCCTCTCCCGTAGTATTAAAATCTGGACAGATAAATGGTGTTGTTACAGGTGTTCCAGAAGCAAATGTGTTATTTTTTCCTACTTCTGCAACAGTAGAAGACGTGCCTATAGATACTCTAGTTTTTAGATTTGATATTGAAGAGCTATACAGAAAAGCAGGAGATAATAACGCTACTACAGGACCAGAGAATCAAAGACTTGATTTACGAGTAATAGTGCACGACAGAAATGAAACTAGTAATTTAGATAATTATATTGCTTTAGTACAACATTCTTTTAGTGAGACTATTACTTTTAACACTAAACTTGAAATACCTGTTAGTATACCCACTGAAAATCAAAGTCCTAATGGTTATAGAGTATCAGTTCTTAAAGGTTCTGACGATACTTTAGATTCTGAAATAAGCTCTGAAGTTTCTTTTTTAGGATTTAATGAAGTTTCTCATCAACCTTTTAGTTATCCAAGAACTGCTAGTATTGGCTACGCACTAAAAGCAACAGGTCTTAGGTCTGGAACAGTACTCAATTACACCAGTTTGATAAAAGGTCTTATAGTAAAAGTGCCTTCTAATTATAGTCAGCCTATTTTAGCTAATGGAGAAGTTGATTGGAGAGAGGTAGAAGTAGATGATATTACTAGTACAGGCTATGAGCTTCAATCTAATCCAGGAACAATTCAGTTTGGAGCTAATCCTGAAATTTATAAAGGAATATGGGATGGAACGTTTAAATATGATTGGACTCAAAACCCTGCCTGGATAGTTTATGATTTGCTTACTAATACAAGTTATGGTTATGGAATTTCTGAAAGATTTATTGATAAGTATAACTTTTACAAAGCAGCACAAATATTTGATGCAGTAGATCCTGAAACGGGTCAATTTATAGGAATTGAAACGTATGCAGACGGAAGCATTAGGCATAAACCTAGAGGGCAATTTACTTCTATTCTAGAGAATCAAATAGGTCTTAGTTCGTCTTCTGTAATAAAAGAAAGAAGAGTTATATGTGATATAAGTGTTACTGATTCTATAGAGATTCATGATCTTATAAACAAAATATTAGCATCTGCTAAAGGATATTTAAATATTAGCAATGATAAGGTTGGTATAGTATTAGATGTTCCTTTTTCTCTACCAGAACAAATGTTTAATGAAGTAAACTTAACAAAAGTTAATTATTCAGGTAATCGACTAGACGATTATGTTACTTCTGTAGAAGTTTCTTTTTATGACGGGGCCAATAACTATGATAGAGATATTATAAAAATATATGATTCAGACTCAGAAACTTTAGAAGAACGTACTGTTAGTTTAGATTTAATGGGCTGTACGAGAAGAAGTGAGGCCATTAGATTTGCTCAATACATCTTAGCTTCTAGAAAATATGTGAAAAGACGTGTAGAGTTTTCTACCTTTGTTTCTACAACAGATTTATCTCCGGGAACTATAGTAGCTCTATCTACTCAAACAGTAGGTACTATTTATGGATACAATGGTTTAATTCAAGAAGACTCTGTTACTAATCATTTAAGATTAAAACTTCAACATATCTCATATCCGCCTATAGGAAATGCAGTATTCGAAGCTAATAGTTTGCCTTTAGCTTTACGACACTATAGCCATAATACAGGAAAATCAGAATTATATATACTAAGTAATTCTGTCGGTGATGTATCCTATGCCACTACAGGTAACGTACAAGGACAGCTGTCTGGGTACGACTATGTAGAGGTAACTGCTACACAAAAATGGGATCCTTCTGTTAATACTTTTGTAGGAATTACAGGATTTGATGCTTATAATGTTCCAAAAGAAAAAGATTTATGGGCGTTAGGAGAAATAGATCCTTCTAATTACTATTCTACTAATGCTGCAAAACTATTTAGAGTAGATAGCATCTCTATGCCTACTAGTGGGGAAACTAATATTTCTGCTACTGAATATGTGCCTGAGGTTTATATAGATAGTGAAAGTCTTATAAATTTTGAACCTATTCCTATTAAAACTATTAGTAATCCTATAATTCGCCCTGCACCTCCTATATTTTCTATTACTCCGGTATATACTAATACTGGAGCAGGCAATCCAATTTTAAATTTTTTATTTAATATACAAAGCCAAGCTACACAAATACAAATTCAGCAAGCTTTTATTCCTACTTTTAACTTTGTAGACGTTCTAGGGGCTATATAATGACTAATATAACAATGTTAACTGCAAATGTAAGTCCTTTTTCAGGACAGCCTTCTGCTGCTCTTTTTGGTAAAAATGGAGCTACTTCTTATTTAGGCACAGTTAAACCACTAGTTGTAAGTACTCACCTTAGTAATAGTAGTATTATTTATGAAGTTTCTAATCTTCATTTAATGTATGATGATAACTTTGACTGTCATTTGTTAGAGGCTAGAAATAATACACAACTAATATCTCTTAGAGGTCAGGCTCCTGATAATCTTTTAAAATATAATTTAAATGTAAAAACAGCCCCTAATACTTCTGGAGTAATAGCAGACACTGTAGGACACGATTCTACATTAGTTTCAATTAGCACTAATGTGACTTCGTTTGATTTAACAGCTAATACGTTAACTATTGATTATGGAAGTGTGCAAGTAGCTACTACTGTAAAAAACGTACTTTTACCTGCTCCTTTCTATGTAGAACTACAACAAATAATAGAACCTACTATTTCTAGCTCCAATACTTTTTATACTTCTGGAACTCTTAATACTAAAGCTAGAAAACATAACGTACTTTCTGAATCTGGAACAGCTAACTTATCTTTAGGAGTAACCCCGCCTGCTAAAGGGCTAATAAGTAGTTATGTAAATGGAAATTATATAGAAGAGTCTATTACAGAATTTTCATGGTCTCCAGGCGATAACTACATTGTACATAATATATCTACTAGCGATATTGAAATAATTACTACAGTAGAAAATTATCAGCCTCCCTCGTTTGAAGCTAAAGATGAAATATACATTGAAGACAATGAACAGCTTAATACTATAAACTCAGTTTCATATCTTGCTTCTTCTCCTACCTATAATGCTGCACTTACCTCTTCTGACTTTTTTAAAATTAAACTTACAGATAATATAGCCTCTTCAGTAGGTAAAAGTATTATTATGAATATATCAGAAGATTTAATTGCTGATATTTCAGCCATAAATACTTCAGCTAATTCTGTAACTTTAACATACGACGCTGCTAAGTATGATAAAGGCTATGAGCTTTCTAATGTAGGAGCTTACACTATAGTTCCTTTTAATTATAATAACTTTATCTCTGTCGCCCTTACAGACAATAAAATACAAACACCCGCTGTTGCAGGTATTTTTATTTTTAAAGTAGCTGCTGTAAATGAATTTAATAGATCAAGTGTTCCTATAGTACAAACAGTTGCAACAGCTTATCCTCCTTTAGGACAAGTTTCAGAAGATGACGTAACTTTAACAGAAACTCTATTTAGAGATCGTACTAAAGGTATTATGTCTAGAATTCTAGTCGAGTTTCCTCACATAGTAAACAGAAATGTTAAAAACTATGATATTAGCTACAGAATAGTTCAAGTAGCTGGTTCAGACCCTCATCCTAGTGGGATGACTAAATATACTAGTATAATGGTAGACGCTAATGAAGCAGGTGAAGATGGAAATATTAATTTTACTATAAATAATCTTGATTTAGGTAAAGCAGGAAATACTTATTCTTTAGAAGTAAGAATTTTACCTTTAAACGGTTTAATAGTAGGTATTCCAGTTTATAAAACTATAACACTAGTAGGAAAAGCAAGTAGGCCCCTACCTTTAAATACTTTTGTTGTTACACAAACTAATGATGCTATTGTATTTGATATAGAATATCCCGTAGACTCTCAAAATAATTTAGATGAAATGGATATTTTACATACTGAAGTGAGATTTATAAAACCTGTAGTAGGATTAAATAGTCAAACTAATATTAATGATGCTTTTAATGGAGGGGATAAAGTTATGTTACTTCCTCATCCCCTTAGTAGGGCAGAAGTATCGTTAGATAGATTTGTTTCTGGAAGCTATACTTTTACAGCCAAAACGGTAGACACTAGCGGTAATTTTTCTTTAAATGCTCTAGCTAGAAACTTAGAAATAGAAATTTCTACACAAACTGATACTTTAGCTATTTGGAGTGAATCTTCTCCGAATACTAATGTATATACCTCTATAGGAAATGCTAACTACGGAGATAATGTATTTGTAGGAGCAACAGAAGTTGATAACGGGGGGTTAGTTTATCATGTAGACCCGATTACTACTGCTATACTAGGAGTAGATACTCCTTCTAGCTTATCAGAAGATGCTAATGCTTCTGCAAGCGGTTTTTCTTGGTCAACAGGACAAGAAGAAGGATTAGACAGATCAGACTTATTAATAACTTCTGGAAATTCTGTCTATATTAGCCCTATTAGAGATTTAGGAAAAACTATTAGAGGGAGTATTATAGTTTCCAGCTTAGTTAGTTCTAGTTTACTTGATAGGTTCTTAGAAATATCAGAGGAGCTTATAGTAGGGGTAGCAGAAGGACATTCTACTCATGCTAATGTATTATTTGATGCAGATTTTGAAATTGGAACAGTAACAGGCTACAATAATACTGATTTTACATTTTCATTTAGTAATACTCATAATACTATAACTGATAGCTCTGCTAATAATAGGATTTTTGCAATATTTAACCCAGGACAAGAAGTAATAGGACAAGTAGAAGCAGAAGATGATACTTCTAATATCTATAGTTACGCTCTAATTGCAGGAGCTATTAATGCTAATGCAATAGAGTTAAGTGCTGTTTATTATGCTAATGGTACTCCTATACCAACAGGAAATGCTACTAATAGCACAGCATTATCTAATTTAACACAGTCTGGAAGTACTTATAAGCTAGTAGATTTAAGTCAGTTTGTGGATCCTTATGGAAATAAAGATTTTTCTCCAGAAATAGAAGTTTCTAAAAATGTATATGTAAGATTTTCATCAGCAAACGTTTTTGAAGCCTCAGATAATGTTTCTTCTAAGCCTCACGGAAATGTTAATGTTAGTTTGTTTGATGATGGTGATGACGATGAAAATTGGCAATCTAATTATTTTGGACTAAGAAGATTTAGATACTTTCAGGTTAAAACAGAATTTGATATAAATAACTATGGATCTACTTCTAATGCTTTTATAGATGATTTAACTTACGAAGTTAGGGGCATAAAAAAAGAATTTACAACAATTGTGAGCTCTACTAATAAAGTTCAAGGAAACTTAGTAGTAGACTATAGCAGTGCAGAATTTTTTAGAATACCTACAGTGTTTACTCAAGTACTATCAACTAATACCAGCCTCATATCTAGAACTAGCGATTTGACAAATGAAAGTTGCAATGTTACTATATTTAATACACAGAATGGAAATGTTGTTGACGATGCAGATATCGAAATAACTATTTCAGCTACAGGAGCATAAGATGGCTATAACTACTTCAAATACTTTTCATACAGCTGCTATCTCTGACACTATATCAAGTGCCAGAGGATATTGGAATTCTAGTTTTCAAGCACTGCTAAGAAATTTTAATAGTGCCAATGCTACTCCTAATTCTCAAAATTTAAATTTTGAAGGAGCATTCAGTGCTGAGCCTGACGGTATGTTATATTATAATAATACTACGGGTGGCATGTACTTACATACTACTAAATACGGTCAAGGCCCTTTTGGTAACTTTAGAAGAGTAGGATTAAGTACAAGACCTTATAATACTGTAGCTGCAGCTGCCTTAGATAGCGGATCTCTTGATCCAGGAGAGCTAATTGTAGTTATAAATGATACTGCGGGGGCAGCAGCTAATAACAGAGTTTACTTAGTATCCGATGATAATAAAAAACTTATAGATATAGGCATTCCTAGTACAGACGGAGTAATTTCTAATACTACTATAATTGCTAAAAGTATAACAGGAGATGAAATAGCAGATAATACAATTACTTCTGATCATATTGCTCCTGGAACAGTCATTGAGTCTGATATTGGAAATGAGTCTATTACTGATGAAAAATTAGATTCTTCCTTAGTATTATTAGGTATGGTGCTTTAATGTTATCAAAAATTTTATTTGGATTTCTTTTAGCTAGTCTTAGTGCTTCGGGATTTTTATTTTGGCAAAATAATGTCTTGAAAGAGAATCTAGTGAAAATTGAAGCAGTTTATGAGCGTCAAAAAACGACTATTTTAGAAATGGAAAAAAGTTTTCAACTTTCTGTAGAAGAAAATTCTAAACTTCAAAGAAGGTTAGTATCACAAGAGGCGGCTATAGACGGTTTAAGAAAGACTCTTACTAAACATGATTTAACTAAAATCGCAAAATCAAAACCTGAAATGCTAGAAAAGAGAATAAATGATGCAACTACCAAACTATTTGATGATATTACCACTATTACTAGTGAGTAATTGCGGTATTATACCTAAAAAAATAGAAGTGCTTGAAACAGAAGTAAAAACTCCAGTAATATTTCAAGAATCTCCTAAGGCTGTTGAAACATATCCTATAGAGTTTAAGGTTGTAAATGAAAGTAATTTACAAGAATTTTTAGAAGAAATTAAATCTATAGAAGGTGAAACAGTATTTATTGCTTTAAATATTAGAGATTATGAAAGACTAGCACTAAATACGCAAGATTTGGTTAGGTACATTAAACAACAAAAAGAAATAATAATTTACTATGAAACAATTTTAGAGGGGACATAAAGTGTTTTATTAACACAGTACTTTAAATAATATCTATTATTTGAAGAATATGGAGGCAATTTAAATGATAGATCCAATAACAGCTATTGGCGCAGCTACTGCTGCTTTTAATGGTGTAAAAAAGCTGGTAGCAGCAGGCAGAGAAATAGAGGACGTAGTAGGACAATTAGGTAAGTGGTATGGCGCTGCAGCAGACCTACAACGTGCAGAAACTCAAAGAAAAAATCCTCCTATATTTACTAAACTATTTGCAGGAGGTTCCGTAGAACAAGAAGCACTTGAAATTCTTGTGCATAAGAAAAAACTAGAAGAACAAGAAAAACAATTACAAGATTTATTGAACATCAGATTTGGGTTTGGAACCTGGAAAGAGATGATTGAACTTCGTCGTAAGATAAAAAAAGAAAGAGAAGAAACACTATATAAACAACAAGAAAGACGTCAAGCCTTTTTAGAGGGTATAGCAATAATATTACTGGTTCTTGCAGGTTTTGCTATTCTTATAGGAGGAATTTATTTTACAGGTCTTGGAGCAGGTTGGTGGAATTAACTCACGTATTCGTGTTAGTATTAATACTTAACAAATCAACTATAAGTCAAGATATGTATTTTTGGGATGTCACTCGTTGTAATTATTTTGCGTCACAGCTTGTAAAAAGATACGGAAACTACAAATACTATAAAGATGTTCCTGAAGAACATAAAGCTACTGGGTATTGTAAACCTGTTTTAGTAGATCCATCAAAAGTTAAAGTTTATAAATGAGGGGTTAAAGGAGAACAGGTATGTCAGCCGCAAAAACATTAGAACCAGACTCTATATTTGCTGAATTAGATGCAGACGGAGACGGAATTATTACAGATGCTGAAATGTCAAGAGCTAAAGAAATTGCAGAATTCGAACACAAAAGAAAAATGCAAGAAAACGAAGATAAAAAAGAAGATCAAATAAGAGCTATGGCATGGTTTGCTTTATGGGGTATGCTTTTATACCCTATACTTATACTAGCCACTTCATTTTTTAACCAACAAGAGGCTGCAAAGTTAATAGGAGATATTGCTCCTACATATTTTGTGGCTATTGCAGGGCTAGTTGCTGCATTTTTTGGTGCGCAGGCTTATTCTAAAGGAAAAGTTAGTGCAGACAAAAAATAAAAAGGAGAGAAGAAATGGAAATATTAAATTCAATTAAGGGATGGGCCGGTGCTTTAGCACAAGCAGGCGTAAGTCTGATCGGTCTAGGAATTGTATTAGAAATTCTATTTAATGGAATGAATGTACCATTTTGGCCAGATATTAATGTAACTTCTAACATACTTGGATTACTGTCTAACTTTAGTGATCAAGGATTGGTAGGTCTTGTTGCATTAGCAATTCTTTGGCATATTTGGAATAAAAAATAAATAAGGAGAGTATAATTGGAAAATAAATACCAAAAATGGATAGATATGGCGGCAGCTGTAGACTCTTGGAGAATTTTCCCTAGAATCTTTATTACTACTTATATTTATTTATTATATAAAGTAGTAATGTGGTATATGGGACTCGAAGACCCTACAATGGAACAATCAGGTTTGGTTAGCATTGTAGTAGGTGCAGGAGCTGCATGGTTTGGACTCTACACTGGGTCAGGAAAAAGTAAATAAGTTTTTCTTCACATCATTTCTACTAAACTAAAAAGAGGGCTCTAAGGCCCTCTTTTTTTATCCTGCTCCCTGTCTCATAGTAGAGAAGTAATTTCTAGAATAGTAACTTTCTAGCTCTTTATAACTTCCTATCAATTTTCCATTTTGATAAATACAAGGAGAATAGTTAATTCCTTTAGTGATAGCTTCCTGTGCTGTTGATTCACTATGAGTTTGATGATGAATATGTTCTTCTCCATGCTCTCTTAGTAGTTCTAAGGCTTTTTGAGTCCAATCACAATTTGGTATGGATACTATACTCCATACTATTTTCTTAGAATTATCTTTTAACCAGCTAGTAGGTCTGTTAAATTTAGACTCTTCTTTTATAGTGTTATCACTACTAACAACGCTACCTGAAGTGTTAGTAGTAGAAACAGAAACATCCACGGGTTTTGCATTGTCTGTATTTTCTTTCTGTACTCTAGTTTGAGTAACTGGTTTCTTAATAGGTGGTTTTTTAGTAGGTTGTTCTACCATTTTTATCTCCTTAAAGTAGATTATCGGCTAAAGGAAATATACCTGTAATTACTTTAGCACAGGCATGGGCAATTTCCATATGTTCTTTTTGAGTGCCATTAGCGCCTCTAAGTTCTATATAATGTATCCAGCTACGCAAAGTTCCATTCATATACAATCTAGTTTTTGTATTACCTTCAGGTAGTACAACTCTTGCTTGTTCTTTAGCAATGCCGTTCTCAATAGCCCAGTTATAGGCATCTTGAGCTGCTCTAATAACTTCACCTTGTTTGCTGTTCCACATCATCTGTAGACGCTCATCATCAGTTTCAATTGAATTTTGTCTGTTTTTACTATCTTGTAATCGTGCTTCACGTTTTACAAACATATCGCCCATCTCTTCTGGGTTCGCATAACGCTGTGAAAACTCTTGAAAGGCAAAGCTGCGATGACGTACTATTTGATGTGCAATATCACGAGTTGTGTTAATTTCCATACACACATTTACCATTTCCAATGGGCTCCAGTGGGCGTGTTTAATTAAATACTTTACTAGTTTTTCACTGGTTTCTGTATTCATTTGATTTGCGGGATTGCTTACTCTAGCACAAAACGCTACAAGGTCTAATAAATCAACTTTTACACCTTCTTTCACAAACTCTTCTGTTGGTTTAGTATAACTTACTAATTTTACATTCATTATGACGCCTTTGCTAAAGCTTCACCCATAATAGTTTTAATAACTTCTGGGTTTTCAGACATATTTATAGCTTCTTCTAAATAGTTATTAAGGTCCATTAATTGTTTATTAAGTAATAAAATCTCTTTGCCTGCATTAAGATTTTGAATATACTTAGCTTTACCTGCTATAGGTAAATTATTAATTAAATTGTCTAAGTTTTTATATTCTTTTACTAACGATTGACTTCTCTTTTTTCCTATTCCTTCAATTCCTACAATCCCATCACTTTTATCTCCCTCAATTATTCTAGAAAGTAAAAATTCTTCAGGAGTAAAATCCCATTCTTCATTTAAAGAATCAAGAGTAATTTCCTTTCTAGAAAAAAGATTAAAGATACTAACATTGTAGTCAAGTAGTTGGTATAAGTCTCTATCGCTAGAAACTATCCATATATTATCATATTCACTTTTTAAGTGATTAACTAAGTAGGTTATTAGATCGTCTGCCTCAATACCTTTAAATTTATAATGTTCAAAAGGTAAAATCTCTGTAGTATCTTTTAAACAGTTGAAAAAAGCAGTAAACCTAATTTTTTCTTCTTCTGTTCTTTCTACTTTTCTATTTTGCTTATAACCAGGATATATAGTTTTTCTATAGGTAGAAGCACCTACATCAAAACAACAAATAATTCTCTTAGCAGAATAGCTTTTTCCTAAACTACTAATAGTTCTTATGTACTCTTGTGAATAATTATCAAAATTAGGTCTATGAAGATACCTAAAAGCTACGTTATTAGCATCTATTAGTAATAGATTGTTTTCTTCATACTTATCTTGCTCTAGCTCTGCTAGATCGTTCCAACTTGCACTCATAAATTTTTCTCCATAATTATATTTTATAATATAATATATTTAATCATTGTGCAAGTTAAAATTAACTTAAACAGGTTCTATTTTTATAGCTTCTACTATCCATTCATCGAATAAACCCATTTTAAAATATAAATCATCTACTTTAACGGTTATTTGATTTGGCACTTCTACTTCATTATTCCAGCAACAAAATATCTTACTTCTATCCCATTTATATACAAGTAAAGGTTTTTTCTTCATAGTATCGGCTTCTCTAGTAGTCTGCTTCCAAAAATCTAGTAACAAACTTGATTTTTTTGCTGTTAACAAGTTATTCCAATTTATTTCTTTATGATGTTTTGCTTCTATACAATAAGTAAAATTAGGCAGCCAAGGGCAATAAACATCTCCTTTAAGATACTCTAAAGCTCCAGATAAAGGTACTCTTTCAAATTTATTATTAAAATGTTCAGAAAAAAGATCTCTAACTACATACTCGAAACTTCTTCCTTTAGTTTTACTTTTACTGCTCATAATCTCTCCTTTATCGTATTGTATTATAAAAAAAGACCATAAGTCTAATATAATATAAAAAAAGAGACCCTAATAGACTTATCTATGTCTATGAAATATAAAATCGTATAGATTAGATCTACTTTCTACATTAGTATCTCTTAGTGCTTTATTATCAAATTTTTTTAGCTTGTTTTTTGCTTGAAATAATTCCTTAAACCCTATAAAAGCTTCTTGAAGTATATTATTTATAACTAATACATATGGTATCATGTTATTTCTCCTTAATCATTCATGATGGGTTCATCATCTGTATATACGTAACCTCTTGGTGTTCCTTCTAGGCCTTTATCTCTGCACTCTTTTGAGCAATACCATGTTTTTTTATTTACTTTATGCCCACACCAAGTATCAACAGCTTGATAATCTCCATTAGATAATGGCTCAAAAAATAAATGATGTTTTGTGCATTTATTCATTTCTATAAGTTCCGTCTGTGTTGTAATATTTGCTATTAAACCAAGCCCATCTGAAACAATTAAATTTATTATACCTTACATACCAAGGGCCTGTCTTTAACAGGCCCTTATTTATTCCATGAGTTCTTAGTTTAGTATACCAAGCTATAAATATTTTATATCTTTTTAGCATTTTTAAGACTTTTTACTTGCATCATGCAAGACTTTGCTTCTTCATAGTAACCGCGACGAGCTAATTCTGATGCTGCTCTAGCATAACCTGCTATTTCAACAAAGGTCATAAAACCTTTACCAAAGCCTCTAAACGGGTTTATAATTGTATTCATTACTAGTGTAGTCATTATACCCATCCTTTTAAATTTGCGTTAGCTTTTACTTCTTCATAATGTTTTTGTGCTAAACCACGAATATCACCACGTGCAATCCCAATGTCATTTAGATCTTTATCATTGAGTGCGGATAACTCTTTTATAGTAGCATTGGCTAAACTACGTGCTTGTAGTTCTATGCTAATTTTTTTAAACCAGTTAGCAAGACCTGTAAAGCCTAACCAACCAAAAGTGTTTGCAACTAATATTGTCATTTGTTTTTCTCCTCTTACTTTTATAGTATATAACAAAATAGAGGTAAAAACAACTATAATTATGGCAAATCCGATATGCAAAATTTGCATAGCTAATAACCACAAAACGCTTTTTATAGTTTATAAACTAAAACCCTCAAAAGATTTATCGCTAACGTCTTTTTTAGTTCCTCCTATTACATAACTGCTTATTTCAGTTTCTTGAGGGGCTACTTGTACTTCTGCTCCACTTATCCATTTTTGAGTCCAAGGCAAAGGATTAGCTCTTGGAACACTAAAATCAGGTTTTACGCCCACAGCAACAAGTCTTTTGTGTGTTATCCATTCTACATAATCTTTTAATAGTTTAGCATTAAGACCTATCATGCTGCCGTCTTTAAATAAATAATCTGCCCATGCTTTTTCTTGTTCCATAGCTTCATTAAACATACTTTTAACAATTTCTTCACATTCTGGAATAATAGTAGCATAGTCTGGATCATCTTTTGGTAATAGCTTTATCATTTGTTGAGTAGAAGCTAGATGTAAATTTTCGTCACGAGCGATTAATTTTATAATTTTAGCATTGCCTTCCATCTTTTTAAGTTCAGCAAATGCCCAACTACATGCGAATGAAACATAAAAACGTACTCCTTCTAGAATATTTACACTTGCTAAACAGAGATATAATAGTTTTTTAAGTTGATACATATCTACTATATATTCTTTATCATTAATAACATGAGTGCCTTCTCCGAATAATTGATATAGTTTTGAAGTCTCAAGAAGTTCGTCATAGTATTTAGTAATATCAGATGCACAATCTGTAATTTCTGAAACATTCATCATTTCATCAAAAATAATACTAGGATTAGTATAAACATTTCTAATAATGTGTGTATAACTACGAGAATGTATAGACTCGCTAAAAGTCCATGTTAATATCCAGTTTTCTAATTCTGGTAATCCAACAATACTACCAAAAGCTTCTACAGGTGCTCGACCTTGTACAGAGTCTAGTAAAATTTGACGTTTTAAATTACTAGTAAAGATATGTTGCTCGTGTTCTGTTAAGTCTCTAAAATCCTTTGAATCTTTAGTTACATCTACTTCTTCTGGGCGCCAAAAAAATCCTAACTGCTTATCTGTAAGTTTGTCGAATTGTTTATATTTAAGAGTATCATATCTTTGAATATCTACACCCCCTTCTGGGTCTAGAAACATTAAAGATGTTAAATGTTTATTTCTACTATTTTCATTTAATACTGACATATATTTTTCCTTTTATAACACACAACTTTCGCAATAGTCATCATATTCTTTATCTGATTCAAAATTTTCTCTACCTAACAATTCTTGTTCTTCAAAACTATTTATATCTAGTTCGCCCTGTCCATCATAAGTATTAAAATAATATAGTTGTTTTCCTCCGTATTTGTAAAACATTAATAAATGTTGTAGCATCAAACTCATTGGTATTTTTTCTTCTTCAAAAAACTGAGGATTATAGCTAGTATTTACACTTATTCCTTGATCAATATACTTTTGTAATACTGCCATTATTTTTAAGTATCCTTCGGGAGATTTTTGATCCCATAATAAGTCATATTTATTTTTTAACTTATGTATTCCTGGAACCACTTGTTTTAGTACTCCATGCTTAGATTGTTTTACACTTACTAAACTCCTAGGAGGTTCTATCCCATTAGTACTGTTACTTATTTGAGCACTAGTCTCTGCGGGCATCAAAGCCATTAGTGTGCTATTACGAATACCTGTTTCACGTAGTTGTTCTCTTAGCTCTTTCCAATTCATACGCTCTACATGAGGTATTAATTCGTCTAAGTCTTTTTTATACGTTTGATTTGGAGTTATACCTTTTCCATACTTAGTTTCTATATTTCCTGGACATGCTCCTTGTTCTATAGCTAAATCTGCACTTGCTTTAATTAAATAATAACTCCACGCTTCTGCCCATTCATCAATCAGCTCTAAGCCTTTTGAATCTATGTCTTGATAATTTAAATTATTTTTAGCCAACCAATAGGCAAAATTAATAATTCCTATACCTAAAGGTCTTCTTTTTTCTGTAGATAGTTGTGCAGCTATTAAAGGATAATCTTGATAGCTTAATAAAGAGTCTAGTCCTCGTACTGCTAAATCACACACTCTTTCAAAATCTTGTATAGACTTAATATTGCCCCAGTTAACTGCACTTAGAGTACATAAACTTATTTCTCCTTCTTCGTCAAATATATGTTTTAAAGGTTTGGTAGGTAAATCAATTTCTGCACATAAGTTAGACTGATGAATAGGAGCTACTTTTTCATCAAAACTAGAATGAGTATTTGCGTGATCTACGTTTTGTAAATAGATACGTCCTGTATTTTTACGTTCTTCCATAAAAGAAGAAAATAATTCTGCGGCACTAAGAGTTTTCTTTCTAAGTTTAGGATTTTTTTCTGCGCCTTCATACATTATTTTAAAAGTTTCAGGATTATTAAAGAAGGCATCATATAAACCAGGAACATCACTGGGTGAGAATAACGTAATGTTTCCTCCAGTGATTAGCCTTTCGTAAAACAGTTTACTAAATTGTACACCGTAATCCATATGACGAACACGATTCTCTTCTGTTCCTTTATTGTTTTTTAGCACAAGTAAATCTTCAACTTCGTAGTGCCAGATTGGGTAATAAAGAGTTGCTGCTCCATTACGCACCCCTCCTTGAGAGCAGGATCTAGTTGCTGCTTGAAACATTTTATAAAAAGGAATTACTCCTGTATGATAAGCATCTCCTTTACGAACAGGAGAGCCAATAGCCCTGATCCTGCCTGCTCCGATTCCAATTCCGGCTTTTTGACTAACGTACTTAACAATACTTGAACTAGTAGCATTAATACTGTCAAGACTATCATCACTTTCAATAAGTACGCAAGAAGAGAATTGTCTTTGTGGAGTGCGCAGACCTGCCATGATAGGAGTAGGCAGACTAAGCTCATGTAAACTAATAGCATCATAATAATCCTTTACCCAACGTAGTCTAGTTTCTTTAGGGTATTTAGCAAATAAAGTCATAGCAATAAGTATATAAGCTATTTGAGGAGTTTCATATATAGCTCCAGTAACTCTATTTTGAACTAAATATTTTCCTCTAAATTGCTCCATCGCCACGTAAGTTAACTTATCATCTCTTGAGTGCTTAATAAACTTATTAATACTCACAAATTCTTTTTTAGAATACGCTTTTAATAGTTCTTCATCGTAGAATCCTAATTCTACATTTTTTTCTACTATAGATAATAAATCAGGAGGATCAAATTGACTATATACTTCTTTTCTAAGATTATAGTTTATAAGTCTGCCAGCAACCCATTGGTAATTTGGAGTTTGTTCAGATATTAAATCTGCAGCACTCTTAATAAGAGTTTCTTGCACATCTGATGTTTTAATTCCATTAAAAAACTGTATTTGGCTTTTAATTTCTACTTCACTAGGGCTAACTCCTGCAATACCCTCACAAGCAAAAAAAACTACTTTATGTAGTTTTTCAATATTTAAATCTTCTTTTTGACCTGTTCTTTTAATAACTTGTATCATATTATTTCCTTAAATTATTCTGCTCATGTTCTTTTCTTTTACTATTTCAATTTTTGGTATTAAAGGATGATTATAGTCATGGCTAATTAGAAAAACATTTAAGCCTTGTTCGCTAGAGAGTACTTCAAATAGTTTTTCTTTACCTGCTTCATCTAAAACCCCTGTTATTTCGTCAAGAAATAGTAAGTTTAAACTATTTCCTCCTATTTTAGAAAGTGTAGAACGTACTGCTAAGAGTACACTAGTTTGCACTCTGCTAAACTCACCTCCAGATAAAGATTCTATTGTTACTTCTTTACCTTCATTAATAACAATAACATTAAGTTTTTCTCCTGTTAATCTAAACAGAACAGAAAATTGACCATCAGAAAGCACTGACAAATATCTATTTATAGTTTGTTCTAAATCTTTTGCTACATTTTCTAATTTAAAGGCTACTATGCCTGAAGAAGAAAATGCTTTTTTCAAGATTTGCATATTATTTACTCGATCTTGAAGACTTAGTATATCACTTCTTAATACTAGTTGTCTAGCTAAAAATTTTTCTTTTTCCTCTGAAAGTAAATCTACTTTTGTGTTATGCACCCTAATATCTTCATTTATTTTTTCTGCATAATTTTTTTCTATTTTTTGTTTTTGTAAAGAATTTTTTAAGTCTTGTAATTCTATTTGTATTTCTTTTTTATCAGGAATTTCAGTAGGCAATGTCTTGTCAATTAAGTTAGATATAGTTTCAAACTTTTCTATATTTTTTTGATTATTTGTATACTCTAACAATAAAGATTGATATTCTTGATTTTTAATAGTTAAAGAATTAAACTTTTCTCTGTATTTATTATAAATAGTTTTATTATCTTCTATTTGTTGTTCAAATTTTGCTTTTTGAACAATGGATTGAGAAATATCTAAAGACTGTCCACAAGCATAACATTTATCTTCTAAATCTAATCCTTGTAATTTTTTTCTAGTCTCTTCTACTATTCTTTTAGCATTATTAGCTGTTTCTCTAGTTTCTTGTATTTCTTTTTCTAAAAACGGATCTTCTGGCTTTTCTAAAGATACATCAAATTTTATTGTTGCTAATTCTTTTATATTTAAATTATTTTTATCTATTTGACGAGTATCTTTTTCTAAGTTAGAAAGAGCAGCTTCTAATTTTATAATTTCTTCTTCTAATGAATTGTCAATATTAGGTATTTCTACAAAATCTTTTTTATCTTCTATTTTAATAGTAGATATACTATGCTCTACAGCTTTTAGCTCTCCCTTTAAAGATACTAGTTGTCTCTCTTCTTCAGTGCTAATTTTTTTTACTTCTTCTCCAATAGTTAAATACTTTTCTAAGCTAAATAAATTTATTAAAAACTTTTTTCTATTAGAATCTGTAGCCTTTAAAAAGTCTAATAAATCTGTAGAACTTTGATAAGAAAGTTGTGAGAATACTTCAAAAGTCATTCCAAAAAGAGAATGAAGTTTTTTATAAGTATCTAATACTTTATGTTCAGAAATATCTTCTTTTCCTTGAAGCAAGACTACTTTTGTTTGAGCACCTATTCTTTTTACATCTAAAGTATAGTCTATAGAATCAACTGAGAAATTTAAAGTAGCAGACCAACTTTTAGAAGTAGAGTGCTTATTTAAAATATCTCCTTTTTTTATGCCTTTTATATTTTTATTAAAGAGTATTTCTTGAAGAATAAAAGCAATGGAACTCTTGCCACTTCCATTAGGAGCTGATAATTGAGTGATCTTCTCTTTATCTAATTGTATAGATATGTTATCTCCATAACTATACATATTACTAAATTTTAAATTTTTTAGAATTATGGACATATGTTATTTTATTCCTAACTCTTTAAATTGATTTATAATTGACTCTTTATCTTCTATTTTTATATAAGATAAATATTCTTCTAGTTCTTCAACTAGACTTTTATTTCTAAGATCTAGTTTAGAATCTTCAGTAGGTTGTATTGCAATCTTTTTATCTATAAGATCTGAATTTTCTATTTTTGATACTTCATCTATAGAACCTGTAATTTCATAAATAACATGATCATAATCGTGAGGTATAATATCTTTTTGTTTTGATACTGTTTTTCTAATTAATTTAGGCAGTTTTAAATCAACAAACTCTCTAGAATAGTTATTGCTATCTATATAATGAAAAATATCTACACCATATTGTCGTTTAGAGTCTCTATCAAAATGAGTATTAAGAGGACTTCCTGGATAATAGGCAGGATAGTCTTTATACTTATGATTAAAATGAAGATCTCCTAATAAAATTAAAGGCCACTCTCTTAAATTTTCAAAATCAAACTCTTCACTAACATGAGGAGGAACCTCTCCTCTAATATGAGTAACTAAAATATCATTTTCTACATATGTAGGTATATTACCAATTTGCATTTCTCCATAAGGAAAACACTGAAAAGATTGTCCGTGAGATGTTATTCTAGCATTTTTAGTTAATATTTTTACTTTATTATTAGTAATAGCATTGTCTTGATTAAAATACTCTAAAAAAGTTTCTCCTTTTTTAGTCGCTTCATGATTGCCGGGTATAATAATAGTATCTATAGTAACAGAATTTATATAACTAAGAAATAAACATATTTCATCTGGTTCTGGTTTTTTATCAAAAACATCACCTGATATAATATGTACGTCACAAGAAGCTTCTAGCTCTCGTAATTTAATAAACATAGATTTAAACCTATTCTCTTGCCAAGAATAGGGTACTTTCTTTTTTCTTAATAAAATGTGCCAATCAGCACTAGATAGTATATTAACCGCCATAGTTAAATATTTTGTTTAAGTTTCCTTGGAAAGTAAATGATCCTACATGATTTAATTTAGTATTGGGGTCAACCCAAATTTTACCTCCTAAAGCTTGCCAACGTCTACAAAAAGTATAATCTTCTGATAAATATCTATTATCTCTAGGATCGTGAATTGTATCAAATAAAGAATAACAATACTTATTAAATTTAGGATCAATAGAACTGTCATTTTTATAGAACAAATCAGGATAAGCTTCAAACATGGTTTTAACTACTTCTTTTTTAATAATAAAGAAACCTGTAGACGCGTCTAATACTTCTACTGCGCCATCTGAACTAGCAACTTTTTTAGTTTCTCTATTCTCAAATTTAAGATTAATAGCGTACTCTGCTCCAAAAGTAGCAGGATCTTCTTCTTTTCTCTCTACAGCTCTACTAACGCCTCCCCAGTCTATTGTTTTTTTAGGGTATGCAGCCGCTGTTATATTTTTATTCATAGCTAACATTCTTAATACAGAATCTGCTTCAAATTCTATATCAGCGTCAATAAACATTAAATGAGTAGCAGCCTCGTCAGCCATAAACATTGCTGTTAAAATATTTCTAGCTCTTGTAACTAGACTTTCATTTCTCAAAGTAGTAATTCTAAAGTTAATACCATTTTGAATCATTGCTTGAGATAATTTAAACATGCTTAAAAAATACTGATCTGTGACCATGCCTCCATAACAAGGAGTAGCAAAAAACACATTCATCTTTTTTAACTCAGCAGAATCAAGTTTTACTTGTTGAGGCCCTACTTGTTTAAAATGAGCTTTTCCGTCTTCTGGAATCTTTATACCTGCTATAGAAGGCGTACCTATTCCTTTTGGAGTAGATAAAGTTTTAAAAGCAGCATCATTCAAAGGCTCATCTTCTTTTATAGTTTCTGTTTTTATATCAGTATTAGCAGATGCTTTAGGGGAGCTTTTTGGCTCCCCTTCTTTACCTGAATACTCAGACAATTTTCTTTTAGTCATTAAATATCTTCCATTGTTTCATCATCGTCTACTCTTAAATCTGCTGCAACAGCTTCTGAAAAGTAGGCAGTATTACGAAGTAAAAACTCTTTTTGAGCCTCATAAGTAGGTCTTTTAAATATTTTTTCTAATTCAAAAAGTTCAGCGTTTTTTTCTTCTTCAGTTAATGGGACTGTCCTTCTAGAAGGAATACAAGTATATTTAACATTCATTACTTGAGGTCCCGTTTTTTCTTTTTTAATAGTAATATCATATCCATCTTCGGGATCTGCAGGATTACCATACTCAGGATTCATAGCATAATCTAAGATTTGTCTATAGATGGTGGGTTTAAGATCAAAAAGCTTAATAACACCATCTTTTCTGTCTACAGCATTGCAAACATAAGAAAATACAGGTTTATCTTGATAAATATCAGGATCAATTTCTTTTACAGGATCGATACCTTCTTTTTCTTGAAAAGTTTCGTTTTCTCTAACAAAACTTAAACACTCGATAGGGGTTCTTTTGCCTTCGTTATTAGTTACCCAGTAAACATATCTAGGCATAACATCCCCAATAAGTCTAATTTTATTTTCACCTTCTGTAAGTTTAATTCTTTCAATGTTTCTAGCGCCGCTAGTATTAGTTGTAGGTTGTACTTTTAAATTAGTCCATTCTAGTGCCATTTTATTTCTCCAATATAAGTTTTATTTTCCGATCAGAATGGTTTATTAAAGGATTTTTTCTATATCTCTCTTCAAGATAGTACTCTGGAAAAAATCTAGTTTTATTATCTAAACTTCTCTGACCAAGGATATGTAAGTAATCGCTTTTGATAATACTAGGAAGAGGATAGTGAAGCCAAGAAGCATTAGTCATGTAACACTGAGGCTCTTCTATTGTAAATCTAGAGACGATTTTATCAGGATATTTATCAAAGTATCCTTTAGTAATTAAAAAATTTGGAAAGCTATCTATGTGTAGCTTTTGTTTTAAATTATAAAAATTATTAGATATAATTTTATTAGGTCCGATAGCTAAAGCAAAGGTTAACAAAATTTCTGCATCTTTATTATTTTTAGCAGATTTTTTTATTTCTAATATATTTAATAGTATACGCTTCATAAGACCAACTGTCAATATTAATTTGAATTTATATGAAATTGTTGCTTATCATACCATTGTAATCTTTTTTCTTGCATGTTTTTTACTATTGGTCCTCTCAACCAAAAGTCTACGATTAGTGGAAATTTTTTTTCTTCATGTTCTCTCACTATTCGCCCTATTCGCTGTTCTAGTTTTGCATAGTTATTTTGAGGGCAGGTAAAAAATATAGTATCTAGCCTATGACAAGAAATTCCTTCATCAAATATTTTTGTACTTAATATAGCTTTTACAGACTTACCTGCATTTTCTAGTATTGATTCCCTTTCAGTGTTTTTAGTGGCTCCGACTAATAACTTAGAACCTTCTAACTTTTCGTGTATTCTATTAAGCATATCAATACGCTCACTTATTATAAGTATACATCGTCCTAATGCAATTTTACGTCTAGCATTGTCACAAATTAAATCTATGTAATTATCATTTTTAGCTAGTTGATTTAATGCTAAGGCCCAATCTCTAGCAGGATTTCTTATTCTAAAATTTATATCTGTTCTAACTACTTCTACCGCAGGAGTAAGTCGAGCCTTGTCTATAGCAGTAATTCTATTGGGACCAAAGTAGTCAGATAAGACTATATGTAATCCATCTTTTCTAGTAGGAGTAGCTGATAAAGCTATTTTAGTTCTTGCACTTAATCCGTTTACTACTCTACTAAACATCTCCGCAGGACACAAATGTGCTTCATCTACTAAGACCACTTCAAAATTATTTTTTAAAGTATCTAAATGATTTATAAGTGTTTTATAAATAGCTACTGTTATGTCTTTAACCTGAAGTCTTCCATCCCCAATAAAACCAATAGTTTCTCCAGGAATTAATTCTTTTAAAGACTCATACCATTGATAGGCTAAAAGCTTAGTATGAACAATTATAACAGTAGGTTTAGCATTATTAGCTATAAGATAGCAACCTAAAAAAGTTTTACCCCAACCACAAGGAGCTTTTATTAACCCGTTATAAAGTCTTTCATCTTTATATATTTTATTAGCTACTTGTTGCTGTTCTGTTTTTAATTTACCTTTAAACGTCCACTCTCGTCTTTTAAATAAGGGTCTTTCATCTATTACTTTTTTAAAATCTATTTTATAGAAAGCGCCAGAAGGTATAGAATGTAGTTCTTCGCCTTCTTCTGGGTAAGTAAAGGTAGTTGTAAATTCGTCTCCTATTTTATAGTGAAAATGATCATAGAAAATATCATCTACCTCTTGATCTAAATCTTCTTTTTTAAAATAAATTTTATCTGAGATTATAGCATTTTTTAAAGGAAATTTATTATAACTCATAATCTAATTCTATCCTTTTTACTATAGAAGGCACTAAACTCATAAATATGCCAACAAAAATCTACATATACTAATCCTGCCCATAAATTTTTTAAATTTTCTGTATTGAGTAAAAATTTTGGAACCTCAAAAGGATAACTGATGTTATCTACCCAAAAAGCTGTTTCACTTATTTTTATTATTTTTCTATAACTCATTTTATAGTCTTTATAGTAGTTATCAAAATAATGAGTTTTAAAATTACTATCATAACCCCACATACTTTTGCTTAATAATAAAGCACTTAAATTAGTACAGGTGTAGTCAAATGTTATAGCATAGTCAGTACTAGCTTTTAAATATTCAAGACGTTTAAGATAATTTTCTTCTTCTATGTTTGACCAATTATCTACTATTAATAAATCATTTTCTAAACCAGACTTTTTCTTTATAAACAGTTTATTATCTCTAAATATTTCTTGTATAGGAGGATCTTTTAATGTAAATATAGGATATTGAATATTATAAAATTTACTTCTCATAACCTTTGCTTTTTAACCAAGTATTTAGTCTTTCATTATTTATATAATATCTTTCTGGAATATACATTCTGTAGTCTGTATATTCTTTACTGATATGATTATAATGATACCTAGTAACAGGATCTTCTTCTCCTTGACGTAATTTAGTTGTAATTTCTAAATTATTGTCTATACTATGAATAGTTGCTAGCTCATCAAGAATGTGTTTAGGCATTAATAGGTTTAAGTATCTAATTATTTTAAATATACCACTGTCTATATTTAGTATATCGTCTTCATACTTTAAAGACAGTCCGCTTAAGTTTTTTTCTGACACTTTTTGATAAAATAATTGATCGTAGTCTAATAAAAAATTAAACCATTCTTCAAAATTTCTTGTATTAAACTGTGAATTAGTCCATTGACAAAAACTATATTCATCTAACCCTCTTTTTCTCATTAGAGAAGCGGTGACAGTTCTTAAATCTCTGTAGGTATAAATATTAAAATCTGTAGGTTTAACGTCATACTGCAGCCAAGTTTCGTGACATTTTTTAATATTGTTTGATATAAATTTTTGTTTATGTAGCTGCCTACATATATTAAAACATACTGTAGTTCCGCTTCTAAATAATCCGTTTACATATATCATCGATACTCTTTAAGCTCTCCCCAACTAGGACCTACTTCAATATCTACTTTTATTGGCTTTCCTTTAATAAAAACACCTCTATCTTTTTGAAGATTAGTAGCTAAATTGTCTGCATACATATCAATATACTCTTCTTTAACTTCTGCAATAGTAGAGTCATGTACTGTAGCAAATATTCTTATATTCTCTTGAAGACTATTTTCTTGTACCCACTTAACAGTATCTACAATACCTAGCAGGTTTATGTCAGAAGCTACACTTTGAATTAAAAAATTAAGGCCTGAGCGCTCTGCGTGCGCTGCTACTCCTCTTGAATCTGCTCCTGCTTCCGGAAGTCTTCGTTTACGTCCAAAAGCGCTGTATGTAAAATGATTTTCTTTAATAAAAGATATGTTTCCATCAATCCATCTTTTTAAATCTCTTGCTTGCGCAAAATACAATTTTATAAATTTTTTAGCTTCTTCAATAGAGACATTGGCTGTTTCAGCAATCTTTGAAGGTCCTGCACCATATAAAATACCAAAGGTAATAGCTTTTGCGTTTTGACGTTGTTCTGCATATAAATTCTTTACTTCTTCAATTTCGCAAGGAAGCTTAAACATGCTGTGAGCTACATAAGAATGAAAGTCTAGCTCTTCTACAAAAGCTCTTTGTAAAAAGGAATCTTCAGCTAAGGCAGCTGCTACATAAACTTCTGCAGTGCCTAAATCGGCTTGTACAATTTTATATCCTGGAGCAGCTTTAAAAAACTTTTTAATGCCTGAATCTTTATCTCTAGGTAAATTTTGATAATTTAAAACACCAGAAGATGAAAGTCTGCCTGCTGCAGTTCCTATAATATTAAAACTTGATCTGAGTCGATTATCTTGATCTACTCCGTTTTTGATGTTTTTGATATAAGTAGTAGAAAGTTTTACTTTCTTACGGAGATCAAGGATAGCTTCTGCTAAAGGGTTATCCATATCAGCTAATACTTCTGCGTCAGTAGACTGCGCTCCTGTAGAAGTTTTTTTCTTAGAAGGAAGCTTTAAAATATTAAATAAAACTTCTCTAAGGTGATAAGTGCTATTAGGATTAAAAGTTTTCTTTTGTTGTTCTTCAAATATTTTAATAGCAGGGTGCATAGATATTTCTGCCATACACTCTTCAATATCAATTTTAAAATCTTCTTCTATACTATTTAATACTTCTAGCTCAATGGGGCCTCCTGTATCTTCTAAGTACATTAACGCACCTGTAGCGGGCTTTAGAAGTTCTTCATATACATACGAAAACTTAGAGTTTTTATCAATTAAAGGTTTAAATTTATCATACAATTGAAAAGTAGCATCAGCGTCCTTACAAGCATAAGGAGCCAAAATATCTAAAGGAAGCATACCATAATTGAAGTCTGCAAGTAAGATTTTATTTTTTCTACAAAACTCTTTTTTATAGTCATGCAGATCTTTATCATAATCTCCTAAGTCTGTAAACTTCATTGCTAGTTGTTTAAGACCGTGAGAGCCTACAGTTTCGTCTAAGCAGTAGTGCATAAGAATAGTATCTTCAAAATTTGGAAACTCAAATTTTAAAGATTGATACAAGAATTGAACGTCAAATTTTGCATTATGCAGTACAATAGTTTTATTTAAAAACATTTCTTTTAGTTCGTCATAAAACTCTTCTACTACGTCACAAGCTACAAAAACTCCTTGATGCGCTTTAGCAGACATAGCTATACCAATAACAGATCCTTTTCTAGCGGATAAAGCTGTAGTCTCAATATCAACTACTAATGTATCTGCTTTTTTAAACTCTTCTAAATAGGGAATAAACTCTTCTGCAGTACTAATATACGCATAATCTTTTTCATATACTAAAGGCTGTTCTCCATCTAGTACACTTTTAATCTTATCAAAACATTTTTGAAGCTCTAATCTATATTGAGGTTTAATAGACAACATATTTGGATCAATAATAGGAATATATTTTTCTTCTACAATCTGACCTGCATATTTTAATATTCCAGTAAGTCCTGCAGTATATTTAAGAGCGTCAGCTCCTACAGGACAAACGACATCATATTCATCTAAAACAGTTAAGTCTAGGTCTACATTCTTTTTTAGTATTTTTTCAATAGGACTGGAAGATAGGTATAATACTTCAAAGTTTATTCCTTTTGAGAAAGTTTTTAGTTTTGAAACAGTATCCGCTTTTAGAGGACTACTAAGTACTAATGCTATTCTTAAATCTTTACTCATATTCTTCTCCAAACAATCTCATTAATTCTTTTTTAGATAAGTCTCCAGCGTCTCTTCCTTCTGGGGGCTGAACTATTATTGTCTCTATGTCTCTAGCTTCTAATAATGCTGAAATATTTTCAGCAGCTTTGTTACCGCTTATATCATTATCCATAAATATGGTAGCCCTAGTACATCCTAAGTTATCCATCATAGCAGCTTTTTCCTTACGAAAATTATTTGTTCCAAAAATACAAACAGTATTTTTATATCCGTGTTGCCATAAGTTTAACATATCAAATAACCCTTCAACAAGAATTAAATGGCTTTTATCTGAAACTTTATCTATGGGAAATAATAAATCACTAGTAGAAGCGTTTGAAGGTTTTCTCATATATCTAGGACTTTGAGTTTTTACATTTAAAAGTTTATATCTTCCTTCTATAAATCTTAATTTTCCTTGTTGATAGATAGGAAAACATAAATAGTCATATAAACCCAGCTGCCCAGTAGTGAAACAATTAAATTCTTGTATAATAGAACCGTTAATACCTTTAAAATCTAAATTAAAATTAATTTTATCATTAGGAAGATTAATAGTCATTTGAAAAAACTTAGAGTGTAATTTATTTTTTAACTTTTTTATTTTATAGGTTTGTTTTGTTTCAATCTCTACAGAAGAATCTTCTCCAATAGCTTTTAACAGTTTTTTATAGCTACCTCCAAATCCACAAGAAAAACAGTTAAAAACATTTTTATCTAAATTAAATCTCATACTAGGATTCGAATCTTCGTGCAGCCCGCTTACACATTTTATGAGTATTTCTTCACTATGATTAGGATTATTAATATACTCTATGTTCTTTTTATCAAGTATAGTATATATGTCATGCATTATCCTAAATCCCTACCTTGTTCTTTAGTATCGTCTCCGTATCTATTAAGTATTTTTCCACCTATGGCTTTTGATTTATTTGAGTCTATTCTAAGACATTCCCAATCCATATGAACATTAAATTTCATAGCCTTACCGTTTCTAATTTTTGCTACTTCAAAAGGTAATGCTGTAGGATCTTCTGATAAATCGCTCGGCATAAATCTAAAACTTTTATCAGCGCTATCAAGAACCCCTTTAGCAAATCTAGCTTCTCCAGAGGCATCAATTTGATAAGGAGAAATCATAATAACTTTATATTTACGAGCTAAAGTTTTCAAAGAATCAGAAATACTAATTTGGCTTTTCCAATCCATTCGATCTTCTACTTTTACAATATTTAAGTAGTCGATTACACACATTTTTATATTATGTTTTGTAGTCATCATATTAAGGTAGTGGTCTATTCTAGCTAAACTTAGCTGAACATCATCTATAATATGAAATCTATTATCTTTAAAAGGCACCACACCTCTTTTAAGTTCTTGATCAAAATTAGTAAAATTACCAGAAGTTAATAGATTACTATAAATAGAATCTGCTACCTCTCCTGGTTTATAAAAAGTTTCTAATTTTTTCTTAGCAATAGAAAACTTTTGTTCTTTATTCAGCTTATTAAGCATAAAATCACTAAAAGGCACACCACTAATCATACTCATTAAACGATAATATACTTCTACATATCTCATTTCAATACTCATAAACATAACAGAATTATTGAGTAAGAAGTTATTTAAAGCCATGTTTAAAGTAATAATAGATTTACCAGAGCCTCTTCGTCCTCCGAAAAGAACTAATTCTTCTAATCCAAAACCCCCATTTGTTGCATCAAATTCAGTACTCAAACCGCTAGGAAACATAACAAAATTATCTTCTTGCGGAACTGTTTCAATAGTTGCCACATCAAAAAGCTCTTCACCTTCAGGAATAAATTTTTGAACAGACAAAATATGTTCTTGTATTTTATCTATGATTTCTGTTTGTTCTAAGTTTTCTAAGTCGTCTATAAATTTATCTATGAAACTAATAGTTTCTTCTCTAATATAATAGTCTTGAAGCTGTGAAGATATAAAATTAGACTCTATAGAGTTTTCACCCTCTAAAGAGACTTCCATTAGCTCAGTTCTAAGATAAGCTTTAGAACTTTCTTGTTTTTGAATTTCATAGAACTCCTGTATAGAAGGAATTCTAAGGTTTTTAGTATAGAAATTGTTTATTTTTCTAAATAGCACAAGATTATTACCTGTGAAGTATTTATTCACAAGCTTATTAAAAAAATCAGGGCTCTGAGTTGTTAACAGCCTTTTTAAGGCCAACTTTTGTAAATCTACTGACATTTATTTTTTAATTACGGGAAATAATTCATGACGAGGAACAAACATTCTTTGATGTGCATAATCACCTTCTATCCATAGATGATAACTTTCTCGTCCATAATCTTCAATATGCTTTAATACTGATTTAATATGATTTTTTAGGGCAGGTAGCTTCCAGCTTTTTCCATCTTCTAATATCCAATAAATATTAAAATGAACATCCTCTATAGGATTTGAATACTTTTTATAATCAAAAGGAACTATTTCTACATATTTTTGAATACCTTGTTGTAAATATTCAATATATTCTTCATCTAAAGATTGTTCAATAGTAGCAAAAGAATTAGTAGGACCGTGAAAAACTCTATCACCTTTTAAAAATCTAATGTCTAAATCTTGCACTACATGGTCTGTTTGAGCTGGCGCACTTTTCTTTCTAGAACGGATAGGGACTCCTAGTTCTAATAAAAAAGACTTAACTTTTTGAGAAGATATATAATTTCTTTGCGCAATAGCGCTGATACTTTCACCCTCTTGATATTCTTTAGCTATGCTTTTCTTTTCTGACTCACTAAAAGTTTTGTTTTTAGCAGCCTTTTTTAGTCGTACAACTCTTTCTTCTTTTTCAAGAAAATCATTAATAATAGTATCTAATCTTTTTGTATTGTACGGAATACCTAAATGTTCGCAAATAGCTTTCTTAGTTTTTTTAGTTTTAATCATCCAAAGAGCTTGACGTATCTTAGCTTCTGGAATTTCTAAGTTTTTTACAACCATTTAAATCTCCATAATTATTTAATATTAGTATATTATAATATACTCTAAGTGTCAATATATAATTTAATTAATTTGATACTTATACTCTTCCATCATAAAATATAAATCATTTTCTAACTCTCTAACTAGTCCAGTTTTAGTATATATACAAGTAAAAGCTTCTCCTATCTCTTCATCATTTCTAAAAATATATTCTAAAGCAAAACTAGCATTATAGGCTTTTAATAATTTATCAAACTCTTCAACAGTATCTACGTTTGGGTAGAATCTTTTAATTAAGTTGTTAAAATACGCAAATTTTTCTTCTCCTGATAAATTTAAAATATCTTGTAATACTTTATCAGGTAAATTATGAAGAAAAAAAGAACTATCGTTACTACTCATTGTTTCTTTTTCCATAAAAAAGGCACGACAATTAATTGTCGTGCCAGTTATTGCAGTTATTTCTTATATCTCTTAGGCTTCGAGAGCTTTTGGAGTATAATCTGTTGCAGAAATACCGCGACGAGTTAGTACAGTTTTTACACCGCGCTCACTTTTCCCAAATTGTTCTGCTAACTCTGCAACACTCATAGAACTAGCCATGTCTTCGATTCCTTCATAAGAATCACTCTTAGCTGCTTTTTTATCACGCTGAGGTGCTTTAAGCTGCATAGAGAGAAGCTTTCCACGAATAGAATTTACAGATTTGCCAAGGGCTTCTGCAATATCCTCTAGGAAGGCTCCTGAACTTGCCATGTCAGAAATCTGTGCTTCTTCCGCCTCTGAATAGGTGCGTGGAGCTACTTTTTTCTCTGCTGGTTTAATATGAGCAGTCATTTCTAGAGAAAGAGCCTTACCGTTTACTTGACGAGAAGTAACTTCACGACCCCACTCACCGCTGAAGTGAGCAGCAATTTCTTCTGCAGTGTGAACACCACTATTGCTTTCTAGAAATGAGGTTAAAGCCGCTGTTTCGTCTGCATCAAATGCAGGAGCTGCTTTAGGTTTTGTCGGAACATCGTAACCAAGTTTACGAAGTTTCGCAGTTACAGACCGGCGTGGAAAATCAAATTCATCGCAAAGTGCAATGATTGTATCTTCTGTAATGCCGCCTGCGCATACTTGCTCCATACGAGCAACCATGTCTTCAGTATATTCGAATTTTGCCATTTTTATTCCCCTCTGGTTTTTCAAATGTATTGTGTTATTAATAAATGTGAAACTTTTTGTTTCGATAAGATGATATTATCAAATATAAGTATAATTAGCAAGAAAAATATGAAATTGTTTTTGTTTTTTGGTTGTTATTTTATAACTTACTATTTCGTATAATTTGTAATTTTTATCTTATGTAACTATCTTACCTTTTAAGGCATCAACAAGCAACTCTAAATTTGCTTTTTTTGTTAGATTTAGACCTTCTATTTCAATTTCTAATATTTCTTCTATATCTCTGATCATAGTTTTTACGCTACGCTTATCTTCTTTTTCTTCTTCGGGTTTTCTATATATTTTCATTTGGACTAGTTTGCTTATTACGCTTCTGTGTCCTTTCTTAAAGTGATCTGCTACATCATAAACGTCTAACCCCTTATCTACGTATAGCGTTTTTAAAATTTCTTCTTCTTCATCACTCCAAGCTTTATTTGACTTAGTAGCCATTAAGATTCTCCTTCGTCTTTGAATAGTTCTAGTTGTTTATTATTATTTATTCTTTGCAAATATGTTTGAGTTAATATGTCTCCCGCTTTATCTAATAAGTGCGCTGCCATATCAACAAATTCGGGTCTTAAGGCTAATCCTTTTTTAGTAGGAAACCAATTCCCAGTATCTCCATCTTTCATATACTCTCTTATATGAATATATTCTTGACCTCTGAACTCATTTATAGTTATTTTTATAGCTTTGTCTTCGGTTATATATCCTACAAATCCTAAATCAATTTCCATGAACTCTCTTTATTTTGGGATACTCATGTATTTGTCTAAGTGCAGTATTATACATAGCGCCTACTTCTTCCCAATTTTTTATTCGACTACTCTTAGGAATAGCTCTTTTCTTTGTATCATATAGCATCTTTAATTTTTGAATTAAATCAGTAACATCAGGCTCGATTAACCAGGTATGAGATCCCATTAAATTAAAACTATCTCCTGGTTTTCCTGCAAAAATGGTATTTATATCAACAAGTTTTTGAGAAGACTTTATTTTATAGTCTGTAACAAATTCATCAGTACAGCCTCCTCCAGTCACTAAAGGAATAGTACCACAAGCAATTGCTTCTTGCACAGGCATTCCAAACCCTTCGCCTCTATAAGGATGAACTAATACATCAACACTTCTATATAAGTCTGCCATTTGTTTTTCAGAGTAAGCATCATCTATATAAGTAATTTTTGCAAGATTATTTGTATATTGTAATTTAATTAGTTGTTCTTGCAAAGTAGTTTTACCGTATACTTGAGGGGTATCTTTTACTATTAATTCTACTTTATCTTCTTTTTTAAAAGAGTTAGCCCATGCTTTTAATAAAATGTCAAACCCTTTTCTATATTGATCACATCCTACAAAGAGAAAAGTATAATTATCTCTTTTAGGAGTTTCTCTATCTACGTAAAAGGTATCTGGGTCATATCCAATAGGAATACAAAAAAGTCTTTCAGGATTTATACCTCCTTCTTGATATACTGCACCTGTCCACCGAGTAAAAGTTATTAATGCGTCTGCAAAAGTTTCAAACTTATATTGCCATTCAAAAGGTACTTTTGTAAACTCCCAAGGCTGAATATATACTACTTTAGTGTCGTTAGAGTGTGGCCATCTCCAAATAGGAGGATAAGTATGTCTAATTTGAATATCTGGAATAGTCGTGTCCTCTTTAGTAGGACGTAGCTTTTCTAGCGCCTCTAGAATTTTTTTATCTACTTTAGCTTCTGCATTAAAACTATCTATTGGAGATATAAATATTTTACTATACTTAGAAAGCTCTAGAGCTAAGTACCTATTTACTATAGAAAGAGAATGGTTATCGTAAAATTTTCCTATAATTTCTATGTTCATACTATTTTTCATACATAAGCACCGCTTGTTCTTTACAATAATTTAATAATTCTTTTTCTGGAATTTTTAGCAAGGATTCCCACTGAGGGCCCATATTACTAGTTTTAAAGTTTTTTAACTGTGTATAGTTGTTTATATCTACTTTAGCTTGAATATCATAAAAAGGATCTTGTTTACTTTCTATGCTATGACCAAAATTATTGATTTTTAAATCTAACTCAGTTTCTGGTCTACAAAAACTCCAATGAAGTATTGCTAAGGGAGATTGGACTCTTTTTTGATTATTAGTCCATCTACAATAATTAAATGTATTATGTTTAAAAGTAGTAAATCCTTGTACTTCATTGTTAGGAAGTGTTTTTCTATCTTCTTTTGATATAACTAGTATTTCATTGTCTCCTACTCTTTTATAAGGCAAGATCCAATAGAACATTAAATCAATATCATAACTTTCTACGATAGGACAAAATTTATTAAAAAAGTCATTTGCGTTTACAAGCATTTCATCGGCATCAAAACTAAATATCCAATCATTAGAGCAATACTCTTTTAAAAAGTTTCTTTCGTGATTATCATTTTCAATCGGAACAGCGCTTCTGTGAAAATTTCCTTCAACAACTTCAATTTTATTGTCTCCGTCTATTTTACTTAATTCTTTCCAAAGAGCCTCTTCATCAAAAGAAAATTTATTTCTACTCCAAGATATTCTATCTTTATCTAATCCAAGAATAATTTCATCTACATAATCGTAGTAAGTGCTAATAGATTCTGGTAAATATGATGCATCATATGAAATTAAACTTATTACACTCTTTTTTCTCATGTGTTAGCCTTATTTTCGTTGTTAGCCTCGATAGGTATATCAAGAGTTTTAAATTCTTTTTTGCCTGCCCATTTTTCCATAAATATCTCTCTATTTATAGACCATTTTTCTTGTAAGTTAGGATTTTGAGAAATTAATCTTTTGTTGTCTTTCCCTTCGAAATGAAGGAGCGGTATGCCTGTTTGATAAATTTTATGACCAGCGCGACGGGCAGAAAGACACCAATCCACGTCACGATAGTAAGTCCAATAAAAAGCAGGATCAAAATTACCAACGGAACGACGAACAGAAGCTTTGAGGTAAATTCCGCCCATCGTAACCCAGGCAACCTCTCGTACGTTGTCGTACTGGCCCTCATCGATTTCCAATTCTTGATTTGCTTTTCCATCAAAGAGGTTAAGTCCTCCTCCGAAATGTAGTGCTTCACCATTTTTACTAAATCTCCCACCAGCGTGCTGTATGATATACTTATCATTTTCTGTTTTTTGAGGGTATAAAAGTTTCATACCAAATATATCAGCTTCTGGATACTTATTTACAGTGTCAATTAGCTCTTTATACCATTTATTTTGAGTATCTTCTGGTAAAGGTAACATATCTGCATGGAGAATTATTACATCTCTATCTTTATGTTTATTCCATAGATACTGGTAAGCCATATCACTACCTATTTGACCTAAATCTTGCCAAAACTCATATTCGAGCTGCCACCCTAATGCCTTTTTTAACTCTTGAATTTCTTGTTCAAATAAATAAGGAACTATGATAATAGGATTAAGACTTGTCATAATAGTTATCTAACCATGTTTCAAAAGTGTTTAATACGTCTTGTGCTTGAACAGTTTTTGTACACGCCCAACCTGATTCTGTATGAGGACATTTTCTGGGCCAGAAACCTAAGGCAGCAAAAGGCCCTTCATGTCCTGTTTCAGGGTCTGTATCTCTATTTTCATAAAGTTTTTGTGATACGCATTTTGTCTCTGACACTCCACAATGATTTTCTTTTCTATGCTCTACGTTTAGATGATTTCCTTTAGTAGAGTAAAAAGCAGGGGTATCCAAGGCCACAGGAAATACTGAAGGTATAGTAATAGTGTCTACGTTTAGTGCAGCAGGAGCATGATGTAAAGAGCCAATAGGTCCTAAAAATACGTCTTGAGTGTTTAATACGCATAAACTTTGGTATAAAGTATAATTACGCATTTCTACTCCAAACATATTTATTTCAGCTTTAATCTCTCTTTCATTTAGAATATTTTGTAGTCCTAAAATAACATCTGCACGAGATTGTTCGTTTTGTAGTTTTCGATTCCAGTCTAATGGACCGCTCATGCCTATTCTTAATATGTTATCTTTTATTTTTTCCGACTCGACAAATAACTCTAAGTTACCATCTTTTAATGCTTCTTCTGGGATATGATCTTTAATAAGATGATTATTACTTTTATTGTTTCCAAAATCAGTCCACCATCTTACTTGAGGAATAAATAAATCAGGGTTTTTTCCTCTTAGTTCTTCATTATTAAGTACTATATTTACTATGTTGCCTTGGCCATCTGCTTGTAAATACCCTACTGCGTCTAACCAAGGCTGTTTTGCATAAACTTCTAGTGCTTCTAACATCCCAGTTCTACCATCGTTAGTAGTTAAATTAAAATTGCCTCTTACAGTAAAAGCAATTTTCCAATCTGGGTTATGTTCTTTAAATCTTCTAGCTGAATTTATACCAAATAAGGTATCTCCAAAAGCCATGCTGTTAAAAAATAGTGCGTACTTGTTTGTCATTTATTAAATAGCCTGTCTGTCCAAGTTTTAGGGGTTTTATCATTTATAATTTCTAAATCAATGTGATAATCAAATTCTCTAGTTGGTTGATTCTTCATCCACATTACAGTGTCTCTTATAGTTTCTTCTATATCTGTATCAGCTTTATAGTCTAATACAGACTCTGCTTTATTAGTAGAAACCCATGCGTTTTTTACTTCTCTAGGTCTCTCAGGAACGAAATTTATTTTAACTTTTTTGTTAAAGTATTTTGCTACTTTTTCTGCTAAATCATGAATTGTTGTTTCAGTTCCGTGACTAGGGCCGATATTAAATACTTCTTTACTATTAATACTGTCTCTTTTATTGTACATAGTTACAAAAGCGTCTACACAATCTTTTACATGAGAAAAAGATCTTTTTTGAGTTCCATCACCATAAATAAATACTGGTTTATCTTTTGAAATAAGATTAGCAAAAATACTCATAACATTTCTGAAAGGATCACTATAACATTGATGAGGCCCGCAAACATTATGAGGAACCATATGAAATACTTTTATTCCATGAATGTCACTCATTAAATTTAAGTGCTGTTCTGCATGAAGTTTGGCTAGGCCGTAAGGATCTACAGGATTAGGAACATGAATTTCTTCAAAAGGAGGAGAGCCTTCTCCATATCTAGCCATTGAAGTAGTATTAATAAATATAGGAGTTTTACTACTTATAGCAGCGCTGCACACAGAAGCAGTGCCTGCGTATATATTTTCAACTATTTTTTTAGGTGAAAATACGCTTAATCCTTCATGCGCTAAAGCTGCGCAGTGTATTACTAAAGAAGGGCTGTAGATACCCATAATAGAAGACAGCTCTGTGCAATCTAAAATGTCTACTGCATAGTAAAAAAAATTTTTGTGCTTAGGCATATTAGTAATATATCCACCTATTAAGGAATCTACACCAATTACTCTATACCCTAGCTCTAAATATTTATAACATAGATGACTACCTATTAATCCAGCAGACCCAGTTATTACCACTGATTCCATACTTCGCTCCAATCTATTAAGGGAGTTATACAATTATCTTGTAAATGAGTCGCTGTTCCAGGCAAAGGACATACTGCTACACTCTGTCTAAACGCTTTCCATGTCCAAGAATCATCTGAAAATAGTCCTGCTTGTAGAATAGAAAACTTAAAAGGTAAAAATGTTTTACCCTTAGCCGCTAAAGTTAGTGTAGCACTAGCCACTGTTTTTAAATGACAGTCAGGGCCTATAAGAACTTCAACACTTTTATCTCTATCAAAATACCTATCAGGGTAATCGTAGGGTAAATAAAAACCTTCATACCCAGCCTTAAAAACATTTTTCATAGTTTTTATAGCTGTTTTAGTATGAAGGTAATCGTCTTCACAAAGATAAATTAATTCTTCTGGATTTTCTTGAGCTATTTCTATTAATGTTTCCATTAACGGAATACAAGTGTTAATAGTAACTGGATGATATTGAGGATACGGATGATAGCCTAGTGGAGGAACATCTGTTCTAGCAGGAATATCTCTAATTTCTAATTTACTAGGAATAATACAAGTATCTGTCATCCAAGCTTTAGTTTCTTCAGATACTTTGTCTGCAAGAACAATTATCTTATCGTCCCAACCTTCTAAGTCTTGTTGTAAAGAAAGCCAGCACTTTTTAAATATTTCTGCTTTCTTTTTTCCGTTCCATCTAGCTTTATCTTCTGATCCGTCTGATACACTTCCTGGAGATTTATTTGCTTCTGAAGCTCGGTAGATAACTATCATTGTGTTACTTTTTTTCTTGAAAAATTTCTATATTCATCAATTATACTTATTAAATAAGGATCAGTAGGTTCTATATCGTTTTTAACAAAAGCTTCTATTTCTTGTCTTTGCGTTTCATTAAACCTTTTTCTAAAATCTGAAGAGCGGTGTGTGCCTCTAATCTTAGAAGGATTGCCAAACACTTTACAAAAAGGTTTTACATCTTTAATTATAGGAGAAAACGTACCTATAAAAGAATAACTTCCTACTGTTGAATAATTTTGAATATGTGCATTATATTCTATATAAACATTATTTTGAATAACACTATGAAAACCTAAGTAGCAACAACCTGTTATAGTATTATTATTGCCTATAAGAGTATCACTATTAATAGTAGTACTAGGACCTATATAATTATTGTTACCTATAACAGTACTTTCTCGGTAACCAGTTGCGCAGTTAATAACACAAGCAGAAAGTATAATGTTGTTTTTACCTAGGGAAATTCCATATTTTTCATCTTTTACAATAAATATTGTGGAGGCGTCTATTATATTAGAAGAATCTATAGAAAATTCAGTAATAGCTTTGGAGGCAGAATATACTTTCATAGTGTTAATCAAAATAATGTGTCACTTTTCTGTTACTAGGCAAGTGACCAGCCCTCTTAATTATGCTGCAAGAGCGTAATTAGATGGTGCAAAGTTATCGTTTGCAATTATAAAGTTTGACCGAATAACGTAGGTCAACACGGTAAACTCCACTTCACTCACACACCTGTCGATCCTATTTCAGCCCCATCAAAAACACACTTTCTTGGCTCGATTAGGAGTTGTGTGCTGCACCACACCTACTATGCAGATAGGCGAAGTGTGTTTTTGGTGGAGCTGTGCGGTACTGCCCCGCAGTCCAGTATGTATTATGCGTTGTTTCACAGTTTACAAAAGAGGCTATGCGGTAGCCTCTTTTTTTCCTTTTTGTCTTTGTTTCTTATTAGACAGTTGTTTTAATGCTTTCTTCCATGCTTTTGAAAGAGCGTGAGGAATTACTCCATTTTTAGGATTCATCTTTATTTCCTCTCTGCTAGCTTCTTACTCATTTTTTCATTATAAGCTTTTAATCTATTAAATCGACTAGGTTTTTTATATCGAACAAAACTAATAGGATTTTGGGAAAGCTTTTCTATTGCTGCTAGCAGTAATTGTTGCTTATCATCATCTGATAATTTTTCTGTTCTCATCCTATTTACTCTTTTTTATTATATTATGGTTAATAATAACACTAAAAACTATAGTTAGCAATAAAAATTTAAATTTAAGATTTGGGGTTTGGTCTATTTTTTTGCTTCTTAGAGTAACTTGCCTTTTTTTCTAATTTTTCTAATAGCGCTTGTCTTTTAGCTTCTGCTTTTTTGTATCTAGCTCTACCCGCTTTTTTTGCTTCTCTAAGTTTTTCTGATTTAGAAATATAATAACTTCCTCTTTTAGCATCAGCATAATAACCATCTGCATTTAATTTGCGCATCATAATTTTATATGCTTTTGATACATCATTATTATACTTTTTTATACTTATTTTCATTAATTTACCTTTATATAATTACGAATCCAAGTTGATAAATATCCAGAAGCATATTTACCTATTAACTTGGATAATATTCCATTATTTTTAGTTACCACAAACATAGGAGTTTTAATAGGTTTTGCTAGCGCTACACTGTCTACACTTTCTGTAGCAATTCCTAAACTTTGCAGGCTAAGCAGTTCTCTTTGCACGTAGATCTTATTAGATTTGTTAAAGTATCCTATAACCTTTTTCAACTTATTTCTCCTATTAGTCTGACACTTTTTTAGAGTAGACATATTTTAATTTAATTTTATTCTTGCCATTTACAATTTTTCATGCTAATATTAATTTACAACAATAGCTAGGTACAAGGTATGAAAGACTATCAAAATGAATTGAGCAGATGTTTATCTATAGTTAAATGGAATCCTAATGAAGCACTTTCAGAAATGAATATCCTGAGAGAAGAAGCTATAGATTCTCCATTAAAAGAAAAGCTGTGGAAACGTAAAGCTCAGGAAATAAATAACTTTTTAGATTCACTAGAAAAAACTAGATACTATAATGAATCTGATTTTTGGAAAAACTCTAAACCAAGTAGGCTAATAGTATAATGAATAAATATCAACAAGATTTAAATGTTATCCGTGTAATTTTAAATAATAGTCATGAGTCCATTGAGGAACTTAGAAGACTATTAAAACCACTGCTCTTAAAACTCAATAATCCTACCTTTTATAAAAAGTATTTATACACGAAGCCCGAAGAGGCTTATGGGGCTAAGGGTTGTTATTCCAAAAATATGTTTGTTATATTTACTAACGAGTGTATCAAAATTATTAATGAATGTCAAGAGTTAAATGAAATGCTCAAGAGACTTCAGGTAGAATACTCATGGACCAGTCATCATTCTAAAGATTATTGGTTTAAAAATGCCTGAAGGACCTGAAGTAACTAGAGTCGCGAGACAGCTGCATAGCATAGTTAGCGACTCTTTTCTCGAAGATGCCATACCTATGTCTGGACGATACATAAAACGTGTTCCAGACGGATACCATGATTTCATGAGCGCTTTGGAAAGAAGCGCTCTTTTAATTAAGGGAGTATATAATAAAGGAAAATTTATTTGGTGGGAATTTGAAAATGAATGGTTTTTATTTTCTACTCTCGGAATGAGCGGCAGATACTCTCTACGCAAAGATACTCATTCTCGGGTGCTATTCTCCCTTACTAAAAGTTATTATAATACTATAGAATATTTAGACTTATACTACTCAGATATTAGGAACTTCGGAACACTAAAGTTTGTAAACGATAGAAATATCTTAAATAAAAAATTGGACTCTATAGGTCCAGATATGTTAAATAATCCTTGTAGCGTAAAAAATTTTGTAGAAATAGCAAGAAAATATAACCATAAAAGTATTGTAAGCTTTTTAATGAATCAAAAATACATTAGTGGTATAGGTAACATATACAAAAGTGAATCTCTATATTTATCTGGCATTTCTCCCTATAATAGCGTATCTGACCTATCAGACAACGATCTGATACGGCTACACGGAGCTATAATTAAAATTTTAACAGAGTCTTATAAAACAGGAGGCTCAACAATTAGAACGTATAAAGATTTGTACGGTGTTGAAGGGTCTTATAGTGGCTCTAAACACTTAGTTTATAACAAAAAAGTAGACCCTAAGGGGAATGCTATAACTAAGGTAATATTAGATGATAAAAGGACTACATATTTTTCTCCTATGTGCCAGCACTAGCGTAATGGCAGATACTAGTAAAGAAGTAGAATGTTTAGCAAAAAATATATATCACGAAGCTAGAGGAGAATCAACAAAAGGACAAATAGCGGTTGGTAATGTTACTTTAAATAGAGTAAAAGATTCTAGGTATCCAAATACTATTTGTAAAGTTGTAACTCAAGCTCGTAAAGATAAAAATAATAAAATTATTTTACATAAGTGCCAGTTTAGTTGGTATTGTGACAAGTATCCCGATACTATGAAAGATCAGCGAGCTAAAGAAAAATCTTTTAAGCTCGCTAAAGCGTTAATCTCAGGAAAAATATCAGACGTGACAAAAAATTCAACGCACTATCATAGTAAAGCAGTTAACCCTTTTTGGAAAGATAAGCTATCAAAAACAGTAACGATAGGCATACATCATTTTTACAGATGGGAAAAATAAAAAATTAAGATTGACTAATACAACAAACGTTTGATAAAATTAATAATGAATTTAGAATCTGATATAGCAGAAGAAATTAAGAAAAATATTAATTGGCTTCACGAAAGAACTCAAAAAACTAAAAGTGATCTTGTAGCTCACGAAGCCGTTTGTGCGGAAAGATATATTCATATTAGTCAATCTTTAACTGCTTTAAATGATAGTATAGTGCAAAGCAATAATAGAATTCAAGAAATACATGAGACTATATCAGCTAGTAAAGTAAGTTTAAAAACTCTCATGTTTGTAGGTTCTTTAATATTAGCAATCACTGGTTTTATATATACAGTCATCGAGATAATAAATAAAGCATAATGAAAAAAGAAAAAGAACTATTGAAATATTTATTATCTTCTCCACCTATGGATGTTTACAGTGAAGATAATATTCAAGAAAGTAATTTAGAGCTAGTAGAACCAAGACGTATTTCAGACGAAGAATCTGAGTCTAGAGAGATTGGTTCTGCAAACTTGTTTTTAGCCTCTGCTTTTCTAAGCACAATAAACGGTATTGACTTGCCTGCAAAATCTAAAGAAGATACTTTAAAAGCACAAGAAATATGGCAAATGTGGATGGCTATATTAAAAGAAGATAATTTTTTAAGAGAAAAGCCTAAATCACTAAGAGAAAGTTTTAAAATTGTTTAATTATTCTAAGTGCTTAGAGGCATATAATATAGATAAAGAATCAGGTAGAGTATACAAAACTCCCGATGGAGAATATCCTAGCATTACAACTATTTTAGGCTCAACCTCTAATAACTCTTTTTTACAAAAATGGAAAGAAAGAGTAGGAGAAGAAGAAGCTAACAGAATATCTAAAGAAGCTACTGATAGAGGTACAGCCGTACACGATTATATTGAAAAATATTATTTACAAGAATCTAGAGATTTTAAAAATTGGTTTATTAGCTCTGGCCTTTCTCAAGAACCTACAAAAATAAAACAACTTGCCAGAGATATTATAAGAGAATGTGATAGAAATAACTTTACTCCGTATGCTCAAGAAATACCTCTCTGGCATCCTAAATTAAAATTTGCGGGTAGAGTAGATGGAATAGGATTATGGAATGGAGTATTATCGATAATAGACTTTAAAACTTCTAAAAAGAAAAAATACTCTTCTCAAATTAAAAACTATTACATTCAAGCTACTGCGTACGCCGTAGCACATAATTATTTATTTAATACTGCTATAAATGATTTTTCTATTGTAATCGGCGTAGATGAAAAAGAAGTTCAATGTTTTACAGGTAAAGTAGTTAATTTTATACCTGAATTAAAACATAGAGTTCGTTCATTTTATATTCAGCAGAAAGGACTTACACATTAAAAACTCTTTAAAACAACAAGAATATTATCGACTAATAGAAAAGTATGATTTGCTTTTTCTTACAGGAGCTGCAGGAACTGGAAAAACATATGTAGCGTGTAACTCTGCACTAAACTTTTTAGAAAGAGGCACAATATCAAAAATTATTATAACCAGACCTGTTATAGCTACAGAAGATATAGGATTTCTTCCTGGAACACTAGAAGAAAAAATAAATCCTTTTATGGACCCTATAATTGGAATTTTTTCTGAAATATATAATCCTAAAGAAATAAAAAGAATGATAGCCTCTAATATTATAGAAGCAGTACCTTTAGCTTATATGAGAGGCAGGACTTTTTCTAATTCTTTTATTATACTGGACGAGGCTCAAAATACTACAAAAAAACAAATGAGTATGTTTTTAACTCGTTTTGGAAAAAATATAAAATGTTGTGTTACGGGAGATTTATTACAATCGGATTTACCTACTAATAATAACGGATTAAAATGGGCATCTTCTAAGTTAAAAGAATCAGAACTAGTAACTTTCTTAAACTTTACTAGTGATCACGTAGTAAGAAGTCCACTTGTTAAAGAGATTATGAGGTATTTATATGCAGAAGAAACGCCGTATCCCATTAAAAAAGCTTTTACAAATGGAAACGTTGAATCTATTACCTCGCGAGAGGTCGTTAATAGCTAGTATCAAAAAAGCTCAGAGAGAATATCCTCAAATAACTCCTAAAATGTATGCAGCTTTTAATGGTATTTATGATAGCTATTTTTTTTCAAAGGAAAAAGAATGATAAGTGAAGAAAGATATTGTAAGTCTTGTAAACACCGATGTCACTGCTATGCCCCAGACTGTTCAAATTGTATAAATGATGTATGTACTAAATGTACTTGTTCTGAAAAAGACTGGCCAGATAATCCTGCAGAAAGTCATGCATTTTAAGGAGAATATTATGCCTATTAAAAAAGTAAAAGGTGGTTATAAATGGGGGTCTACAGGTAAGGTTTATAAAACTAAAGAAGCAGCTCTAAAACAAGCAAGAGCTGCTTATGCCAGCGGGTATAAAAAGAAAAAAAAGAAATAGGAGATAGTTATGGCTATGCACTCAAAAAAGAAAAAAACAGAAAAGAAAAAGTCTGAACAAAAAGGACTTACAACTGCTCAAAAAAAATTACCCCTAGCCCTGCAAAAAGCAATTCTTAAAAAAATGAAAAAGAAAAAATAATAGAAAAGCCTATTTAATGAAACTATATTATGATTATATCGATAAACATATCGGAACTAATATTGAAGATATTTTAGAGGTTGGAAGAAAACCAAAGTGGTTTCTAGACACTTCTCCAATTATCTTAGATAAAGTTAGTAAATATGAATTTATTGATGCGTGTCCTGACGACATCTTATATACTTATGAAACTTTTAGTACAGTAAGAAGTTGTCCCGCAGTAAATAAACATTTTTCTAATTCTATATTATTAAAGTTTCCTTGTGATGCAATATTAGATATAAGAGAAGAGGGTTGGACTTTTCGCGGATCTAATAAAGATATAATTCTTGGTGCCCACGGCGCTGAACAGGCTCCAAAATATATCTCAGATAACTGGTTTATATTTAAGTTTATGTTAAACATATCATTAAGAACAGAAAAAGAAAATAAAGCAATTTTTATAAATCCTTTAATGTGGAAAAATCAAAATTATCAAGTCAGTCCCGGAGTATGGGAAAGTGGAGATATTACTGGTCCTAATGTATTAAATGTTATAGTGTTTTTTGAAAAAACTTTTAAAAAGTATTTTTTTAAAAGAAATGATCCATTAGCAGTTTTACAGTTTTACGACAGAATTGATTCTTTAGAAAAAGAAGATCATAGCCATGCTATAGAAAAAAGATACAGTGGAGTGAAAAGCTTCTTTGGGGCTTCTCATAAACAATAATATGATAGAAGAAGATTACCAAGCCTGGGAAGCATATCCTAATTTAAGATGGTTATTTAATAAATTAGAATTAGCTTTAAAATTTGGGTATAGATGTGGTCCCGCAGGAGTACCTATTTCTAAAAAAGGTAATTATATTATAAGACCTATATATAATTTATACGGTATGGGCATAGGAGCACACAAAAAATTTTTAGATCCCTCAATCCATACTAGAGATATGATAGCCCATAAATATATACCCCCAGGATATTTTTGGTGCGAATGGCTTGAGGGATTACACTATAGTATTGATTTTATTAAGCTTAATAATAAATGGGAACCTTTTAGCACTATGGTAGGCACCCACACTACAGAAGAAAACTTAGTTACTTTTAAAGAATGGGAAGTTGTTTCAAATAATTTTGTTCTTCCTGAGTGGTTTAATGAGATAGAAACTGAAAAATACTTAAATATAGAATCTAAAGGTAATAATATATTTGAAGTACATCTTAGAAGCGGTAATGATCATATTTGGAATCTGCCTATAGGAACAAAAATAATTCCTGTTTGGGAAGGACAAGATTACTCAGAATATAGTAACTTAGAATTTATTGATAATTTACATGAAGATTCTTTTTTATACTCAGCTAATGGTTACTTATCTGATATTAGAAAAGGATACTATATAAAACCAATATAAGGAATGTAAAATGGCAGCAACCCCTACAAATCCCAATCTTTGGTCTAGAGCTAAAACAGAAGCAAAAAAGAAATTTAAAGTATATCCTTCAGCGTATGCAAATGCATGGGCTGCTAAGTGGTACAAAGCTAAAGGCGGAAAATGGAAAGGTGCCCCTACTAATAAAGTGAGAAAGAAAAATGGCTAAGGGCGGATTAGGTAAATGGTTTTCAGAAGAGTGGATCGATATTAAAACAGGTAAACCTTGCGGAAGATCAGGAAAAAAAGATAAAAGAAATTATCCCGCTTGTAGACCTAAAGCTGTAGCTTCAAGAATATCAAAACAAGAAGCTACCAAGAAAAAAGGCCGTAAAATGGTAAAATGGTCTGTGACTTCTTCTGGAAAGAAAAGAAAGTCAAAAAAATAGGGAGAAGTAATATGATTTCTAAAACAATTTCTTGGACTAAAGAAAGATCAAAAGAAAGAACTTCTTGGGATGGGGCAGCTTTAATAGCTGCAGGAATTATTATGATTATTATGCCTATGGCATTGATAGCTTATGCTGCTATAGCCTGGGGTGCCTGGACTATTTGGAAAGCAGAATAGTATGTGGGAAATGATCGAGCGCATGGCTAGTGATAGGCTATGGATTTATACAGCTCTTGCTGGCAGCATATTTGGTGCTATATTTGTAACTTACATGAGTACTACAAGATTAGGGCTTTGGTTTTATTCTAAAATAGATAAGACAGTAGATTATTTAGTAGCCCGCTGGGGATGGACATGGCTACAACAACCCACAGATGCGTGGGAGAAAAAACTTCCTAACGGAGCGGTACTAAAAATTAAAGACATTGACCATAGACTAAAACAACTTGAAACTCATTCAAAAACACTAGAGTAATAAAGTTTGTACTAAGTAGTGTTTAAAAAATTAATTATTATCTTGGTATTTGAGTTAATTTATGATAAGATAAGGAGATAATCATGGCAAAAACAAAAGACGCTAGAAGACTACCTAGCGGAAAAATAGAATATAGAGGTGAGACTTATCCTGGATTTAACAAGCCAAAAAGAAATACTTCTAGCTCTAAACATAAACAAGTTGTGTTGGCAAAAAAAGGCGATGAAATAAAAGTAGTTAAGTTTGGTCATAAAGATTATGGGCATAACTATTCAGAAGAAGCACGTAAAAATTATTTACAAAGAAGTGCTGGAATTAGAGATAAATCTGGAAAATTAACTAAAGATGATAAATTTTCTGCTAACTACTGGGCAAGAAAAGAGTTATGGGCAGGTCCTGGAGGATCTAAAAAGTCACCTAAAAAAGGAGGTCCAAGAAAATGAAAAAAGATGGACATTCAGACGTAGCATCTTCTCGTAAAATGTGTAATGTAATTATTGAAGACGCTCAAGAAATTCTATCCGCGCTACCCTTAGAAGCGGAAATGTCTTTACCTACTTGGTGGACTAATAAATTAGCTCTATGCTCTGCTTATATGAATAGTTCAAGAGACTATTTAATTCATATGGAGTCTGCAAGTTTGCATACAGAGGATACTGTCTCTAAAATACATGATGCTTCTAATAGTCAAGTACAAGTAGGAGAATATTTAACTAAACACTTTGATATGTGTCCTGCAGCTCAAGAACTATACTCTGAGATAAAAGATAAAACAGATATGATTCATTTAATTGTAGAAGCTGCTATGTTGCATGATTTATTTTTCAAAGTAGAAAAACAAATTATTGCTATGGGAGCTGCGGATGACGATGCCGTTAATAAAGCACAACATTATGCAATGATGATTCTTAATTTAGCAGAAGAAATGAATTTAGTTAAAGAACATTTTTATATTGAAGAAGTTCATATGACTAAGATTCATGAAATAGCTGCTTCAAACAAAATAATTGAAATAAATATGTAAAAATGTCTACTTCTCATTTAACATTAGAAGCATTTAACAGTGCTTTTTGTACTCTAGCACCTTCACCAATTCATGGTGTAGGTGTTTTTGCTCTAAGAGAGATACCAAAAAATACAGTAATTTTTTCTGCCTTAGAATGGACTACTTTAGATTTTAGTATTCTAAAAAGATTAGATAAAACTATTCAATCAGAATATTTAAAAAGATTTAAAAGAACACCAACAGGAGTTTCTATTCCTACTATAGGCTACAATTTTATGGATTTTAGATTTTATTTAAACCACTCTTATTTTCCTAATTTAAACTATGATACTACAATAGGGCAAAATGCGAAATATAATTTCAATGGTAAGCAAAGCGTGAGAATGAACACTGGATTTGTAAATGAAAATTATAATGAGTTAATCCAAGACTTAATACTAT
>Ga0070749_10000012_pt1 | contig 81010 bp, 98 predicted proteins | sample VirMetDEL_Nov_18_FD_75180 | JGI IMG/M metagenome (GOLD analysis project Ga0070749, IMG submission 75180) | Aqueous microbial communities from the Delaware River and Bay under freshwater to marine salinity gradient to study organic matter... | ecosystem: Environmental > Aquatic > Marine >...
CCAACAAAAATCTGCTCCAGCGCCTCCTCTACCGCAGTCTCGTGTGCCTCGGGGGTGGGGTCACCGTTAAGGCCTTCACCAAGATCAGGGCGGTCCCCGGGATCAGCAGCCCCCGATCCGGGTCTAAAAACCACCGGATTCTCCCCTGGGGGGCCGCCTGTCTCACCATCAACAGCGTTGGCGTTGCGGAGGTGGACAACCTTGCCGGTGGCTATTTCCCCGCCGCACTGCGGATCATTAGCTGCCTTAAAAAGAGGACAAGCATTCAAAGCGTCTCGCCTAGTCCTATGAACAACCCCGGCCCCCACCAATCTAGTACCATCCGGCAAAGGCTCCCCAACATGCGTAAACCAAAAAGACTCCTCAGGCAACTCATCAGCCAACTCAGACAAATCAGCCGGAACCCGCTCCTCAAACGGCACACCGTCATCAGTCTGCCGCAAATGGTCAGCAACATCATCACCATAAGCATCTCTAATAAAATCCAGCCGCCGCTCACGCTCAACCAAATCATTCGTCGGCTCCCACAACGCCATCGTACGACCATTAAACGTCAACGAATCAAAATCAATACGCTCCTGACGCTGCATACCCCGGCGCTCAAGCCAAGTATCACTCGCAGGAACCATAGGATTATACCCAAATATTACACGGTCCTCAAGAAACCGAAACTTAGGATTATTCAACGTACCTAAACTATCACCCAACGTACCAAACCTATCCCGAGGCGACAAATCACCACGATCCCACGACGGCCTCGGAGCATCATCAACACGCTCCAACACGCCGTTAGCGCCACGCCTCGCCAACACAAAATTCTGCCTAAACACATCAACCCCAGGCGGGTGATCAGCACCATCCGCAACCTCAGCCAACCTGCCAGCAGCATCCACCATCGCAAAAACAAACCCCTTAGGGCGCTCCCACAACGTCTGCTCCTGAATGATGCCATCAAGATCAGCATCAGGCGGATTAGGTTTATAAGGTTCTGAACGAAGACCGCCCCAGCGGCCAGGAATAGCTGCCATAACTATATCCTATCCTGCCGTGGGCACCTTCGCCAGCGACGATGCAGAATACGCTCCTACCCCCGCCGCATTCACAGAAGCCAGACGGAACAAATACGAAGTCCCATTAGTCAACCCAGTAACGGTATACACAGGATCAGTATTGCCGGTATCAGCCACCACAGTACTCCACGTCGCACCAGAATCCGTGCTTTGTTGAATATTAAACCCAGTAATCTCATAGACCCCCCCATTCCATGTAGACTCTGTCCACCCCAAAGTTATCTGAGTATCCCCAGCAACCGCAATAACATTAGTGGGTGCATTCGGTGTAACAGGCAGCTTAGACACCGTATTCTCATGCGTTTGCACAAACCCCAAAGCGTCATGGTCCACAATTTCTTCAAGAGCTAAGTCATACGAAACGTAGCCCCCCGCCAAAAGACGCTCCCCTTTAATCAGAGTAAGATCAGAAAACTCTTCTCTAATCGTACTTTCATCAATCTTCGGGTAACACGGAACCCCAGAATCATAAGCCGACAACGACGGCCCATCCATCAAAGCTTCCCTAACAACAGTAGTCAGATTGTCACGCTGTTCAGTAACAACTTGGGCACCACCATCTCGGGCCCAAATGTAAGTGCGCATATTGTAAGTAACCCTGAACGACGGATCAGCATCAACCTCATAACCATCCCGCCGAACACTGGCCGTATTCATAACCACAGTAATAACTGTAGGCCACTTGTCCAAAGCAAACGGCTCGTATGTAAAATAGCGAACCGGTGAAGGAAGCTGAGAACTGCTCAACCCCCAATGATTCCGATATGTGATAAGCCGTGACGGAAGATCATTAGCCAAATAATTAGATACATACGCCTTAGCTAGGCGAGGACCTGACATCATTTGTCAACCTCCGATCCTAGAGAATATCGCTCAAATTACGAACCGCTGAAGCCGCCCGCTTTTCCTGCCACCCTTTACCATAAACAATCCACCCACCAGTATCCTGAGCAACGCTATTGGCAAAAGTTTCAGCCCGGACCAAAGGATTTCTAACTGGCAGCCGCCAGTTGCCTTTCTGTGCCCCATGAAAATGGTACCCAGCGTACTCTACGCTAGTACCAAACTCCATTGTCTTTGGGGTAAGATTACGAACCCCACCAGGGCCTCCCGATACCAAACTATCACGCAACGCTCCCGTGCGCTGCAGAAGATCCGCTTGGAAACCCTCTCGCCGCTTCTGAGCCCTAGTGGAAGCAGCAAGGGGAGGCCACGTCCCACTGCCCCTACTTGCAAAATGTCTAGCTTCTTCCTTCTCAATGTCTCGCAGCGCCTTCGTAAAAACTGGTGAAAAGTTGCTACTACGCCGTATCATCTGCGCAAAAAAAATTCGCAGCCTCTTCGTATCAACATCTATTTTCGTGCTTGTCGCCATACTACGACACCCTCACTCGGCGGTACTTCTTTATGCTCATAAGCTCCCGCTCAGTAAAACCTGTCTCCATCGGGGCAACATTACGGGTTGTTAAGTCCTTCAAGCCAACCACGTCATCATGCATGTTCTGCATTTCCCGGGTAGCCGCACGCAACATTAACAACTTAAACACCTTAATGTTCGCCCCATCCAGCCCAGCCGTATACGTGACCGTTATACGGTCATTTGAAAACACATCATACAAATCAATACCAAAGTCCCTAACAATATAATCAGTCTCTGCAACCAACGCCACAGCAGACGCCGTAGGAGAAGACGCTGTGCGACTAACCGACGACACCGAAATAACCGGGCTACTGTTTAGATACAAAGTATAAAATCTAGGATACCGGTAGACACCAGAAGACATCGGGGAGTCAATCTCAGGAACCGTGGAATAGTTAAAGTGATACTGGTTGCTAGGAACACCTCGGCTCTGATCAGGAATTCTATACGTCTCAGTAAACGACTGTTGCTCAATAGGGCGTCGAAGGTATGCCTCAAGTTCAGCCTGCAGCCCTTCAATCACAATTTCGGCTGCATCTTCTTGAGTGTTAGTGAACGAAATGTCCATGTATGTAACAATGTCACTTACCGTAATTAACGCCATACCTAACTACCAATCTTGCTAAGACAAACTAAAATTACCGTCGACGGCCTGGGCGAATGCGGTTGAGGGCACGAGCAAGGGCGTCTCGGCCACCTCCACGGCGCCGACGGCGAGGGCGGCGAGGTCTAGACGGCAAATCGGAAACATCTATCTCTGTATCATCAATATCAATTGGCTCTGGCATACTTGCCTCCTTAAACCTATCTTCTACAATATATTACCGCATTAGGAGGCGAGCTTTCGTTTACTCCTGCCAGGAGTATCCCATAGGCAAAAAGAAACTCCCATCTAACAACATCAAACCAATAATCGAATAACCAATAATGTCCATATACGTGTCCTCCACCGGCTCATTCGTAGCCGCACGATTATTAGCTACCAGATTTTCTAAACGAGCAACCTTATCGTGGAGCCTCAAAATGAGGCCCTTATGGGCAAAACGGGCAATGTTATCGGGCCCATAATCATTCTGCTTACTGCACAAAGTTCGCCAAACAAAATCAGAATCAAGTTCGGGTCGACACTCCAATGCAAGCTGCGCCAACCTAATCCACTCAGTGCTGTCTGTCAACTCCTTCCCCAAAGTGAAATAGGTGTCAATAAGATAGTCCTCATGCATGCGAATATCCACAAGGAGAGGCTTTGCGAGAAACCCGGGGCGATGACCATACCAAACATAATTAATATGCGTCAGTGCAGCAGCATCCCAGGTTCCTACACGGCTGTCCACAGAAGCAGTCGTCGTACTACTCACAGCGACCCTCGCTTCACAGCGCTCAACGTCGCTGAAAACATCATCGAAGCAACCAGAGTTGCCGACGAAATAACAAAAGCGTCGCTGTAACCAATACCCGGACTGGCTACGGTAATCGTCGGCCAAGCCCTAAGAACCGCCGCATTCACCAGCATAGCGGCAAACGCCAATATGCCAGACACAAGCGAGATCGCAAAAATCGCAGAAGCTGTTGTGACAATCAAGTTTCCTTGCTTGTTTTCCTGCGAAAGCTTATTCAATACTTTTTCCCATTCTGCTTCAGCGGCGGGATTAACATTACTCATAACTTATTCTCCTTTACTATTTGGTACACACGTTGACGAGATAGATTGTACCGTTTGGCAATTTGTTCCAACGCCATACCCTCATGCTCTCGCAACCACACAATGTCGCTATTCCGCTGAATCACCACTTCCTTTGACTTCGGGCCAGGACGCACAGGCCCCCAACTCCAAGATGGAATATTTTCCAGCAAAGCAACACGCTCAGCCGACAACAAACCCTGCTTGTATCGTGTCCGCATGTAGCTAACCCAATTGCCCAAATTCAAAGGAGCACCAGAATCCAAAAATTCAACGTGCCCACTTGGGACTTTAGCGTCACCATACCTGCTCTTGTACTGCAGCAAAGCTGTATAATACTGATTCCAACGTGCGGTGTGGTTCATACACGTATCTTAGTCGATATGCGGTAAGATGTCAAGAGGACAATTTGAAATGTTCAATCTCTTTCGCCAAACTGCGTATACGCCTCACAGTCTCCGACGTTCCCGCATTATCAGACCACACCACAATGTCTTCACCAAACTCAAACTCTAAAGCATCCCAGCAAGCGCAGAACCGTGAGCGATACCCGGCAGGGACCTCTTCCAACCAGTAGGGAAAGGCATCTACGAACGGCTTAGCCCTAGCACCACAGATTAAAGCAAGCCCATACGACAAAGAGACAGCCCCATCATCTGCAATGGGAGCTGTCTCTGAAAGCCCTACAGTTTCAATCATATCCGCCAAATACTGCAAATCCACATGCAGCTTAGCCTTATGGAAATCCCGCATAGAGTTCATACCCTATTATAGGAAGAAGCGGGGCCCGGTGCAAGAGACCGAACCCCGCTCAGATACTTGATCGCCTTATCGGTTACCGGCAGCTTAACCGATATCCACAATCATCCTCCTTAGGGGGTTAGTCACCTTGCCGGTACAAAAAATACTCTATACCGTCAAGGTGCAACCCGCCGCAACTTTTAAGGCTATAATACAACAGCTTTAGGTCATCTCACGGGACAACTTCCCGTAGAGCATTCAGCGTCAAACTCGTCGTCCGACATCATCGTTGACCCTGACAACTTCTCCCCCAGAGGAGTCGTAGCCGCCAACATGGCCACATACTCCTCAAGCGTAAGCTCGCCCATCGGAGCCTGATCAAAACCATGCTCGCTGTGCAAAAGGAACGAAACCGACTTCATCTCAGACCAGTACTCCGCAAGATACGCCTTAATCTCCTCAAGCTCTTCCTTACGGTAGTACACGGTTACCGAAATCGAGTTATCAGCCCACAACCTTTGCAGCTTCCGCACCAAATCCATCTGCTCTACCGCCGACATATTCTCAGCAAGCACAGTACCCTCAGGGAACGCACAAGGGAACTCCACCACCACGGTACGGTCATCCTCAGAACCATCAAAGTTACGCAAAGGCTCAACGTGGAAACCTTTACTGCGGCAATAGTTAACAAGCACATCCGTGGCAGCCATACGCATCCGCTTCACAAAATACTGAGAGAAACCAGGATGCACCCCAGGAGTCACACCAGGCAGCAAGCTGAGCGTACCAGACGGCTTAATCGTGGTAAGGCGAATAGACTCAGGCCAACCTCGCTCAGCCGACCAATCAATATCAAACTCACGCAACTTCACATACGCCTGATCCAGCCACTCAACCTTATCCAACGCCTGAGCAACCCCGGTAACCCCGAGACCCAGCCGCATGTTCTTAGAAGTGATCTTATCCGACGCAGGATCAAGATACGACAAAGCTGCTGTTGCCTTCTGAACCTTATAAAGCAGCAGCGTAAGGTCAACCAGTTCCTCCCGAGAATCAATCATCGGCAAAAAAATCTCCGACAGATTACAAGACTCACGGTTAGCCAACGGAATCTCCGCACAAGGATTCACACCCACAATACTGTAATCGGGACGAACCTCACCCATGCGCCCAAACTTACGTGAAGCCTCAAGATTGAAAAACCCGTAAGGCTCCCCGTTTCCCTCATAGCCTTCCCAAACAAGCTGAGGCATATTCTGCATCTGGTACTCATTGACAAAAACAGTATTATTCGACATCGCCCGCTCAATTGGAATATTGCCAAGGTCCCACCGCTTCGCCATCAGATACTCTTCATCATCCAGACTACCAACAGCAATCTCCGCCGAACGACGAACATTACCAGCGACAACAATTGACCCAATAATATTCATACAGTCAAGAACCTCAACAGAAGTCATCGTACGGCCGATAGCCCCATCAAGTACCTTGCAAATCTTCTCAATACCAGAAATAAGAATATCGGGACCAGAAGCAGTGCCACCAAAAGTCTTAATAGGAACACCAGCAGGGCGGATCAAATGAGTAGCATAAGTCATCTTACGTGGATTGTCATCATCACCCAAGTAGCACTCAAACACCTTACGAATGACTTCACCCCACCCCTCACGGGTATCAGGCACAATGAAATCAGAATCATCAGCATCTACACGATCCACCCACGCAGACCGCACCACACCAAGACGCTCAGGTTTATCACACGAGAAACCAACCCCCCCGCCCAACATGAGCCTTTCAACTGCCCACGAAAAGTCGGTAGGCTTCTGCACATCCACAAACCAACAATTCCCAGTTAGTAGATTATCGGACAAAGCGAACGTGTGTGTCTCAGGGACCACCGCACAGAAAACAGGCTCAGGAGCGCCATACTCCCCAACGGACTCAACCTTCCAATCAGCAACGCTGGCACGCCCCACAAAATCTCCACGATGCTTCGACAAAAGGAAAAACTCTGGATCTTCAATATGGAGCGGCAACGTATAAATGGTGCTCTCCTTGCCGGTAAGATTGCTGATACGATTTTGTTCGTAAATAGGGCCAGTAGCAACACCAATAATAGTCGCAACGTCCTTGGCGGCACGCAACGAGTTAATATTGGTGCTATTCAACTGAGCGCCCTTCCCATCACGAGCATACCCGTCAGCAGCAAAATACCCTGCGAGCCAACCGTACAAATAACCACGGAACTCATTGTAATCAGGGGAAGCTTTATAAGACCGTGGAAGGCCGTAGAAAGTCGCACCGTGCTCACTTTCACTTGACTTGTAATCAAGGAAAAAATGTTCAAGCTCTGCAAGATCAGCATTAGCAACAAACGCACGAGCGCCCGTGTTATAAACCGTACCGTCACCGTAAACTAGACCAGCACGAACACCATCGTTGCTCATATCAGCAGTATGTGTGCCTTGCCCTTTTATGCTAACAAGCTTCATTCCCGGTCGCAAAGACTCAGTAAAGAACTCTTCCCGACCGTTCTTACCACGAACAATCCACCGATGCTCAGCGGTAGCACGAACAGTTTTTACCTGCTTCCCACGACGAAGCACGATTTCAGCAAGCCGCTGCTCACCGAAGCTTCGGATATCAGCATTAACCCACTTACCATAATCAGTCATAACCGTAGCATAACCAATAGCAGCTAAGTCATCAATTCGCTTAATGCCCTCCCGAGTAACAACCTCAGTTTCACCCCCAAGGCAATTCACCAAACTATCCCCACCCAAACGCTTGTTGTTCGGAGTGCCCAGCTGCCACAGCATACGTCCAGCAACGCTGCCCTTCAAATTGAAAAGATAATCATAAAGACGAATAGCCTCATCCTCAGACAGTTGTGCGCCAATGTCTTGGGCCCCGTTAACGACCCGCTGCACAGTCTCATGCCACTCCTCTGTCCGTTCAATAACATCGGAGTTATTCAAAAAAATCGGGCGTGCATACGTCCGTTTATAAGTAACGTACCCTAAACCGTTGAATCCCCAAGGTGGCATCTTGTCGGCGTAAGAGTTGGCATGATCGTCTGAGATGAGAAAAGACACGGCGAATCCTCCTAAATATATGTCTTCGTAAAAATGATGGTTCTTGTATTCTAACGGGCAGTGCTAACGGTAAGTAGTCAAGTTATTGTGAAAAGACCAGTTGTCCAAAAAAGTTATCAGATGGACAACTCCGCTAAACGTCTAGCCAGTTTTTCTTGGTTCGAAAATAGAAGAAACAGCCCTGCGGGTTGGTGATTAATGCTTACTACAGCATCACTACTTTCGGATATGTTTAAGGACAGCAGATTAACCGCACACAGCTTTCTTATGTGGTCAACAAACTCTATTTCTGAGTTCACTCCAATGTCTAGATGTTTGATCACTTTAAACAGTGTAGACATTTTACTAGATGTGGAAGCATTTGTCAATAGGCAAGCGAGTACCGTTGACGCAAATTCTTCCCAATGCCCAAACAGCGAAAGTGACGGTAGCACAGCCGATGTTTGCATGATTGAGGAGTTGTTGTCTTTTAAGCAAACTGCCGCTTCCAAAGCAAAATTTGCTTGATCGTTCAAAGCCAAAAACAGTACAGCGTTATCTAACATCTCAATTCCTACTAAAACCGATCCGTCATACAGACAGTCAATCAAACAAAACTCACTCGCAATAGCAACAAGACCGTCTGTCCTGCTAAGTGTGTAGTCGCTATTGTCCATGTTGGCAACAGAATGTAAAACAAAAGTTAAATCAAGCACGCTGTCCAGCAAAGTTCCTTTTTCGTGAACTAGAAACTTTAACAGATTAACGATGCCAGGTACATAGAAAGGATTAATTGACTCTAAGCTCTGTATCTGATCGGGCGTCCACGTAGGGATCGGAACATCAGAATCTTCATCGTCAAAATTAAATATTGGCATACCCTATTATAGCAAAGCCACGACTAATAGAGAAAGCCCCCGGGCCGAAACCCGGGGGCAAAACTCTAAGCCGTTAGACTACGATTAGCTAGAATCAGCTAAAGGTAATTGCAACGAACGACTCGGGGCGCTTCACCGCAAGGGCAAGGCGCTCTTCAGCCAGAACAACAATAGCGTTCCGAGTGAAGAAGTCTTCGTGGTTCTCCGAAATACGGATCGAAGCAGCCTCACGGTCGTACAGCTGAGCGCCGGTACCGAAGGCACCAACCAGAGCCGTGCCCTGAGCAATCGCAGGGGTGTCGATGACGGGAACCCGCCACACCCGTGACTCAGCGCCACCAGCAACCGACATCGCAAGGAGGTAGGTGCCCTGGCTGTTCTTCGTCAGCTCAATGTCTTCCCAGTCAACCGGGTTCACAATCACGCCAGTAGGCTCATAGTTGGCCAGGTAGGCGAGAGTAAGCGCACGACGGACGGCGTCAGCCTTAGTGTCAGTGCTTGTGTTTGCCGAAGCAGTCGCACTGTAGCCCGGTGAGAAGTTCGGGTGAGTGTAAGCCTGAATGTCGGTGTCGTTGAGGATACCGTCAAGCTGGTCGCCCGAACCAGCGCCGTTAAGGATCTGCTGATCTTCCATAAGGCGAAGGCCATACAGAAGCTCATTGTCAATGATCCCACGAAGCTGAGGCTCATCCGACAACACATTACGGTGAGCAGCTTCCCAGTGAGCAATAGTGCGCACCGGAGCCTGACGGCCAACAAAGGAAAGGGTTGACTGTGGCTTCATGCCAAACTCATTACTCGCATTACGCTCAGGTACCATGTAAGCCGAAGCCGCAGACGCCATCCCGGTACGCCAGCCGTCGCTCTGCGCACCAACAGCGTTGGTGGAGATGGCACGAGCGGTACCGTAGGTGCTAAGCACATAGCCGGTCTGACGGAAGTACTCAACAACCGCAGCATTAGTCGTGCGGGCAGGGAAAAGATCCCGAACCCGGCGGCTACGCTGCGGAAGCTGCACAATACCGTCACGCTCAACTCCACCAAACATATCAGGGACTGAAAAACCGGTCCCACCAGGAGTACCTTGATGAATATCCTTCGTGTGAAGGCTCTTCACCTCAAACGGGGCACGCATAGTGACACCATTTCGGCCACCCTGCAAATCCTTGAACTCAGGCGAATCCACAAAGGCCCCACCCACAGTCGAAGCCTGCGGACGACGATCAGCAGCCGCATCTGCCGCAGCAGCCACGCTCTTCTGATTCGGCTCCGAAGCCCACTTCTGAACTTCCTCAAGCTCACCAAGACCCTCAATGAGACCCTTAATTTCCTTGATGTCAACCATATTCTTCTGGAACGCAGCCTTCTTCTCTGCGTCAGCAATAAGGGTAGTCCCCTCAATCTGCATCGAATCAGCAATCTGACGCTGCTCTGCCATCTTCTCAGACAAAGCACCCTTCAGCTCATTGAGACGACTCTCATCAAAACTCATGTTCATTCCTCCTAAGGTTTGAGTTTAACATGTTTACTGTTTAATGACAGGCGACCCAAAAAGCAGTGACACCAGTCAACTATTATGCTAGCACCAAAGTAAAGGCAACCACGGGAACTTTAACAATAATCTCTTGCAGCGCCGCAAAAACCAAAAATAACGTATATCACACTACTAGCAAAACCGCTCAACCCTTAGAATAACGTGGATGCTTCTCGGGCAACAAATCGTTATCGGTCGTGTACTTCGGGTTTGAAGGTTTTCCACTAGACACCAATTTTAGAAAAGCATTCACCCTGCCCATCGCCCACTGTTGCCTAGACATGTTCGGGCGGTGCGTTTGCGAAAAAGCGCCAGCACCCCTACGCCAAACAGCCGTTAAACGCCCCAGCGTAACAGTCCGGTCGGGCTTATCGCTACTCCGCATTTTCTCATTGTGTGTCTTAACCTTATCTTTTAAGGAGTTCTTCACCGCCGCAGATAACTCAATATTGTTTCGTTTCCCGGACGCTGACCCTGGCTTATTTCTACTAGACCCCGATATACGCTCAGACGGCTTAGCTGGAGTTTTAGGATCACCGCCTCGACGGGCAGCTTTCTCTCTCTGCTTCCAATTATCAGGAATCAAATCGGTCCGCCCCAACGCCCTCGCCCGCTTCATAATATGACGCTTAGCTGCAGCCCGATTCTTACCTAACCCGTAAGCCTGAATTGCGTTTCGCAAATCCCCCACATCCCTAATCGGAAACGACCCATCAGGAAGCGCCCATCCACGCTTAGCGTACTCATCCCTACGCTTACGAGTATAGAAACGCTTCTCTTCAATCGAATCAAAAATAGACTTCTCTTTACCCTCCACCCGGCGAACAATAGCCTTAGCCCACGTATACCCAGCATCACCGCCCCACAGCGCCCAAGCAATCCGACCATTAGAAGGAAAACCCTTCTCCCCCGGCCGATACCCCTCCGCTTTAGAATCACTCTGATGCCTATCAAAAAACGCCTTCATACGCTTCACCGTAGCATACGGCAAATTGCGGCCATTAGCTATGTCCCTTGCCCGTGCAATACCAACCATAGTACCCCCACGGCCAAACTCTTTACGCCAATCCAAAGCCCGCTTTGCTTCCTCAACCATACCAGCCGTGGGCTTAAACGAATCCGATGCGGCAGCCTTACCAGAAACTAAACCACCCCCAGGTAGCGTCTCTATGCGAAGCGGCCCACGCTCCCGTAAGTTTTCCCACACCTTAGGATTAGTAATAACACGACGGGCAGGCTTAGCTGCCCGTAAAACCCTTCTACCATTTGGCTCTGAAGCATGAACAGCATTATGCTCTTCTGGAGTACCACAAGGAGCCCACCGCCCCTGCCCCGCCTGATGTGCCCCAAAGCAACCCAATCGCACAGCCGCCATTTCAGCTTCAGCCTGCGTATCAAACATTCCTTTGCGGGCACCAACGGCCTTCAAGCGCAACAAGTCCTCAAACCCACCTTTACCCTGACGTTTCTTCCATTCACGAAACGCAGGATTGCCCATACGAATAAGCCTCTTTAAATCTGATGAAGACTCACACGGGCCCCACGCATCATCGCCAATTTTATGCGCCCCCGAACAACCCAAAATACGAGATAACTCTTCTGCCATCTCTTTAGTCGGAACAGTCTGATCTTCCAATGGGTCCTTAGCCATTACCCCTCCTTTGAACAGGCTCAACCAAACCACGGTCCGGTACAATACCTGTATCAAAATCACCCAAAGAACGAACCAAATTACGAATAGTGGAACCGTCGTTTGTGTTCTCAGCGTTCTTCAACAAAGAATACAACGCCTTTAGATCGGCACGAGTTTGCTCAGGTGTGCGAACACCTTCATCATCGCCCCCTCCCGTAGAAACCACAAACATAGCAGTCCACAGCTTGTTAATATCCTCATAGGAAGCTAAACGTGGGCGGCGTGCAGGAAACTCAGTAATAAAAAACCCCATATCATGATCAGTCATACCCTCAAGCTGTGCTTGATTGTTATCGTACTCTTGATTGAAAGTGTTGATTTGTCCTACGGCACTATCAAATAGGGCTGAACTAATCTCAACCAAATCAGAAAAGGCATTCTTAAGAACAGCCTCGTCATACGGAGCCGATTCTTGACGGGCTTTCCGTACTTCTACGGTTTCCTCAAAGGCATCCACATCGTCCTGCCAACCCCGCTTAGCGAAAAAAACTGCGGAGTCCCCCGAATCGCTAACCCGAGCGACTATCATGTTTCCATCAGCAAGCGCATAATACTTGTACATCAGTCGCCCTCCCCAATGTAATACATTTCTCCGTCATCAGCAAGACGAACCACATCCATATTATACAACCCACTTTTAACAAAATCAAATATAGAAGTTGGCTTATCATCAGGGCCCAGCCAGCGCACCATACCAGCAAAATACGGCAACATATCCGCTGGCTCAGCAGAAAAATCTCCGTTATCCTCTAAGGTTAGAATCCCCCTCTGAGTCTTATCAAACTTATCAAAAAACACGTAACGCCTCATGACTGCACCCTTCCCCTATATTAGATCCAAAATATAGTCTAGATTATTAGACTCAAACTGCTCCAACAACCAATCATACCGCTGCTGGAGCAACTGAGACGCCAATTCCCACTGGTTGTCACGACTCAAATCGTCACCCACATCCGAAACCATATCTTGAATATCATCACCCAAACGTGCGATTTCTTCACCAAACGCCATGCGCTCCATCACAGCACTAAGAGCCTCCCGAGCCCCCTCTCGATCACTCTGAATACGCTCCTCCAACGCCGTATGAATAGAACTCACATAACCCCCAGCTTGAAGCAGCTTCATCTGCTCTGCAGGGTCCCCATCTGCCATAGCCTGCTGCCGCAAAACCCTTCCCATCTCTACCTGGCCCCCTCGGCCGAATCTGGCACCACCTATCAGACCTGCCTCATTATCCCAAGGCACCAAACGCTGCTCATTTGTTTCAGGATCAACATAAATCCCAAAGTTTCCCTCGTGCCGGTCTGGGTTCCCCAACAGCATATCCAACAAAGTCATCTGGAACATATCTTCCAAATTTACTGGCCCCACAGCCACCTCAGTACCGTCAGGCTCAGTTACTATTCCCCCCTCAAAATAGCTGGAATTGCCAGAAGTCGCTCTTATATTGCGCCCAAAACCGTCCGCATCCTGCAACCTTAGATTAGTATTAGTATCGCCCAAACCACGCCCCTCAGGAACCCAGTTATGAGCCATCTCTATAACCAACCCACGAGTCGTACCCGGATTAGGCACATTCGGGTTATTGTCCTCACCCATCGGGCCGTCCCAACGAATCTGACCTGCCTGCATACCCATCCGCTCCTGCAACATACGAGCAGTAACCTCAACAGCGCCACCATAATGACCAAATGAATACCCATTAGCAAACTTGAACCCATACAGCTGACCAGTCTCAGAGTCTCGGAAGAAAGTCATACCACTAGGTAGATCGGTCAGATCAGCACCAGCATTGTTAATCCCCCGCTGAATGCCCGTAATAACTTCATAACGAGGCGTAGCGTTAACAACGTCTGACCGGTCCCAATGACCTGACCCGGGATGATCTGAATTATCAAAGATTGCCTGTGCCACGAAAAAGTCAGGAATCTCCATAATGTCGCCACCATCACGCAGCCGCTGAACAGCAGTTGCCTGATCATCAATCCCATTGGCACCAACCGCAACAGAAGGCAAGGCACCTGCCGGGTCATTATTTGCATCTAAAGGAACACGATTAGGATTAACACTCCACCGCTCAGCCGTTTTCAGCCGCTGATTAATTGTTTCTGGCCTAGAAGCTGGATCAGGCTCATCAAACCATCCCCGTGGGAAAAGGGCACGAACATCGTAAGTACCCGCCTCAAACAATGATCCCGACAAACCACCGTGGTCGTCATAGCCAAGTTGTTGCATTTTGTCCAAAATGTCAGGATCATCAGCTTCTAAAGCGGCTATCTCTTCTGCAGGCACCCCATCCTGTCCGGGTCCTCCAATATCAAAGCTTCTGAACCCTCTGCCCTTGAACGCCTGGAACGCAACAGCGTTACGTTCACCATTAGGACCATCAAGCGCCACCAAGAAATCGTGGTGGGCCGGAAGATCCGCCGCACGGGTATCAGGGTCACGGTGTGCTCTAAGCATCGTATCAATGCGGGCCGCACGAATATCGTCTTTGATTAAAGCTTTTGCCTGTAGCATCTGGGGGGTGATTTCCCTACCCTCGATCTTAGCTAGCCTGTAGTCATTGTACCTCTCAAGCATTGTTTCCATTTTTTGATTAAGGCCAATAATTAGACTGGAGTCATAGTCTCGATAGCCGTGCCGAGCCCACACTGCAACACCATCTGCCGCTGCAGACACCTTATACTTAGGAATGCCCAATCCTCCATACCACAAGGCAGCGTTGTCATTAAACTCGTTAGAAGCGCCCCCGCCGCTGAAGTCAACCCTTTGACCATTAGGCCCATCAATGGTTTTTTTGAAACCAAGATAACTATGATAGGCGTGGCTGTCCGCTGAAAGCCTCCCGTCGGCATTGTACTTGAAATTCAGTGTCCTCGCAATACCGCCATCAAGGTGACTTGGGGAGCCTCGTTCACTAAACTCTGTGCCATCTGGAGCACGCAAAATAAAGTTATTAACCCCCTCAGCATTAATGTACGAAATACGGCCAGTGTCAGACTCACGCTGGATATAAACATCATTAATTTCAGGCTGGATAATCTTCTGATAAACTACACCATCAATCTCAATCTCGCCCACATTCATTTCAACGCCATCAGAATACATCGCACGAACTCTAGACTCAGCTTCCCGATCACCCAACAAAGACAGTTCGCTGGCCGTAATGTCCCAAGGCGTATCATCCCCATACCTGCGCTGGGCCAAAGCCTTAATCTTTTGCCTCCGCTTAGCCCGGCGAGTCTCCGCTGCCTCTTTCCAATCGTACCTGGCAATCTGACCAAGCCTGCCATCTAAATCAGCATTATTACCTACAGCCCGGCCAACCTGATTGCGGGCTTCACGTCGCACAATTTCTGCATCAACCTCATCACGAAGACGTTGCATGCTCAAAACTGCACCAGGGTTCATCCCACGCCGGTTAATAAATTCACTAGACAAAACGTTCCGCAAATTCTCCAACGCCGCATCACTACGATTATGGATTGGCTGCTGCAACTCAGTTGGCCCAAACCGGTTACGTCTATCGAGAATCTCACTAATTTCCCCAAGCTTATCGGCATATGCCCTAGTATCTTCTTTGTCTGCCAAAATGCGCCGCTGCATATTAAGCAAATCTCTAGTCGGCATAGCATTTAGGTTGTTCCAGTCGTCCGGGCTCATCCAGCCGTACCCAATATTTTCAGCGTTGACGGGAAACTCAATATTGCTGCCCATCTGCTCAGCCCCACGACGGCGAAGCTCAAGTTCAAGCTCACCAATTTCTCTATTGCGATTATTCTGCAACCGCTCATCTAGCTGGAGCCTATTAGGAGACGGTGCCTCTGTGCGTCTTGCCAATCTAGCAATTTCATCAATTTCGAAATTATCAAGATACGCCAACCGCTCCTCCAGTGCCTCACGGCTCCGATCCGCTAGCGGTAAATTCATCTCGAAAATTTCGGACCTACGAGCATCTTCAAAGACACGATCAATATTAAACAATAAATACTCTGGCCCCAAGTTATCATCACCCGTCAAACGGGCATAATCATCAACCGACAACCCGTCAATCCGGCGAGCTAAATCACGCCGAAGCTCAGGCCAATCCTCCAACGAAATGCCAAAGTCGTTGCGAAGTATCTCCGCAACCCCAGAGGCGTCGTCTACAGCATGAGGCACAACCATACCATCCTCAGGCGACCCCCAAATAGCAGACCAAGCATCTTCAAGTTTCTGCTCATAGCGGCGGCCATCACGGCCAATTTGGGCATTATAAACGTCCGTAACAGCAGCAATCGCAGCCTCAAGGCGCTGAACACGCTCTATCGAACCCGTGCCGTCAGCAACCCTACCACGCTCGGTAGCTAGGGCATCACGCAATTCCAAAATAGTCAACCGGTTCATTTCCGCAGGTAACGCCCCTGCGTCACCGAAGCTGTTAATTTGCGTATTAAGAGCACGGTCCATAACCCTATCCAGATACTCCTCATCCGTCCACCAAATCCGGGCAGCACGATGACGGCGGCCCAACTCTTGACGCATCTCTCGCAAAAGCTGCAACGCCTGAACACGCTGGGGGCCAGGGGGTGCATTACGAGCCGCCTCACGAACCTCTTCAAAAGCTAAACTCAGATCGTAAGCGTCGGCGTCCACAATAAAATCAGGAGTAAACCTATCCAACGAATCAGGCGACACACGACGTGGAGATCGCAAAGCCTCAGGAGAAGGAGCACCATCCACCAATTGCTGCAAGTTATTCCTAGCTACAGGATTAAGCATAGCCAAAGCACGAAGTGCCCTATCGTTATCACCCCTATCAAGGGCATCCAAAGCAGCATTCAAGGCCCTGAAATTTCTTAACCGCATAGTGGCAAGCCGCTTAGCTTGCGGATCACCAATACTATCAACATAGGAACGCAAAGCGTCTAGATTAAGTTTCTCACGAGCGGTGACCCCACCTCGGAACATATTTGCAGCCTCTTGAAAAGCGTTCAACACAGCCGCAGCAAACACTTCAGGATTATCATTCAGTTGCTGAGAAAGCTCCCCCACACGGTCCCCCAAGGCGGCTGGTATAGCTAACTCAGGATCAGCAAACCGATTAAACTGGGCGTCATCATCCACCGGCCTCAGATCACCCTCTGCACGATCCTCCTTAATTACCCTATTGACCAAACGGCCACGCTCATTAAGAACCCCACTGCCATCATCATAATACCTACCAAAACGACGATCAAGCTCAGGTCCATCCCCCCTATCATAATCCTCATCCCGCCAGTAAGCCCGCCCTGGTAAACCACGACGTGGGAACCTATTGCGCACATTACGAATAGCTGCTTCGCTTGGGGCGTCAGTACGAGGCGCAGGGCGACGACCCATGTTTGGTCCTCTGCGAACTACTTCCTCCCTGATATCGGTGAAGAAGTCTCGCAAAACCAAACGCAGCTCAGAATTATCCTCACCAAACACGCTACCAGCACGTAATATAAGCTGTTCGTAAAACATTAAGTCTCTATCTGATAGACTAGCCCAGAACTCTTGCGTTACTCCTAGACGGTCAGAATCATCGAACGCAAACATCCGTTCGTTCATTTCCCGCAAGGCCGCTTCAATATCTTTAGAGACAAACAGATCAAACTTTTCATCTAATTCTTGACCTGGGAGATGTGAATGCTGTTTCGATCCGCCTTCACCAAAACGCTCCTCAAACACTTTATCAAGCTCTCTGCGGAACATTTCAGCCCGAGGATCATTACCGTCATATCGTGCTAAGGCGTTTCTGAACTTTACAACGTCGTCATCGGAAAGCTGGGCAAATAGTAGAGCCCCCATATCCCCGGCGTCGTATGCTTCCCAACGGTTGGCTAGTTCATCGAAATGCTTATTCACAACATCAGGGGTGTCAGGTTTTTCACCATTGCGCCGATTGACTTCACGAGATAAATCATCTCTAAGACGAGCCAAGTCAATATCATCAAACTCTTCTATTGCTCGGTCAACAGCACGCAAGTAGAAACCTAAGTCTTCGTTTGACATTCTTTCAAGAAGGTTTCTGGTCGTGAGATCCTCCGCCACATCCAAACGCTCATCAAGCTCTTCTAAAGCGTCAATAACCCCATCGGGATCATTCAAATCAAATCGCTCATTAATACCAACGCCTGAACCAATACGCAGAGCATCACGGCGTCGTTGCTCATCTCTGAGCGCATCTCTAATACCCGCCCAGACAACTCCATCATCAGGCTCAGAATTATCCTCTAAAACCCTGTCCAGCTTTTTAAGAATGTCGTCCAACTCTGCTTGCGAAAAACTGTCCAGGTCAAGCCCACCTTCTTCAAGGCGTTGAACAAGGTCTGCCTGAAACTCGGCAACATCAAACTGCTCATCAGCTTCATCTGGAAGATCCCCTGGCTCAATGGCGTCAGGCCGTCGGAGACCACGAAATTCCATTTCAGCCCGAACAAACTCCCGTATTTTCTCCTGAAAACTATTTATTTCGTCTCCCCGCTGATCTTCCGCCGACAAATGGTCAGCGTATCGCTGTAAGTTTTCGTCTGTCAACCGCTGAACCCAGCGTCGATCATCATAGTCGTCGATCTCTGCAAGAGTGCGCATCCAATACCGCTTACGTGCCTTCCACTCAGCCTTGTCACGTTCAAACGCTGCGTCTGGCCCATCAGGAACCTCGGCCCGGGCAGCTTCCACAAATCCGGCTTCAGAGTTAGGATTAACACGGGGGCGGCGTGGAGGTAAGTCGGCTTGTCCTGCCCTCAATGGCAGTGGCCTCCCAGTTCTGTCCCTCAACCCACCATTGTCGTCTAGATAATAGCCGGGGAAATCAGGATGCTCATCGCCGGGGCGAAGATTGTCAATGATCTCCTGACGGCTTCGTTGCTCGCTGAATCGCTGCATAAGCTCACTATCAGGATCGGCGTACTCCCGCAACCGATCAAGCACCTCTGGAGTAATATCTACGGCATCAGGGTCGTCTACCCGTCTAGCACGGCGAGGACGGGCAGGAGCATCAATAGTTCCCAAGTTTTTTCCAACCGCCTCCTGTAAAGTTGCCCCTAACACACTAATATTGTTATCAATCCGAACAGCCCTACCACGCTCCCCAGGAGTCTGAGGAGGATTAAGCTCTAACCTGCCAGCCTCCACAGTTGCAAGCGTATTAAACAATTCTCTAACGTCTCCAATGTTGTTCCAATCAACATTGTCCAAAATCTCTCGGCGGCGCTTAGGGGCTTGCATTTGGTCAAGAATTTCAACATACCGCAACCCAATCAACGGAGGACGATTCGTTCGCTGTAAAAGCCCGGGACCAAGCATGCCCCCACCACCATCATCAAACTCTGCTATTTGCCCTTTAGCCTCCTGTAACGCTTCTCGCAACTCTTGCATACCAGTAACCCTATCAAGATCTCCGTTGCCCTCTGGAAGACTCAACCGATTTACAGTAGCCTCAGCCCCATCCAAAAAGTCTGTAAGTCGCTGCAAGCGCATCATAGTCTGAGAACCAGCTACACCGCCGCAATTTCGCCCAAACTGATCAGAAAATCGACCCCCATAACGAGTGCCAGGAGGACACCTAAACCTATTAGCACCCGAGTCAAAAACAGCAGAAACCCCGCCGCCAACCGAACCCGCAGTTTCACCAATCGTGCGGCCAATCCTACGAGCAGAAGGAGCCTTAAACGAAAGGGACCTAAACGTAGCCACCTTAGTAGATATGTTTTTGTTGTACGCCTGAGCGCCCCTCATTAGCAACTCCGCCTCAAATGGCTGAGTTGGAAGATCAAACGCAAAAACTTTTAACGACTTCTCTTCAGACTCAATCTCAAAAATAGGTGCATTCTTTGCACGACGTGGGGCTGAACGAGACATAAAGGTTTCATACACCCACCGTGGAACGGTCTTCTTAATTCCACCAGACGCCACAACACGCAAAAGCTCATTCTTTGGCTCAGAAACATTAAACCCATTAGAGGTCACCTCGCCAAACTCAACTGTAAACCTGCCATTTGAAGCGTCTGCCCACGTCCTCAAATCTTCAGATGGATCAGGCATGTCCGGGGCACGGCTTATCCCTTCAGAGAACCTTCGTAGTAGACCCGCTCGCTCTTCAGGGGACAGCTCTCCACCTACCCGATTAATTTTAACAGCGCCAACACCAGGGATGAATACATACACAGCCCTCAACCCCGAACTAAAAGCGGGCACTAGTTCTGCGCCAATAACACCTGAAGAATACTTATCAATAAGATTACCGTCCGCTAAGTCATCAAACTCATTCATCTGCGCTAAACGCTGAACGGGTACAACCGGTTCTAGAATCACACCGTCCCGACGAACTGCCTTAATCGGAAAATCTAACTCAGAATATTGCTGAAGAACAAAATCAATAGAAGTCTGAGCACGAGTTGGGGACCCCTTCTTGGGGGCCTGCGGAATCTGAGCAGCACGAATAATATCTAGCGGATTAGAGTTATTTCGAAGATTACCAATTTCCTGAACAAGGCCCGCAGTGCTAGCAAGCGAAGCCAACTCTCTAGCAGCAGCAAGAGTTGGCGCACCCGGCCCAAACTTTGGTATGCCTAATATTTGGGCACCACAAGTACTAAACTCAGAATTAGTAAAAGTTCCGCCCTTCTCGTACCCAGGAGGGCACCTAAACTTATTACGAGCACCTCTACCCCCAGGGCGGCGAGGGGTGCGGCCCGGAATATTAAATCCGAAACCGGGGGTAAGCATTTCATAAATTTGGCTACGAACAGGACTCCGAACATCAGAAATATCCCCAGGGGCAATAGCGGTACCTACAGCTTGAGCCCCCTGAGCAAGTCTGGAAGAACCACCAAATATACCCACCCGCTTAACATCTGTAACTACTTCTGGAAAAACATGACTTTCATAACGCTGCAAAAACATGGCAGCTTTCATCTCAACAACATTTTGGCGACCATCAATAGGCTGAGACATAACCCCACCCAAAGACCTAGACCCCCGAACGGTCTCCCTTAGGGAGTTTCCCACCAGAGTGTCGACAGAAAACGACTTTTTACGGCGACCACGGCGGCGGCGACGGCCCCCACCGGAGCGGCCGCCACGGCCATGATGGTTACCCTCATTAGGCCACTTGCCAGTAAGCTCATGATGCAACCACGCACAAATACGCTGAGGCTTGCCGCCAAACTCTGGGTTATCCATCAGCGTAACAACACACCGCCGAAACCCACCTGGCTTCTTGAGGATGGGTCTCCAATAGCGGAACAACGCCTCAAGGTTACCACGCCGAGGGCCTTGGCCACGAGTTAAACTAGTGAGAGCATCTGCGTTAGGACCCACTTCTGGAGCTTTAACATGCATATCAGTCATCAAGGCCCTCGCTAACATCAAGAGATAAATACGAAACTTTATCTCCCTCGTACACATATTCTACTGGTTCAAGCTCCCGATGGTAGCCAATTACAGCACTAGAATTAAGTGCTGCTAGAGTTTGATTAGCTTCAGCAATCCTTTCTGAAATTTCCACAGGACGCACAACGCCTCCTCGTTAAGAAATGCCACCCTCAAGTTCTTCAAACTCCAAAAGTGAACGCAGCAACTCTAAATCTTCTGCTGCCTTTTCTTCACCATCTGCCCCATCAGCAGGCGCAGCCTCCATGACTTCTTCCGTGGGTGTTTTCCAGTCCTCAGGAATCATATCTTCCCGCTTCAGTTCCTTGGCCCGCTTCATAATGTGCTCTTTTGCGGAATCAGGATCAGCCGCCCGCCCAAACGCCTGAACTGCGTTGGCTAAATCGGCTTCATCCGCAATTGGGAATGATCCATCTTCTAAAGCTTCTCCAGAGGTCGCCATTTCTTCACGCTGCTCCCGAGAGTACAAACGCTTAATTGCAAGCTCAGCTTCCAGCGCCTTGATCTCATCTTCTTCGGACAACTCCACCGGTTCAGAATAGCTGTACTCGTCATAGCCAAGCACCTTACCGTCAGCTGAAACAAAAACATCAAAGCTCTTCTCTTCAGAGTCTGCTTCGACTACATAGACATCTTGCTCAGCGTACACATCCACTGTAATAGACATTGCCTCAGCCTTAAAGCCTAGCTGATCAACCGCATCCAGAGCAAGCTTTTCAGCCGTTGCTTTAGAAATAATATCAACTGGGTCAGCCGACTTGCTTTCCAGCGAACTCTCATTCAGACGTAGCCACCCCAACTCATCGCCGTCGCCAGTCAAAAATACTTCAATAAGCGAACCATCTTCACGCTTCACATCAACAACAAACACGTCGTCGTTGGATGAGTAGCCAGATCCGATAATTTCAGAATTAAGGTACGCTTCCTTAACCTGGGCTTCAATGTCTGCTAGCCCTGGAAGGCCGTCTTGAGATGCGCAACCGCCTGTACAAAACCCACAAGATTCAGAAACAGACTTGCGCTGGTAGCCACAAAGGAATTCTTCCTTGGCTGGCATTGCCATTCCGCCTGCTGCCGGTGGGGCGGCAGCAGCGGGAGCGGGAGCGGGAGCAGGTGCAGCTTCGGGTTCGTCTGGTTTAGCAGCAGCACTTAACTCCATCCACTCATCATGAGTAGCGCAAGGCATCCACATAGCGCCAGCCCGGTGCGTCCCTGCGCAACCAAGCTCAGCAGCCCGTGCTTCTGCCCCCTCTGCGGAGTCAAACATGTCCTCAGCATCGTCACCGCCGTCAGCCGCCTTTTCGCCAGTGTCATCTCCACCCTTGCGCATAGCGGAAATTTCCATAGGACTCCTGCGACGATACCGCATACCGTAACCCTTACCCGTGCCTTCCTCAAAAACATCTACAGGCTGGAAAGCCCCCTTTGCATCTTCATCCAAAGACGCAAATTCTTCCTCTTCAATAAGCTCACCATCTTCTACCATCTCCTTGAACCGAATATCGGTCAAGAAAATTGAAGGAGCCTTTTCTTCTTCCTCAACGGCTTCCTCCATAGGGGCACGCATGCGAGCCAAAATGTCAGCAGCCCTTTTGCTGAGCAACTGTTCCGCAACAGGGTCAGATGTATCATCAACCTTTTCCTCAGCAGCTTCTACCTCTTCAGTCTTCTCTTCAAAGTCCTCTGGTTCATCCGACTTTTCTTCAGGTACCTCAGTATCTTCATCGGGCTCAGTCTTTTCCTCAACCTCAAGATCTTCTTCAACATCTTCGATGTCATCAGCCTTAAAGCGGTATGCCCACCCCATCGGCTCTTTGCCCTTCTCATCAAGAATCTCTACAAGCTCATAGCTCTTTTGGTCATCCTCATCAAGATCAGCAAACGCTTCTTCCGAAAGAAGGTCTCCAGTTTCCAAAGACTCCTTAAACCGAATATCAGTCATAAACACGGACGGAGCGCCCTTGCGGACCTCATCCATATGCACACCCTTTTCATCACCCTCAGAGGGCTCCATTGCAGCGCTCAATTCCTCAAACCGCTGAAGATCTTCATCAAAGTTTTCACTCATTGTTACTCCTGTATATTCTATGGAATAGCTTACTGAACACCCGAACCGGTGTCAATCGGTCTAGTTACTGCAATATCAACGTCGAACTTAAGCTCCGACAAGGCGATGGCAACTTTCTCCATCAACCACTCTTCCTTCATCTCATCCGTAAAGTGAATATCAACACCGGATTCACTTTTCCGAGCCACAACCGGAAGATTACCCAAAGCACGACCAAGATCCAAGGTGGCAGCCTCTCCGCACTTTACGTGGACGACCAGACCAGTTTCAGTCTTTTCGCCCTGCTCTCCTGGGCGAGCCATCGGCGCTTCGGTGAGAAACCCCTCAACTTCGCTGATGAGGGCTAGTGTTGCGTCACGAAGGTCCGATGCCCCACGTAGCTTCAACATCTCGTTGTAGGCCATGAGTAGAAGGGCCATTGGGTCTTTAAGGTACTCTGGCTTTTCTTTTGGTATGAGCCCGTAACCCTTTTCCTCGGTGTCACATGAACAGCCAGTACCTGCACCCTTAGTTTCATCAACATCAACATTTAAAATGTCGTCATGGGCAGGACCCCGATTTACCCCGCCGTTTTCTTCAAACTTTTTGATTGCGGCAAGATATTGTTCATGAGTATCGCAAGGAACAAATCCACCACCGTGGGTGTGATACCCAGTGCAGCCTAAAGTAATCGACCACGCCGCAGCAATCTTAGCAGTAGCAAAGGCATACTCGTCTTCAAGAATCCCCTTTGCGTCAGGGTCTTTGATCATCATAGAAGGAGGAGCGTCATCCCCCATAGGAGTATATGTCGTCGTTGGCTTTACCCTAGTGGGACGGCCAACCATCATTTGTCCGTTTTCCATTGACATGGTAGCGGACCACACCATATCTTCTCCCGTTTGGAAAACAACATTATCGCCATCAATTTCCAAGATCTGAACAGGCTTACGAAGCGCCTGCGATAGAGCCTGGCCAACTCGCTCTGACATTGCGTCCACACTATTCATAGGACCATCCTTATCGTCATCTCCAGTGTGCCAACCCTTGGATGTGCGACCGTTTTCATCGTCTTTGACAGAGATTGTTCCAGTCAGCTGATTTGCGCCATGAAGTACCGGTGAAATCTCGTAAAGCTCTACTTCTTTCAACATGTTCGCTTGCCATACAGCGTCAAAATCTGCAACAATCGTTTTATACCCAATCGACCACTCTTGATCATTGCCATAAAAGGCCACATTGGCAAAGGCTTCTCGGCCTCTTTCGGTATTCAAATTGAACTGAACCTTAGCGTATAACCCACCAATTCCAGCATCTTTCATTTTTGCGGGAAGACGAGGATCAGACTTTGAGACTTCATAAATTTCTAAAACCTTACCAATAGGCTGATTCCAATCATGCCCCCACACCACACGAGGCTTGCGACGCTTAAGTGAGCCGTTAAACGCCCCAGAAACTACAATATCGCCAACTGAATCTTTGTTGCCGATACCAGAAACAAAAGCCTCAACAATTCCTTGAGCTTTATCAATGCCAATCTGACCGGAAATAGCTTTAAAGCTTGTGTCAGACGCTACATCTGTAACTTCAATGACGCTCATAACTCTCCTAAAAAGACTAGACCTACCAAAATAGCTTACACTACAATGGCAGGCTTCAAATATGACTTTATATAATTTAGTTTATTGAAAACTTAAGCACGCACCTGCAGCCAATAGTTAAATTGGGAGGGGCAAGGGGGTCCTTGGGGAACCTAATAGCAACACCATTTACAAAAAAAGGAGCACCTACCTGCACTTTATCCCCGTGGAGAGCCCTATGGCTGTCCCTAACCTTACCGTCCAACATGGACACCCACTGCTTCATTAGGGTGCGGGCTGTCGCCACCTCATTGGCTACAGCGGCATCGAAAAGTCCCTGATTATAGGAACCATACACTGCAGTCTCTAAAATAAGATTTTTACGAGACGCCCGCAGTTTATTGAAAATAGACTTTATCAATGAGTAGGCTAAAGCTAACTTCAAAGCAACATCCACATCACCGCCATCGCCGTCGGTCAAAACAGCCGCAGTAGTCAACGCCGACTTAATTTCTTCTTGCGTAGTATCATTGAAATTATTTACAACCACAATCTGTTGAGACCCAGCCGCTGTTTCGGTAGGCTCACTAACTTCAGAGCCATAGCCCTCTTCGACTGTATCCTCAACAGCTTTGCGATAAATATCTTGCATCAATGGAAGAAGCTTCTCAGAAACTTGTCTCAAATCAGCAGAAGTGATAATATTCTCAACTCCAGCAGAGACGCCAGCCGCTAGAATGGACTTCGACACATCCGAGTTAACAGCGGCAAGCGCTAAACGCTCCTGCTCATCAAAAATTTTATCAAGTGCAGCAGACACCCTATCTTCAAAAGAGTTCACTCTATACAGAGTTTTTTCGTCCCAAGAAGAAAAGTCTACTTTAGCAGAAGCTTCTCCAGCTCCTTTATCTTCAAATCTAAAGGGAGGCTCTTCTCATCCTCCTCCAACTCTTCTAGCTCGCTAGGAACTTCAGATGCAGGCAACTCAATTTGCTGTGTCCCTTGAACAGACCCAAATGGTACAAACGCACCCTCCTCTGGGCTAAATTCGGTAACCTGCTCTTGCAGCGCTGCTGTGGCTTGCTGCTGCAAAGAAACCCCAGCTTCAATCTGGGGAGGCACTGCTGCGCCTGCCGCAAAACGAGCCGCTTGCTCAGGTGTCATCGGGGGTGCGCCGTCAGCCGGTAGGGCACCTTCCATCGGCGGAGCCCCAGGCATTGGTGGGGCACCAGGAGGCACAGCCCCCTGTTCTTCGCTAACCATAGGCTTCTCCGTATTACCAACCGGAGTCAAGTTAGGATTAGACAAAAGCGAATCAGCAAGCTCTGAAACAACTTTCTTACGAGCAGACGATTCACGATACTCATTAACAGAGATAAGCCCCTGCTGGAACTCAGTCAAATTATGTCGCTCACGCTCCTGCTTCGCCAAAATCATAATAGGCACGCCACTAGTATCAAAATCCACAAAATATGTATCATCAATACGATCAAAACTGCGAGCAATTAACTGCAAATGGGGACCCATAGTCTCCATCCAAAACACCCTGCCCTCCTCGGCAGCGTTAGCAAACGTTCGACCAGATGCGTTACCAATAACTGACTCAGGCACACCAAACGCAGCAAGAATCTCTTCCTTAGAAATAGTACGCATCGCCTGATAGGCAGCATCCCGTGGGTTCGCAGCAGTGTCCACAAAATCTGCACCGTCGTCAGACGAAATCACACCCACAGCGCCGGTACGGCTCAGATCACCACGGAACCTACTGCGCAACTCTTCCTTGTCCGTCTCATCAATCTCGCTACGAAGAACCAACAACCCACCCGGGCGGCCATCGTTTAACAAGAAGTTACGATTATAAATTTTTGCCAACGTCTCAACTTCAATCGCCATCCCCGCAGACTCCATAGGCGTCATAGACAAATACGGGTCCAAAGGATGCGGCTGACGAATCCAAATAACATCCTCTGGCTTCAAAATCTTAGACTGATACGCTGTAATCTTAACCTCAAACCCTTTCACAAACTTCTTTTCATCAGGAATGGGTGCAGTGTTCTGAGGGGGCAATAAATGTAGCGCAACAGGGGTACCGACACGATCTCGTACAACCTCAACAAAAACACCTCGACTGCTAAGCAGCAGCTGAGAACTAAGCCTAGACCTAAACGCCCAAGCGTTCTCACCAAGATTTGTGGTATTATTAAAAATCTTCAACAAAGGATTATCGTTAACAATCTCACCAAACGGACTGTTATCCTTACGTAAAATCATAGGCAAACTGGCTTGATTAGAAGCAATCACATTAATAGCACGGTAAACCCACGTCACCTTTGCCATAGCTTCCTTATAAGCCTTCGTTATATCCCAGCCATCAGAATAGCCTTTATTCATTTGGCTATTCACTTGCACTGACGGGCTATAAGAAATAGGAGCGCCAACCGAAATCTTAGCAGCCTTCTCCCCCGCCCCCAACTGAGAATCTATCGCTTTGTTCACCCCAGAATTCCAAGCCATTATTCAGCCCCTAACAAATATCCGTAAATTCCGCACGCAGCGCCAGCACTTGCCAAACCCCACCCTAAACTTAGTATACTAATACCAGAGCCAATCAAAAGAATGGCCATCACCATAAGGGCATTAGCCGCTGAAGAACGTGTGAAAAAATATTTCATAAGTATACTTTACCGCCAAATCCCCACGGAGACAAGCACATATGTCTACAGACACCCAGGATTGGGAAAAAATACGACAATACTTAGAACCCCGACGATCAGACTACTGGGTCGAGGAACCAAGCATCACGCAAAAAGTATTCCTAAAAACTGAAGCACAAGAAGTACTATTCGGTGGAGCGGCCGGTGGAGGTAAGCTGATAAGCTTAGATGAAGTTTTACCAACACCCGAAGGATTTAAAAAAGTAAGAGATATAGAAGTAGGCAACACAGTATTTGGTAGAAATGGGAAAACATACACTGTCTTGGCGATGTCTGAAATCCAAAACGTACCTGGATGGAAGTTTACATTTGATGACGGTTCAACAGTAGTTACAAATGACGAACATCTATGGTTAACATACGACGCTAAAGAGTTGGAGGCGTTAACAAAACGAAACGACACGTTTAGGACTATGCGCAGACAGAATAGGCCATCAAGAGCTACGGGCGCACAAGGCCAATATAAGTCAATTGCGGTAGCTGAGCGTAACAAAGTTGAATCTATTAAAAACCGTAAACCACCACCAACCGGTACAGTGCGTACAACGCAAGAGATTGTTGACACACTTACAGTTCGTGGAGGTCGAGCAAACCACGCTATTCCTGTAACACTCCCACTAGAACTTGCATCTATTGACCTACCCATTGATCCATACACACTAGGAGCATGGTTGGGGGATGGGTTTTCTCGCAGCGGCACAATTTGTGGAGTAGATAAAGAAATATGGGAAAACACACCATATGCAATTAAAAGCAGCAGACCACGATCATCAGGAGAGGGTGATCCAAACTATAGAGTTGTTACTCTAGAGAACCTAACGCATTTATTAAAGGAGAACAATCTATTAAATAACAAGCATATCCCTAATGACTACTTGTGGGCATCGGAAGAGCAACGCCTAGAATTACTGCAAGGTCTGATGGATACTGACGGTAACGTATCAAAGTCTAGTGTGGAGTTTACTAATACTAATAAGGGTTTAGTTGATGGCGTTGCGCATCTTGCTCGTTCACTTGGAATGAAGGTTAATGTTCGAGAAGGTCGTGCTAAGCTTTACGGTCAAGACTGTGGTCCCAAGTGGATGGTAAAATTTGCTGCAAATAGAATAGTGTTTAAACTTCCAAGAAAAGCTGAATCACAATCTATCGCAACACGTCGTACAAACAACTTCCGCTACATAAAGAAAGCAGAAAGAGTTGAAGCAACCGATATGCGCTGCTTTAAAGTATCCGCACCAGATGAACTGTTCCTCTGCACAGAAAACTTAATCCCAACACACAACTCCTCCGCACTAATTATGGCCGCATTACAGTACGTGGACGTGCCAGGCTACTCAGCTATTCTCTTCCGTAGAACATACGCCGACCTTGCACTTCCCGGCGCTCTGATGGACAGGTTCAGGGACTGGATTATGCAATATGACGATGTGCATTGGAACGCAAACCAATACACTGCCACGTTCCCATCTGGCGCTAGAATAACATTCGGTTACCTAAATAACGTCAACGACTATCTACGGTACAAAGGCCCGCTCGCACCTGATACAGAAGTTATGACAGATAATGGCTGGAAACGAATAGATGAAATTCAAGTTGGTGAAAAAGTTGCATCTATGGACCCTGAAACTAGAACATGGGATTACAAAGGTGTGACGCACGTATGGGAGTATGACGTTGATGAACCACTATATTCTCCAAGACCAGGATCAGACGTATCTTTTGCATCTACGGGTGATCACACATGGTGGGTATCCACACAACGTCGAAAAGATTTAAAAAAGTATAGAACTGAAGACCTACCTAAAGTTGCGAGATTTCCACAGGCTGCTATGTTTTCTGGTGGGATAAATCCCGGTGCAGCGCTATTTCCTAGATCAAGTAGGGGACATCAAAGAAGTAAAGATTTAGTCTTTACTGCCGAGGATTGGGCGGCGTTCATTGGGTGGTACATCGCAGAAGGGTGTACATCTGGTGGAGGAATACACATTGCGTTACACGACAAACGCTCACGTCAAGAGAAAGATAATTTGAAATTAATTATTGAAAGGTCGGGCGGGCGTGTGTACGACAATCCTAGATACTTGCAGACAAGTAATAAAAAACTTGCACAATGGTTAGACGAAAATACTGGTAAAGGAGCGCACAACAAACGTATACCCGACGAAGTTTTTACATGGACATCTGATCTAACAAGAGTGCTACTGCAATCTCTTGTGGAGGGTGATGGGACATGGAGAACCCCGGAAAGTGCTCATTACGTAACAGTGTCTAAGGAACTAGCCGACGATGTGATGCGACTTGCCCAACACTGCGGATTTAGGGCAACACTTGATGTACGTCAAGATTCCACAGTAACACCAGACGGTAAAAAGCGTCGTGTAACAGCATACCATGTTTATTTGCTTTACAAAGTTGGAATGGATACTGGAATCAGCTTAAACATTGACAATCAGCCGCTTGTTGCCACTCCTTACAAGGGAAAAGTATACTGTCTTACAGTACCACCATACCACACATTCCTAACACGCCACAATGGTAGGGTTGTATGGACTGGTAACTCGGAGTTTCAATTCATCGGAATGGATGAGGTTACAGAAATCCGAGAGTCAGACTACCGCTACATGTTCTCCCGTCTCAGGCGTCCTGCCAGTGGGCCGTTGTCTCAAGTGCCGCTGCGTATGAGGGCGGCGACGAACCCGGCACCAAACTGGGTTAGGCAGCGCTTTCTCGTGGAAGGCGAGAAAACCGGTCGCATATTTATCCCATCTATGCTGACCGACAACCCTGGCATTGATCCAGACTCGTACCGGGCAGTTCTTCAAGAGCTTGACCCCGTAGAGCGCAAACGATTAGAGTTTGGTGACTGGTGGTCAACTGCATTGGGCTCCATGTTTGACCGCACATCTTTTGAAGTCATTGACTTCACAGAAATACCATCATTTAGCAAAGATACTAAGATTGTCAGATTCTGGGACCTTGCAGGAACAGAACCATCCCCATCGTACCCTGACCCCGACTGGACCGTTGGGTGCCTCGCCGCCTTCGATAATGGGGTATTCTACATTCTTGATGTACGCAGAATTCGGGCAAAAGGCGAAAAGGTTGAAAAGTTCATTCAGCAAACCGCAGAAGAAGATGGTGTCGAAATAAGTATAGAAATGGAACAAGAACCAGGAAGCGCCGGTAAAAACTTGATTGACCAATACGCCAGGTATGTATTGCCAGGCTATGACTTTAAAGGTGTGCGAGCCACAGGTGATAAACTTACTAGAGCAAAGCCAATGTCTGCAGCCGTTGCCAATGGAAACGTAAAACTAGTACGTGGTGCATGGAACACTGACTTCATTGACGAACTATCGGCGTTCCCCGAAGCCCAAGTACACGATGACCAAGTTGACGCCGCTGTCCACGCTTTTAACACTTGCGCCGGATTGGGAATGGGGCTAAGGAAGAAGATAGAAATTATAATCTGATCAAGGCTCTATGAAGATGCACTCGCCAGGACACTCTTCTGCAGACTCAATAACCGCTTCAAGTAAATCGTCTGGAACATTAGCCAGTCCACTAGCCATTTGCAAAATGGGGTCGTCTGAAACATTCACACCGTCGGTGGTGTAGACTGTGGGCCAGTCAACTTCCTTAACGTAGGCCAGCCCGTCTACGCCCATACCAAACACCCCTGGGCAAATTTCGGCGCATAGTCCGTCGCCGGTACACAAATCTTGATCAATCCAAACTTTCATAACACCACCACCTATCAGATAGAAAGAAGCTTCTCATATAGTTTAATCTTTGTGCGGTGGTTGAAGTTGTCAACTTCCAAAGAATGTTGAGCAGCCTCTAAAACGGGAATATCTCGGTGAAAATCAATGTACTCACAAATAGCGTTAAATGCAGCCCACTTGCTTTGGCCATACACTTTAGAGTTGTAATCCCGCAAATACAAATCTTGAATTGTATCATGCACATGATCAACATGCTCTCGTTGGGCTTTGGAGGACACCGAGTCTGGATTCCATTGCGCATTGCAAACTTGATGAAGCTTATCAGTAGAAAGCGGTGTCATCAAGAGTGTCATAGCCCTCTTGAGTGCCGCATCCCACGATCGTCGCAAACCCACTACTTCTGAAATTTCAACTTGGTTATCACCATGATTTGGGGTGTGCCTTTTCCTTAAGGAAAAGCTAGCATTCCCACACTCAAACCTATACACAGCATGATTGCGCCGACGAACGTCCAAGTTGTAATAACAAATAGGTATCGACCCGTCATGAGAGGTCATAGCCACAACATAGCTGTCAATGTAATCATAATCGCCACCCAGAATAAACTCTAAAGTGCCAGTAGCGATTACAACAAAAAACTTTCGACCATTATCCAAAACCCCACAACTGTCTAGATATGCTTTTTCTCCAAACGCCTTAGCAATTTTTTCAGTCCTGGCATAAAATTCAGCGTTAGACACTACGACATAGCGGTCTTTTACCACTTCCCAGTTATCTAACCGATACCCAGTTGCCACGGTAACATCAGGCACCAAACGCCCTGTGCAAAAGCGGCCCGGTACATCAACCAAAATATTGGAATCAAGCGGGTGAGGAACTGTTACAGGGCTAAGTATTACTTTATAATTTGCTTTAGCTGCTTTTAGAACAGTGTCAGCATCCCGGCCCTTAACCGGAGTGCCCACTGATCTCCAGCTAGCGGTAGTCGCCGGAACCACCCAACTTACCCTTCTGTGAGCGGGCGGCCAGCTTTTCAATATTCAAAGAAGCTACCTCATCCAACGAATGCCCCAACTCTGCCGAAAGCACAGCAACATACCAAAGAACATCACCAAGCTCCCGCTTAATATCTTCAGCAATCTTAGGGTCCTTAAAAAAGTCCCCGCCACCGTCACGGATAACCTTCTTCACCTTATCCGCAACTTCACCTGCCTCGCCAGCCAACCCAAGAGTAGTGTAAACAACACCTTGAGAGGGTGGAAAAATTGCAGTTTCCCTAGCAGCAGCCTGATACGCATTCATTTCCATAGTAGCTTCCTTTCTAAACCTGTTCAGAATGACCCGTCGGACGCTCCACAGTAATATCATCCCCAGTGGTAGACTCAATCGGCACCCATGCAGGCGAATACGAGTGCTGCTTAATCTTACGCATCTTCACCAAAGTACCATCCGCCAAAACATCAAACTCATCAGTAGACAAACCCATCTTAAGCCGAAGCGCTTCGTCATCGTAACGACCAGATTGCATAATCCTCTGAACAATACGAGACAAATACTTAGCAACAACAATACCACGATATCTGTTCATGTCAACGTGGAGAAGCATCGCTTCAATGTCGTCTACATCTACAACAACTACCGGAACCTTCAAAATCTTATTCTCGTTAGCCAGCTTCCATCGGTGGTACCCATCAATAATTGTACCATTGGGTTGAATGACGATAGGGCTAAGAATACCAAACTTCCGAATCGACCCTTGCAACTTAGAGTAGTCAGGACTTACAATATAGCACGTCGACATCCACTTTGCGGGTGTCAATGAGCTTGTTTCTGTAACATTCATTTGATTACTCTACCGGGTATCATCCTGTATGTCAAGACTGTCAGCGTCCATAAGCTGTTGATGCTCCTGCTCCAACAGGGCGACACGCTTGTTGTGCGCTTTAGTCTTAGGGCCAACTGGTGTGGGGGAACCCAAGAATGAATTAAGAAGTAATGTTCTCAAAAGGTGATCAATCGGGTACCCCCAAGGATCTTTCGCATGATGCTTCTTGAAATCGTTTGTGAACACCATCGCTAACCGGTGCAAACCAGTAGTCAGAACATTTTCGTCTATGCAGCGCTTTACCCCTTTCCAGCCCTCGACAGCGTACTCATCAATCAATGCTTCAATATCGAACTCGCTCCACAATTGCCGTTGCGCTTCAATCTGTGGAAAGCACCGAACCAAACCATCATAGAACTCTGGTTCGGTTCGCAAAACATCATTCAACCGGCGGGCGGCAACTGAGTGCAATGGAATACCTACCCGCTGATTAGCCCCAGACATCGCAGCATAGTCATAGTAAGCGCAGTACTCGCTACCATGTTCTTCCGTAATAAACTTCAGAACATCATCAGCAGTCCAATCATAAATGATCTTAGCAAATCGCATAGGTATCGCTTTTGACAACTGAAACGGACGGTTGATATAATTTTCGTGTAGTTTCTGTGTAACCGTTCTGTAACGAATCATAGACTCATTTGCACGAATCCCAGTAATAAATGCAGTGCGTCCTTTCTTGCCCTGCATCGTATACTCATCTATTTTACGGGGAATGCTCTTATATGGGTCTAGTCCAAAATGAGCAGCAGTAATAGCACCCTCTGGAACCGGCCTAAACAACCTTCCATCATCCTCACGCTTCTTAGACCAAAGCAAAATATACTCACGTCTGCCCAAAACCCAAAGCTCCTGCCCCACCGGAAGACAATACCATTCCATGTCCACCCAGTCGTACTGGCTGACCCGTGTGACATAATCTTCAATGGCGGGCGAAAGCATTTCCTCATCTCGGAAAATAACCTTCACTGGGCCCAGTCCCCGCTCTTCATGCACTTCCTTAGCTAAATGCAAACATGCCGTGGAGTCCTTACCGCCACTAAACTGAACGCAGACAGTGTCGAAAGTGTCGTAAACGTGGCGTATGCGTTGGCGTGCAGCGTCCACACAATTGATATCTAAAAACATGCGGCGGCGAGGCACGCTAACCTCGTTCTGAATGCTGAGCGATAAAGTCAAGCAGCTGCTCAGTAGTGGTTGAACCCTCATACACAGGAGACTCTCTCAACCACTTAAGAAACGAATACCACATCGACTGCTGGGCAGCATTTTCAAACACTAGGGTAAATTGAATTGATGCGTTAGAGACACCAGAGGACGCAGTGCTAGTACTACCTTGAGTCACAATTGTTTCAGTGGACGCTTCAGGCGTGATTTTGGTAGGGTCTGCAACAAGAGGTGTAGAGGGCGGCTCTTCTGTGCTATCCGAATACGTGGGTGGTAATGGGGCGCTTTCGTTTATCACAACCTGAGGCGCAGACCAGCCAGCATTGCTATCATTAGCCATCCCCGCAGAAATAACAGAATTTTCTATTGCGGCAACTGAAAAATCATCCCAACCCAACGCATCAAAAAAGTCTTCATCAGCCGGTAAGACATCAGTTAGCATTTTGTACAGTAAGTCGTTATCTGTGGAGCCCATATCAGAAATTCTATTATCTGCTAACGCAAAGGCTAAAGCATCGTCACTGTCAAGGTCCGCCACTGACACGGCTATCTGCTGCCAACCCAAGCGCCGAGCGGCTTCTAACTGGTGGTTGCCCGCAATAACAGTAAGCCCACCACTGTCGTTTTCAACAGCAACGATGGGCTTAACTTGCCCAAACTTACTGTAGGACGCCATAATAGCATTCACGTCACCTCTGCGGGCATTGTTCTCCAGCGGGATCAGCGTGTCAATATCTACTGCCAGCGAAGCAATATTAGAATGAATATTGTGAATCACCCGACCTCCTAAAACTTCACTTGTGACCGAACATTAGCAGCAAGGGTGCGCAAAGAATCACAGGCCGTCCGTAACGAATGGAGTTTCTCCCGCTTCGCTTTTACTAGAGCCTCAGCGACCACCGCCTCATAATAAAGCTCAGAAGTCTTGTACCCCGCCCAGCTCTCCTTAACCTTAACGGCCCCCTCAGCAGCAAGAAACTCCTTAAACCACTCTTTCTTATACTCAGCCTCTTTCTTTGCGTGGTCCTTGGCCAAGACCTCAAAGGCTTCAGTCTCTACTTCAATATCAGAAGTAAGTCTAATCAACTCAGACTCTACCTCAACAATACTAATAGGGGCGTTACGGCTATTCATATAGGTATTCTACCAATCCCCCAGAAGGAGGTCAAGAGCGTGTTGCAGTCTATCGCACTCATCATCCCAATTAACAGTAACCCCAGGAACGCCTCGCTCAAGCAGATCGTCCAAGTACTCCCGGCTAAACTGTGATTCTAGCCAACGGGCCCACACCAAAGGATTTTTGGATTGCTTCCAATGACAAGAAGCACAAAGAGCAATTGCGTTTCTCTCATCTGTGCGAGTAGCCGCTATGCTCCGAGAAATAATATGAGCACACTGAATCTGCTTGCCTTCGTCCCTCGTTGCGCCGCACCACCGACATGTGAAGTTATCTCTAGTGCGCACCAGCAAACTATGTAACTTTGTCGCCTTAGCTTTGGCGGCCTTACCGTACGAAGTAGCCACTATTCCTCCGTATCCTCAACCCAAAACGGAACAGCGGAAATCCCCTTCTCCCACGAAATACGAACTCTTGTTGCTTCCTTAATTCCTTCTACAGTGTTCATCCACCCTGGAACATGCAACCCAAGCCTTTCCGCATCTATAGGATTTTTAGTAATCCATCTGTGGCATTCACGGCAGACTACAATAATCTCATCGCTATTTAAAATATCCCCACCTTGAGAGCGATTTACCAACTCATGCAAATCAATTGAAGGTCGAGTATTCACCACTCCAAGAGGCTCACCTTTAATAAGCCGTGGGAACACGTAGATAGCCGTGCATGCTTGACAATACGGTGTTTGGGCAAGCATCTGCTTAACTAAAGCACGCCTCTTAACGTAAGCATCGTGCATACCGGCTGACCTATAATTTAAAGGTGATCTTTTTAAAGATCCGCTAGTTCTGCTGCTTTTAAATGGAGTGCGGCGTAAAGGTTTACCTCGTTTCATGGCCGAACCTGCCTGACAATTTCTTGAATGCACTCATAAAGATGAATGGCGCCAAGTTTAGTATCAAACGCTTGCACGGCGTTTCGATTGGCTTCTGCGACCTCTTGCCGGTAGTCGAAATCGCAGAACTTTTTCAGTTCGCTCACATATTCAGAAGCTTTAGAGACTACCACGCCTATACCATGTTCTTCAGACAATTGCTGGTATTGCGGGCTCCACGAAGCAACGAAAGGAACATTAGCGGCGGCATATTCAATCCCCTTTACATACGACTTGGCATGATTAAACGGAATGTTGACAAGTGGCACAATTCCAACATCAAAATTAATTCCAGCCATGAGCGACTGAGGGTTTTGGAAAGGAAAGTAAGTTACGTCACTTTCTGCAATGCCAAGTTCAGAATGAAACTTTGGGTAACCTGCATGAGGAATGTGGCCGGTGTGGTGCCAACTAGCGAACTCGCCAATATCCTTAACGTGCGGCCGAAGAATGTCCAGATCACCACTCCGGTGAATCATAGAGCCGACCCATCCAACAACAATTTTTTCTTTATCTTCGTGTTTGAAATACTTTTTAAATCGCTTTAGATCAACATAGTTACCATGAAGAAGTGTGCGGTCATTCCAGTGGAGCAACTTTTCCTGCAAGAACGGAGTTGAAGCAATGACACCATCACTCATGCTAATTATTTCAGCATAAATATTTCTGTTTTTGGAGCGGTTACGGCTAGGATCGGTGGCATTGTAAGCGGCGTTCTTTTTGCTCAACCCCCAATACCAGTCGTCAACATCATTAATAAAAATTTGACCCGCAGCCTGCCCCCTGGGAATATCTCTTTTCAATTTATCATCCATGTACCGCTGCAGTACAATGACATCGCAGTCAAACCACGCTTTACCTGATGCGTCCACAACCCCTAAAACGTCAAAGTTTGCAAAGCTTCCCAGCGTCCCACAACGGTGATCTACACCCATTTCCTTAAAATGATCACTGTACTGAGCCAAACGCACCCATGTCGGACCACTCCAAACGGGGCGACCCAACATATCTCTGCTATGCGTATTAAAGTCTTCTGCAACCAAGCCAATCTTCATCAAAAACTCCATTTCCCTGACAACGCATCACGCAGACGCTCATCATGATAATCAAGACCCATCTCAGTATCATCCTTATCGCTCAAGTGCTGTTCAATTGCCGCCTTCAAAAAAGCGGCCAACGACAACGAAGGGTCAGGCAACGAACCCATAGACAAAATACGATCAGCTTCCGCTAAACGCTTCTCAGCATGAAAACGAAACCTTGCAGTCTTTGACAGTTTACCCGCCAAATTCTCAGAAACCGGATTGCTTTCAAAATCAGGATACATTTTCTGCACCGAAGCGACCGACTCATTAATTGCAGTAATCTGCTCATCCACAGTCTCAATAATATTACTCAGCGTATCCCGCCAACGCTGCACATTCTCAGGTAAACGAAGCATATCTTGCTCCCGCTGATCCAACGTGCCCTTAATATCCTCAGAAACAATTTGAGCAAACGTAACATCAGGCATTGGACCACTCCGGGCAAATAGGTTTATAATCACACCAGTTACATAGCGGCCCCGTGATCGTCTGAAATTCCCCCGAAGCACAACTCGTAGTAACCTTATCCCAAGTGTTGCTAACCTCAACTCGGACAGCAGACTCAAGTTCAGCATCTATCTCATATCGTGCAAACTCGCCAGACTTCAAGTACAACAATTCGGCCCGCTCAACTTCTCGCTCCTCCTGCTCTGCCAAAAGAATGCTGTAGATAGTGATCTGCATCTTTTTTTCCCACTCATACTGAGGGCGAGGTTTCTTGCCGGTCTTGTAGTCGGATATTACAAGCTTGTCATTTTCCAACGTCCATCGGTCAATAATTCCAAAGATAGGCACTCCGTCAATCGCACCATCCATCTTTGCTTCTATGCCAGCAGCCTCAAAAGATGTTGGGTCCTCCATGCCGAAGTAGTTCTCAATGCACCACCACGCCTTCCATCGGAATTCGTTTTCTGTCCCCTTCTCGGCAAGTTCATTGAACTTTTCATTCCACTTCATATTCCACTGCCACCGAGCGATACTACGAGCGGCTGACTCGGTACGCTCCTCTGCGGGCAACGCAAACAAGTCTTCTAAAACTTCATGAACAAACGAGCCCAGATGTTGCGCCTCAGTCGACTCTGTCGGTAACCGGTCAAGCCTGGAAAACTTGAACTTCATTGGGCACTGTTGGAATGTCCCAATAGACGACGGCGACATATACCGTGGAGGCTCATAAGGGATAGGGCCCAGATCCATACTACTCTGCATCAAACACAACGCCTGTTTCGGTGGGCAGGCGAACACTACGAACAAAGTCGAGCATCTGATCCAACAGCGCTCTCGTAATATTCAACCGTTCAAAAGGAAGATCATTAGAAATTGAGTCCCAATGCTCCCTGGCCTGATGCATTTCTGCGGTGCTCAACGAGTTAAGTACTGTGCGAAGTTTTTCAAAATGTTCTTCACTGATGGCTGATTCAACATCTTCAACTTCTTCCAGATACAGGGCCTCTTCTGATCGGGCAAGATAAAGCCCAACTCCCAGAGACTGCGCCGCTTTTTTTAGAGCGTCAGATACAGCGCCTTTAAATTCATCACCAAGGTCAACAATATCCCCGCTCTTTGTGCGCTTAATCTTCTGCCCACCAATTCCTTCACGCACAACCACAAGATTGGGCGCTTCGTTTGTTGGAATAAAAGTGGCAGTAAGGCGCACATGTGCGACCACAAACTCGGGATCTAAACTATCCCGCTCAACTTTCATAACTTCATAGGACCACATGTCCACACCCAGCACCTTGTTAAGCCGGGTAATTACTTCTGATACTGGAATGTACGTAAGCATAGCACTACCCTTACGCAACTGCCGCTCCACCTCGACTGGGAACGGCTCTGACAACTCAGCTAACATATTCATACATCTCTCCTTACAACAAGATTTTTCTTGGATTCTCCAACTTCACAAAAATCATCCGCATCAATGTGAAGCTCCTTCAACTTACCTACCTTCCAATACGAAAGACCAACAAACTCCAGAACCTGTTGAATAAGCTCCTGCGGAGACAAACTCATTTCCCCAGAGTCAATGTTCATATTCCTATCTGCAACACGACGCCCAACCTCAGCGGCAAGTCGGCTATGATCCCACGATTTACGAGGTGCCCCAGACTTAACTTCAATGGTACCCGTAGATATTTCTACAGGAGCGGAAGCGTCAATGGATTCTGCCACTATCGTCTGAAACTCACTGAATGTTTGAGTCGCAATACTTTTGACATGATGAAGGGCTCCTGCAACTTCAAGAAGCTCCTCATCAGTAGAGCTAGAAGGGAGAGTGCCAAGCAGTAACCGTAGTTCAAGTAAAAGATCGGTAACTGTATCTATGTGCTGCAATGTTCGATCAGCCATATATCTCCCTAGTAAATAGTAGCAATACCATAGTTTATCATGCTGACCGATCTAAGTCAATGCTCCCCTAAAATCCGCTTTAATCCAGAATCAAGGTTTAGATACGACCACTTGTCAAAACTCCTATGCATAACTTCATTCAAAATGTCACTCAAATGCATAACGAACAACTCCATTGCATGCTCTTCCCACGAAGCCGACGACCCGTGGTCTCTTTCGAGAATGGCTTCAGCAACCATGTCCCTAAGTGGTCCGTCTAAATAATCCGCAGACACCCCAATACTAACCGTGGAGTCGGTCCAAACAAGCAGCTCGAAATCTTTTCCCTCAATTGCGGAAGCAGGTACAACAAAAAAGACTACTTCCATCAACCCCCGACGCAGTACACCAATTACATCATCTGCCAAATCGTCAAACTCAATCACGTAATCTCAACTATTCGTTCAATTTCTGGCCCCGTCTTTCCGCCCCAAACCCCGTCAATAAGCTTAGCGGATACTGCAATACCCAAACACTCCTCAGTATGTTCACACTCTAACACACAAATGCGGACAGCCGCCTTACGCTTTGACGGCTTAGCCGAGAAAAACAAACGATCCTGTCCACGACAAGGAGCAGTACGATACCATGCAGGTGACTTAATTTCATTAAACACGTTGCTTCCTTTCGTTACTTCACATAGTCTAAAGACTATTTGTCAAGCAAACAACCCAAAACAGGCATTGACACCCCGCCCTAAACCCACTAGAATACCCAGCAAACCAACAAAAGGAGCGCAGCACAACGAAACGCAACCGGGGAATCCCGATGACATAAAGAACTGCTGATGGACCGGAGGGTCACACTCGTTACGCAACTGGTGAGAAAGAGACACGACGGGCACGCCTACCCAAAGAGTGACGGTATGGATCGCACGATACACTGGAACAACACCCTTGACGGGGTCCCAGTCCCTGCACGCTGAACACTAGGACTTGAGGAGATAGGTTCGGAACTAGCAAACGCCCATGCGGTTCCGGCACACGGGCATCCAGAGCCATATCTGGGGAGAGTGGGCATTCCTGAAAAAATAGGGGATGCTTGGGGTCGATGATGCAGGGGATCTAATAATACTAGAGCGGGTACAGCCTGAGCTTTCGTGTAAGTAGCGTCAACTACTACCACACGAAAGGGCAGGGCTTGACGTACCTGTGACCACCGTATATAGTAATCGCATGGGTAGAAAAGAGACGTGCCAATGAGCGAATCCAACCAACCGGCGTATTGGAGATCTTTCTACGACCAGGAGCAGCTGCCCGTCGACCTCCTTATGCCGTCGGAGTTCTGCCGCTACCTTGGGCGGTTCAGTTTCACCTTAGGATCTCCAAAAAGGTTAGCGTCAACTGTGCTAGACGCAGGGTGTGGCACGGGCCGAGACTCTTACGAGTTCGCAAAGAGGGGTATGCAGGTAACAGGGGTAGACAGCTGTGGTTGGCTGCCCACAGTCAGGGAATACAAAGCTGGGGGCAGCGTCAGCTTCCACGAGGGCGACTTCTGCAGCCTAGACAAAACAGGGTTCGATATCGTATACTCCCGGTTTACCTTTCACAGTATTACTGACGAAGAGCAGGAAACCTTTCTTGAGTCTATCCACCCTGAGACGTTTCTTTGTATAGAAGCCCGCAGTTCTCTAAATGATGGCCTCCCCGCCGAGCACTACCACTACGGCGAAACCCACTACAGAAACTTGGCTGATGGCAATGACCTAATCCGCCGCCTGCTGCGCCAGAACTACAACATCCTAGACTTTACTGAGCGGCGTGGGCTCGCCCCTTACCACAATGAAGACCCAATATGTGTTCGTGTTATAGCACAGAAAGCTACTCTTTAAAATGGCCGGTGACAACGAAACCAAAGAAAAACTAAACAACACACTCTCCCTGGTTGCCTCTCTACTAAACGAGGCAGAACTAGAAAACTGGTTCGTTGCTTATGGTACACTTCTAGGAATAATTAGGGACAATTCCTGTATCAACAACGATGACGATGTCGATATTATTATTGATAAAACGCATGCCACCCAACTACGGGATATCCTTAATGAAAACAATTTTACGCCGTTCATTGATAACGCATTCATATACAAGACAGCAGCCACCGCAGAGTACGCCTCAGTCGACTTCTACCTTGCCACAGTAGACCCTACTAGTGGGGTTGAATACGATGATACATGGGATCGTACCCCGTGGACAAACTGCGCCCCCCTTACCCGCCTTTCATGGAAAAACACTACTTTACTAATTCCGAACTTAGCAGAGCAGAAGTTAAAACGACTTTATGGGCCTGGGTGGCTGGTACCCGCATCAACCAAACCCCTATTAGGGAAACCTATTTGATAAAATATTCTGCAACTGTGGTACATCGACAAAGATAGTGGCAGTGCCATTGTTTATCTCGACTTGGTCAAGTTGCACACCAACGAGCGAGGCCACTTTTGCTTTAGCTTTTATCTCGGCAGTAGGGTCCCAGGGTTCCCATCCGTTCTCCCAGTCGCTCAAAACCTCCACTAATCGCTGCGGTGTGTCTGGCGTAGCGCAGATTTTGCAACATACCCGTGTCTCTCCCACAACAGCCCGGCGGTCTGACGGCACAACATGCCCACACTCTAACTCCAGCTGCCAGCCCGTATCTCCCCACGCTCCTACTCTAATAGAGGCCAACACAGTTCTTTTCGGTCCACGTTTAGTCATGAAAATATTCTAACTGCTACAATTGACTGCGAGCAAGTAAACAGGTAACATACACATGAAAGAAAAGGCGATTTTATGATTTTCATCACAGGCAACGCTGGATATATCGGCTCATCGCTTTCTTTGTCTTTCCCAGAAGCTAATGGTTGCGACCTTGGTTGGTTTAGTGAAAGTCAAAATGCGGTAGACTTTTCCAACACCCTTAACCTATCAAATTTTTCAACAATAATTCATTTAGCGGGGCATTCTTCAGAGCCTATGGCGGCTTCTGACCCTGACGGAGCCTGGGAGAATAACGTAAATAAATTCAAGCGTTTAGTTGAAAACTTACATGAGTCCCAGCTGCTAATTTATGTGTCATCCGCATCGGTCTACTCGAAAACTACCGGCGCTGCAACCGAAGAGAGCCACACATCTTCAAGCCGCCCATACGACTGTACTAAAATTGTTTGTGACGCCATAGCTCAAATGCATATGGGTCAAGGAAAAAATATTGTAGGTTTACGGTTAGGTACTGTTGCGGGATACTCACCAATACAAAGAATAGATACAGTCGTCAACGCAATGACACTCGCAGCTACAACAAATAACCAAATAAACTGTGTTAACCCCTCGACCCGAAGAACACTACTGTTTCTTGACGACTTAGATAAAGCAATAGCTAAAATAATAGACAACCCCGTCCCAGGTATTTTTAACTTAGGATCAGTAAATACAACTGTCGGAGAAATTGCAGAAACCGTGGCCGCACTAACTGGGGCGGATATCGCTAAAACGCACACTGGAGAAAGTTTTTACGACTTTCATTTAGACTGCACCAAATTTATAAACGCCTACGGATCGTTTAGCAACACAAGTCTAGAAAAAGTGGTTATAGAGCTTCAAGACACTCTACCATTTACAAAGCACGGGAGGCGAGATGCTTGCCCCACTTGACCACTGCCTTTGTTGCGGAAATAATGAGCTTGACCTATGTTTGGATTTAGGAAGCCAACCTTTAGCGAACACTTACCCCGAAGATGACAATACTATTCTTCCAACCTTCCCCCTAGCCGCTAATTTTTGCGCAAAGTGCTCTCATATGCAACTTTCCCACTGCGTAGACCGATCAGCACTATTCACGGATTACCATTATGTCTCAGGAACTACACATACGCTACGGGAAGACTTTTACAATTTTGCCGACATGATAACAAGTAAGCACGGGATTGGAACCGTTTTAGAAATCGCCTGTAACGATGGTTCTCAACTGAACGCATTTAAAGATGCAGGATGGAAAACTATTGGGATTGACCCCGCCGAAAACTTACACCCAATTAGTTCTAAAAACCATGAAACATACTGTGCATTCTTGAACGACACCCATCGAAAGTTCAAGGCGGATGTCGTCGTGGCGCAGAATGTTTTAGCCCACGTAGACAACCCTTTAAACTTTTTAGAAATATGCAAAGACATATCTGACCATATCTATATCCAAACTTCTCAAGCCGACATGCTACAAAATGGTGAGTTTGACACTATCTACCATGAACACATTAGTTTCTTTTCTGAAAAGTCACTAAGTGAGTTGGCCGAGCGAGCAGGGCTTGTTCTTGTAGAAACGTCAAAGCGCCCAATCCACGGACAAAGTTATTTATTTCATTTGCAAACAGCAGGTAGCAAACAGGCGCTAACCCCCGGCCCCACAAAACAAGAAGTTGACAAATTTGCACAAAATGCAAGAAACACAATACGTGCTTTCAAATCAGAGCTTCAGTCTATTCGTGCGACAGGCATTAAGTTAATTGGCTATGGTGCCGCCGCCAAAGGTACCACAGTACTAAACGCCGCAAACGAGCCATTAGACTACATAGTTGACGACAATCCACTTAAGCAAAACAAGTATATCCCTGGAATGAATATACCTATCAAGCACCCTGATGCCTTACTAAAAGAAAGCGACGACATCCTAGTCGTGCCGCTATCATGGAACTTTTACAATGAAATAAAGCAAAAAGTAATGGAGAGGAAGCCTACTGGGGTCACGCTTATGCAATACTTCCCTTCAATCAGATACGAGTCGCCATGAGGTCCACGGTTATCACGCATATAAAAAACGAGAGCTACCTACTGCCAATGTGGCTCCGACACCACGTAAATCTATTTGACGACGGAATCATCATAGATTACAACAGCTCAGACGATCCTCACAGCATAGTAAATGAAATTGCGCCTCACTGGAACATTATGCAATCAAATATACCACACTTTGGGGCACGGGAACTAGATAACCTCGTAAGTAGCGTTGAAAAAAATCTAGTTGGGAATCGTCTGACTCTAACCATTACAGAATTTCTTCTAGGTGAGCCAAGAGCCGCCACAGAGCAAGTTTTCATACCAGTAATCAAGTTGATCAACACTGACGACAATTTACAATTCACGCCCGAAGCCTCTTTTCATTCACAAGTTAAAACAGGCATAGGCGATGATACCTCAGGTAACCGCCTACCAGGGTTTCGTTGCAGATCCATGCATCAAGCGCCCATAGCTTATAACGTGGGCCGTCACTTTCAAGAGGCCCCATCAGGTGAAAAGTTTTTAATCTACAAAGTCAACAATTGCTACGTTAGCCAAAAAATGATAGATCGCCGCTTACAAATCCAGAATGAAATCCCACCCGGCGACATCCAGAATGGGCTTGGATTCCAACATCACAATCACGGAAAAAGGTTAACGCAAGCGGACATACTGGTGGAAGAACAGACCCTTCGATCACAGGCCGTTGATCTAACACCGTTATTAAAAAAATACGCTGACCAAACTCCCTGAAATTGACTTACACAAAAATAGAGGCTACACTAACAAGATGAACAAAGACAAACTTCTAGAAGACGCAATAGGCCAAATTGAAAAACAGTTTGGCACCGGCTCCATCATGCGCCTTGGCGACAACGCCACAATGCAGATCGAAACCATTTCCACCGGCTCAATCGCCCTAGACCTAGCCCTCGGCGTTGGCGGGCTACCCAAAGGCAGGGTCACAGAAATCTACGGACCGGAGTCTAGTGGAAAGACAACGATTGCCTTACACGTCATCGCTGCCGCCCAGAAGATGGGCGGACAGTGTGCCTTTATTGACGCAGAGCACGCCCTAGATCCCGTGTATGCTAAAGCAATCGGATGCGACGTAGACAACCTACTCGTATCGCAACCGGACACCGGAGAACAAGCACTGACAATCACAAACCGTCTAATTGAATCAGGTGCCCTAGACGTTGTAGTCGTGGACTCTGTTGCGGCTCTAACTCCTCGTGCAGAAATTGACGGCGAGATGGGAGACAGCCACGTCGGACTACACGCCCGTCTTATGTCTCAGGCGATGCGAAAGATTGTTGCCAACCTAAATCACTCTAAGACCATTCTGATTATGATCAATCAGCTTAGGGAGAAGATTGGTGTCATGTTCGGCAGCCCTGAGGTGACAACCGGAGGCAAGGCTCTAAAGTTCTACGCCTCTGTGCGGTTGGACATTAGGAGAATCGAAACCCTCAAAACCGACGGCGAAGCTATGGGCAACAAAGTCCGAGTGAAAGTTGTAAAGAATAAGGTCGCTCCCCCTCACCGCCAGGCAGAGTTTGAAATCGCTTACGGCGAAGGAATCTCCAGAACAGGTGACATTGTAGACATCGGCGTGGATATGGGAATCATCGACAAGAAGGGCGCATGGTTTGCATACAACGGCGAAAACATTGGTCAAGGCCGGGTAAACACCAAAGCGTACCTAGACGACAACCCCAATGTCCGTGAAGAGATCGCAGATAAGATCTACGCAAAAATGTAACAACTGTCCCACTTATGTGGTATACTTGTAAACATGACACGCAAAACCATCAAACCCAGCAAGTGGGAAGGTAAGCCAGGGTGGGTAGAAAGCGACAGCTACCAACTCTCACCCCAAGTCATTCTAAATAAGGGTGACAAGTGCCGTATCAAAGGCCAGCAGGGCACCTTCACGTTCCACGGGCATACCACAAACACTAATCTGCCCGAAGACAACGAGTGGGTGGATCTGTGGGGCGGCGCATACGGGCGAGAGCAGTGGGTAGCCGTTCGCCCTGATCGCCTTAAGCACATCCCCACCCGCCGCAAGAAAAAGAAAGAACCCCAGCCACCTAAGTGACCGGGGTCTTCCTCGTTAGTAGGGAAGCCACAACGGAGCGGAAAAGACTTACCCCCTAACAGTCATATAATAGCACACTTCCCTACCTCATGCAAGGGATGCGTAAAAAATCATACGACAGATGCGGTAGAAGGATCGCCAATCTTAGTGGCAGCAAACGACTTCACTACAGAAAGTCCTGCAGCGGCCGCCGCCGTAAGGGCACCCTTTGCTGAAGTAAGGTCAGTCACAACGAACATCGCCAGAAATGTCTGTGCGAAAGTCATGAGCGCCCGCTCAGCTACCTGCTTATAGATGTTAACATCCATATTTCTTCTCCTTGTTAGGGGATAAATACAGGCAACAGGAAGGTTGCCCTGTCGCCTATATTTAGTCTACCACATATGCCCGGCACGTCCAGCAGTACAACTATGCAAACCCAACTAGGACTTTTTATGCTGACCTAAAGCAAAAGCAGAATCAATTTCGTCCGCAGTGATTTTACCATCATCAGCGTAAGCAGCGGCTAGCTTTTGCAGCACAGTTGTGCAACTTGTTACTCCTGCCAAGAACGCCGCTTTCCACGGATCAATTCCCCCAATAAGGCTGGAGCCTCCAATAATTGCCATAGCGTTCATCACAAAAACAGCAAAAATTCTACCTACAGTATTAAGTATAAGTTTGTTAATCTCATCCATTTTGTTCTCCATCGAAATAATCAAACATAATGCTAACTAAATGCAACGCTAGCCCTGCGGCCGAAATCCAAATACCGTAGGTCAAGGTTGAAGACGACAGCGTAATTAAGACAAGTCCAGTGCCTGCCAGCGTCCACCCCAAATAAAATATTTCCTTAAACATTGACTTAGCAATGCCCTTAATATGCTTTAAAAGTTTCATCGGTTCCCCCCGTGTTGTGCTTTTCTTTTAAGATGATTTTCAATTCCACCCACCCCACCAGATTGGCCCGCTGCCGCCACCGCTCCCGCACCTGCCACAACCGCAACGACTGTCCGACGAGTCTCGACGTTAACCCGGGACCCAGTTGGAGTGTAATGGTCATAGCCATCATAGAAAATATTTATCGCTTCCTCAAACTCTTCTTTCACCTCATCAGGGGCATCAGACAGAGCTATCGCTAGAGAGTCTTTTGCGGCAGGCGGTAAATCCTCAAAGCCCTCATCTTCTAACAGCGTTCGCAAATCCTCCACGGTAACGTCACCGTCAACAACCTGAGCAAACTCAGTTGCTAAATGGGAATCAACTTCCTGAAGGACTTCGATTACTTTTATCTCCGCCTCATCAATCCCGGCCAAGACTACATCTTCATCACTTACACCAATAGCTGTTAAAATATTTGTTTCTGATGGTTGCGTGGTGGTTGGCGGCAACGCAATTGTCACCGTTGTTGTAGTTGTAGGCAGGGTAGTTGTTGCAGTAGTTGTTGATGATAGTGGCACTTCCGTTGTCGTTGTTACCGGCGGCAACGTCGTTGTTGTAGTAGTGGTAGTGGTAGTGGTAGTGGTAGTTGTGGGCACGGCTGTCGTAGTTGTGGTCAGCAGCACAGTTGTTGTTGGCGGCACAGTCGTCGTAGTTGTTGTGGTGGTTGTCGTTGGCACAGTTGTCGTTGTTGTAGTTGATGGGGCATCAATTTCTTCATTAGGAACTGACTCAAAAGGCTGCGTTGCAGGCGGCGAAATGGGGTCCAAGTCTTCACCTTGCAACACAACGGAAGAAATTAAATCATACGGAGCAGGCCCCTCAAACCCTACGCCCTGCTCAACAGGATAGTACCCTGACCTCAACCGGTAGTTACCGGCACCCAAAACAACATACAACCGAGAAGAAAAGCACTGAACATCCTCGTTATGCGCACCGTCATCATTGAAATCAACCAGCTCGCCCGTATCGTCGTTGTACAGCCACAAATACGGATCGGACCTATTGGAGTCATCGCACGCCGCATTACTATTTCCCAGAATCTCAACCTCCAGAGACTCTTCAGAAACAGTGAACCACCAGTCAGCCTCAGCCGTGACCACGTATGAGTTCGCCCACGCCTGAGCTGGAGCAAACCAAGCTAACAACAAAAAACAGACAAACGTCGCTTTGGACGCTCGCCTGAGAAAATCCCCTCGCTTCACCAACCCCCCCAATCGCAAAACAGCACTTAACAATATGGTACCAAATATAGATCTTGCCAAGACTACCAAAAGGTAATATACTAATGAACATGCCGAAGTATGATTATTCTTGTGCCGTCTGCGGAGTCTTTGAAGTATTCCAAAGCATGTTTGACGACACTTTAACCACTTGCCCAGACTGCGGTGCTGGGGTCAAAAAAATTATAAGCGCTCCCCGAATTAATGGGGGAACCCCTATTCCAGCAACCGTAGCACCTACATACCGTCCTGAGCGTTCCGCCCTATGGAACTCAGCACAACAGGAATAAAATGGCCACCATCACTTTTCTAACCGGAACAATGTCATCCGGCAAAACAACACACCTACTACAAACCCACTTTAACCTGGAAAGTGCTTACCCAGACCAAGTACTTCTCATTAACCGTCATGACAGAATGGGCGAATCAGTTTGCTCAAGTCGGATGGGCGGCGTCGCTTTGTCTACTGGTGTAAAACCAGACGATTCAATTGTGCAACTTATCGACTCTCACAATCACACAAATCAAACTTCTCTAAAGTTCCTGTTCGTGGACGAAGCACAATTTTTAAGCCTGGAGCAAGTTGATGAGTTAGTAGAAATCGCTGACCTTAAGAACATTGAAGTGTTCGCTTACGGGCTGCTAACTTCGTACAAAGGAAACCTGTTCACAGCCACGGCTAGGATTCTAGAGGTGTGCGACAAGATAGTGCAGTTAGACAATCAGATGCGCTGCTGGTGTGGGGAACATGCTACTCATAATGCACTGTTCATTGAGGGGCAGCCTGCTTCATCTGGTGGAGATGAAGTTATCGACAACTCAACATTAGTCGAGTATCAGGTCATGTGTCGACGCCACTTCATGGCGCACAGGCGGTTACAAGCTGCTGGCGGATAAACCTGAGCACTCAAACACGACTGACCCATCGTCAGTATTCATGGCAGTAAGTCCTGCGCCTTCAAATAGGATGGCCACAACAGACATCATGTCATCACGGCATTGGGGCTCTTCACCTTCTTCAGGGTCAGCCAAGTCTACCAAAGTGTCAACAAAGTAATCATATAAAGCCATACGGGCTTGTTCACGGTTTTCGTTCATATCAGGTATTTTACGATATTAGCCCACCTGTGTCCAGCAATAGTTTGATTTGACACCCGGCCCACACCGTGCTATAATACACATATCTGCAAATAGAGAAACGTTAGGAGACGATATGAGCAATGCAGAAATCACAGTAATTGGCAACATCACGGCAGACCCCGAGATGAGGTTCACACCGAACGGCAACGGTCGACTGAGCTTCTCGGTAGCGTCAAACCGTCGATATCAGGCCAACGGCGAATGGCAGGAAGAAACCTCTTTCTTCAACGTTTGTGCGTGGCGGTACACCGCCGAGAACGCCGCCAACGTTCTAGAGAAGGGCATGCCTGTCGTAGTCAAGGGACGGTTGGAACAGCGCTCCTGGGAGGATTCCGAGGGGCAAAAGCGATCCACCGTTGAAATCGTGGCAGATCACATTGCGGTTAGCTGCAACGGGATTGAGACGATGACTCGCCGTCGAGGCAACGGGCAGGGAGGCTCGGCCCCTCAGGGACGTAGCAACCAGGCTCCGCAGCGTCGAGCAACTGTACCCGCTTCCGACCCTTTCGATGATTTTTGATGATCGGAAAGGTCTGAAGGTTGAGGCCCCCCCTTTTGGGGGGCTTTTGCCTTTTATTGACAAATATGAGAAAGTGTGATATCCTGTAGCTATGGAAAAACAAGAGTGCCAAGACCTCGTGACATTCATGAGTGTGACGTGGGACAAATCCTTAGACATAGCCAGCATAACAGCAAGGGCTCAAGGTTACTGGGAGTTCGTGCAAGACCTTGATTACGCCACCACGAAAGCTGCGGTGAAGCAAATGGGTCTGGCAGGCCGCAAGTGGATGCCCCGACCAGGGGAGTTGCGCCTACAAGTTCTTTCTCATAACTCTGATGAGGAGCTTCCGCCTGAGCCTGAAGAAGCCTGGACAATCCTGCAATCCATCGGTCAGAAAATATACGCTGGAACGTATGATTATGCAAAACCTCATCCTGTGTTGGCGCAGACCATTCGCAGACTCGGGACTGGAGCAACAGCGCTGACCACGAACGCAGACAGAACAATGTTTACATCCATTTATGAGAAAACACGAGAGGCATGGATTTTGGAAAGGTTCTCTGATGGACCCAATTGATAACGTGCTGGCACGCCTTAATCATTCTAAGGCTGGTCCGCAGCAGTGGAACGCAACTTGCCCATGTCGGGCTGATGATGAAAATCCTTCTCTGAGAGTGTCTGTGGGCAAGCAGGGTCAGGTCTTGATGAAGTGTCTCAGAGGCGGCGGTTGTGACCTGAACGAAATTTGTGAGTCGATTGATGTCACCCCTCAAGAATTGTGGCCAAAGACTAAGCAGTCTCCAACAAAACCAAAAAAGAAGGCAACTCTTCAAGAGTCGTACCCCTACTATGATGCCACAGATAACCTCGTCATGGAAGTGATGCGGTACGTTGACAGTGACGGAAAGAAAACCTTCAAGCAACGTGCCCCCGATGGGCAGGGAGGATGGGTCTGGACCACAAGCGGTATTGAGAAGCCCTTGTACCGTCTGCCTGAAGTGCTTGAAGCCAAGATGAACGGTCACACAATTTATGTTGTAGAAGGCGAAAAAGACGTTCACGCCCTGGAATCTATTGGGTATATTGCAACCACCAACCCTGGTGGCGCAGGAGGAGAAGGACAAAACAAGTGGACCTCGAACCACACAGAGGCTCTAGCGGGGGCAAAGGTTGCGATTATATGCGACAACGACGAGCCCGGCTACATTCACGCTCGGGCCGTCAACAGCGAGCTTCTCGCTGCTGGATGCAAAGTAAAGGTTTTCAAGCCTGGGAAGTTCAAGGACGTTGCGGACCTTATCGCTTCGGGTGCTGATCTAGCCAACGAACTCATCCCATTTGACGAAACCCCCGAACAAGAATCAGATGTAGATCATTCAGCCCTAGACACCCTAATTGAAAGTTTGCAAAACCTTCAAGGCACTGATCTTTCGGAAGGAGTGCTCGCAGGCCGAGTCGCCTCCTCAGTAGACACCTTCTTGTCGACACGGGACCGGGAGCACCGTGACACCGGTAACCTTGTTGAGTGGTCACCGTTTCTAGAGACAGACTTTGATCTATCCTACGATTGGGTGATTCCAAATCTGCTGGAGAGACAGGAGCGAGTAATCGTAGTTGCGAGTGAGGGCAGCGGGAAAACCACCCTTGCCCGACAAGTTGCGCTAATGTCAGCCGCAGGCATTCACCCATTCCGCAGAGACAGAATGCCAAAAGCCAGAACACTGATGATTGACTTGGAGAACCCCGAACGGATTATCCGCCGAACATCAATGCGCATCTATGATTCCATCAAAGCATACAAAATGCACGAAGGTATGGACGCACACTTGCTTATGAAGCCAGACGGGGTCAACCTTCTCACACCGCAAGACCGGGCACTAGTAGAAGAGCACGTTGCAGCAATCGACCCTGACATTCTATTCTTCGGCCCCCTCTACAAATCGTTCATCGACCCAGGCGGACGAACAGCAGAATCAGTATCTATTGAAATTGCCCGATTCCTAGATTACATCCGACACACATACAACTGCGCCCTCTGGATTGAACACCACGCCCCGTTGGGATCAGGAGGTCAGCGTGACCTACGCCCCTTTGGCTCAGCCGTTTGGTCCAGATGGTCAGAGTTCGGAATAGCACTCTCCCCCGACCCCACCGACCCTGAGCTAATCGACTTTAAGCACTATCGTGGTCAACGAGAAGCCAGAGAGTGGCCCACATTGTGCAAACGTGGATCAACTTGGCCGTTTGAAGTAATAGAGTTCAGCCAGTACGACTCAGGGCAACAACAGACCCGCACCGATGAAGAACTTAACGAAGCTTTAGCTAACGAAGAGTTTGATGATCAGGTAATGGATTGGTAAGTGTAACTTACGAACGGTTTAAGTTACACTTAAACGACAAGCGTAACTTAAAATTAATGGGCGTAACAGTTGACGGCCTCCAAACGGCCAATTAGTATACATATAACCTTCTCAATACGCAAATCAGCACTTTTGGGTATTTCTGAGGGTGCAGCCCCTTTTTTGCTTGGTCCCCTCCCAGCGGAAGGGGCTGTAATATTTTACCAATTTGACAAATCCCCCAAACTGTGCTACAATTAAGGCATAACAAAGGAGCAAAAATGAAATTCAAGCCAACAGTATTCCTCGACGTTGACGGCGTAATCAACAGCCTCAACCACCTGTTCACAGGCGGCCGAGTTGAGTTCGGGTGGCCCACACCTCCCCACGAAGCAGGACACTACACCGTTTGGGTACCCGAGTACATGCCCCACCTAGTGCAAGCCATGTACCGGTCCACCGACCTGCACTGGCTCACTACCTGGCGGCACCAAGCCAACAAGCACATTTCCCCCATTCTCGGAATCCCCGGTGACGTTCCTGTCATTGATGACAACACGAACAGCCGGTCAGTTAGCTGGAAGTTCAGCGCCTGCATTGAGCCCGCCAGACAGGCCACCGAAAACGGTCACACTGTTTACTGGGTGGAAGACTTCAACGGTTACCCCCACAAAGGCCTAGAAGGGCTTGTGATTCAAGTTGATACATCCGCCAACAGAGAAGACGTTCTACTGCCCCAGCACCTGCCCGCAGCACTGCTGCAACACCTATATGATAAAGGGGAATACGAGGGGCCATCTTATGTCTCGCCACCCAACCCCACCCTTGGTAGATACCCCGCCACAGATACCGCTAGTTTGCACGGAAGCTCAGCGGTATAATAACCCAGAAAGGACCCCAAAATGCGAATTACCTCCAGCCTTAGGATTGACGACAGCCTGCAACCCGTTTTAGAGCAAGGTTTCATCCGGCTAGACGCCAAAACCGCATCCGACCTTAGCGTAATCAACGCCGCCCGAGTGTCATTTGGGCGTCACCACCGCCGCATCGAAGATGGCGACGAGCAACTAATAAACTTTCTCCTACGAGAAAAACACGGAACACCATTCGAACACAACTTCTTTCGCTTTCACGTAAAAGCCCCAATTTTCGTTGCAAGAGAATGGTTTAGGCATCGCATTGGGTGGTCCTACAACGAGTACTCTGGAAGATACTCAGAAATGCCAACAGACGCCTACCTGCCAAAAATAGAGCAAATGCGAACACAAGTAGGCAAGCTGGGAGCTTACACATTTGAGCCACTTGAAAACGCACAACTACCACAAGACGACATGGCCACTGCATACAACGCAGCGTTCAGAACGTACAAACTCCTACTCGACAGAGGAGTAGCCAAAGAAGTTGCACGCATGGTCCTACCACTCGCCACCTACACCGAATTTTACGCAACCACCAACGCTAGAGCCCTCATGAACTTTATAAATCTGCGGGCAGACAGCAACGCACAATGGGAAATTCAACAATACGCCAAGACCCTATCCTACTTCCTGCGGCGATCTATGCCGCTCACCTGGAAAGCATTTCAAGAAAACAACCAACAAGCCCCCTGACAAAAAGAGAACAATGACATACACCCACAAAATCTACTGGAACCACCACTACGTCGGAGCAGAAGACGCATTCGACACCACCCGCAAAAGTGAGAACATTGTAAACACCATCGGTGCAAACAACATCACCGACCCCCACCACATGATCCACGTCGCAGACAAAGCCATCAGGCACGGGCTGGACATAGACTACTACGGTGCCCTCAAAACCGGCATCCCAAGCCAACTAGCAAACAGCAACGGCTTCAACTGGGAGCCAGGCATCTGGGAAATGGCACGCAACTCCACAGCAGGAGTAATCGCCGCCACCCAAACCGCACTAAACCAAGGAATAGCAGGAAGCCTATCATCAGGACTACACCACGCCGACCAAAACACAGGCGCAGGATACTGCACCGTCAACGGTCTAGCCATCACAGCAAACTGGTACAACGACACCCACATCACCATCCTAGACTTCGACGCCCACTGCGGAGGCGGCACCGTCCGCTCACTACGACACTACGGCATCGACCACAGAGTAGAACAATACGACATCTCCACCAACAAATACGACAGCTACCGGGAAGACGAAACCCACACCATCAACATCGTAAAAAACGACAACCAATACCTACGGTACGTAGACCAAACCCTAGAAAACATAAACCCAAACACCGACCTAATCCTGTACAACGCAGGCACAGACCCCTACCCCATCATCTCATACGCAACAATGCAACAACGAGACAGCATGGTATTCATGCACGCCAAAGCCACAAACACCCCAATCGCCTACGTCCTAGCAGGAGGCTACACCTGGGAACAAACAATGGCCGACCTAGTACAAACCCACATCAGCACCATCGAAGCAGCAGAACACGCACACACCATGACCCGACACTACATCCCCACACCAGTATCATGATCACAAACCCAAAAGCCGCACTAGCCATACAACACGCCGCACAAGAAAACAACGACGCCCTCAAACTCGACGGCTTCGACAACGCCGTCATCGCCACCGCCGACGTATGGCACCCCAACGGCACCCGCCCAACCCTACTCGTCTACTCAACCCAAAAAATCCTTGACATCATCATGGAAGACGACATATCATATGAAGACGCCATCGACCACTTCTACTCCAACATCCACGGGTCATACATGGGCCCAAACACCCCCATCATCATCAACGACCTACCCAACTACCAATGAAAGAACTAAAACTAACCGGAAACCAAATAACCCTCCACACCCCCTACAACCAAGAAGAAGTCAACGCCCTCAAAGCAACCATCCCCACAGCCAAATGGGACAAACTCAACAAACACTGGACCATACCACTACGCCAACACCAACAAGCCATCCAATTCGCCCACACCTGGAACATAAACGTGGACGAACAACTACAACAACTCCAACTACCACAACACCCACACGCCACCACCACCATAACACTTGAAAAAAACAAACTCAAAATCAACACCCCCTACAACCAACTCCAAATCGCCCACCTCAAATCCATCCCCGGCGTACAATGGAACCCAACCACAAACACCTGGGAAACCCCCTACACCACCATCCACGACATCATCAAATGGGCAGACCAACACAACCTCCCCTTCCCCCAAACCCTACGCACACAAGCCCAAAACGAAACCCAACAAGCACAACACGCACAAAACCTCAACCAAGCCACCGACGCCGACATCCACATCCCCACCCTACAAATAGAACTCTACCCCTACCAAAAAGCAGGCGTAGCATACGCCGCCGAAAAACGCAAAACTTTCATAGCCGACCAGATGGGACTAGGCAAGGCGTGTATACTAAGTACTATGATACTTACACCGACAGGATGGACCACTCACGGCGAAGTCAAAGTAAACGACCTAGTAATCGGATCGGACGGTAAACCCACCAAAGTAGTAGCCGTACACCCACAAGGCACTACACGAGTACTACGAGTCGAATTCACAGACGGCACCCACGTAGACGTAAACCCTGAACACCTATGGAACGTACAAGACGTAAACGCCCGCAAATGTAACGGCCCCTGGAAAACACTAACCACACAACAAATGTACGAAGGTGGCCAACAAAAAAACGAGGGGTTCAGCCATCTCACCCAGACCACCAGAGGTTACACGTACGAAACCTACTACCAAAAACCAAACGGAGACTGCCGCTGGTACATCCCAATCGTACAACCAGTACAAATGGAATCACAGCCAACACCAATCGACCCCTACCTACTCGGATGCCTCCTCGGAGACGGCTCACTAGCACACCACAGCGTACAACTAACCACCGCCGACACGTGGATGATCGACCACATCCGCACAAAAGGCTACACCATCAACAAACTATCATCAAAATACGCATACGGATTCACCGGCCTACTCCCACACACCCGACAACTCGGCATACAAGGACACACAGCCGAAACAAAATTCGTACCAACCACATACCTCCACAATGACATCGAAACCCGCCTAAACGTCCTCCAAGGCTTAATGGACACAGACGGATACATCTCAAAAACCGGAACAACACAATTCACCACAATCAGCCAACAACTAGCAGAAGACGTAACCTTCCTCGTACAATCACTAGGCGGCGTAGCCCGAACCACCACAAAAATACCCTCATACACATACAAAGGGGAGAAGCGTCAAGGTCAACTCGCCTACACACTCACCATCAACATCCCCACAAACCCATTCAAACTACCCCGCAAAGCCCACAAACACGACTCAAAAACCGTAAAATACCCACCAACACGAGGCATCAAAAACATCACAGAACAACCACCACAAAAAACACTCTGCATCACCGTAGACGCCCCAAACCACCTCTACGTCATCCAACACTGCATCGTCACCCACAACAGCATACAAGCCCTCGCCACCACAGAACACACAAACCAATACCCCGCCCTCATCATCTGCCCCACCAGCCTCACAGAAGACTGGAAAACCAAAATCCAACAAGCACTACCCCACCGCACCACCCAAACCATCGAAGGCCGAAAAACCCCACCACAAACCCAAACCGACTACACCATCATCGGCTACCCCAACATCCACCACCACAAACAACACCTCACCAACCAAAACCACAACACCCTCATCCTAGACGAATCACACTACTGCAAAAACCCAGACGCACAACGAACAAAAGCCGCCAAACAAATCGCAAAAACCATCCCACAAACCGGCAACATCCTCCTCCTCACCGGCACACCAATCACCAACATGCCCGCCGAATACGCCCCCCAACTCGAAATCCTCGGCCACATAGAACAATTCGGCGGCAAATGGAACTTCTACAAACGCTACTGCGGAGCCTACAGAGACAACTGGGGACACTGGCAAACCCACGGAGCCACCAACCAACAAGAACTACTCCAAAAACTACAAACCATCTGCTACATCCGCAGAGAAAAACAACACGTCCTACCCGACCTCCCACCCATCACATACAACACCATCCACACCACAATGGACAAAAAACACCGCACAATGTACAACCACGCCCTCAACGACCTCCAAAACTGGTACACCCAACAACAAGAACAACAAGCCATCCAAAACGGCACCAACCCCACAGCCGCCCGAATCCGAGCACACCACGCCACCCAAAACCACGAAACCCTCATCCAACTCACCGAACTCAGAAAAATCGTCGCACAATCCAAAATCCCCCACGCCCTAGAATGGACCCAAAACGCAAACACCCAAAACCAAAAAATCGTCATCGCAGCCCACCACCGCCACATAATACAAACCCTAGCCAACGAACTAAACGCCCCAACCATCATAGGCGGACAACACCCCAAACAAACCGAACAAGCAAAACACCAATTCCAAAACAACCCAAACACCAAAAACATCATCATCTCAATAGACGCAGCAGCACACGGCCACACCCTCACCGCAGCAAACAACCTCCTCTTCATAGAAGCCCCCTGGACCCCCGCCAAATACCACCAAACCTGCGCCCGAATCCACCGAATAGGACAAACCCAACCCGCCACCATCCACAACCTCATCAACCCCAACACAATCGACCAACACATCTACAACACACTACAAAACAAAACCCAAAAAACCCAACCAGCCATCACCCACACCCAAATCCAAAACATCCTCAACACCAAACCCTAAACACACAACACACACAACACAGAAAACACAAACCACACACACCACAAAAAAAAGGGCACAAAGCTACCCCCCGGGTTCTGGGGGCGCTAAAAAGTTTGCGGGGCTGTCGGGGTATGGCGAGCACAGTTTTGGGGGTTGGTGTATCATGTGGGGGTGTGTTTTGTCAAGCTGTGTGGCCCTGTGGGTGTGGTTCGGTGCCCTTGTCAGTGTCCCACCCCTCTGGTATAATAGGTAGAACACACACGCCTACTAGGAGGACCATCGTGGGAGACCGAGCAACAATCCGAGTGAAGCACGCCGGGAGTGACACTGCTATTCATTTCTACACTCACTGGAAGGGTGGCTCTGTGGACAGGGTCGTTTCGGATGCTCTCCACCGTGCCGAAGAGGCTCATCGGTTGAATGATCCTGAGTATTGTACTCGTATTCTGTTTGACACCCTGACTACCTGTGAAGGTGGGACGTTAGGGTACGGGATCATCATTGGTGATGAGAACCGCCCGGGTGATATTGAGTATGACAGCCCTAGTGTTGAATGGGTTGACCACGTGAGTGAGCCGTGTATTCGGTATATGACCCCATACGGTCTCACGGGGCCCTTGGTGCCGTGGAGGGCTTGGGTCAAGATGGATGAGGTTCTCTCATGAGTAACCACGACAGCTGGTGGGAAGAAAATCAGCGATTAGACCTCACTCCCCGTCAAGACGGGGGGTACCCGAGCCCCGCTCTGGAAAACCCCGATGAGTTGATGCAAGCCATCGAAGCCGAATACGAGGCCGAATATGAGGACGAGTTTGGAGTGTAACGGGGCTCTTCGGCCCCACCCCTTTACCCTTGAGAGGCTTGACAAGTGTCGCACCCTGCTGCTATACTGGTCTTATGTACACGTACTATATCGGCCTACGCTTGCTAGTTGACTTCGTTGGTGTTGATCCCTGGGATATTCGGCCATCCGCACTGCGACACTTTATGCGGATAGGGGAGCAGCCTCCTGTCTCCCGATGCTGGTTTGGTTCTCCGTGTGCTGCGGTGCGAGTCGTGGATGCGCTTGTGCATGTCTGGTTGCCTGCTGCTCTAGAAGAGAGACATCCTATGTGGGCGTGTTATCTGAGGGCTACGAGTCCTCGTTGGGGGCGGTCATGGAGAAGGTGGCCATAAGTGTCCCACCCTCATGCTAGGGTGGGGGAGATGAAGGAGTTTGACGAAATGACTTATATTGGCACAATCCTCAATCTGCACCAGTTGTGGCTTGCTGACGACCGGACTGGGTGTCGAGCGGCCCTGGCCGGGGTGGTCCTGACCGGGGCCAACCTGGTCGATGCGGACCTGGAGGAGGCGAACCTGACCGGTGCGGCCCTGGACGGGGCTGACCTGTCCGGTGCGAACCTGTACAAGGGCGACCTGACCGGGGCGAACCTGGAGGGGGTGAACCTGACCTGGGCGGACCTGGAGAGGGCGAACCTGACCGGGGCCAACCTGGTCGATGCGAACCTGGAGGGGGTGAACCTGACCGGGGCCGACCTGGTCGGTGCGGACCTGTCCGGTGCGGACCTGTCCTGGGCCCGCCTGTCTTGGGCGAACTTGTCCTGGGCGAACCTGTACGGTGCTGACCTGTCCGGTGCGAACCTGGAGGGGGCGAACCTGGAGGGGGTCGACCTGACCGGGGCCACAATGCCGGAAGGGTGGGAGCAGTGACGGACATGAACGACTTTCCTGAGATCTTGGGGCTGCACCAGTTGTGGCTTGCTGATGACCCGGCGGGGTGTCGTGCGGACCTGTCCGGGGCGGACCTGGAGGGGGCGAACCTGGTCGGGGCGAACCTGTCCGGGGCGGACCTGGAGGGGGCGAACCTGACCTGGGCGTGCCTGACCTGGGCGGACCTGGAGAGGGCGAACCTGGAGGGGGCCAACCTGGTCGATGCGTACCTGGAGGAGGCGAACCTGCACGGGGCCAACCTGGAGGGGGCGGACCTGGAGGGGGCGAACCTGGAGGGGGCCAACCTGTACGGGGCGAACCTGGAGGGGGCGGACCTGGAGGAGGCGAGCCTGTACGGGGCGAACCTGGAGGGGGCGGACCTGGAGGGGGCCAACCTGCACGGGGCCAACCTGGAGGGGGCGAACCTGGAGGGGGCGGACCTGGAGGGGGCGTACCTGGTCGGGGCGTACCTGGAGTTGGCGGACCTGACCGGGGCCAACCTGGAGTGGGTGAACATGTCTAGGGCGGACTTGACCGGGGTCAACCTGTCCGGGGCGGACCTGGAGTTGGCGTACCTGGTCGGGGCGTACCTGGTCGGGGCCAACCTGGTCGGGGCGAACCTGTCGAGGGCGAACCTGGAGGGTGCGAACCTGACCGGGGCGTACCTGTCCAAAGCGAACCTGTCGAGGGCGTACCTGTCCAAAGCGAACCTGAACGAGGCGGACCTGTTTAGGGTGAACCTGTACGGGGCTGACCTGTCCGGTGCGAACCTGGACGGGGCCGACCTGTACAGGGCGAACCTGGCCGAGGCGAATCTGTCCAAAGCGAACCTGTCGAGGGCGAACCTGACCGGGGCGTACCTGTTTAGGGCGGACATGTCTAGGGCGAACATGTCTAGGGCGGACCTGTACAGGGCGGACCTGTACAGGGCGAACCTGGAGGGGGCCAACCTGGAGGGGGTCGACCTGTACGGGGCCACAATGCCGGAAGGATGGTAGCAGTGACCGACATACACGACTTGCCTGAGATCTTGGGGCTGCACCAGTTGTGGCTTGCCGACGACCCGGCGGGGTGTCGGGCGAACCTGGCCGAGGCGAATCTGTCCAAAGCGAACCTGTCGAGGGCGAACCTGTCTAGGGCGAACCTGACCGGGGCGTACCTGTCCAAAGCGAACCTGACCGGTGCGAACCTGTCGAGGGCGAACCTGTCCTGGGCGAACCTGACCAGGGCGGACCTGAGGGGGGCCAACCTGGAGGGGGCGTACCTGTCCAAAGCGAACCTGTCCAAAGCGAACCTGTCGAGGGCGTACCTGTCCGGTGCGAACCTGAACGAGGCGAACCTGTCCTGGGCCAACCTGGAGGGTGCGGACCTGGAGGGGGCGGACCTGTCCGGTGCGAACCTGTACGGGGCTGACCTGTCCGGTGCGAACCTGGACGGGGCCGACCTGTACGGGGCGAACCTGGCCGAGGCGAATCTGTCCAAAGCGAACCTGTCGAGGGCGAACCTGACCGGGGCGTACCTGTCCAAAGCGAACCTGAACGGGGTGAACCTGTCCGGGGCGAAGCTGGTCGAGGCGGACCTGTTTAGGGTGAACCTGTACTGGGCGAACCTGGAGGGGGCGAACCTGAAGGGGGCGAACCTGTACGGGGCGAACCTGTCCGGGGCGGACCTGGAGGGGGCGTACCTGGAGTTGGCGGACCTGACCGGGGCCAACCTGGAGGAGGCGAACCTGACCGGTGCGGCCCTGGAGGGGGCGGACCTGTCCAAAGCGGACCTGCACGGGGCCAACCTGGTCGGGGCCAACCTGGAGGGGGCGAACCTGAAGGGGGCCAACCTGGAGGGGGTCGACCTGACCGGGGCCACAATGCCGGAAGGATGGGACCAGTGACCGACATACACGACTTGCCTGAAATCCTGAATCTGCACCGCTTATGGCTTGCTGATGACCCGGCGGGGTGTCGTGCGGACCTGTCCGGGGCGGACCTGTCCGGGGCCGATCTGTCCAAAGCGGACCTGTACGGGGCCGACCTGACCAGGGCGAACCTGACCAGGGCGGACCTGTACGGGGCGGACCTGATCGGGGCGAACCTGTCCGGGGCCCGCCTGTCCAGGGCGAACCTGTCCGGGGCGTACCTGTACAGGGCGAACCTGTCCGGGGCGAACCTGTCCTGGGCGAAGCTGTCCTGGGCGAACCTGTTTAGGGCGGACATGTCTAGGGCGAACATGTCTAGGGCGGACCTGTACAGGGCGGACCTGTACAGGGCGAACCTGATCGGGGCAAACCTGTACGGGGCGAACCTGGACGGGGCAAACCTGTACGGGGCAAACCTGGACGGGGCTGACCTGTTCAGGGCAAACCTGGACGGGGCAAACCTGGACGGGGCCGACCTGTTCGGGGTCGACCTGACCGGGGCTGACCTGTCCTGGGCGAACCTGTACGGGGCCACACTGCCAGAAGGGTGGGCGCAGTGACCGACATACACGACTTGGATGAAATACTTAGGCTGCACCGCTTATGGCTTGCCGATGACCCGGCGGGGTGTCGTGCGGACCTGACCGAGGTGAACCTGAACGGGGCCGACCTGTCCGGGGCCGACCTGACTAGGGCGGACCTGACCGAGGTGAACCTGAACGGGGTGAACCTGTACGGAGCGAAGCTGGTCGAGGCGGACCTGACCGAGGCGAACCTGTTTAGGACGGACATGTCTAGGGCGAACATGTCTAGGGCGAACCTGTACAGGGCGGACCTGTACAGGGCGAACCTGAACGGGGCGAACCTGTCCGGGGCGAATATGTACAGGGCGAACCTGAACGGGGCCAACCTGGAGGGGGCGGACCTGGAGGGGGCGAACCTGTACGGTGCGAACCTGTCCGGTGCGAACCTGAACTGGGCGGACCTGTCCGGGGCGAACATGTACAGGGCGAACCTGGAGGGGGCGAACCTGACCGGGGCCAACCTGGACGGGGCAAACCTGGACGGGGCCACAATGCCGAAAGGGTGGGCAAAGTGACCGACATGAACGACTTGCCTGAAATCCTGAGGCTGCACCAGTTGTGGTTCGAGGGCGATCCGGCGGGGCGTCGGGCGGACCTGACCGGGGCGGACCTGTCCGGTGCGGACATTTCCGGTGCGAACCTGTACGAGGCGAAGCTGATCGCTGCGAAGCTGATCGCTGCGGACCTGACCGGTGCGGACCTGGACGGGGCTGACCTGACCGGTGCCAACCTGTACAAGGCGGACCTGTTTAGGTCGGACCTGTTTAGGTCGGGCCTGAAGTGGGCGAAGCTGTCTGGGGCGAACCTGTCCGAAGCGGACCTGTCTAAGGCAGACCTGACCGGTGCCAACCTGTACAAGGCGGACCTGATCGATGCGGACCTGTCCTGGGCCCGCCTGTCTTGGGCGAACATGTACAGGGCGAACCTGAACGGGGCTGACCTGACCGGTGCCAACCTGACCGGTGCGAACCTGTACGGGGCCGACCTGACCGGGGCCACAATGCCGGAAGGATGGGCACCATGAACACCAACATGCCGCTGCCCGAAATACTTAGGCTAACCGAACCAACGGCGAAACAGGTCGAAACGTTTCGGTAGAGCCCTGAACAGGTGGGCGCTTAGGTACACCCAAAACCCAACAAGCCCCGGCCGCCCATATTTGCTGCTGGATACAGCGTAAAAAGCAGCAGAAAGCGTGCGATGACCCTTGCGGGCTGCAAGAATATCGTACAAAATGGCATACAGCCCTATAACCCCCCACGCCGGGATACCAAAATCTATCGAGCGGGACTTATCGGGGTGTGGTATCATAGGCATACGCATAGTTTAGCACATACATGGAGGCCCCTTTGAGATACAATAACCGCTCTAATGTCCGTCGTAGGTACGATGCGTGGGTGGATCACCCGGGCCCACACCGTCGGATTGCTAGACAGCCCCATTTAGAGCAGTTGGAGTCTCGTCAACCTAAAAGGTAGAACAGTGGGATTCGCAGCACGGCACACACTCTACCTAAAGTTAGGGGCGTTTGTCGACAGCCACTTGAGATCCACGGGCCCCGGCCGAGCCCCGTTCCGTAATAATCTTGCAATCTCGTCCCACACTTTTGTTTCGGGGCATACACTGGCGATATAAGTTGCAATGTTTAGTCGATCTGAAGTGTTCATACGGCTATGATACTAGGCATGGCTTGATTTTCGTGGCCCTTGTTGTGGTAGAATACTGACTAAATGTCCCACCCTCATGGTATAGTAGGTATCACAACAAATACGGAGGATTCCTAATGCGGAACGATGGACTACACACCTATCACTGTTACCGGTGCAACCATACTGCGGCGGCCCTCCCCGGCTCGCATGCGTGGTGCCCAAAAGGCCATGTGATGCTCGATCCGGCCGGACAAGCTCGACGTGCGAAGCGTTTGACTAAAGCCAAGGCGTAAGCTATAATAGGTGATATGGACATGGACGCTGGAATAGAGGCGAAGCACGCACGGGGGGCACGTAAATCGGCAGCCGTCGAGTCCCGCCAGGACCACCTCGACTGGGCGGACGAGATTGACCAGGCCCACCTGGACTGGGCCGACGAGCTACTCGACCGACAAGGCGTAAGCCGGGCTTGACATTCAGTGTCCCACCCTTCTGCTACAATGGGGGCATGAACACTTGGGATACCGATCAGATATGGGGAGTCTACGTGGTGGAGGTCAGCCTAACTTCGTTAGAGGCCCGTGTTGTCCATCGCAGGGCAGAGCTTGAGTTTGCACGCTTCGATGGGCCGATGGCCGTGGTCGACGCTCAGTATTACGCACGGCAGCGTGATCGGATGGACCGGTTGGCTATGGAGTCGGCGTGAGCAGGCGGGATGCGCTGATCCGAGAGGCCGCAGCTGAGATTGACCGTATCAACAAGTTGGTGGGTCGTGACTTGGGCGGGGCTGCGGTGCCCTTCGGGGTCGAGGATACTCTGGCGGTAGTCAAGCTGTTGTTGGCTGAGGATGGCAAGTCTCCCTCGTTGTCGGAGGAGCGGACGAAGATGCGTGCGGAGGAGCGCTGGTAACCCCGCCCAGCCCCGGCCCGAACATACGTTCGATGGCGGCTACTTATGGGCGAATACATGTTGGACCCCGTCGGGACTGGTCGACCCCCACCTTCCCGTAACAAACCCGTAACATTTGAGGCTTGCGTAATGTCACACGCTCCTGCTACACTGATGTATATGAGCACTCGCACCCGCAACTTTATCTCCCGCCTGCTCGCCGTGGCCCTGGTGGGCTTCATGTTCGGGGGGATCGCATGGCTCGGGGCCCGAGGCCCCGCCTACGAGTGCGAGGCGGGCACGGTTGTCGTCCGGCAGGGCGATACCGCCTGGTCGCTCGCTGCCCGGTACTGCACCGGGCACACCGGGGAGGCGACCTACGACCTCGTGCAGCTCCACGGTTCGTCCTGGCTGTATCCGGGCGAGGTTGTAACCCTGCCTTAGTGTCCCACCCTTATGGTACAATGGGGGTACACCAACTAATCGGAGGTAACCGATGACCCTACTGGACTACGACTACGACAACCCTGATAGCTGGGGTGACACCACTGCGGAGTGGTCGGCAATCGAGGCCGCAGAAGTGCGGGCGATGGCAGTAATCGAGGCCGAGTTCGAGGCCGAGTTCGAGGCCGAGTTCGGTATCGACGCCGAAGAGGTCGAGGCCGAGGGCGAGGCGGAGGTACGTGACCTTTGGGATGCTCTGGGGTACTGATGGCCTACCCGACCGGCCGTGGTGGCAACAACAGGAGGACCAAGTGAACCTTTATGCCGTATGGTACGCAGCCGCTGGATGTCTCCCCGATGGGGACGGTCCCGAGTTCACCGGTTCGCTGGAGGAATGTCAGGATTGGGTGGAAGCCAACGGAGGCGACTACGTGCGGGACACGCCGCATGATCTCTACTCTCTGAGCATCGAAGAAATGGGGTGACGGCTTCCGACCTGGCTGAGCCCCGCCCGCAACCGAACACCTGTTCGACCCAACCGGGACCCGCCGACCCATCGAACACCTGTCCGGTCGGCCCGACACCCCCACCAACTTCGTAACAAACTCGTAACACGTTGAACCCTAGCTGAGGTGGTCAATGTCCCACCCCCATGCTACAATGGTGACATGCAAAGTAACGCAGGCCACGAGCCGATCCGGCTTCCCGAGGTGCCGACAGCTACACGTTTCGTCGCACGGCGCACCCACACCCAACGGTGGGACCGCCGAGGCGGTAAGAACAGGAGGACCAAGTGAGCGACTGCAAGCACTGCCCGACCCGTGCCCGTATGGGCTACCACGATGGCATTTACGCCGACATGCTGGCCCGTCAGCCCGTCTGCGATGACTGCCGACGGTACGCCTACGCTCGCATGGGCGCTGAGGGTTGACAAGTGTCCCACCCTGCTGCTATACTGAGTCCATCAACCATTGGAGGTAATCGAATGAGTGAATGTGTCGCCGACCAGGAGTCGCAGGGCCTGTGGGCCTGTGAATGCCGGGAGTGCCGGGAGCTGCAACGCTTCGCCCGCCTGGGCTGGGAACCCTTCAAGGTCCGAGGTTCCACCCGGCCGGTGTTCAACCGCCGGACCGGTGAGGTGAGCCGGTGACCCGCCTCCTCGACTGGCTGGCTGTGGCGGACCTACGACCCGCCATGTGGCTGGGTATGGCTGCGACCACGGTGCTGCTGGTGGTGGGCTGATGGGGGGTGGTCGGGCTCGGGGCCCGCCTGTCCTGTCCTGTCCTGGGCGAACCTGTACGGGGCAAACTCCCGGCCCGGCCCCCTTCGGGGTGGTCGGGCTCGGGGCCAGTGAGCCCCGCTGAAATCGAACACCTGTTCGGGTCAACCGGGACTTGGTGAGCCCGAACACTTGTTCGATTGCTCTGGGTAGTCAAACTGTAACACAACCGCAACACTCCCGCACGCCAAACTGTAACACAACCGCAACACTTCAGACCCCTGTCTGACTTGTTCAGTGTCCCACCCCCCTGCTATACTGGGGGTATACCAAACAACGAGGAGAGCACCTCATGACCCTACTGGACTACGACACCGACAACCCGGGCGACTGGGCCGAGATCGACGCCGCCTGGACGGCCGCCGAGCGGGCCGAGCTGGCCGCCGAGCTGGCACTTGAGGCCGAGTTCGAGGCCGAGTTCGAAGCCGAGTTCGGGCACGTCGCAGATGACGACGAGTACGACCTCGACGGCGAAGCCGACCCGGCCGACCTCTGGGAGGTTCTCGGCTACTGAGCCGGGAAGTGTCCCACCCCCCTGCTAGAATGGAACCATGAGCGATCAGATGAAAGCAGTACGCCGAGCCAACCGGGCCGGTCAGCAGATCCTCCGCCGTCGGGGCGGGGCTCACCAACGGCGAGGCTACCAACGCCCCCGGAACGGCAAGGACATCCAGTGGTGAACACCGCCCCCGGGGCCACCCGGCCCCACCGCCCCCAAACTTCTAAACACTTCAATGGTGTCCCTATGGTGTCCCCAAGGTTCAATGTCCCACCCATCTGCTATAATGGAACTATGAACAGCTACCCCCCAACCACCACCTGCACATCGTGCGGCCTGCGCAAGGCCCACCAGACCGACAGCATGTACTCTGCCTACCTACGTCGGGAACGCTTCTGCGACGACTGCTGGCACTACTTGAGTCGCAGACTCGGATCGGAAGGATGACCATGTCTGAAACCCACGACATCGAACCCCACCTCAAACACGACATCGTGCTGCCCGGCGGCCAGGTCGTACACGTCTCGTCCGTTTACTACCAACTCCCTGCTGGAGACGTGGTGAACGAAACCTGCGTGTTTTACCCGAACGGCAACTCTGAGGTACGTGGTAACTACCACGACCACGACCGGGTAGTGGCCGAGTTCACCAGTGTGCGATAGTGCCGGGCATCACTATAAACTGCCCACCCCAGCCAGCCCCGATCCTACCTAAACTGAGTCCTGCGGATCTTCACGGGACTGAGTTAGGTAGGGCTTTCAACACCCCCGGATCACGGTGGGCAGGCCCCGGGCTGAGTTTGCATCGGTCCACTTCATACTGGGCGGGGCCCGCTGGCCCTGGGCTGTCGCCTTTGGGTTGGCCGGTTAGCTGTGCGCCCATTCGAGAAAGTTATCGAGAGCCCATCGCACTGCGTCGGTGTGGGCCGTTTCGCCGTGAAACTTGACGGCTACCCCGGTGGGTATGTGGACGACCCGGCACTGGTCGGTGTCGTCGTTCCACTGGCAGTGGTGGTGGCCGATGCTCTGGTATGTTTGCCATTTACTCATACCCCCATTGTAGCATAGGGGTGGGACATTGAACCTGACCCGATAGTTCACTGTCCCACCCCTATGCTATAATGGGGGTATGAACACATCCACTGAACTTACTCCGTTCGAGACGCTGTCGGCTATGTGCGGGGGCGGTGCTAACCCGTATCTACTCACCCCGCAGAAAGCGAGCACGAAGCTCGCCCATAACGGCGAGTGGACCGACGCCTACGAACAGGTGATCTGCTACATGCTTCCGCACGCATTGGGTAGTCGGATGTGGCGAGCCATCGTCGGCACCGATCCGTCGTGGACATGGGAGAACCTGTGCCCATATTCGACCCCTGGCTGTCGTGCGGCTTGCTTGCACGCTTCGGGCCGGTTGGCTATGGACAACGGCACTCGGGCGAAGCTCGCTCGGACTGCGCTGTTCAACGCTGATCGTGAGGCGTTCCGTACCCAACTCTCTAATGAGATCGGTCGCAATCGGGCCCGGGTGGCTCGCAAGGGTCGCACGTTGGTCGTGCGGGTGAACGGCACGAGTGACATCGACATTCTGGCAGAGTTCGGCGACATCATCGACCAGTATCCCGATGTCATCTGGCAGGACTATACCAAGCGCCCAGTGTCGACAGGATGGGTGCGGCCCAACGTGTACCGGGTTCGGTCGGCCACTGAGCGGACCACTGAGGCCGATTGGAACCCATCGACCGACGGCAATATCGTCGTGCCGTTCAACATTGCCCGAACCGGTGATCTGCCTGCCACCTATTGGGGTCGGCCGGTGGTCGACGGCGACAAGCATGATCTGCGGATTCTGGATCGGCAGGATGGGGTCGTGGTCGGCCTACGGTACAAGCCGGTGCGGGGCGACGGCGAGGTTGCCCGTCACGGGTTCATCCGGCCGGTGCCTGTCACCATGAGCGACAAGCGGGTGGCCATCTACCGTGAACTGTCCAACGGGTGACATTCAGTGTCCCACCCCTGTGCTATAATGGGGGTATACCAACCAGCGAGGAGAGCCACATGGCAACCTGCACCATCGAACATCCTGTCGTCTGCACTGGGGGCGACGCTGAGGGTTACACTCCTGCCGGTCGTGCTCTGTGCGGCCCCTGCCTGGACAGTTTCTGGGATCGGCGGGAGGCTACCCAGGCGGACTATCCCGATTCAGATATCGCCCCGTCGTGGTTCGATCCGACCTACGCCGGGGAGCGGTGGGACGCCGACTATTGAGCCGCCGGTCCGCCCGGGACCTGCCCGCCCTCACCGTGTCCTGTACTTGTGGCTAACGTCGTGAGGGTCCGGGCCGGGCCGAGCGGGGCCGTCGGGGGGTGCCTGCCGGTTCGTCTCGGTGGGCTCGCCCTGGCCGGTCTGGCCGCCTCCCCGGGGGAGCCCCGAGGCTTCGCCGCCCTGTTTTTCTTTGGACTCTCTATGGTGTCCCTATGGTGTCCCTAGCTAAGATTTCACTGTCCCACCCCTGTGCTATAATGGGGGTATACCAACCAGCGAGGAGCAGCACATGCTTGAAGCAGCACACTACACCGAGGAGGTCGAGCGGCTTATGTCCGATCCCATCATTGTCGGTCTGGCATCGGAACTGCCTGACTCTCTACCGGCCGAGCACCTTATGTCCTACGACTTCATGCGTGCCTGCAATGATGAGTACCACCGCCGTGGAGGTGTTCACGCCTCTAGCATCGGTGGACCAGCTAGGGCCATTGCCGCCCTGGTTCACGCCTGACCACTGTCCCACCCCTATGCTATAATAGGGGTACATCCCAACTACGGAGTTGACACAATGTCTAAACGAAAGAACTCAACAATCGAAGGACTGGACATGGCTAAGGCCATGCGGACAGCCAACTACCAACGCAAGGTTGAGGCCATGCGTGAGGGGCGTATCGAGCGTGCCCACGTATTCTCAGACCGGCGTAAGGCTCAGAGCCGTAAGGCTTGCCGTAAGGCGAACCGGAGGAACTGGGATGCGTGAGGATCTACAGCCTCTCAACCTGTTCGACAGGTATTGGCTTTTGTTGACTTCAGTCGATATGCTTATGGACGAGATGTGGGAGATTCGGTGTGGGCTGGTAGATGCTTACATCGAGGACGGGGAAGATCCCGAGTCTTTCGAGTGTGCGGCAAAGATTGACGATGTCGTGGAGAGCGTGCGGCGTGCGAATGCTCCTGATCTGCTTCACAACATGACGTGGGACGGCGACGCTGGGCTTCTGGTGGATATGATGGAGTTGGACCGGACGTTCTAAGTCACCTCGCAAGTTTGAGGGGTGGGCGGGTCCCGCCCCTGGTTCGTGCCCGCCGGGGCCCGCCCGCCCTGGCCTCCTCTGGCCTGCCCCTGACTGTCGGCCCCCGATGGGTTAGGTGAAGTTTCAGTGTCCCACCCTTGTGCTATAATGGGGGTATGAACACGAAGCGAGTATACCGCAACCTCCACCTCGACACCCTGAGCGTGCAGCACTACATCCCCAAGGTGGGGTGGCGGCTGGAGCGTCACCAGTACGGCGACATGGTCCTGGTCGACTGCACTTTCAAGGTGTCGAAGGCTGGCCGTCGTCGTGTGCTGGCCGAGCGTCGTAAGAACGTCCACGCCTACGTGTGCGGCACCGAGGTGCCTGGGCGGGTCACTGAGCGTGACAGCTACTACGGCACCGTCCAACTGTCCTACAACCCGTACAAGTGCGGGTCGTTCGTCGTCCGGTCGACCGGTGAGCCTGTCAGCCACGCCGACGAAGTCCACATGATCGGCAACACTGTCTGGGCGCTCAACCCCAGCTGAAGTTTCAATGTCCCACCCCTATGCTATAATGGGGGTATCAACCAATGAAAGGAACCCCAATGGGTTACACACTCAACTCACGCAAATGGGAGGACTCCCCCAAGTCGGCTATCGACGCCGCCCTGGACATGGATGCCCTGTTCACCCCGCAGGTGACGGGCACCATCCTCCCGAACGGTACGGTGAGCGACAAGACGTTCACCATCTACCGTGAACTGTCCAACGGCGAACAGGTCGAACTGAACTCTGGTGTACGACGAGGGTACCACGCCGAGTCGTACCATCACCTGCTGGAGATCGCTGAGGCGATGTTCCCCAACAGTACCACGGGTATGCAGGTGTACGACGAGGGTGCCATGCTGGTGTTCACCCAGCAGGTGGCCGAGCCGTACACGTTCGGTGACGGCGACCTCATGGTGTCGAACATCATGTATACGGCCAGCCTGAACTCCACGCTCCCGTCGGCAGCTACCGGCTTCAGCTTCCGGCCGTTCTGCACGAACCAGCTTGGCCTCGGCCAGCTTCAGTTCAGCCAGAAGCGGACGAAGAACCATGACCGGCTTATGTTCGATAAGGCCAAGGTCATGGCTGAGGCGGCAGGGCAGTTCGATGCCCTCATCAGCAACGCCAAGGTGCTGAAGGGCCTACGCATGGACAAGTTCCTGCTTCGTCGGACGCTGGACGAGGTCGCTCCTCTTCTGGACGAGGAAGCCAACGCCAAGGCCCGCAGCCACGCTGAGAAGCGCCGTGAGGGCATCCTGTACTTCTACGCCGAGGAGGTTGAGAAGTTCGGTGAGAACGCCTGGGCGCTGTACCAGGCCGTGCAGAGCTACGAGTTCCACACTGTGGCCGGTAGCGGCAAGGGCACCGAGTTGAAGCAGGTACGGGTCGTCACCGAGCCTGAGAAGGCTCAGAGGCTGACCAGTTTGGCAGAGCAGGTGATGCTGGCACGGGTGTGACCTGCCTGACCAAGGCGAACCTGTCCGGGGCGAACTCCCGGCCCGGCCCCCTTCGGGGTGGTCGGGCTCGGGGGCCAGTGGGCCCCGCCGAAGATTTTAGCCTGCCCGGGGCCGCTCGACCTTGCCCCTCCCCTCTACCTTGCCCCTCCCCTCCACCGTGCCCGGGTCCCACCGGGCGCTGCCCGCAAACTTCTTCCAAACTTCTATGGTGTCCCTATGGTGTACCCAGGGGGTTAAGTGTCCCACCCTTGTGCTATACTGGGGGTATACCAACCAACGAGGAGACTCAAGGTGAATGAAACTATTCAAGCCGTCGTCAAGGGGATGGTCGAGTCCCCGGCCAGGGCGAGCAAGGGCAACCCTGTGGCTGCACGGCAGCTGGCGACAGCTCTGACCGTTGCCAAGACGTGGGGCACCGAGGCTTACGCTTACGCCATCGAGCTTGCACGGGCGTGTCGGAAAGATACGCTTAGGATTGACACCCATTGGCAACGCAAGTGGGGTGCCGGGGTGTCGAGGCGTGTCGGCCGAGGCAGGCACCACGACTCCTGGGCGATTCGGGAGAAGTACGTCCGTTGCGGTTCCAGGTACAACGACTATCTGGGCTACGCCCACTCTGTTCTGGCGTCGCATCCCGCATGGGAGAAAGGGCAGTACACCAACACCCTCTACCTACGAAAGGACCGTATCTGAGGTGTCCGCTTCAATGTCCCACCCCTATGCTATAATGGGGGTACACCAACGAATGAAAGGAACGCAACTGTGAGTGACTTACTTGACATGAACGACTTGCCTGAGATCTTGGGGTTGCACCAGTTGTGGCTTGTGGATGACCCGACTGGGTGTCGTGCGAACCTGTACGGGATGGACCTGTCCGGGGCCGACCTGACCAGGGCGAACCTGAACGAGGCGAACCTGTCCTGGGCCAACCTGGAGGGTGCGGACCTGGAGGGGGCGAACCTGTACGGGGCGAACCTGACCGGTGCGAACCTGATCGGTGCGATCCTGGAGGGGGTGAACCTGGCCTGTGCGGACCTGTCCGGGGCGAAGCTGGCCGGGGCCAACCTTGTCGATGCGAACCTGGAGGGGGCGTACCTGTACGGGGCCGACCTGACCGGGGCTGACCTGGAGTGGGCGAAGCTGTCCTGGGCCCGCCTGTCCGGGGCGAACCTGGACGGGGCGAATCTGACCGGGGCCACACTGCCAGAAGGCTGGGAGCAGTGACCGACATACACGACTTGGATGAAATCCTCAATCTGCGCCAGTTGTGGCTTGCCGACGACCCGACTGGGTGTCGTGCGAACCTGTACGGGATGGACCTGTCCGGGGTCGACCTGTACGGGGTGAACCTGTCGAGGGCGGGCCTGACCGGGGCGCACCTGTACGGGGCGAACCTGTCGAGGGCTGACCTGTCCGGGGCCCGCCTGTACGGGGCGAACCTGTCGAGGGCGTACCTGTACGAGGCCGACCTGACCAGGGCGAACCTGTACGGGGGGAACCTGTCCGGGGCGAAGCTGGGCGGGGCGAACCTGTCTAGGGCGGACATGAAGGGGGCGACGCTGACCAGGGCGACCATAGCCGAGGTGGACCTGTCCGGGGCCGACCTGGAGGGGGCGTACCTGTACGGGGCCAACCTGACCAGGGCGAACCTGTCCGGGGCCCGCCTGTACGGGGCGAACCTGTCCGGGGCGCACCTGTACAGGGCGAACCTGTCCGGGGCGAACCTGTCTAAGGCGGACCTGTCCGGGGCCGACCTGACCAGGGCGAACCTGTCCGGGGCTGACCTGTACGGGGCCGACCTGACCGGGGCTGACCTGACCTGGGCGAACCTGTACGAGGCCACAATGCCGGAAGGATGGTAGCAGTGACCGACAACTGGTCGTGCTCCGGGCACCTCCTGGTAACTTCTTAGAAACCTCTATGGTGTCCCTACCAAACTCAATGTCCCACCCCTGTGTTATACTGGGGTACATACCAACCGAAAGGAACCCAACCAATGCCCAACTGGTGCGAAAACACCTTCACGATTGAAGGCCCCTCTATTCTTGTCCAGAGTTTCGTGAACAATCTCCAAGAGTCCGAGAACTCTGGCGAGCTGATGCTGACAAGTGCATTGCCGATGCCCGAGGTGCTTCGTGGTACTCGCTCCCCTGTCCCCTCCGGTGAGTTCGATCCCGAAGGTAAGTTCATGGAGTACGTTCTCGACGACGAGAACACCTATTGGACTAGTGAGCATTACGCCGACGAGGAAGCCGAGCACTATGCTCTTGTCGAGCAGTCTGAGCGAGCGAAGGCTGAGACTGGTTATGACAACTGGTACGACTGGGCGATGGACAACTGGGGCACGAAGTGGGATGTGGGGGTGACTCCGCCCGCCTGGGACCCCAGCGAGGGTGACACTTCTACTGTCACATTTTGGGGTGAGTCGGCATGGTCGCCTCCCATCAGTCTCCTCGCCAACCTGTCCAACAAGTACCCTCAGCTCACGTTCTCCGTAAGCTACTATGAGCCTGGGATGGACTACATCGGGGCGGCTGTGTTCCAAGACGGGCGCATGGCCGAGTCCGAAGGAAACTTCAGCGAACATCTTCCCTGGGATGCTTACTCTCAAAGTGAGGATGCCTACGAGGCCATGTACGGAGATGGCATCGTCCATGATGTGCGAGACAACCAGCTTGCAGTGCATCTCGCCAATGCGGAAGCGATGCTGCACAGCGAAGAACTGGTCACCGGCCACCGCTGAGTTCAATGTCCCACCCCCCTGCTATAATGGGTACTACACCAACCAACGAAAGGAATAACTGACATGAAAGTTTACCCCAAGGACCAGACTACCCTCATCGTCCACCCTGGTACCGGAACGATCATCGATGCCGACGAGGTGGTCCTACTCAACATGGACGACACGGTCGACTGGCCCGAAGAACACGAACTGATCGAAACGGCAGAGGACAATAATGAAACTTTAGATAATCTTCATGTGGTAGTCCTGGGCAACGTGTTCGACGGAGTTCGACTCGTAGGACCTTTCCTATCGTTCGATGATGCGGCTCTTTGGGCTGACGAGAAAGCCGACCGTGAGAACTGGGTAACCGGCCTCTTGTCGACAACCAAATGGGAGGCTGAAAGCTGAGTTTCAGTGTCCCACCCCCCTGCTATAATGGGTACTACACCAACCAACGAAAGGAAACCAACCAATGACCACCGCAACCGAAACCAACTGCTGGGACACCTTCAACGAGGTGCTCGCAGCCGGTGTCAAGCGACTCATCCTGTTCGGCCCCCCAGGGACCGGCAAGACCTACTCCGCTCTCCACACCGCCCTTCAGCCCGGGCAGGAGTCCTGGCGACTCACCTGCACCGACGACATGACCCAGATGGAAGTCACGGGCGGCTTCATGCCCCAAGCTGACGGCACCTTCGGGTACCTTGAAGGCCCTGCCGTCAAGGCACGCAAGGCTGGGGGTCGGCTCGTTGTTGACGAGATCGACAAGGCCGGTGGCGACGTGTTCGCTACCCTTCTCAACATGACTGACTCCGACGAGTCGGCCATGTGGGAGAACCCCCTCACTGGGGAAAAGACCACCCCTGCCCGTGGGTACACTGTCATCATGACAACCAACGTGGAACAGATCGAGGAGTTGCCTGCGGCTCTCATCGACCGCTTCCCTGTCCGACTCCGCATCGACCGCCCTCACCCGTCTGCCCTCATGACCCTCCCCTACGAGTGGCGTGGGTACGCTGACCGGATGGCTGACGCTGGCTCTGAGCGCATGTCGCTCCGACTGTTCCAGTCGCTGCACCAGTTGTCCGTCCAGATGGGTGAGGAGAAGGCTGCCCGGCTTATCCTTGGCACCAGGGCTGAGGCTTTCCTGACGGCCATCAAGGTCGACAACATGGAGCAGGTGATCGGCTGATCGTGCCATAACGGTCTGGTCGAGCCGAGTGGATGCGGCTCCCAGACCGGGCACCCAGGGGGAGGGGAGGATGGTTGGCCTCCTCTCCCCCTCCAATGTCCCACCCCCGTGCTATAATGGGGGTATACCAACCAGAGAGAGAGAGAGGCAAAGATGCACAAGGAACTGATCCAAGAAGCTCAGCAGCGAAACCGTCCGATGCCAGAGATCATGCACCGGGCAGACATTCGAAACAGCGGAGGCTGGGATGTTGCCCACGTCCCCGGTGTCCGAGGCGAACCGTACATCACGGTGAGCGGGCGTATCATGCGGGTACCGTTGGACGATAGCGACAAGGCTGCCGCCATTCGGGCACACGAGCTTGTCCACACGAAAATCTCACCTCAGGATTGGACGCCGTACATCACGGCGGCTACCACCGAGGAGGCCCTCCGCTCCGCTGAAGAAGCCCGAGTGAACCTCGTCGCCTCACAGCTTGGGTTCCCCATGAAAGCTCTCATCACCGGCACCGACAAGACCGACGGCACGTACCTTGCCCAACAAAGTGAGTGGCGTAACCTCGTATTCGCAGTCGCCGCTTCGGTTCACACAGGCTCACTGCGACCCCTTATCTCAGGTGTTCGCAAGGAGGATGAATCGTGGGCTGATGCTCTACGTGACATCGCCGACGAGATCGTACGCTTCCAGAAGCAGCAGCAGCGAGAGATCAAGAAGGGCATGGAGGGCGTTCGTCGCACCTCCGACTCCGCTATGCTACGCACGTACACCTCAACCATCCGGCAGCATCGGTACTCCACTGGCACCCGCCAGTTCTACACATCCGAATGCTTGGAGGGTATGGCGTACACTGTTGGCCTGGCACTGCTGCTGGAGTCCATCACCGAAACACCACCGCCCCCTGCCAAAGCCAAGAAGGCCAAGGGAGACACAAACAGCCCATCCGTGCCTGAGGACACCTCATACGAAGGCACGGAGAACGACGACCTCCTGGATGAGGACAACCCGTTCGACCGTGACAAGATGCAGGAGCGAGCCCAGCACCTCTTGGACAACAACGGCGGTCGGGACGGTGGCGAGTGGACACCCCTCAAGATCGGGCGCTACCCGCTCCCTATCACCGTTCAGGGCGCTCTGGGACGCAAGAAGGCACCGGCCCCCATCGGACGCAACCCACGTCGTATCCAACGGCTCCTGACCGACCCTCAGCGACGCATCTTCGACAAGACCGTCAAGGCTCAGGGAGGCATCGTCCTGATTGACGTGTCAGGCTCGATGGGACTCAGCAAGGATCAGGTAAGAGAACTGATGCTGTCGGCCCCCGGCTGCACCATTCTCGCCCACCACCACACCTACCAGCAGGAGTACAACCTGCACGTCCTGGCAGACAACGGCAAGATGACTGGTGAGCTTCCCAAGATGGGTGGAGGCAACGGCAACGACCTGCCTGCCCTGGAGTACGCCATCAGCCTGAAGCCGAACGCACGCACCCCTGTGGTGTGGGTCACCGACGGCATCGTGTACAAGCCAGGGGGGCAACGTCTGTCGGGAGAAATGGAATGTGCCCGCACAGCCAAAAAGCACGGGGTACACATGGAATACACCCCCGAAGGTGCGGTAGACTACTTGCAGAAGCTCAAGAGCGGAGCCAAGATGCGTCCCTCGCTGCTTCCACGATGGAAGGCCAACCAATGGGGGGTATGATGCTCGATGAGTGGACGGAGAGAATGCGGTAACCCGACGGGGCTCGTCAACCCCCACCCGCAAGACGAGGAAACGAAACCTGTGGGCGTAAGGGCCCGGCACCACAGGGGAGAGGGATTGCTGGAACAGGACCACAAAAGATCTAGGGCGGGTCGGGACCCTCTCTCCCCGACCCGCCCTATAAGTACTGAACAGACTAACCCCCGAAAGTCGATCCAAAGACTAGCCTAACACAGAAAGGAGTTAAACCAATGCAGGAACCCCAACTATTTCTTCTTCAAACCTTCAATGGTGTCCCTACAGAAGACATCGAACACATCTTCAACTATTGGAAAACCACATTCAACAAACGCAACACCACCGTTCTAGACGACACCCGCAAAAAGAAAATCGCAGCAGCCATCAAAGCATACGGCAAAGAAACATGTGAACAAGCCATCGCCGGATGCGCCTTATCTCCCTGGCACACCGGACAGAACCCTGGCAACAAACAATACACCGACCTCTCATTGATTCTAAGAAACGCCGATAAAGTCGAACAGTTCGTAGCAATCTGGGAAAACGAAACCGCCGCAGAACGTAAACTAAACGACTGGTTGAACTCGTGACTGTCCCACCCATGTGCTATAATGGTGTTGTAAAGGAGACCCAATGAAACTGATTTGGAACATCATATTCAAAATAAGGGCCCCACGATGGCACGTCATTGACCTCCGGGACCAATACGTACTCTTCTCAGGCACACAACGACAATGCGCACGAGTCATGGACGAATCCCACGGAGGACTCTTCATGTGGTACGGTGACGCCAGACGCCACTGGACCCTACCCTGGTACCAGCAACGCTCCGCAAACACCGTGGCAAGCATCCACAAACGCAACCTGTGGGGGGATCAATGAATCCTAACATTACACTTCCCACAAAATTCCATCGCACCAATCCACTTAACCGCCTCCTTGTCGAACCCGCAAGGCCAAGCTTCACCACACGGCCCAATCAAGGGCTGCCCCTCCACATACGACCTGAGAACCTCAGGAAGCCCCGGGACAGGTCCGGCAGGCTCAGGTTTCTTGGGAAGCCCAATGGTGTCCCTACACGCTTCTTCCAACAAAGAGGCCGCCAACGTTGACATTGCTACTCCTTCTTTCTCTGCTGCTTCTCGCAGTAGCGTGTCTACCCACAACGGCAACACTATCCGTCTTGCAACTACTTCACGACGCATCGTCTAAAGATTCCAAACCCGCTTCCTTCAAAGCCATCATCAGCAGAAGCTCCGTCATAGAAATATCAGACCCCTCCGAAATGTCAAGCAACAGATTCTTAAGGCGGGGGTCCACCCGAAACGACATGCCTACCAAACCGTCCTCCACGTCTGCCCTTTTCGAAGGACGACCGGGACGTTTAAACCCTATCTCACCCATACACAATCTCCAATCCTTATATAGATATTATAGCGTACACTTCATCAAAACACCAATGGTATCCCTATGGTGTCCCTACGGTGAGTGTACCTACGGTTTGCATCGACCTAGCCCTGCCGTGAGGCCGGTTGCCTCAGCCGATCTTATAAGTCGGCGCCCGCATCACGTCGGAGGGTTCAACTCCCTGGCAGGGTACCAACGCCCGAGTAGCTCAACGGCCAGAGCACCGCTCTTGTACGGCGGAAGTTGTGGGTTCGACTCCCACCTCGGGCTCCACAAAGTGACAACAATCACAACAATTTAACTAGCCAAACAAAACTAGACACACTACACTATAATTGAAAGGAGGTGCAAGTGTTTAACCCAATGAACATTACCGAACGCCGGAACCTACGCCAACACGGAGTATACATCCCGCAAGAACGGCAATCATTTGATGACGCAACCGAACGGCGGCTCGCCCACCACGCAACCATCGCCCCCCGCATCATCTGACAAAACCCAAACCAACAAAACGAAGGGGACCCCCAGCCAACCGGCAAAGGGGTCCCCCTCTCGCATAAAAGACACAAACATTATCCAAAGGCCAACCAGCCCCGCCCCGGACAAGCAAACTGCCGGGGCTCACCAATCCCGCCGTGAGAAACGGGACGGACCCACCCTAACTCAGCGCTTCTTCAAACATTCAATGGTGTCCCTATGGCGTCCCTACCCACGCAACCGCACCCCACACTTCAAACAAAACTCCGCCCAAGGATACACCCTACGCTCAGCCAACGGATGCTGACAAGTAAAAATCTCCCGCCAACGAGAATCAGCCATCTGCCTCAACCACTCCGACACAGACAACCCATCCGACTCAGCCGCCTCAGCCCACTGCGCACGCTGCGACTCAGAAACCCTAATCAAAACCTGCTTATCACGGGTCTCCTCAACAACCGGAGCAGGCTCCTCCAACGCAGCCACCACAGCCCGCCGAGCCTCCTCCCTAGCATTCTCCTCCGCAAAAAACACCCTCCTCATATACTCAATCGACATCATCAACCCTTTCACTCAAAACCTCGACCTCAACAACATCAGCCGAAGAACCATTAACATTATCCAAAATATTAGACACCACACCAGCATCCAACACACCCGACGAAGACATCAACTCCAACAAACGCAAAGACTCATCACGAGCAGACACCCCCGACGACACCTGAGCCACAGGACCACCAACCAACGACGACTTCACATCCACAACATCACCACCCCGATCCAAACCCGAAAACACAACCTCAGACCTCTCCACGTTCATCCCCAACAACTTCGCCCTCCGATCCATAATACCCAACACAGTCGTCACAGCCCTCTGATCCGGCTC
>Ga0070749_10000013_pt1 | contig 80770 bp, 106 predicted proteins | sample VirMetDEL_Nov_18_FD_75180 | JGI IMG/M metagenome (GOLD analysis project Ga0070749, IMG submission 75180) | Aqueous microbial communities from the Delaware River and Bay under freshwater to marine salinity gradient to study organic matter... | ecosystem: Environmental > Aquatic > Marine >...
ACGAACAACCCCGGGCGGCTCGTCTTCAACAACGCGAGCACCACGAGCGCGCTCACCGGTTGCTCGTTCGGTTCGTTCGGCATCTCGACGCTGCGCGCGGGCGTGACGGCGACGACGTGCACGTGGCGCTCGTCGGGGCTCGTCACGCAGAACGGCGCGACGATCACGGGCTGTACCTTCAGCGCCACGAGCGACAGCGTCAAGGCGCTCCTCGCGGACAACCCGGGGCTGATCTCCAACTGCACCTTCGTCTCCGGCGGAACCAAGCACGCCATCGAGATCAGCGCGGCGGGCACGTACACGTTCACCGGCAACTCGTTCAGCGGCTACGCGGCGAGCGACGGCAGCACCGGGAATGAGGCGATCTACAACAACAGCGGCGGGGCCGTCACCCTCAACATCTCCGGCGGCACGACGCCGAGCATCCGCAACGGTGCGGGCGCAAGTACGACCGTCAATTCGACGGTGACGGTAACGGTGACTCCTATCCAAGTGGGCACCGAGGTTCGCGTCTACAACAACGCCACGGGCGCGGAGATCGACGGCGTCGAGTCGGCGGCGTCCACGTCGCAAGCGGTCTCGGTCCCGAGCGGCGTTGCCGTCGACATCGTCACGGTCCTTCCGGGCTACGGCTACCAGCGCACGAACAACGTGACGTTCACGGTCAACCAGAACTTCAACCCGGGGCAGCAGGCCGACCGGAACTACAGCAACCCGTGAACGACGACACCTTCGACTTCACCAACCTCGTCGCTGGGCGGATCGTCGTGCAGCGCACGACGACGGTGGCGCAGCTCTACACCGCCGTCGTCGACGCGTTGGAGAACTTGGTGCACATGTCGACGCCGATGCCGTTCCGGCACCGAGACGTCTCACCGGGCACGCCCGACGATTGCGTGCTTGAAGCCGAGGTGTGGACGCAGCTCCTGTTCGTGAACGGGGCGAAGCTCACGGGCGGGCGCATCTACCGTCGCGGCACGAACGAGAGGATGGCGTAGACGCATGGCCGACATCGTCACGTTCGACCCCATCGCGCTGCGCATCATCCCCATCAACTACGGAAGCCCGGCGGTGGTCGTGCTTCAGGCGCGCGAGATCTACAGCGAGTGGAAAGACTGGTTGCTCGCCGACCCCGCGCGCCTCGGCTACCCGCCCGCGTTCACGGTCATCGGCGGTGAGTCGTTCACGCTCACCGAGGCCGCGGGCTCGACGTTCTTCTTGGAGAACGGTTGGCGCATCCGCCCGAACGAGTACGCGCACAAGCTCCAGGTCGTCGGCAACATCGTCGCAAAGGACGTGCTCACGGGCATCGCCGACCAGTCAGTGTTCGTGCCGACCCTCGGCGCGTACAACGTCCACACCGAAACGAAGGTGTCCAACCTCGTCGACCAGATTGCGCTCGGCGGCGTCGACCAAGCTACGGTTCAGGCTGCGCTCACGGCGCAGGGCTACACTACCGCGCGCGCAGCGAAGGTCGACAACCTCGACGCTGCGATCTCGACCATCGGCTCCGCGATCTGGTCCGAAGTCGTCGACGGCACCATCACCGCCGCGCAGGCGATGCGGTTGCTCAATGCCATCATCGGCTCCAAGGTCTCGGGTGCGCAGTCGGGCATCGAGGTCTTCCGCAACGTCGACGACACAAAGAACCGCGTCGTCGTCACCGTCGACGCTGACGGCAACCGCACCGACGTCGTTTACGACCTCGACTGATATGCCGCTCGGGACCTTCGCCGCCCACACATTCGCCGCCCACACATTCGCCAATGCGTTCGGTGGTGGCGCGGTATCGCCGGGCGACGTCATCGACGATGCACGCGTGCTCACCGTCGGCGGTGACCGGGTGCTGCGCCCGCGCCCGTCGCGCATCCCCGCGCTCGCCCGCGGGGCTCTGCCGACGATCCGCCTTCGCCCCCCGCGGGCGGGTGCCCGAGGACAGGCGCGCGCCCTCGCTGTACTGCCCACCTCGGCGGCGCAACCGCCGCACGCAGCCGCGACCGGCGCCGCCGTCGCCACCATCATCGATGTGCCCGCACCGCGGGTGCGCCCGCGCGCAGGCATGGCGTGGGCGACGGTCGTGGTCCTACGGGCTACGTCGCCCCGCGCCGCCGCGCATGGTGCGGGGCACGGCAGCGGCGGCGCACCTGCCGCGCGTCTCGACCTCCTCGCCGCCACCGCCGCCGGTGGGGCGTGCGGGGTTGCCCCGCTACCTCGTGCGCAAGCTACACCCCCGCCCCCGTCAGACCCCGTGCACTTGAGAGTCGCCGCACGCCGCGCACGCCGCGCACGCCGCCGCCGCCGAGGCACCGGCCGATGAACGCCCCGCCCCCTCGCCGCCGCAAGCGGTGGAAGGCGCCTGCACCTCAGCGCGCACCCGAGGTCATCTACATCAGGCGTGGGCAACACCGCGCCACATACGACCGCCCGTACCTCGACCGCGAGCTACGGGCCGATGACTCGCGCGACCTACTCAAGGCGTCGCTCATCGAGCGCGACCTCGACGATAACAACCCGGAGCCCGACGAATGAGCCTTGCCACCAACGACCTTGCCGACGGCATGCGCGTGCACGAACGCCGCGACCCGCTGTGCGAGATGATCACGCGCGACGACGCGCTCGTGTGCAAGCTGGTCAACGCCGAGCTACGCACGGCCGAGTTCGTGGCGAGCACGTCGGCGGTCGACAGCCACGGCGACATCGTCGAGCAGGATTGGAACCTGGAGCACTTCAAGTCCAACCCCGTCATCCTCTACGGGCACGCCTCGCGCGAACTGCCCATCGGGCAGGCGACGAAGATCGCGGTTGAGTTGGGCGTGCTCGTGGTCACGATCAAGTTCGCGAGCGCCGAGGCGAACCCGCTCGCCGAGCAGGTGTGGAAGCTGGTGCAGGAGCGCGTGCTTCGCGCTGTCAGCGTCGGGTTCCAGCCGACGAACGGCAGCTACGAGATGCGCGACGGGCGCGACGTGTGGGTGTGGCGGCAGCCGATCCTCAAGGAGGTGTCGGTGGTGCCCGTGCCCGCGAACCACGAAGCCCTCGCCCGGATGAAGATGAAGGGCGCGCTCAAGTCGAGCGCGCCCATCGTGGTGACCGAGACCCCCGCGCCCGCGCGCGCGACCAACCCCGCGCAGACGCGCGACGACGCGAAGGAGAGTGCCATGGACGTGAAGGAGATGCAGGCGAAGATCGACGCCCTCAACACCGAGAAGGGCGCGGCCGACGCCGCGCTGAAGGCGGCGGAGACGAAGCTCGACGCCGTCGTGAAGGAGCGCGACGGACACAAGGCCGCGCTCGACGCGCTCACGATCGAGAAGGCCGCGCTCGACGCGCAGTGCACGGCGCTCACCAAGGAGCGCGACGCCGCGCTCACCACCGTCGCGGAGCTGGAGGCGAAGACCATCGACCAGGAGGTCGAGGCGCTCGTCGGCGACAAGATCGCCCCGACCGAGAAGGAGATGTTCGTCGAGCTGCGCAAGACGAACCCGGCGCTCTTCACCAAGATGATCGAGCAGCGCGCGCCGATGCACCTCGCCGCGCGCGTCGCCCCTCTCGCGAAGGCGAACGGGGCGAGCAGGGTCGACGAGTTGGCCGCGCGCCTGCGCGACGCCTGAGCGACCCCGTGACATCGTGCCCCGCGTGCGGTGGCAAGGTCGAGAACACCCCCAGAGCCATCGCCCACCGCGGCGCGGTGTACGTGCTGCCGCAGTTCCCGGCACGCACGTGTACCGCGTGCGGGCGGCGGTGGATCGCGAACGAAGACGTCGATCGGCTGCAACAGGAGCTGGACGACGTGAGGGCCCGCGCGCAAGCGACGGGCTCTGCTGCGGAGTAGCGCAACGGTAGCGCGCCGGGCCCATAACCCGGAGGCAGTCGGTTCGACTCCGACCCCCGCAACCAGGCGAGCAATCACGCTCGCCCATCGGCGCTCTTCCAAGCGCACATCTCTCAACCCATCTGAAGCGAGGTTCGCGCAATGAGCACGAGCGGCAGCAAGCCCGGCAAGGTCACCTTCGCCGGATATAACGTCAAGGCGAGCGCCGTCATCGTGGCGGGCGTCGGTGTCTACCTCTCCGCGGCCGACGAGGTCGACGTCGCCACGGCGAACAGCAAGGTGATCGGTGTCGCCACCGAGAGCGTCACCGGCAACACCGCGGGCACGTCGCGCGTCGAGGTCGCCCTCGCCGACGGTGGCACCTACCGGTGCAAGGCATCGGGCACCGTCACGCGCGGTGAGTACCTCATCGCGGGCACCGACGGTTTCGAGAACCAGACGCTCGGTGGCGGCACCACCGTCAAGTACCTCATCGGGCAGGCGCTGGAGTCCGGCGTCGACGGTGACTTCGTCGAAGTGCGCCTCGGCGCGTTCGCGGCAGGAGCGGCGTGACCATGAGCAGCAAGGAGATCAAGATGGACCCCCGTGACCCCAACGCGAACGTCGTGCGCACGCAGAGCGGCGACGTGCTCTACCGCATCGCAACCGGCGACCAGATCGCCAACATCCAGCGCACGGCGCGCGGGCTCAAGCACGACCGGCAGGTCGAGCAGCTCCAGGCCGACCTCGCCGACGCGGAGACGCGTGCGGCGCTCAACGGGTCGTTCGCCGACGTGCGCGTGACCAAGGGTGTCAGCGCCGCGTCCGTGCACTCGAACACGTACCTCTCGAACCTCAGCGCGGGGTACGCGAACGACAGCTACATCGGCGAGCGGCTCATCCTCCCGGTGCCGGTGCAGAAGCGCAGCGACATCTTCGCGGTGTACCCGCAGCGCGAGATGTTCGAGTCGCCGACCGACCTCATCACCAACGACCGCGCGCAGGCGAACGAGATCAGCGCGTCGCGCCAGTCGACGACGTACACGCTGAAGGACTACGGCTTGCAGAACTTCGTCTCGAACGAGACGCTGGACAACCAGGATCTGCCGTTCGACGAGCGCGCCGACATGGTGATGGAGCTGGCCGAGCACATCGCGCGCAAGCGCGAGATCCGCGACGCCGCGTTCCTCACGTCCACGGCGAACTACGGCAGCGGCAACAGCGTGACGCTGAGCGGCTCCGACCAGTGGGACAGCGCCGGTGGCGGCGACCCCATCAAGGACATCACGACCGCGAAGGCTGCGCTCTTCAACGGGCCCGGCGCGACGGACGTGCTGGGCTTCTGCTCGATCAACGTCCTCAACGTGCTTGCGCGTCACCCGACGCTGCTCGACCTCCAGAAGTACACGACCAACGGGCTGCTCACGCCCGAGGGCATCGCGCGCTACTTCGGGCTCGCCGGGCTGCTCGTCGGCGAGGCGCGCAAGCAGACCGCGAACGAGGGCCAGACCGCGAGCTACTCGCGCATCTGGGGTCTCGACTTCGGCCTCGTCCGCGTCGCCCGCGCGCCCTCGCGGCGCACGGCGTCGTTCGCCGCGCGCTTCCGCAAGGCGAGCGACCCCGTCGTCACCGAGTGGTTCGATGCCACGGCGGGCAAGAGCGGCGGCTACTACGTGAAGAACGCGGTGAGCGAGGACATCGTGAGCGTCGCCTCGTTCGGCGGCTACATCATCAAGTCGGCGACCGCCGCCTGAGGTGAGTGATGGCTCGCACCCGCGTTCACCCGAACAGACCCGCTGAGGAGGAGACCGCTCCGGACACCGACACCGTCGTCGACCCGGAGCGGCTCGCCGCCGACAGCGACAGCGACCTACCGCCTACGCCCCCCAGCCCCAGCACGCGGGCGCGGGAGGCGGAGGCAGCGGGCACCGCCACCAAGCCCACCCAGACGCCCCAGGACGCGCCCGAGGCATCGGTGGCGCCCGCACCCCCCGCCGCGCCCGAAAACGCGCCCACGCCGCCCCCAGGCGCGGCGCGGTACCGCGTGTGGGCGCATGGCGCGCTCCGCCGCAACGGGGTCACGCACCAGCCCGGCGACGAGTTGGTTCTACCCGTCGAGGTGGGTGACGCCATCGTGTGCCTCTCGCGCATCGACTGAGCCATGGCGGGCGAGCGGGGCGCTTCCTTACCGCTTGCCCGCCCATGCTCCTGCACACGCCCGGCGAGGGCGTGCCCCCAAGTGCTCGCCTAGGATCCGCGCCCCGAACGAACACGCGCGCGGGGTTCGTTTCGCACGCGAGGAGGGGTTGACGCGCGCGCCGCGCGTGTTCACCTTCTCGCGCATGACGACGCCCTCCTCGGTATGACGGCGCGCGCCCCGCGCCGAACCCGCTGACGCACTACGCCATCGTTCGCGCGGACCTGCCGCGCGGCATCCAGGCCGCGAACCTGGTGCACGCCGCGGGCGAGAGTAGCCCCGGCAACCTGCCCGAGGGCACGCACGCCATCGCGCTTGTCGCCGACGACGAGCTTGCGCTCTGGCGCCTCGACCACGTGCTGAGACGCGCGCACGTCGAGCACCGACTCATCATCGAGAGCGAGGGCCCATACGCAGGGCAGCTACTCGCCATCGGGGTTTCTCCCCGCCGAAAGGAGGAAGTGCGTCGCCACGTCGCGACCTTCTCCCTCCTGCGGTGAGGCGAGTACGCTGATGCGCGTGCGGGTAGCTCAGTAGCAGAGCGCGGCACCGGTCCTTCGGGGCCCGCGTCGAGGTCGGTGGTGCAAGTCCACCCCCGCACACCCTGCACTCCTAGCTCAATGGCAGAGCGGCCGGGCGATACACCTGGTGCGTTGTAGGTTCGAATCCTGCGGAGTGCGCCACAACGACCCGCCTTGACATGCGGGTCGCGACCGACGTACGGTGAAATCCTCTGAAGGCGTGGGCGCTTCCCTTCCCCGGGTGCCCGCGCCTTCTTCTTTTGACGGCCGCGTTTACCCGGGTAGACGCGCGTGAGGAGGCGGGCCGTGGGCTACTTCACGCAGACCGACCTAGAGAACGCGCTCAGCGTTGCGATCGTCAAGGCCATCTACGACGACGACCGCGACGGTAGCGCGGACGAAGCAGCCGTCGCCGCGTGCATCGCCTACGGCTCGGCCATGTGCGACAGCTTCCTGCGCAAGATCGGCAGCAGCGCGGGCGGTGGTGCCGCGGTAACGCTCCCGCTGGCGACCGTGCCCGACGAGGTGAAGTTCGCCGCGCTCGACTTCGGCATCGCCTACAGCGTGCGGCGCCGCCCCGACATCGTGCGCGCGACCGGCGAGCAGCCGTGGACGGTCTTCTACGAGCAGGCGGTCGAGCAGATGAAGCGGTACATCTCCTCGATGCAGATGGTGAGCGCGACGGCGATGTCGCACGCCACCGTCGGCGGCAGCATCTTCGAGGGGCCCACCGGCACGGCGCTGCCCGCTCCGCGGTGGGGCAGCTCGTGGGGCGACTACTCGTGAACCATGCGCGTAGGGGACGCGGACGTGCAGGTGCTGATCGTGTTCGCGGTCTTCATCGCGGCTGAGGCGCTGCGCCTCCTATGGCGTTGGTGGAGGTGGCGGTGATCGAGGTCAAGGTCGACACATCCGCCTTCGTGCGCTGGCTCCGTCGCGCAAACGAGCAGGTGCGCATCGCTGCCAAGCAGACGCTCGGGCAGGGCGTCGCCCTCGGCGTCGCGCACGCGAAGGCGACCACCAAGTTCAAGGACCGAACGACCGCGCTGCGCAAGAGCATCGGCCGCGAGCCCCGCGGTGAATGGGGGTGGCGGCTCGTGGCAGGCGCGCCGCACGCGCGCTTCGTCGAGTCAGGCACCAAACCGCACGTCATCGAGGCTCGCCGCGCCCGCGCCCTTCGCTTCGTGTGGCATGGCGAACTCAGGTTCGCGCGGCGCGTGAACCACCCCGGCACCAAGCCCACCCACTTCATGCGCGACGCCGCGGCCGAGGTCGAGCGGTTCCTCGACGCGCGCATGGGTCAACACATCACCAACGCGTTGAGGTAGAGCGGTGCCCTACGGCTTGCAGCGGTGGAAGCACGGCGGCGTCGAATACCCGCTGACGAGCGCCACGACCAACTCGCTTCTGCGCGACGCCGACCCCGCGGTCTATTACGCGCTCGACTTGTTCGCGACGGTGATCAGGGAGTACGTCGGCGACCGCCTGCTCGCGCAGGCCGCGCTAGAAGGCCTGCGGTTCCCGAGCGCGGTGGAGCGCACGCTGCACTTCGAGCCGTCGCCGTTCCTGCAGGCGCACGACATGGTGTTCCCGGTGCTCGCGCTGTACCGCACCGAGGAGGGGTGGGACCAGCACACGGTGTCGTTCGAGAAGGACACGAGCACGTGGACATGGTGCTACGTGCTGCCGCCGCTCACGCCGCGGCAGATCGAGCAGCTCAACCCCATCCTGCGCTCCGTCGCGGTGGTGATGAGCACCTTCGGCATGCAGAGCTTCGACCCGTCCTGGGAGGCGGGCGCGACGCTGCGCGACAAGAGCGGCATCCAGAAGATGATCGCCGGGCCCGTGCGCTACCTCGACATCGAGATGCTCGACGGCGGACAAGACCAGTGGTGGCGCGCGGTGAGCGGCAAGCTCATCGTGCAGGAGCGCAGCGCGCTCGTTACCGACGCCCTCGACACGTTCGAGGGCGCGAACGTGACGCTCGACATGGACCCGACCGAGAGCGGCGGCAACGTCGTCGAGGAGTTCGTCGAGGCGCGCAGCTACCCCGCGCCCGTCATCACCGCCATCCTACCCGACAGCGGGAGCAAGGTGGGCAGCGTCCCCTTCACCGTCCAGGGCACGGGCTTTCGCCCGGGTACCCCGGCGAAGGTGCTCATCGGCGGCAGCTACGCGTCGAGCGTGGTGGTCGCCTCGCCGTTCGCGGTCACCGGGCTCACGCCCGAGCACGAGGCGTCGCCGACGTACGCAGCCGACGTGCAAGTGATCGACGCCGACGGCAACGCGTCGAACGTGCTCGATGGCGCGTACACGTTCACGACGCCGTGACCCCCCAAGAGGAGACCAAGAATGCAGCTCAGATTCTACGCGCGGGGTACCGCGCTCGTCGCCGACGTCCACGCGCAGGAGCACCCCACGCACCCGGTGCGTCGGTTCATCGGTCGCAGGTGGCAGGAGGTGGCGCCTGGCGAGTGGGGGTGGTGCCCCACCGAAGAGCCGCAGGCGGTCGCCTACCACCACGACGTCGCGCGCGCGGCGCGCGACGGTGACCTCTGGCCAGCCGACGCCGAAACGGCGCGCGCGGTCGGTGTTCCCTTCGACCCCGACTTCGGCGGCGAGGCGACGGAAACGATCAAGGCGTGGCGCGCTCGCGCACACGCGCAGAGTGCGGCAGCGCCTCCGGGTCCTCCCCCTTCCCCGGAGGTCGCTGCTGCGCCGTCGTCGGACGAGGCCCCGCGTCGGGGCGGAAAGGGTGAGAGATAATGCCTGGTGCAATCGTCGTCCCGGGGTTGTCGGCTGACGATCCGACCCCGGGCAATTACCTCTCCATCGACTTCGCCCAAGGCGAGGCCGCGGGCTCGGGCTCGCCCATCGAGGTCATCCTCATGGGCAACATGCTCAGCACGGGGTCTGCTACCGCCGACACGATCGTCTACGGACCGGACACCGTCGTGCAGCTCCAGACAGAGCAGGACGCGATCGACCTGTTCGGCACGGGCTCGGAGCTGCACCGCATGTTCCGGCGCTTCGTGAAGGTCAACAAGTCGACCACGCTCCGCGCCATCGCCGTCAGCGAGAGCGCGGGTTCGCAGGCGACGGGCACGTTCCGCTTCGTGGGCACCGCCACCGCCAACGGCACGGCGCGCCTGTACGTGCACGACGAGGTGATCGAGGTCGGCATCGCCACCAACGACACCGCGTCGACGGCGGCCACGAACATGGCCAACGCCATCAACCAGCAGTCACACTGGGGCGTCACCGCCGCCGCGACGGCGACGGGCACGTGGGGCTTCGTCACGCTCACGGCGCGGCAGAAGGGTCCGCGCGGGAACGAGATCCGGTACCAGCCCGGCATCAGCCCCAACATCGGGCTCACCATCCCCACCGCCATCGATCTCCCGCTCGCCGACGGCGCGACCGCGGACAGCAACACCTCCGCGCTCTCGACGATCAACAACTCGAAGTACTACTACATCGTGCCCGCCGCGACGGACGCGACGCAGCTCAACGCCGTCAGCGCGCAGATCAACACGAACGCAGCGCCCACCATCGGCATCCGTCAGCGGTGGATCGCCGGAAGCGTCGACACCATCTCGAACACGAACTCCATCGCGACCGGGCGCAACAGCGCGCGCGGCGAGTTGGTGTGGAGCGAGAAGTCGCCGTGGACGGGCGCGGAGTTGGCGGCGAACCACGCCGCGGTCGTCACCCTCTTCGAGGTCAAGCCGAACCCGCGCACCAACTTCGCGGGCTTCGGAAACGACGGCGCGACGGCACCGTACTGGCTCGTGCCGCGCCCGCGCCTCGACAGCGCGATCCCGTCGCGGACGAACATCAAGAGCGCGCTCAACAACGGCGTCTCGCCCATCGGCGTCAACCCGAACGGCACCACCTACTTCGTCAACCGCATCACCACGCGCTCGCTCAACGGGTCGAACAACGACTACCGTATCCGCGACGCGCACAAGGTCACGATCTGCGACTTCTTCGGCGAGGACCTCCTCGCGAAGATCAGCCTGCAGTTCCCCGGCATGCGCATCGGCGACGACGCGCCCGACGGTGCGCCGCAGCCTGGTCCGAACGTGCTGACGCCGCGGCGTCTGCGCAACTGCGTCTTCGGCCTCATCGACGTCTACAGCGGGAACGACCTGCTGCAGGACGTCGACAAGATCAAGGAGGCGACGCTGGTGCAGCGCGAGACGAACCCGCGCACCCGCATGGGTGTGCGTGTTCCGCTCCGCCCCATCGACAACTTCCTGCAGTCCGCGATCCACGTTCCGCAGGTGGCCTGACCGCAAGTCACGCACCTTCATCACGCGCCGCCGACGAAAGGCACCCCCTGGGCGTCGACGCGCATCTCCCCCCTCAAGCCCGGCCGCGCGGTAGCGCGGATCCCTCCTCCCGGGTTCGCGGCGGTCGATGCGCGTCGACGCCCTTTTTCTGTTTCAAGGAGTCATCGACATGTCCGAATTCCAGCTCTACGCCCTCGCCTACGTTCTCGTCGACGGAGCGATCCTCACGCAGGAGGGTCAGGTCAGCGTCAACCGCAGCACCAACTCGCAGCCGGTCAACACCGTCGCCCTCGGCTACGCGGGCGAGAGCCCCGGTGCGGCGATGGTCGAGATCCAGGTGCGCAACGCCGTACCTTCCGCCGACTTCGAGATGAACCCCGGTCGCTACATGACCAAGCTGAAGGAGGTCGAGATCGGCGTGCTCGGTCCGGGCGGCAAGCAGCTCACCGCGCGCGGCTTCATCATCAGCGACACGTTCGAGCACTCGGTCAACTCCGAGTCGTCGCTCTCGTTCAACTTCCGCGGCAAGTACAAGGACTGGGTGTGAGCGTGCGCCGCGCGCTCGTGCTCGCGGTGGCGGCGCACGCCGTCGTCATCGCGCTCGTGCTCTCCGCCACCGCGTCCTGCTACGACGCGACGACGAAGCCGCCGCCGTGCCCCGAGGGCGCGCGGTGGCCCGACCCGTGCGCGGGCGGTGCAGCCGCCGACGCTGGCGTGGACTAGAACATGTGCGCATGCGCTAGGATGAGGCGATGACCACCCCCTATCGCACACCCGCCGAGATGTTGCCTCAACCTCTGGGTCCGCGATGGGCGAGTCCCTTCAGCCGTTGGCTCGTGCGCCTCGCCCATCGCTTCCACGTCCCGCTCCGGTTCGTGCACGTACCCCGGAGGCCCGGGGTATCTGCAGGACCGGGCACATGTCGGTGTCGCGAATGTACCGGCATCATGCGCGACATCACCGCTGCGCGAGAGGGTATCTCCCACGCGCGCGCGCAACGCGAGTTGGCGTTCGAGAAGGTTCGACGCCTGCCACTGCGCCCGAAAAGCCCCAGCGCCCCCGTCGACCTCAAGGAGTGACCGTCATGAACGAAGAGATCACCGCGCTCTACGCCCTCGTCGTCGCGCACAAGTGGATCCCGCTCGGTGCCCTCGTCATCGGGCTCGTCGTGCGCCTGCTCAAGAGCGACACGAAGATCCCAATCGACCTCCCGCCGGTGTGGCGCCTGCGCACCGCCATCGCGCTCAGCATCGCCGGGGCCGTGCTCCAACGCATCTCTACCGGTGTGACGTGGAGGCAGGCGGCGATCGAGGGGTTGTTCGCGCTCGCGCTCGCGGTGCTCGGTCACAACCTGGTCATCGACAACCTGCGCGCGGGCAAGGAGTTCGCGGTGCCGCTGCTCACCAAGCCCGGCACGCCACCGGGCCCGGGTAAGCCCCCCAGCTTGCCGCCCCCGCCCGCGGCGACGTAGACTGGTCGCCATGGCCGATGGCGATGGGGAATGCGCGGTGCCGACGATCGCGACAACGGCGACGCGGGGCGAGTTCGAGTTGAAGATCGACGACAAGTTGGTCGTGGACGTGTTGGACCGGAACGCCTACGACGAGGACGGGTACGGCCCCGTCTGGTCGCTGCGGACACGACTCACGTACTTTTTCGAACACGTGCGGCAGGTGCTCGCGTCCGTCACCCGCTGCGGCGACCGCTGGATTGGCGTGGATTGGCCGGGCATCGGCGACCCCGTGCTCGTGGTGACGGCGGCCCGTGACGACGGTGCCATCCCCCTGGCCACGTTCGAGGAGCATGCGGTGATGGCGTGGTCCATGTACTTCGATGCCGGTGAGATCGCGGTACGTGTGCGCGCGGTGGACTTCGACCCGCGCGCGGCGCTGCATGCGTTCGAGGTCGACGCTGATGGCCAACACGCAGCCATCGTCGACGCGCTGCTGGAGGCGCATGCGATCCCGTTCGCCGACGATGTCGACCTCTCGCAGATCGACGTCGTGCGCAAGCACGTCACGAGCGTGTTTGCGCGGTCGACTCTGGAGTCGGCGTGGCGCATGCTCAGGCTCGCGACGCTCGGCCCCGACGATGTTCGGCGCCGAGCGTTGTTGCGAGTCGCGCATCTGATCCTCAAGTCGCACATCACCAACAACCCAGCCGACGCCGTCGCCTCGTTGATGGCTCAGGTCAGGGCCAGGTTCCAGGATCTTGGGGACGGGGTGTACCAGGTCACGTCGATCTCCGCGTCGAGCGGTGTCCCGGCCGATATGTTGCGACGTCCGCGAACGCGTCTACGCCAGACGCAGGGGTTCCCACCCGGACCTCACTGCGTGTTCGAGCGCGGGCGTCGGCCGAAGTCGCGTTGATGTCGACGGCGCTCGGTGCCCCCAGGACGTGCCAGGACGCGCGCGCGATGGCGCTGCGGCTACCCCCCGCCCCCAAGCTCTAGAGCCGTGCCTAGCCCCCGCGCAGGGGCGGCAAACCACACCCTTGAAGGAGGGACCCCGCAACATGACCATGCAAGCGTTGGCGCGCGGCCGAGCCGCCGCCGAGGAGAAGCCCGAACCCATGGCGCCGAGCGCGCTCTGGGCTGCCCTCACCGCCGTGCCCCGGCCCTCGCGCGAGGTCCCGCTGCCGCGCAACCTGCCTGGGACCGACACGCCCGTGGGCAGGGTGCTGGTGTGGCCGCTCACGCAAGAGGAGCAGATGGCCTGCAACACCGAGGCCGACCGCTTCGTGCGTGCGTTGATGAAGGAGGCCGTCAAGAAGGGTGAGGAGTCGCTCGGCTACACGCACTCGTTCACGAACGAGACCGCGGTGCAGGTGCTCTTCCGCGCGTGCCGCGATCCGCAAGACCCGAAGCGACCGGCGTTCCCGAGCCCGGCGGCGATGCGCGGCGAGTTGACGAGCGACGAGGTCGGTGTCCTGTTCGCGAGCTACTGCACGGTGCAGGCCGAACTCGGACCCATTCGCGCGTACCTCACCGAGGAGGAGAGCGAGGCGCTCATCCTGCGACTCGTCGAAGGCGGCTCCGCGTACCCTTTCGATTCGCTCTCCTGGGAAGCGCAGAGGACCCTGGTGAGTTTTTTGGCGTCCCGGCTTGCGAGTTGCTGGATTGCCATCTCCTCTGCTGGCTTGCCGCTCGACGTGAGCACGCTCGTCTCCGAGTGGCTGCAGAGCAGGAAGAGCGACGACGCATCCTCGATACCGCCCGGCATCAACGACGACGCTGACGACGACGACGCGCCCACCAACGACGCACCCGCGTCTACCCGGGTAGACGCGGAGGAGCCGAGCGACCCGTGAGCGTGCGCCGGGCGTGTGCGCGAGAGCGGTGCGGGCACGAGCGCGAGAGCCACCACAAGCACACGGTCGCGATCGACCTCGACGACGGCGGCACCGACATCATCGCCTTCTACGGGCGGTGCTCCGTCAGCTTCTGCGCATGCTTCGACTACGTCGAGCCTGCCCCCGACAAGGACTAGTCGCCGATGCCCGCACCCGTCGTCATCGAGTTCCTGCTGCGCGGCATGCCTGCGATCGACCGCGCCTTCAAGAGCGTGGAGCAGGCGGCGGCGGCGAGCGACCGCGCGCAGACGAACATCGCGCAGCGCGGTGCGCGGCAGCGGCAGAGCGCGGTCGAGAAGGAGGCTCAGGCGAAGGTCCGCGCGATGATGAAGATGGACCGCGAGGTCAAGCGCATCCACGACAAGCTCACGCGCGAAGCCGAGCGCGCGGCGCAGCATGAGCTTCGGGTCGAGGAGCGGAAGGAGCAGGCGATTATCCGCGCGCGCGAGAAGCGTTCGCGCGAGGTCGAACGGCGTAACGAGCGTGACGCGCGCAACGCGCAGCGGTGGGCCGAGCGCCAACTCCAGAACGAGCAACGCGCGGCGCAGCGCATGGAGCAGGTGCGGCAGCGGCGAGAGCAGCGCGAGCAACACATCACCGAGCGCAATGCCGATTACGACCGGCGCAGGTTCGCGCGCTCCATGGCGGGGCACGTGGTCTCGGGCGCGGCGCGAGGGGTGAGCCAAGTGGCGCAGACGACGGCGCGCGTTGGCGGCATGTTCGCGCAACTCGGTGGCGGGTTCTCCGTGGCGGACGCGGTGCAGCAGCGCGGCAACATCGAGCGCGAGGCGGCGCTGCTCTCGAACCAGGCGTTCATTCCCAACCGCACCGCGCGCCCTGGCGCGAAAGCGATCATGGCTCAGGCGAAGGCGACGAGCGCCGCGACCGGGATGGACATGCAGGACGTGATCGCGGGCACGCGACGGTTCGTCAACCTCACGGGCAACTACCAAGCGGCGGCGGCGAACCAAGAGTTCTTTGCCAAAGTAGCGAAGGCGACCGGTGCGCAGGTGACAGATATCGCGGGCACGGCGGGCATGCTCATGGCGCAGAACCAAGGCATGAAGCCTGAAGAGATGCGCGAGACGCTCTTGCGCGTGATGATGCAGGCGAACCTCGGCGCCGTCGGCGTCGAAGACCTTGCGCGCGTTGGTGGCAAGCTCACGAAGACGAGCGCGAACTACTCGGGCTCGCAGACGGACACGCAGCGCCGCCTTCTCGGGCTGGCGCAGGTGGGCATCACCACCGGCGGAAACCCGGCCGAGACGCAGACAATGATCGCGAAGTTGTCGAGTGACGCGATCAAGAACCGCAAGAACCTCGAATCCATGATGAAGGCTGGGGGCGTGACGGAGAAGACATTCGACGAGAAGGGCCGCATCGCCACGACCCCCGAGGAGCTGCTCGTCAATGCGCTGCAGGCGAGCGGTGGTCGAACGGACAAGCTTCAGGGTGTGTTCAAGGAGCGGTCGATCAAGTTGTTTCAAGCTCTTCAGCCCAAGTACTTCGAGTACGAGCAGGAGGCGAAGGACAAAGGAATTACCAAGGACGCGGACGTGCGCAAGTACGCGCGCGACCAGACGCTCAAGTACATCGAGGGCATCACCGCCAAAAGCTACGGGGAGGAGAACCTCAACAAGGACGTCGAGGAGGTGCTTGCCTCGGGCTCCGAGCAGTTCGAGAAGGCGATGCGCGATCTGCGCACCGAGGTCGGCGAGAAACTCATCCCCGAGTTCGTCAAGCTCATCCCCACGCTCAAGGAGCTGACGCCGATGCTCGTGGAGGCGTTGAAGGTCGGCGTGCCCGCGTTCATCAAACTGCTCAAGCAAGTGGGCGACTTCGCGAAGGCGCACGAAGGGATCATCAAGTCCATCGCCGCGAACCCGGTTGGTGCCATCATCGCCGCGAACGTCGGCGCGTCTATCGCGCAGGCGGGGCTCGCTGAGGTGCTACGTGCGGGGGTGGCGCGCGCCCTCGCGGCGCAGGTCGGCGGGCAGGTGGTGGGGCAAGGCGTCGCAGGCTCTACCGCTGCAGGTGTCCCCATGGGTACGCGCGTGGGTGCCGCGACGGGCGGTAGCGTGCTGGGGTACGTGGGCGCGGGCATCGCGCTTCAAGGCGCGCTCGCCTACAACGAGGGCTCGCGCATCGCGGGCGACGACAAGGCTGCGCAGGACGCCATCGACCGCGCGGCGAAGGGCGACGCAACCGCGGTGCCCAACGCCATCGCCGCCGCGCAAGGGCGGCGGGGTGCGGGCGCTGCCACGCAGGCGACGATCACCGACGTCTCGCGCATGGCGAACTACATCAACCCGCTCGCCATCGCGGGGATGTTCGCGAGCGACTACGTGACGAAGCAAGTCACGGGCAAGGACCCGATGGCGGTGCAGCAAAGCGCCGACTACCACAACGCGGGGGCGGAACTGCAGACGCTCGGCGAGGCGCCCAAGATCATCGCCGCGCAGCAGAAGGTCGCCGACGAGAGCAAGGCACTCGCGGACGCACTCAAGGAGAACACAGCCGCCGTCGCTGCCGTCGCGCGGCAGAACGCGGGGCTGCCACCGGGCGGCGCCGCCGCAGGCACCGGCATCGTGCAAAGGCCGACGAAGTGAGCCCTCCCCCCGACCCCCCGAACCCCGACCCGACGGACGACGAGCACGACCTGCTCTTCGACCAGCTCCTCGAAGCGTCGTGGCGCGACGTGCCGTTCCCCGTCACGAAGATGAAGGTCTCGCTCGCGCACGACCTCGTCGAGCACAAGTACTGGGGCGTCGACGGTGCCTCGGTCGAGAACACCGGCGCGGCCCCGTGGCGCTACTCGTTCAGCGCGCCGTTCATCAACGGGCTGTCGAACTCGGGCGCGGAGACGTGGGATCACCGGCTCTACCCCGACCACCTACGCAAGTTCTTGGAGGCGTTCCAGGACAAGAGCGTGGGGCAGCTCCAGCACCCGGAGTTTGGGCTCATCTTCGCGAAGGCGGAGCGGCTCGACATCGACTGGGACGGCGGGCGTCGCGGCGGTGTCGAGGTCGAGATGTCGTTCGTCGAGACGAACGTGGAGGGGCAGACGGCACACCTCGACGCCAGCCCCATCGACAAGATCGATGCCGCCGCGGGCGAACTCAACTCGATCATCAACAAGGCGGACTTCGCCGCGCTGCTCAAGAAGCAAGGGCTCGAACCGCCGCCGTACCTCAGCGACCCGACGTTCTCGTTCGAGGAAGCGATGAACAAGATCAAGGCTGTCACCGACTACCCGACGCTGCTGAGCATGCGCGCGGGCGGGCGCATCGACGCCGTGATCTTCCAAGCTGAGCGCGTCGCCAAGAGCGCCGAGGCCGCCCGCTCCGCCGTGACGTGGCCCATCACGCAGAACGTGGAGCGCGTGAAGGCTGCTGCCTACAACCTCCGTGAGTCGTTGCTCGCTACGCGTTCGCGCCGCATCGCCTTCTTCACCGTGCCCGCCGACACCACCATCGCGGGCGTTGCGCGGCAGCTCCCGAGCGGGGCGAAGATGGGCGACGTGATCAAGCTCAACCCCGGGCTCATGCTCAACCCCGAGGTGTCGCGCGGCACCGTGGTTCGCTACTACGCAGACTGACCCGTGCCTACCTACTACGCGCCCACCCCGCCCGACGGTCAGGAGGTGCGGCTGCGCATCATGGATGGGCAAGTCGACCTCACGCAGTGGACCTCGTACGACTTCTCCAGCGACTTCCTCACGCCGAGCGACTCGTTCTCGTTTCAGCTAGGTAGCGAGGGGCTCGCGGAGAAGCAACGTGCGGGGCTCAGGCTTGGCGCGCGCGTGCGCATCTACATCGACAGCATCACGCTCGCCGAGGGGTTCATCGACTCCATCGAGATCAGCGCAACGCGCGGCGCGGGCGTCGTCTACAACATCCGCGGTCGCGACCGTCTGGGGCAGGCGCTCGACACGTGCGTCGATCCCGCGTTCCAGCTCAAGGAGGGCGGCACGCTGGCCGACCTCGTGCGGCGGCTGTACGCGCCGCTCGGCTTCGTTGCCGACGAGCACTTTGTCGTCGACCCGAGCGCGAACCGCGATGCGCGCAGCGGCATCCGTGGCGTGCCCACCGCGAAGACGAAAAAGGCGAAGGCGGCTGCGAGCGCCGTTGACCTGCGAAGGGTCGTGCCCGCGGGGCACGTCATCATCCAGGATCCGAACGTCCGCGAACTCCCCGGCACCAACATCAAGCCGCTCAAGAGCTTCGTGCTGCACCAACTCAAGCCGTACAACCACGAGAGCGTCTATGCGTTCTCGGCGCGGGTCGCGCAACGCCATGGGTTGTGGATCCGCGTGAGCGCCGACGGCGAGCAGCTCATCCTCGCGAAGCCCGACTATGCCCAAGAGCCTGCGTTCATCCTCCATCGTTCGCGCACCGGCACGGGCAACGTCATCGACGGCACGGTGCGCTATGAGATGACCGACCAACCGACGATGATCATCGCCGACGGTTTCAGCGGCGGTGCCGAGTTCGGCAAGAGCCGCATCAAGGCGTTCATCGTCAACCCGCTGCTCGGGCTCACGGACGAGGGCGAGTACACCGACGAGGTGAAGGGGGTGTTGGAGAAGCACCCCCGCGCCGTCGAGAACACGTTGCCCGCCGCCGCCTTCCCCTTCCGCGCCGCCGACATCCCCTTCCGCCCGATGTACCTGCACGACGACGAGAGTAAGACGCAGGAGCAGCTCAACAACTTCGTCAAGCGCGAGATGAGCCTGCGCTACCGTAAGAGCCTTCACGCCTCGTACACGGTCGAGGGGCACGGGCAGACCGTCAACGATCGCTTCATCACGTGGGTGCCCGACACCGTCGTCGAGGTGATCGACGAGGTCGCCGAGCTACGCGAGCGCATGTACGTGCTCGGCACGCACTGGACGAAGTCGCGCGGTGGTAGCGGCACGACGACGAAGATCGATCTCGTTCGATTGAACGCGCTCGTGCTCTAGGAGGAGACGCATGGCAGCCATCGACCTTGCGGGCCTGTTCAAGGTCGGCATCGACATCCTCACCACCACCGTCAACGCGACGACCAAGAAGATCTTGGCGCAGCTTGGCAGCGTGACCGAGGAGACGACCGACACCGACAACGCCGAGTGGTGGCAACACGTCGGCTTCGCCTCCCGCCCGCCCAAGCCGCAGGCGAAGAAGCAGGCAGCGCAGGCACTCACGTTCACATCCAGCGACCACGACGTCATCTTCGCAAGTCAGGACCTGCGCGGGTTGGAGTTGTACGGTAGCTTGGCGCACGGCGAGACGTGCGTGTACGCAGCCGGTGAGGACGGTGAGGCGCAGGCCCGCGCGCTGTTCAAGAAGAACGGATCGATCGCGCTCTACACCCGCGTCGGCAACACGAGCAACGGCGCGGGGATGATCGTCCAACTCGACGCCGAGAACGACGCCATCCGTATCACCAACGGAGCCGGGCACGGCATCATCATCGACGGCGACGGCGTGCGCGTCTTCGCGAACGGTAGCGGTGCGCTCACGGTCGGCGCGAGCGGCAAGTGCTCGCTCGTGGCGACGCAGCAGTGCCAAGTCGACGGCTCGTCGATCGTGCTTGGTTCGGTTGCGGTGCCCGTCGTCAACAGCGTGTGCGTTGGCCCCGCGGGCATCGCCGCGGCGGCGAGCACCAAGGTCTTCGCCGCCATCGCGTAGGGAGGTCGGGCATGTCGTGCGGCTTCCCCTCGTTCAGCCTCCCCGGGCTGCCGTCGTTGAGCCTGCCCGGCATCCCCTCGATCTCGTTCTCGCTCTCGATCCCGTGGCCGGACCTCGACCTGAGCATGACGCTGCCGTCGCTCTCGCTCCCCGGGTTGCCGTCGCTCTCGCTCCCCGGCATCCCCTCGATCTCGTTCTCGCTCTCGATCCCGTGGCCGGACCTCGACCCGAGCCTGGAGCTACCTTCGCTCTCGCTCCCCGGGCTGCCGTCGTTGAGCCTGCCCGGCATCCCCTCGATCTCGTTCTCGATCGCGCTACCCGACTTCCCCTGCCCCTTGGATTGAAACGATGGCGCTCTCCGGCTCTGCGATCGGCAGCATCATGGCGGCGGCGGTCGGCGCGCCCGCGTCCGCGGGCGGTATGTTCGCCGCGCTCGGCACCGCGATCCAGGGGTGGGCGGTGAGCAAGGTCACGGTCGTGCCTACGACGATGGCGGCGGTGGGCGGCGTCGTCAGCGGGCTCGGCATCTTCACGGTCACCGGCGACGCCGTCGAGCTTGGCGGCTTGCTCGCGGACGCGCTCACGCTGCCCGTCGACGCGACGAGCGCGCGCGAGGTCTGGATCGCGACGGCGCAGGCGCTCATCGATCACTTCACCAGCTTCGGGCAAGTCAACGGTACCGGCTTCACCAGCGGGGTGCCGCTCGCGGGCGCGGGCACCGTGGTGTGGACCTCGCCCGTGTTCGTGCCGCCGCTCGCGGTGCGCATCGGCGTGAGCGACCCCGTCGCGGGCGCACTGCTCGCGCTCTTAGAGGCGCAGCTCCTTCTCTACATTCAGATCAACGCGAACGTGGTCTCGGTCTCGCTCAGCGGCCCGCCGATGAGCGCCCCCACCGACGGGCCCGTGGCGGGCACGGGCACGATCGTCTGAGCGCGTCTACCCGGGTAAACGCGGAGGCACTATGGCAGGAGCAGGCAACCAAGGCGCAGGCGCGTCGAGCGCAGGGGGTGGCACGCCCGCGCTCGCGAACGTGCCGAGCGGTGGCTTCCTTGCCGACCCGTGGTCGAAGGTTCCGCTCGGCGCACGCAAGGTCGACCCGCACACTCGCGACTACGTCATCGACAAGGTTACCGGGCGCATCATCGGGGTGGGTAGTGTGCGCGCCGCTGTACAGATGAGCGTCCACATGGCGAAGCGGAGCAGCGCCGTGTTCGAGATGGGCCACGACCTCGCCGCGATCCAGCGCATCACGCCCAACACCCGCAAACGCGTTCTCGCCACGCTCACGGACGCGCTCGCGCCGCTCATCCGCTTGGGTCTCGTCGAGGTCGTGGGGTTCACGCAGTACAAGGTGGGCGACGGGCTCAACGGCATGGAGCGCGGCGCAGTGTTTGGGCGCTTGCAATGGCGCGACCTGACGACGGGACAAGCCTTCACCGAGGTGGTGTGAGATGGCTGAGCTGAACGAGTTCGTTACCAAGGACGCGATCGAGATTCGAGACGACGTGCTGCGCACGATTAAGAACGGACTCATCAAGCAGGGCGTCACCGCGCCTTACGTTGGGCCGAACTCCGACTGGTACATCATCGCGACGTCGCTCGGTAACGAGTTGGCGGTGGTGCACGCGAACACGATCATCAAGGCCGACCAGCAGATGCCCGACACCGCGGTCGTGGACGACCTCGCGCGCATCGCTGCGCTCTACAAGCGCGAGAAGCAGGGGGCCGCGGGTAGCGTCGGCAACGTCATCATCACCGCGAGCGCGGACGCGCCCATCGTGACCGGCGCAGAGCTAACGGACGCGCTCGGCCTGCGCTACGCCGTCACCGCGGGCGGTACCTACGCCAACGGCGCGAGTGTCCCCATCCAAGCGATCGACACCAGCGACGACACCAACCACGCCGAGGGCGACGTGCTCACGTGGGTGAGCGCGCCCCCGTACTGCGACGACAAGGTCACCGTGGCCGCGGGCGGGCTCGTCAACGCGATCGACGAGGAGGACGACGAGGTGCTCCGTGCCCGCCTACTCGACTTCCTCGCCACCCCGCCCGGGGCGGGCAACTGGGAGCACGTGGCGGAGCTGGCCGAGGAAGCGAGCGCGAGCGTGCAGAAGGCGTTCACCTATCCCGCCGTCGGTGGCCCCGCCACCGTGCACATCGCCGTCGCTGCCGCGCCCACGGCAACAAGCAAGAGCCGCGCGGTGGCGAGTACGACCGTTAGCGGCATCGTGGACCCATACATCAAGGGCAAGCTCCCGACCCACCCCCACGTGGTGACGACGACGTGCACCGACGTGAATGTGGACGTCGCCATCGGGCTGAGCTTGCCCGAGGCCGCGACCGCGAACCCGCCGGGGCCTGGTGGTGGGTGGACGAACGGCACGCCGTGGCCGAGCGTCGACGGCACCAGCAATTTCAAGTGTGAGGTCACGGCGGTGACGAGCAACACCGCGTTTACGGTCGACGCGCAGACGGCGCCCGTCGCCAACGTCACGCGCGTCGCGTGGCTCTCCACCGTGGACTGGACGGTCAAGACCGCGCTCGTCACCGCGTACAGCGGGAGCGCGGGCGCGTACTCCATCACCATCGACTCGCCCTTCACCGGCGTTGCGGTCGGCGCGTTGATCTGGCCCGAGTGCCAGAACGCGTCTACGTACATCGGTGCTGTCCTCGCCGCGTTCGCGCTCATGGGTCCGGGCGAGAAGACGAGCAACGCCTCCGCGCTCGCGCGTGGTTTCCGGCACCCAACGCCCGCCAACTCGTGGCCATACTCGGTCGGGCCCGCAATCGAACGCGCGGTGACAGACGCGGGGGACGAGGTGCTCTCGTCGTCGTTCCTGTACCGCAGCGACGGCACGGTGACGGTCAACGGTAGCGGCGGCGTGCTCACGCCCCAGGTGCCCGCCGCCATCACCGACGCGCCGAACATCTACGTGCCACGTCACATCGCGCTCTACCGTCGAGCGTAGCCCGTGCGCAGTGATCCCGCGCTCTACGAGTTGGTGATGCTCCTTCGTCAGGGCGGCAAGCTTGTCTCGTCGAGCGCGTGCACGCCTGCCGAGATCGCGTATGCGCGCGTGCTCGGCTTCATGTGCGTCGACAGCGACGGCTTCGGCTACGTCTATATCCCCGACCCGGCGCCCCCGCCCGACACCTTGCCCGTACCGCGCAACGACAACGAGGACTCATGACTCTGCCCGACAAGGACTCGATCGAAACCTATGGCGGTGCGCTCTCGAACTACAGCGACCCCATCGACCCGACCACCGACGAGGATGCGGCGTGGCGGAACAAGTACGCGGCCAACGTCGCGATGATGACGCACACGCTCACGCGCGGCGCGCGCTCCTTCCTCGGCACCACCGGCGGCGCGACGCAGATCGCAGACCCGAGCACGGGGTTCGTTCATGACAACGTTTGGGGCGACGGTGCCGTGGTCAAGCTCACGGGCTCGTACGTCTCGACTGGAACCTACTTCTTCACCGCGCCGACGGCGGTGAGCGACGAGCTGGGGGTAAGCCACGACGTCAACCTGCGCCGCGCGTGGGCCGAGGTCGAGTCGAGCGACGGCACCGCGCGCTTCGCCACCGCGAAAGTCTCCGGCGCGCAGACGATCACCGTCTACACCTACGAGGACGTGGCGGGCAACGGCGCGATCCGCGCGTCGCAACTCGTGGGGCAAGTCATCACCGTGTTCTTCATCTGATGGGAGCGCAGCCGATGTCGACGACGATCAAGACGCAGATCAGCATGAAGAGCAGCGGCGAAGGGCTGCAGGCCGAGAGCGAGTGGAAGAGCACGCTCGTGACCAACACTCTCGGTCCCGCGGGAGGTCCGGTTCGTGCGCTCCTCGCCACGGGCGTCAACACGCTCACGGTACCGACGGGGGCGCGCAGCATCAGCATCCAGCCGCCCGAGGCGTCGACGGCGCGGTTCAACCTACCCGGTGTCTCCGGCGGCACGGGGATGATCCTCCGCACCGGCGACGCGTCACTGCACCCGCTGCCAACGGGCACGTCGAGCGTGCTCGTCGCGAGCGATAGCCAAGAACTGGTGTTCCTCCACTGGGGGTGATGCGCATGGGCTACGGCGGATATCACCCTTACCCGCGCCGCTTCGGCGGCGGACGCCCGCGGTTGCGCATCGTGCACGACGCGCTCAACGCAGCGCGCGGTACCGCGATCAACGCCTCGGACACGACGACCGTAGCGTGGGTCGAGAACATGGCGTACGCCCGCGCGATCACGTTCGACGGTTACGGGCAGAACGAGCGCATGGCGCTGCAGTGGGACCCCGAGCGGATGACCGCGTTTCTTCCGCGATGGGAGCGCATCTTTAGGATCACGCCACCGCCGACCGCCACCGACCGCGAGCGGCGCGTCGCGGTGCTGCGCGCCTTTCGCCGAGTGCTCGACGCGTCGGGCCTGCACGAGCGGCTCGTTAGCGCGCTCGCGGCTGAGATCCCCGACTACTTCAGCGCGGTCGAGTACATCGACATCACCAACGCCGTCGTCAACGTACCCGACAACACCTACCCGTGGGGCACGCCCAACGCCGCGGTGCCGTGGTCGTCGACGGTGGCTCACGTACTCATCCTCCTCATCAAGCCCGCGAACGCGAACGAGCGCGACTTCTACGCAGCCGCGTCCAAGGTCGCACCCATCGCCGACCGTATCCTGCCCACGTGGTGCTCGTTCGACTGGTACCGCGCACCGGCGGGCGGGCCCGCCGTCAACGTCAGCGGCGGCCCGAGTCAGGGCGGCTTCTACCTCGACGACGATCACAACCTCGACAACAACGTGTTTGATGTCTGAGGTCGTGTGTCCCGCGTGCGGTGCGGCGGAGCAGGTCGACGGCGACTGCACCTTCACCGAGATCGGACTCTTTCGCTGCGACGCGTGCAGCGCACGCTTCGTCTTCGGCAAGCGGGTGCCGCGCGTGGTGATCGAACCGTGCCGCGGACCGCAGCAGATGCTCTGGACCCGCATGCGCGTCTACGACCCCGTCACCGGTGTCGAGGCGTGCGTGCTCGAATTCGACCCGGCCTTCGCCGACGCCGTCGCCGACAACCTCAAGGCGATGAGCCGGTTGGCGCAGCACCCGAACAGGAGAACGTGAAGCGATGGCGATCACCAGGACCTACCCGAGCGCGTGGGGCGTCGGCGACAAGCTGACGAGCGCGCAGCAGAACGCGCTCGACACCGCGCTCACGTACGCGCTCGACAAGCGTGCGGGCTACGCCGATGCCCTCGCGAGCATCGTGCGGGCGACGGGCTCGGGGCGGCTGATCGACTCGATGGCGACCGGGCCCGACGCGAACTGGAACTTCAACCTGCTCGCGCACGGCGCCAGCGCGGCGGCGGCGGGCATCGTCCGCATCCCCACGCTCACGGCCGCGCGTACGTACAAGCTCCTCGCCAGCGGCGCGACGATGGGCGACCGCATGATGTTCTACTACGAGGGCACGGGCGGCAACGCGAGCGGCTACGCCAACATCACGAACTCGCAGGGCACCGGCATCTTCCGTCTCGGTGTGCGCGCTTCGAGCGACTACAGCTACGAGGCGCAGGGTGCGAGCGCGGAGTTCGTCTTCGGTTCGAGCGAGTGGGCGCTCGCGCGCGAAGGCGCGCACAACAAACGCGCGATCGTGTTCACGTCCCCGACAACGTGGGTTTGCCCCCCGGGCGTGTTCGAAATTCTTCTCATCGGCTACGGCGGCGGCGGCGGCGGCGCCGGTGGCGGGGGTGGCGCAGTCACGTCGGGATGGTTCGCGACGGGCGGGGGTGGCGGCGGTAGTGCTCTATCGGACGTTCGCCGTGTAGTCGTGGTGCCGGGCACCGCTTACACCATCACGATCGGTGTGGGCGGTGCGCCCGGCGGACCGGCCGGAGCAGGCATCGCGACGGCCAACACCGACGCCGCGCTTGCAGGTCCCGGCGATCCCGGTTCGGCGACGACGTTCACGAACGCGAGCACGGGCGAGGTGCTCGCATCGTTCCAGGGTGCGAGCGGTGGTGCGCCCGGTGCCGTCCGTGCCGCCGCGTCCATCGGCGGGTACGGCATCGCGCTGGGCGGCACGCCGTGGAACTCGTCGCCGACGACTCCGACCGGGATTAGCGTCCCGTCGGGATACGAGTCATTCATCTGGTCTATCCCCAAGTCGCCGGGGTACGGCGGGCCATCGATCAACGGCGCAACCGCTGTGCTCGGGCGGTTCTGGGATGCGCACTTCTCAAACGGATCGAACGCTTTCGGCTACACCGGCGGCGTCGCCGGTGCCAACCCTCCTCAAGGCTCGCGCATGCCGGGGTCAGGCGGTGGCGGTGGCGCCGCCGGGCCAGGGGGTAACGGCGGCGCGGGTGGCGACGGGGGCACCGGCGTGGTCGGCGCCGTTGCTTTGGTCGGTCTCGACGGTCAGGACGCCACCGCCAATAGCGGAGGCGGCGGCGGCGGCGGCGGCGGCGGCGGTTCGAGCGATGTGGGAGGAGCCGACGGCGGCACGGGCGGCGCGGGCGGTGACGGCAAGCTGGTTCTACTGCTTTGACGGGCACCACGCGTTCACGTATGCGATCACGTCTCGCGGAGCGATGCGCGGTTCGGCATCGGACCACACCGGGGTCATGATCGAATCGGGGTCGTCGTCGTGGCCGAGCCCGAGTCCGTGACCGATCTCGTGTGCGGCGACGCGCCAGAACTTGGGGTCGCGCACGTGCGGCCCGTTGTCGCGGATCATGACGCTACCGCCCCGTGGGAGCTGACGAGTCATGGCTTCGCAAGTGTCGTTCGGCGGGTTCGCGTCGAGCACCTCGATGTGCCAGTCGCGCGTCGTTGCTTGCGTCGTGGAGATGCGGGCAGGGCATGACGATGTAGCAAGCGCGTCGTTCCACGCAGCGACCGCGATCTCTACCGCGTCGCGGCGCTCGTCGCGGATCGAGTCTGCGATCGACAACGTCCACTCGCTAGGCGGCCGATTGTCTTCCGTTTGCGGTGACACCGCAGAGCACGCGATCAGAGCAACAACCGCAACCGGAATAACGATGATGTTTTTCATGACTGGAGTGTAGCGATGCCTTCCCCCAACTGCACGGTCAAGGATGGCGCGGCGGCAGCCGTCGCGACCGCCAACGGCGTCGACGTCACGCCCGGCAACACCATCGTCATCGCGCTCGCGTCGACCGCCGACGTAGACACGTGGTCAATCACGTGCCTCACCACCGACGACACGAGCGACAAGGACGCGGTCACGGCGGCGCTCGTCGTCGATGGCGTGCTGCGCACGGCGACGTTCACGGCGCCCGCGCCCGGCAAGGCGTACCGCTTCCGTTCGCGCGTGAACTCGGGCATCGACCGCAACGGGGTGGCGCAGTCGAGCTACTCCACCACGTTCTGCGTCTACACGCTCATCAACGGGCGGCGCGTCATCGCGTTCGACGAGACGACCGAGGGCAACACGAGCTTCGGTTGGACGAAGTGGCAGAACGACATCGTCCGCAGCACCCCGAGCGGGCAGCCCTCGGGAACGTGGGCCGACGCGTTTGCGGCGGGTGGTGGTGGCGGTGGGGGCGCGGTCCAATTCTTCGCCGCCAACAACCACTTCCTTTCGTACCAAGGCGGTAGCGCGGTCGGCGCGACGGGGCTCAACCACATCCCCACGGGCGGCGTCGTCGAGATCAACCGCGGGCTACGCGTCGTGGGCACTGCCGTCGCCACGCTCGCGAACGCGATGATCAACAACGCCACGCTCGTGACGCCGATGATCAACCGCGCCACGCTCGCGGGCGGGCGGCTGGTGTCGGGCGTCGCGCAAGACCTGATGCTCGGCGGCAACGTGGTGTACACGGGCACGAGCATCGACGCCACGGGCAACGCCTATCACCGCTCCTACTCCGACGTCGCGCGCATCTCAACGAGCAACGCGACCGTCACCGACGCGTTCACGTGGAACCTGACCGACGAGAGCGTGAGCCAAGTCTTCGTCGAGGTCACCGCGGTGCCGAGCGGGAGCGGTGGGGGTGGCGCGTACGGTCGCCGCGCCATGCTCATGAGCAACGGCGGCGCGGGCACGTGCAGCAGCGTCGAGGCGACGTGGGACACCGAGATGACGCGCGCCGGGTTTACAGGCATCAGCGTCGGTTCTGGTGTGAGCATCGGCGTCACCGGCCTCGCCGCCTTCGTCAAGGTGAAGGGGACGGCGACGGGGTCGATCTCGTGGGGCATCACCATCAACCGGAGCGAGACGACGTGGACGTGATCGCCCCCTCTCCGCACCCGCGCTCGCGCTCGGCGCACGCGATGGGCTTCGGCTTCGGCTTCGGCCGCGGTGGGCGTGGCTTCAAGCGCGTGTCTAGCGGCGGCGGCGGGTTCGACCCGACGACGCTCGGGCCGACCGAACTTTGCCGCGCAGACGGTTCGGAGTACAACGGCGCTCCGTGGGCGGCCGAGTACGGCTCGGGCTTGAACGAGCTGACCAACCCGCCGCCCGTCTCCGCAGCGGTCAACGGCTACACCGGCGCCGACTTCGATGGCACGAACGACCGCCTCGACACCGGCGACGACTTCTCCGGCTACGTCACTGCCACGGCGGGAACGATCCTCGTGCTCTTCAACGCCGACACGGGCGCAACGCCCTCGGCCTCGGCGTACGATGACCCCTCGCTCGTCAGCGATCTGCTCAACTGCTTCAACCTCGGGTTCACGTCGAGCGGGCTCGGGCTCGCGTTCTACGACGGCGTCGGCTGGATCGAGCCGACGAAGGTGACGTGCTCTACCGGCGCGCTGCACGTCGCCATGTGCCGGTGGAACGCGTCGACGGTCGAGATCAGCGTCGACGGGGGCACACCCTCGTCCATCGCGCACGCGGGCTCGCTCGCGATCGTCTCCTCCGCTGGGTACCACTTCACGGTCGGGCACGCGGAGATCAGCGCTTCCACGTTCTTCGATGGCAAGGTCTACGAAGTGTGGGCGTTTAACAAGCGGCTCACCGATACCGACATCGCGAACTACATGACGTATGTGGCGGCTCGCTACAACCATACCTTCTGAGGTGGCGCATGAGTGACCCCGTTCTCGACAGCAAGCTCCGCGAGTTTCTCGAAGCCGAGCACGAGTCGCGCTCGCGCGGTCATACCGCCGCGAACATCATGCTCGCGATCAGCTCGATGCGGCAGGAGCATCGCGAGCTAGCTGCGCGCTACGAGTCGACGGCGCTGCGTCACGAGCTGCGTCTCGACCGCCACGGCCAACGGCTGAAGAAGTTGGAAAACCGACTCGACTTCGCGCAAGACGAGATGGACACGGGCACGCACCAGATCGCTGACCTGCAGCGCGCGCTCGCGGACAAACAGAACGAGATCAACGAACGCAAAGCCGATTCGATCTGGTGGCGGCGGCAGAAGTGGCAGTGGCTCGTCGCCGCCCTCGGCGCCCTCGCCCTCGTCGGCATCACCACCACCCTCGGCGTGCTCGGCTTCTTCATTGCGCGGTCGCTCTCGGTGGCCGCGCCGCAACAGCAACAGCAACAGCAACCGAAGTGAGGTACCTCTTGGACAAGCTCATCGACATGGTCCGCACCCCCATCTTCTGCGCCGTCTTCCTCACGGGCGCGTGTGCGTTGACGGCGACGCACACGGGGTGCACGCGCGCGCAGATCCTCAACGCGGCCGACCTGCTCGCGGACAAGATCACGTGCGCCATCGCGAACCAGGACTTGCCCGACAAGCTCATCGTCGAGAAGTGCGCGGTGCTGCCCGGCGACATCGAGAAGGTGCTCGCGATCGTGGGTGAGTCTCGCCGCGGTGCCGAGCGCGCGGTGGCGCGCGAGCGCATCGCCGCCGCCGCCCGCGTGAGCGCGGCCGTCGAAGCCGACGCAGCCGACGCTGGCGTGAAGGACAGCGGCAAGTGAGCGAGCTACCGCGAGGCACCGGATGGGTGCCGGACAACGACGACGTCGTTGCCGACCAGCTCGCGCGCTACCCGCTCGGGCGCTTGATCGGCGCCAAGCCTCCGAGCATGGACGATGCGCTTCCGGGCTTTCGCCTCACGTACCGGCACCTGCTCGCTGACGGCGTGCCGAACCAGGGTCCGACGCAGTCGTGCGTGGGCTTCGCCTTCGGCTCGGCGATCCTGCTCAACGCCTGCATCGCGGGCATGACCATCCCGCGCCCGAGCGACCTGTTGATCTACGACTTCGCCCGCATGGCGAGTCGACCCTACGCCCCGCTCGATGACGCGGGCTCGCGGCCGTTTCTCGCCCTCGGCGCGCTGCTCGAAAAGGGGATGGTCGCCGCGAGCAGGTGGCCGCTCATCATCCACGCCGACGGCACGAGCAACGTCAACGACCTGCCCCCGCTCGACGTCTTCCAGGACGCGCTCGCAGCGCGCCTCGACTCCTGGTACCGCATCGCCTCGGGCGTGGGCGCCGACGAGTTGGTGCGCGCCGCGCTCTCGCGCGGCTACTGCCCCGTCTTCGCCATGCCCGTCGACTCGACGTACATGTGGTGGAAGGGCGGGGGCATCTACGAGGGCCGCACCGGCGGCGTGCTCGGCTGGCACATGCAAGCCGTCTGCGGCTTCGGAGACGGCTACGTCGAGGTCGTCAGCTCGTGGGGCCCGGGGCACGGCGACCGCGGCTTCGTGAAGATTGCAAACGCGTACTTCACCTCGGGCGAGTGCAAGGACATCATCGTGCCGAAGGTCGTGCCACCGCTCGCGGCGTGACGACGGATCCGCGCGGATCCGTCGCCGCCACCACCATCGCCCACACCTCGCAGGAGCCAACGCCGCATGAGCCGCATCCCCGTCATCGCCATCATCTGCGCCGCGCTCGCGGTCGTTGTCCTCGGCTGCCCTCGCTCTGACCTTCCGCCGGAGCCGCCCGTGGTCGAGGTCGTCACCGGCGACTACCCCGAGCCGCCCGACTACCACGTGTTCGAGCACGAAGACGGAAGCCCTGGCGCAGCGTCGAGCCCGTGCGGCCTCGCCTGCGCGAACTTCGCCGCGCTCGGTTGCGCCGAGGGCGCGACGCACAAGGGTGTGAGCTGTTACCGCGGCTGCCTCTCCATGGCGCGGGTGCAGCGCGTGCCCGCTACGTGTTGGCGCGAGGCGAAGACGCGCGAGGCGGTGCGTGCTTGCGGCGGCGTCCGTTGCCTCGAACCGCTCGCCCCCACCGACTGAGCGCGACCCACGAAGCCAGCGACATCGCAGAATCTTTTGAACCCCGGCTCCCGCTCACGCGGGGGTCGGGGTTTTTTTGCGTTTGTTCATGTGCCCCGCGTCTGCTACCGATGACTGCACACCGCACGCGCGCGTCGCTCTTCTTGGGGCGACGGGGAAGGCGTTCGAGCGGGGGGTGCTGAAGGCGGGCAAGAGCGGGATGCGAGCGGCGACGGGTGGCGCGTGGGTGCGTCACCGCGCACGCACGTGCCCGCCAAGAGCGAGAAGAGGGTGAGCTGATGGGCGACTCTACTGCGAGGGCTCCGGTCTCGTGCTGTTTCATCGTGCGCGACGACGAAGGGAGCGGGTTGTTCGTCGAGTGTCTGGAGAGCATCAGGCCGCACGTGGCCGAGATCGTTGTCGTTGACACAGGCTCGGTAGACGGCACCGTCGACATCGCGCGCAAGTACGCCGACGTCGTCGAGGTGTTCACCGACTGCAACGACCCGGAGACGGGTTCGATTGCGAACTTCGCCATGGCGCGCAACCGCAGCTTTGATCTCGCGACGCAGCCGTGGGTGATGTGGATGGACTCCGACGACGTCGTCGCGGGAGGCGAGCACATTGCTCGACTCGTCGCGATGGCGGAGGCGAACAAGGGGGCGAAGGACTGGTGCTACCTCTTCCCCTACGAGTACGTCTATGCCCCCAACGGGCGATGCGTGTGCCTGCACTACCGCGAGCGTTTGCTCTCGCGGCGCGCCGCGATGCGGTGGGTCAACCCCGTGCACGAGGTGCTGCTGCCGGAAGACCGGCCGAACTTGCATGTCATCCCCTGCGACGACGTCGTCTTCAAGCACCAACGCCAGCGCAGCAAGAAACCGCAGGTGCCAGGGCGCAACCTGCGCATCCTGCAGAAGTTGGTAGAGACCGACGGCTGCGAGGACCCGCGGCACTTCTACTACCTCGGCTTGGAGTACGCGAACGCGCAGCAGTACGACAAGGCGATGTCATGGCTCTCGCGATACTTCGACGTCAGCGGATGGGACGACGAGAAGGCGATGGCGGCGCTCAAGATGAGCGAGATTCTCAACGGGCTCAACCGCCATGAGGAGGCTGGGGTCTGGGGGCACCGCGCGATCGGTGTCATGGAGGAGTGGGGCGAGGGCTACTTCGCGATCGCGAGGTCCTTCTACCACCGCGCGATCGCGGGGCAGAAGGGCGGCGACGTGCGGCGCAATTGGCAGCGGTGCGCGCACTTCGCGCGCGTCGGGCTGTCGATGCCGCCGACGAAAACGATGCTCTTCGTCAACCCGCTGGAGCGCGAGGTCGACGCTCACGTCTATCTGACGATGGCGTACTCGCAACTCGGCGACGCGCGCAACGCGCTCAAGCACGCGAAGGAAGCGCGCAAGGCCAACCCCGACGATCCGAACCTGGTCTACAACATGCGCACGTTCGAGCGTGCGGTAGCGGTCGATGATGTGTCGGCGGTGCTCGGGCGACTCGTCGCCATGGAGTTGCTGGCACCCGTGACGCGTGACCAAGTCCTCGCTGCGATCAACAACGGCGGCGGTGAGGCCGTCGGCGGGCACATGGTCGTCGCGAAGCCCGCAACGTACCCGCGCGGTGTCCAAGAGCACCACTTCCCCCGCGCCCACGTCGCGCCCACGCCCCGCTCGTTCTCGATCCCCGAGCATGTGGACATCGACGACCTGCCCGTGCGCATGACCGACGGGCAGGTGGAGGCGGCAACCATCCTGCTCTGGAAAGAGATGCTGCTACACGATGAGGTGCTCGCCGCCGAGCGCCTTCTCGCCGACGCCCCCTACCGCGTGAAGCACTCGCCCATCATCGAGAACGCGCTCGCGCGCACGCGTCGCATGACGGCGTGGATGGACAACGCCGAGACCGAGCAGAAGTACAACGGACCCGAGGACCCGACGATCGAGAACGGTGTACCCATCGGCGAGCCGCTCGCGGGTCAGCTCCTCGATCGAAGCGAGATGGCGATCGCGGGCGTCGAGAAGGGCACGCGCGTCCTCGACCTCGGCTGCTTCGACGGCGGCATCGTCAACCGTTGGGCGCTCGACGGTCACGACGTGACGGCGGTGGACCTCTGCGAGACCTCGATCGCGATGGCGCGGCGCGTGGCGGAGAAGCACAAGACCGGGGCCCGCTTCGTCTGCCGCAAGTTCGACGCGCTCACGATCGACGATCTCGGCAGCAGGCTCTTCGACCTCGTCACGTCGACGGACACGTACGAGCACCTGCGCGACCCCGTGAAGGACATGTTGCGCCCCGCGCGCAAGTGGCTTCGCCCCGGCGGAGTCATGCGCGTGTGTACGCCGCACGGGTCGTGGATGCGTGGCGAGTTCGTCGAGTGGGCGCATCCGTGGCGGTGGGCAGACGACGAAGGCAAATCGTGGAACTGCGATCTGCCGCACGCGCACCTCGTCGCGCCGACGCCGTGGACGGTGGCGGCGAACATGCGCGCCGCGGGCTTCCGCGTGCGCGACTGCTACGTGCGCCTCAACTCCGTCGCCGACGTACCCGGCCAGGGCAACGTCTTCTGCGAAGCCATCAACGCGCCCGCGCCCGCCGTCACCGATGGCTCGACGCGACTCGACATCGTTTTCGCTTGCGGCGACGCTTGGCAGGCGTGGAACCCGGAGATCATGCGCGCCGAGGGCATCGGCGGGAGCGAGACGATGGTGGTGCACATGGCGCGGCGCCTCGCCGCGCTCGGCCACCGCGTGCGCGTGTACACGAGCACGGGCCCGCACGGCGATGGCATCTTCGACGGCGTCGAGTACCGGCAGACCGAGCACCTGTTGAACGCGGGCGCGTGCGATGTCTTCGTCGCGTGGCGTAACGCCGCACTCTTCGACGCGCCCGTTGTTGCCGGGCTGCGCCTGCTCTGGGTGCATGACATCTTCGCGGGCGGCGGCGCGCACAAGAACTTGCTCCGCGCCGACCGTGTGCTTGCGCTGTCGCAGTGGCACGCGGGCTTCGTCGTCGACCACCACAATTTGCCCAAGTCGCAGGTGCTCGTCACCCGCAACGGCATCGACTTCTCCCGCTTCACCCCGCGCGCCGAGATCGTGCGCGATCCCCACCGCGCCGTGTACTCGTCGAGCCCCGACCGCGGCTTGGCGGTGCTGCTCCAGGTGTGGCCGAAGATCCGCGAGCGCGTGCCCGACGCCAGCCTCGACGTCTACTACGGCTTTTTCAACTGGAGGAAGGCGGCAGAGGCGCGCAAGGACACGGAGCAGCTCCAGGTGATCGACGCCTTGGAGCAGATGCTCGTCGACCTCGCGCCGCACGGCGTGCGCTCACACGGGCGCGTGGACCAGGCCACGCTCGCGGACGCGTTCATGGGCGCGGGTGTGTGGGCGTACCCGACGTGGTTCTCGGAAACGTCGTGCATCACCGCCATGGAGGCGCAGGCGGCGGGGCTCCGCATCGTCACGTCGTCCATCGCCGCGCTCAACGAGACCGTCGGCGCCGAGCGCCATGCCGTCGCCTACAACCACGCCGGGTACGGCGTGCTCATCGACGGCGACTGGATGAGCGACGAGTATCAAGCGCGATTCGTCGACGAGGTCGTGCGCGCCATGACCGCACCCGAAGGCGAGTGGCTCAAGACGCGCGAGGAGATCAAGGCGCGCGCCTTCCGCGACTTCGACCTCGACGAGTTGGCGGAGGCGTGGGTGGAGATGATGCGCGCGATGTTGGCCGAGATGCACGTGCACCCGCTCGTCCCCTACCAGCCGCGCGCGGACTTCGTGCGAAAGGAAGTGGCGTGACCGTCACCGCCCCGATGGCGGTCACGGTGCACCAACCTTCGGCGGCTCGGCGCCGTCGCTTCGCGAAAGGCGTGAGATGAAGATCGCATTCCTGTACGGTAAGTTCTCGGTGGGCGGGCGCCCGCTCGACTTCGACAACCTGTTCACGTCCTCGCGCGGGCTCACGGGCTCGGAGCTGAGTTGCCTGGAGTACGCGCGCGGGATGAAGGCGCGCGGTCACGACGTGATGCTCGTCGTCGGCCAGGAGATGGAGCCGCGCGAATGGGAGGGGATCGCCGTGCACCCGCTCCGCAACCCGCACATCGTCGACGGGTGCGACGTCGTCTACTCGTGGAATGAGCCAGACCTCCTGCGCGAGATCAGCCCCGGACCGGTGCGCGTTGTCAACCAACAGCTCAACGACTTCGACTACTGCCGCCCGGGCTGGGAAGAGTTCGTCGACGTCGTCACTAGCCCTTGCGATCACCACCGCGTGTATCTCACCCGTCACGCCCCGGGCGTGCGCGCGTGGGCGGTGGTGCCGAACGGGTGCGACCCCACGCAGTACACCGCCGACGACAGCACGCGAGTCGAGGGGCGCGTCGTCTGGGCGTCGAGCGCGGACCGCGGACTTCACCGGTTGCTGGAGGTGTGGCCGCTCGTCAAGGAGTACGTTCCGCACGCGACGCTCAAGGCGTTCTACAACTTTCAACCCGCGCACTTCGACGAGTACGAGCAGGCGGGCGGCAACGTACACCCGGACTTGTTGGAGATCGCGCAGCGCAAGCGGTACATCCGCTATGCCATCGACAAGCTGAGTAACCCACGGTGGGGCGTCGAGCATGTGGGTTCGGTGAGCCGCGAGCGCATGCGCGAGGAGTGGTCGCGCGCGCAGGTGCTCGGCTACTCCTGCGAGACCATCCGCTACACCGAGGGCTTCAGCGTCACGTCGATGGAGGCGTGCGCGAGTGGGTGCTTGCCCGTGCTCACCGACGTCGATTCGCTCGGCACCATCTACGGCGCCGCCGCGCCGATGGTGAAGCTCAAGGGCGGGCAGTTCGACCGCACCACGCTCCGCGTCTTCGCCGACTTCGTGGTGCGTGGGCTCACCGACGCCGACTGGCGAGCGAAGCAGGTGGCGAAGACGCGCGCGCTCGCCGACGAGTACGCATGGCCGGTGCTCTGCGAGCGTCTGGACACGATGCTCTCTACGCTCGTAACCGGGCACCGCCTGCTGCCGACGACCGACAACAACCGAGCGACCGACAACACGTTCCGCCAGGAGGAGGCTTCGCAATGACCATGACCCATGAGGACTACATCGCCGCGGTCGAGCGCGGCGACTTCGCCGACCTACCCGCGCGCGTGCCCATGCGCGAAGACGCGTTCGGCGACAGCCGCGGCGCGATCGAGAACGTGCTGGTCACGCCGGTCTCGCACGTCTCCTTCATCCACAGCGTCCGCGGCAGCGTGCGCGCGAACCACTGGCACCGCACCGACTGGCACTTCACGCGGGTGTTGCGCGGCGCCGTGCTCTACTTCCACCGGGCCGTCGGCTCCGCCCGCCTGCCCGAGGGCGAGTTGTTCCTGCCGGGGGCGATGTTCTTCACGCCCCCGAACCGCGAGCACGCGATGCTCTTCACCGCCGACTCGGAGATCATGACCTTCGCCCGCAACGTGCGCACGCACGACGAGCACGAGGCCGACGTCGTCCGCGTCGACTTCGTCACCCCGGAAGTCGCAGCGCGATGTCTGCCGTGAGCTACACCGAGCGCGCGACGTGTCGGTTGTGCGGCACCGAGTTCGCGCCGGGGCTACCGCACCCGCAGGCCGCGGCCCTCCTCGACTTCGGCTGCACCCCGCTCGCGAACGCGTTCCTGCGTGAGCCCGGTCCGGCCGAGACATACCCGCTGTACATCGTCGCGTGCCCATCGTGCGACCACGTGCAGCTCCCGGTCGTCGTCGACCCCGAGAAGCTCTTCGGCGACTACGTCTACGTCAGCGGCACGAGCCCAGTCTTCGTCGAGCACTTCCGCACGTTGTTCGGGTCTCAGGTTCCGTTCGTGCGTAGGGGCGACCTCGTCGTCGACATCGGCTCGAACGACGGCACGCTGCTCAAGATGTTCAAGGGCGTGGGTGCGCGCGTGATCGGTGTCGACCCCGCCCGCGACATCGCCGCGCGCGCGACGTCCGAGGGCGTCCCTACCCTGCCCATGTTCTTCAACGCCGTGGTCGCGCAGTCCGTACTTCGCGACCACGGCTGCGCGCGCCTCATCACCGCTAACAACGTCTTCGCGCACGCCGACGATCTCGCCGCCATCGCGACGGCGGTGCACGAGCTACTCGCGTTCGACGGCCGCTTCGTCTTCGAAGTCCAGTACCTCGGCGATCTCATCGACCGCGGGCACTGGGACAACATCTACCACGAGCATACTTCCTACCATCACATCGCTCCGCTCACGCGCTTTCTCTCCGCGCACGGGCTCACGCTCACGCGCGTCGAGCGAGTAGAGACGCACGGCGGATCGATCCGGTGCACCGCCGTGAAGTCGATCGCGTTCGGCGTGCGACCGCTGCACGCGCAGCCTTTGCGGTTGCCGGAGATGAGCGACGAGCTGCGTGCGCGCGACGCCCGCCTGACCGGCACCGCGCTTCGCGACGAGCTGCGTGCGATCGCCGACGACATCGGGGAGAAGCGTATCGCGTTCGAGTCCGCGTTCAGGCCCGGCGAGACCGTGGTGGGGTACGGCGCGCCCGCGAAGGCGACGACGCTCCTGTACGCGCTCGGCATCGCCGCCCGCTTCGCGTACATCGTCGACGACTCGGCGTTCAAGCAGGGGCGGTTCATGCCCGAGGGGCGCATCCCCGTGGGGCCAAGCACCGCGATCTTCGGCGACGGCGTGTTCGCGCCGCACGTCGTCGTCGTCCTCGCCTGGAACTTCGCCGACGCGATCGTCAAGCGACTCGCGCCCTTCCTCGAAGGAGGCGCCGGGCGGCGCGTGATCGTCCCTGCCCCGCACTTCAAGACCATCGAATCGCCTCTCACCGAGAACGAGGACTGACCCCATGCTCGACACCGACATCGACGAGATCATCGACCTGCTCCCGCGCGCGCTTTGGGACAGGTTCAGCGGTAAGCGCGTGCTCATCACCGGCAGCCGCGGCTTCCTCGGCCGGTACTTCGTGCGCACGTTCGTGCGCCTCAACGAGCGCACACCCTACGGCAAGCCGCCGGTGGAGGTGCTGTCGATCGACAACCTCGTGAGCGCGGGCCCGTACGGCGAGGCCGAACACGACTACCCGCACATCGCCTTCGTCAACCACGACGTGACCAAGTCGTTCAAGCCTGAGAAGCCGGTCGACTTCATCCTGCACTGCGCGGGCATCGCCTCGCCCGCGTGGTACCGCAAGTACCCGGTCGAGACATACTCGGTGTCGATCGCGGGCACGCGCAACGTGCTCGACATCGCCAACGCCAGCCGCGACGCCGGGCGCGACTGCCGCATGCTCTTCTTCTCGTCGAGCGAGATCTACGGCGACCCCGACGCCGCGCACGTGCCGACAGCCGAGAGCTATCGCGGCAACGTGGCGTGTCATGGCCCGCGCGCCTGCTACGACATCGGCAAGCGTGCGGGTGAGATGATGGTGCACGTCGAGCATCAGCTCCACGGCACGCACGCGATGTGCGTGCGCCCGTTCAACTTCTTCGGCCCGGGGATGCAGCGCACCGACTACCGCGTGCTCCCGAACTTCGCCGCGCGCTGGGTGGACGGGCAACCGCTCCACGTCTACGGCACGGGCAAGCAGACGCGCACGTACTGCTACGTGACCGACGGCATCCGCGGCTGCATCCAGGCGCTACTCGAAGGCGTAGCGGGCGAGCCCTACAACATCGGCAACCCCACGCCCGAGATCAGCGTGCTCGACCTCGCGCAGAAGGTGGCGGAGATCACGGGTACGCCGCTCGTCAGCGACACCGTCGAGCACCCGGATACGTACCCCGCCGACGAGCCGCAGCGGCGGTGCCCCGACATCACCAAGGCGCAGGCGCAGCTCGGGTACGCGCCGCAGGTCAAGCTCGACGACGGCCTGCGCCGCTTCTTCGGTTGGGCCGAGACCGCGTTCCGCGAGCAGGCGCGGCGATGACCACGTGCCCGCCGCCCCCTTCGTTCGTGGCGCCGTCGCCGCCCGTACGCCTCGGCCTCATCGGCGCCGGGGCGTGGGGGTGGCGGTACGTGCCCGCGGCGGAGGCGAGCGGTGTGGCGCGCGTCACCCACGTCGCGCGGTGGGGCGGCGCACCGCCGGAGGCGACGTCGCACCTCACCCCGCTCACGCGCGTGAGCGACTGGCGCGAGATGCTCGGCGCACCCGTCGATGCCATCGTCTGCGCCGCGCCTCCGCACGCGCACGAAAGCATCTGCACCTTCTTCCTGAACAACATGCGCCCGGTCATGTGCGAGAAGCCGATGACGCTCTCGCGCGCCGCTGCCGACCACGTGACCGCGTGCGCGCGTGAATCGGGCGTACCGTTCTTGGTCAACCATCAGCACCTGTTCTCGGCCGCGTACGAGGAGCTGTTCGAACGCACTGCCCACGACTCCTCGCTACACGTGGTCTCGTACGGTGGCGGCGACGTCACCGCCCCGCGCTCGTACTCCGCGCTCTGGGACGTGGGCGCGCACGACGCCGCGATGGCGGTCGGTCTCATCGGTTCGCTCGCGGGCGAGGTGCGCGTGGTCTCGGCGTCGCTCAACGGCGGGCTGTTTCGCTTCGCGCTCGAAGGCGCGCAGGGGCAGTCGATGTCGCACGTCTGGCGCGGACCCCCGCGGCGCCGCCGTCTCTCGGTCACGACGTCGCAGCGACACTACGTCTACGACCCCCTGCGCGAGGGCGCGACCTTGAGCGTGGCGCAGTGCCTGCGCGACCTGGTCGACCCCACGCCGGTACCGCTCGCGTATGAGCCGCCGCTCACGCGCGCCGTCCGCGTCTTCGCCACGGCGGTGCGTACGGGGCGTGAGGATTGGCGATTCGTTCCCGAGTTCGCGTACCGCGTCGTCGACGTACTTGCCCGCGTCGAAAGTGCGTTTGGGTTGGAGGGGTTGGAGGGGTCGGTGCGGTGAGGTGATGGGGGCGCATACGTTGCGGTAACGAAGGAGAACTCAGACGATGGGCGACAACGGAGACAAGTTGGTACCGGCGAAGCAGACGCTACTCACGCCCGAACAGTTCGCGCGGGCGGCGATCTCAAACTGGCACGTGGTCGGCGAAGGCGTGCCGAGCAAGCGCGCGCTCGCCGTGCTCTGGGCGCAGTACATGATCGAGACCGGGAACCGCTACGTCTGGAACTACAACCTCGGCAACACCAAGGACGTGCCCGGCGACGGCATCGACTTTCACGCGCTCCGCGGCACATGGGAGGGTGTCTCACAAGCCGAGGCGAACCGCTTGATCTCGGCAGGGCTCGCGACGCTCGACACGAACGCGAACCACATCAAGGCCGTGGCTCCGCGCATCGCCGTAGTCTTCCAGCCGCCGCACCCCGCCACGCGCTTCTCCGCGTTCCCCGACCTCGACGCTGGGATGTCGTACTACCTCAAGCTCTTGGCCACGACGAAGTTCCGCACGGCGTGGCCGCTCGTGCTGCTCGGCGACTACCGCGGGTTCGCCAACGCGCTCAAGGCGCGCGGGTACTTCACGGCGTCGGCGAAGGCGTACGCCGACGGCATGAGTGGGCCCTTCAACGTCTTCATGAAGTCAGGTGCGTACGAGGCCGCGATGGCAGCGACACCGTCGGCCGTGCTCGCCGTGGCCGAGAGCGCAACCGCGGGCCTGAACCACTGCGGCCTCGTCGACGTGACCGATGACGACGGCGTGGTATGGGAGGTCGCGCCCATCTACGTCGCGCCCACCGCCATCGGCGACGCGAAGAAAGCCGTCGTCGCACTCGGCTACGAGCTGCCGACGCCCGCGCTCGTCGACGCGATCTGGCGCGCTGCCGATCTGAAGATCAACGGATGGGACATCGCGGGCGCGGTCCACCACAACGGACGCCCGGAGACGATGGACTCGGCCGACGCGCATGCCGCGGTCGCTGCGAAGATCGAGTCGTTGGTCGGAGCGCATGGGCCTTACCGCCTGCTCGCGGGCGCGTTCAAGGACGTGGTCGAAGTCGATGGGAAGCTTGGGCTCTACGGCTGGCACGACGTGAAGGGTACGCCGATTCAGAGTCTCTACACCAAGCACGCGCTGACGTGGCGCGACTACTCGCAGGGCTACCGCCTCGTGCGACGGAAGCCGTGATGCTGGCGATGACCATCTCGTCCGGAGAAGAGAAGCTGTATCGGCTGCCGCAGACGCATGTGGCCGTGCTGCAGTACGTCGCCACGGGGCAGACCGAGAGTGACGCCGGGGTGCGCTGCCGCGACTTCGAGGACTTCACGCTCTCGGCGAGCGCGCCCGACATCGACGTCGACGGCTACGTGCATCATCTGCACGTGCTAGAGCGATGGTGCGACCGCGCTGAGGTGTGGGCCGGGCTCGACCCCACGCGACCGAAGTGGGCTCGCCGCGTAGGCCGGTGCCGTCGTGCGCTCGCGCGCATGCGCGAGCGTGGGGTGGGGAGGTCGGCGGACGTGCTCATGGTCGCGCATGGGTACCCCGATGCTATCGTTCGCCAGATCCCGGAGCTGGCGCAGATGCGCGAGGCGCCGATCGCTTCCTTGGTCCGGTACACCGACGTCGTCGAACGCCATCGGCAAGCGATGGTCGATCGCGAAGTCGGGGTCGAGATGCGGTGGCACATGACCCGCGCCGCGCTCCGCCCCGAGCAAGGGCCAGCCACGCCCCCTGGTTGGCGCGTGGTGGCGTTTTCGCGCCCGGCGGCGGGGGCGGGCCCTGTCGTGGACATTGCCGCCTACAGCGGGCGGCTACGCGCCGCCGCGGCCCGGCGCCGGCACCTAGACCTCGTCGTCAGTAGCGCCGACGCCCTACGCGATGCGCTCTCACCAGCCGATGAGAGCATGCCCGTGCAGGCGCCGGGGGAGCCCGCGCACGAGTACCATGCCCGAGTCGCCGAGCGTGGCGAGCGCCGCCGACGCTCGCGCGAGGCCCGCGCCGCGTTCGTGACTCAGGCGCGCATCGAAGCTATGCGCATGTTGTCCGCTGCCGAAGCGGACTATTACACGGCGTGGTCTGCGGTGGGGTGGCGATGAGCGACGACGACAAGACGGCGACGAAGCCGAAGAACAAGGGCGGCAGGCCCAAGGGCGAAGGCCGACCCCGGGGCGCGTGGTCCAAGCCCGTGTACATCGACGGTACGAGCGACTACCTCGTGGGCACGCATCGGTTCGCGCGGCTGTACGGGCGCAACGAGCACTGGGCGCGCAACCTGCTGCAGGAGTGGTACACGGAGCAGCTCAAGGGTGGGCCCGTGCGCGTGCTCGTCCGGTACACGATCGTGAAGGGCAAACGGCAGCGACGGCTGTTCACTACCATCGGCGTCATCGAGCAGTCGATGCCGCGCGGGCGCGACATGGAGCTGGAGCGTTGGCGCAAAGAAGTCGACGCCGACATCGACCGCGCGTTCCGCCGCATCGTCGAGTTGGAGTTGCGGCTCGGCATCCGCAAGATGGGCACGCGCTAGAACGCGCGCGCGGGGAGTTCGCGCTCGGCGCGAGCATGCGCTAGCGAACCGTGGCCGCGTTTACCCGGGTAGACGCCGGCGGCGTCGGGGGCGGTGCGCGCGCTGATAAACCCCTTTGCGCCATTACCCTAGAACGAGGACACCTACATGATGAACGCACTCACCCTTGCCCTGCTCGCGTCGGTCACCGTCGCCATGAACCGGCTCGCGCCCAAGCGCGACAACCGCGCGCTTGCCGAAGCCGTCGCGCAGGTGGTCGCGGCGGAGCCACCGATCTTCCAGGACGACGCCGACCGCAAGCGTACGGCGGCGCTCGTCGTCGCCGTCGCCTACCGCGAGAGTGGGCTCGACGCCGCGGCGCTCGGCGACCGCGACAAGGCGGGGCGCCCGCACTCGTTCTGCGCGATGCAGATCCACGAGAGCGCCGGCGGCACGCACGCGCTCACGACCGACCCCAAGGCGTGCGTCGCGAAGGGGTTGACGATGCTCCGTGTGAGCGTGCGCACGGACCCATCGCACCCGGTGGCGTGGTACGCGCGCGGCCCGCGCTTCCGCTCGTCGACTGCGCAACGGATCTCGAATGACCGCATGTGGCTCGCGCGCAAGGTGTACGCGTGGTGGGGCAGATGACCAATCCGCGCCCGGACACGAGGCTATCGTGCGCGCTCCTTGTGCAGTTCTCCGACGGGTTGGGTTGGCGCGAGATTCTCGCGCTCGACACCCTGCGCTCGCGCGGTTGGTGGCGCGACGCCGTCGCCGAGGCCGAAGCCAACGGAGAGATCGAATGGTCGGGCGATGCGTGGCGACTGACCGATGAGGGGCGGAGGCGAGTGGCGCGGACGTTGATGACCACAGGGAGGTTGTAGCCGATGATGATCACGGGGAAGAGCGACGACAATGGGGTGGTGCGTGTGGACCCGAAATCGCGGCGCGGGTGTCGCCGATGGACCGAGGCCGAGGACCGGCAGGTGGTTCTCGGTTGGGGGCACGTGCCGTTGCGCGAGGTGGCGGCGGCGATTCGGCGCACCGAGTTGTCGGTGTACCTCCGCGGCACGCGCGTGCTCGGTCTCGACACCTCGGTGCCGCAGGGGTTCGAGAGCTTGAGCGGTGCCGCGCGCCGCTTGGGAGTGAGCGAGCGACAGCTCCGCGAGATGAACGCCATCGTCGGGAACTCGCGCTACATCCGGCGCGCGGTCACGATGCCGATGCCCGGCAAGGCGCCGCGCAGGTTCATCATCGAGGCGGACAAGGCCGACGAGGTGATGCGGCTCTGGTCCGCGACGGAGACGCCTGCGATGGCGGCGCGCCGCTACGGGTTCGCCGAGTCGACGGTGCGCGCCGCGCTCCGACTATCCGCCGCACGGGGCGCGGTCGAGGGTATCCCGCGCGAGCCAAAAGGCACGAAACATTGGAGGGTGCCGAGCACGGTGATCGACGCCGTGCTCACGCGGTGGGTACGCGCGGAGACGGCAGCAGCGGCGGCTGCCCGTCACGGGGTCTCGCCGCACAAGGTTGCGCGCGCGCTCCGCAAGCACGGACTCACCACAGGCACGCATGCGATGCGCGACTATCTCCGGTCCGTTGCCGGTGGAGTGCGTGAGCAGTACCCGGGCGCAGAGCGTGAGATCGTCGGCGAGGCGTTCGACATGTTCTTCGACGCTCTCGCGCATCTGCGCGGTGTAGCGGCGTGGCGAGCGTGGCCGATGCTGCCGGAAGAGATCGACGAGGTACTCGTTCGCGAGCGAGTGATTGATGCGAGGGCACGTGACGGTGGATGAGGTCCTCGACACCGTACGCCACCCCGCCCCCCGCCTATACTTCGCTACGCGAAGTATGCTTCTTGGTTACAACCAAGGACCGATCTCTTAACTAGTTTAAGATCATTAAGTCAAACAAAAAGTTTAGACCCTAGTTCAGACCGTGCCCCCACACGCGCCATAACCCACCGACGACGAGGAGGCGACACACCGATGACGACGCGCAGCAAAGCAAGCAAGCACCCGATCACCACACGCCGCTCATGGTTCGGCACCGGCAAGGGGCGACAGCTCGTGATCACGGTGCGAGATTGGTACGACTTCGATCGGGTTCGGTCGGTGCTGCCGCCCATGTGGGGGCTGTCGGCGGCGCCGGCGGGTGCGGCCGAGCGCGTGCTCGGTGTGGAGCTTGCGGCACTCGTCGCGCAGGAGGCGGCGCGGGGGCGGCAGCCGCAGATCGCGATCGACCCCGCGGCCTTCTCGCGTTTACCCGGGTAAACGCGCCGCGCGCCATAACCCCAGGGCATGACCGTCGCCATCACCGTCGACAACCGGATCCGCATCGCGCTGCGCGGGTTGCCCGACGACGCGGCGGAGGCGCTGCGCCGAGCGTGCACGCACATGAACCCGGAGTTCCTCAAGCGCAAGCGCATGGGCTACGCCACGTGGAAGGTGCCGGCGGAGATTCGCACTTGGTCGTCGACGGAGCACGAGCTGTCGCTACCGCGGGGCGTGATGGCGCGGGTGCGCGCGATCTTCTCCGAGCACGGCCTCCGCTTCCGCGTCGTCGACGCGCGCGTGGAGGGGGCGCCGCTGCTTCGGCCGCCCGTGTACGTGGGGCACGAGCCGCGCGACTATCAACACGCGGCGACGTCTGCCATCCTCGCCCGTGAACAGGGGGTGGTGCGCGCGAGCACGGGGTCGGGCAAAACCACGACGATGCTGTACGCGGCCTCGCGCATCGGGCTCAACACGTTGGTGGTGCTGCCGTCGGTGAAGCTGTTGGACCAGACGGTCGAGGTGGCGGAGAAGCTGCTGCGGCTCGACGGCGGTGTGGTGGGCGTCGTGCGCGGCGGCACCAAGCGCCTGCGCCCGCTCACGGTCGCGACGCAGCAGACGCTGTGGCGCCGCACCGTGGACGAGGACGTGCGCGCGTACTTCGGCGCGGTCATGATCGACGAGGCCCACCACGCGGCGGCGTCCACGTTCCAGGACGTGATCGATCAGTTCCCGTGCCGGTACCGGGTCGCGTTCACCGCCGACGAGAGACGGCGCGACCGCAAGGAGTTCCTGGTCTACGACGCGTTCGGCGACGTGCTGCACGAGACCACGCGCGCGGAGTGCGAGGCCAAGGGCGCGATCGTCGACGTGGAAGTGCGGGTGGTGCTCACGCGCTTCCGCGACGGGTTGTATCAGCGCGACGCGAACTTCGGCGCGCTCGTGGATCGGATGGCGGCGGACCCAGACCGCAACAGCACCATCCTCGACATCGTCCGGGAGGAGGTGTCGGCGGGCGAGCAGGTGATCGTGTGCACGCACCGGCGCGAGCACGCGCGCGAGCTACAGGTGCGGCTCATCGAGATGGGCGTGAGCAGCGGGCAGATGCTCGGCGGCGCCGCCGCCGGCGACGTGCGCGACTTCGCCGCGACGCGCGCCGGGCTGAGGAGCAAACGCACGAGCTGCGGCGTGGGCACGTACGAGGCGCTGGGCGAGGGTATCGATTTGCCGGCGGTCGCGGTCGGGATTGCGGCCACGCCCATCACCGCGAACAAGCAACGCTTCAACCAGTACCGCGGCCGGTTGTGCCGACCGTCGGCGGGCAAGACCCACGGGCGGCTGTACGTGATGCTCGACCACCACGTGCTCGGCGAGCGCGCGCTCGCGAACGTGCTTGCGTGGAACCGCACCGTACGCGTGCGCAGGGGCGGCCGGTGGGTCGACGCTCGCGCGTTGGGTGTGCGCGCCATAATCCGGGGTGCATGAAAACTCGATCCGAAGTCCTACGCGAGAAGAAGCAGAAGAACCCCGCGCCCGAGCCGGCGAGCGCCGAGCCGCTACCGTCAAGGCGAAGTGCAGCGAGTGCGCCGAGGAGATGGACGCAGCCGCGTGCACGACGCGCGCGGATGGGACCCTGGAGTGCGTGCACTGCGGTGGCCCCGTCGAGGCGGCGGCGTTCACCGCGGCGCCGAAACCAGACGCGCCGTTGCCGCGCGCTGCGGCTGTCGGGTGGGTGGACCCGCCGCCGGCACGTAGCGTGTTCTGCGGGGTGTGCGGGTCGAAGTGGCCCTTGGTCAACGGCAAGGTGTTTCCCAACTGCGGGCACAAGGTGTCGGAAGCGACGGATGACCCGCGGCACGCGACGGCGTTTGCTCCGCCGGCAGGGCTCAATACCGTGTCTGAGCGCGAGGTCGAACGGCGCAACGCTGCCGACGCCGCGAAGGCTGTACCGACGCCGCTGGCCAACGTCAGCGGCGGCACCGGCGTCGTCGTCGCCGGTGCGAGCAACCGATTGAGCATCGCGTGGGGCGAGTCGCGCTTCCCCGTCGATGCCTACAACTACTTCAAGGTCGGGAGTCACATCGTCACCGTCGACGTGCCCGAGGGTGAGGACAGGCTCGCGGTCGCGCGCGCAATCGCTGCCGATCTAGAGCGAATCGCAGACGAACTTTTCGAGCGTCAGCGCGCGTGGTACGAAAAGAAGCTTGCCTCGGTCAAGTGATCGGTGGGCGAGGGAAAGGGCTGAGGGATATGGGGCGTCGCACCGTGGACTTGAACGAGTCGCTGTTTGCTGCCGGCGAGGAGGACGACGACGGAGGCGGTGAAGCGACCGATGACGATGGCGGCGACGACGCCTTCGCCGCCATGGTCGCGACCACGCGTGCGAAGATGCACCGGCGCAAGACGAAGCCGAAGACGATCGCCGCCGCGGTGTTCAACCGCGCGCTGACGGAAGCGGACGAGATGCTTCGGAGCGGGAACTGGGAAGGCGCCGGCGTGCGTCACCTCGTTGCCGCCTACGACCGATGCCACACCCGCTGCTACGGAGTCGAACCCGCGGAGCTGGGGCCGAGCGAGCGATTCAACGCGAGCATGCTCGCGGCCACGATGCTCAAGCGCGAGTTCAACGGCGACCTCGTGGGCATGGTCGAGTACATGCTCTGGGCCTGGGAGCGGGAGCTTGACCGAGAGAAGTGGCGCCGCGAGAACGGTCGCGACGGCGGGCGCATCGGCGTGCGGCTGATGTTCTCGGGCGCGCTGCTCACCGACTACCGGCTGCACCTAGCGCGCCGGGGTCGGAGCGCGTAGACTGGGTCGGGAGATGAAACGGTTCTTGGTCACCCTGCGCACGCACGCGTGCGGCCCCTCTGACGAGTTCTTCGTCGAGGTGCGGTCGGCGTCGGTCGTGTCCGCGATCCGCGACGCCGTCGGCGTGTGCAGGGGCATGGGGCCGTTCGCGCTCATGCGCGCGCAGCCGTGGCCGCGCGGGGTGCGTTGCGCCGAGCACGCGGCGCGCCGCGCCGCCGCCGCTGCAGGGTGAGCGCGCCATAACCCCCTCGCATGAGGACGCGTTCAGAAGCCAAGCGAGACCGGCAACGCCGTCGCCGCGGTGGTGATGGCGGCGGCGACGAGTTCCTGCCGGCGCGGTCTGCGACGGAGGAGGCGTGGCAGGTCGAGGTCCCGAACGACCCCATCAACGAGCAGGTTCTTCTCAGCGCGATGACGCTGGACGCGGAGACGCGCAAGCGGTTGTTGCGCAGGCTCAAGCCCGACCACTTCTTCGCCGAGCGACACCGCGCCGTCTTCGCAGGGTTGCAGGAGATGACGGCGCGCGGGCTAGAGTTCGACCCCGCCGTGCTCGCGAGGTACGCGCCCGACGTCGACGTGCGGTTCCTGGAGCAGATCGCGGAGTCGCGCGGGGAAGCGCCGCCCAACCTCGACCACCACGTCGACACGCTGCTCTGGGATCACAAGCGGGCGCAGGCGGCGGAGGGACCGGTGGCCGCGTTCCTCGCCGGCCTGCAGAACCCGCGCGAGTCGCCGGCGCGCATGCGCGCGCTCGCGCGCTTGGTGGGGCAAGCCTTCGAGGACGCGCAATCGAAGGCGCCGTTCCTGCGCGACACCGACGCCGTCGTCGGCGAGATGATGGCGACGCTCCGCCGTCGCGTGGAGGGCGAAGCCTTCTTTCCCTTCGGCATCGAGGGGCTGGATGCGGGCGAGGACGGGGTGCGCAGGCTCCGGCCGGGCGCGGCGCCCGGGCTCGTGACCGTGTTGACGGGGATGAGCGGCGCGGGCAAGACCACGACGGCGGGTCACATGATCCTCGGGCAGGTACGGCAGCGACGGCGCGTGCTCGTTGGTGCGTGGGAGGTGCGCGCGCCCATGACCTTGGAGTTGGTGACGACGTTGTCGCTGGGGTGGTCGCGCTCGCGCATTCTCGACGGGCGCAACCAGCGCGTGGACACGGCGATGACTCGCGAGGAGATGGAGGTGTTCGAGCAGCGCGCGCGTGAGCTGGCGCCATACATCGTCTTCGTCGACAACCCGTTTCGGCGCGGCAGCGTGCGCAAGAGCGGCCGCGTCACCAACGACGACTACCTCGACATCCTGGAGGAGCACGTGGAAGCGAGCGGCGCCGCGGTCGCGCTGTTCGACTTGTTCGATCGGTGCCTGCGCGACCGCCGACCCGACGACGAGCAGGAGGCGTTGTGGCGGTTGCTGGAGATGACGGACGCGCATCAGATCCACACCGTCGTCGTGCATCAGCAGAACCTCAAGGGCGACCACGTGCGCCGCGACAACAGGCCGTCGCTGCCCGGGCTCAAGGGGTCGAGCGCGTACGTCGACGTCGGCGCCACGATCGTCGCCCCGCACATCCCCGCCAGGTTCAAGAACGTTCCCGACGACAAATTCGAGCTGCACGTGCTCAAGACCCGGTTCGGTCCACCGTTCGGGCTGGAGTTCGATTGGGACCCGGACACGGGGCAGGTATGGGGCGGACGCGACTTCGGCCGCGACGAGTTGTTCGACGACGGCGCCGACGGCGCCACGACTCCGCGCATGGGCAAGAAGCCGCAGCGCAAGGGGCCGCGGAGTTGAGCCGGCGGTCGTGGGTGGAGGGCGTCGTCGCCGCGCTGGGGATGACGACGGGTGAGCGCGGTCGCGATCGGGTGTGGGTGATCTGCCCTTGGCATCAGGCGCCGGATTCGCCCGCGGCGTGGGCCACGAGTTTCTTCGTGCGCACGGCGGGCACGCGCCGCACGCGGGACGGCGGTACGTACAGCGCCGCCGGTCAATACCATTGCTTTGCGTGCGGCGTCGGCGGATCCATCCGCGACCTCGTGCGCCGTGTGCGCCGTTGCTCGGAAGCGGAGGCGGACGCGTTCGTGCTCCGGCGCGGCGGACGCGCCGGCGCGAAGGTGGAGGAGCTGCGCCGGCGCGTCGGCGTCGTTCGCGTCGAGCGACCGGGGCGCGTCGGCTTCGTGCTCCCGCGCGAGGTCGTGTTCGAGCCGTTGCCGCGGTGGCCGTCGGGCGCGCGCGCGGAGCTAGAGCGACGAGGCGTGACCGCCGAGGAGGTGGAGCGGTTCGGCATCGGCTACGCCGTCGACGGCGCGAAGCTTGGCGGACGCATCGTCATTCCGTGGCGCGACGGCTCCGACCGCATCGGGAGCTACAGCGCGCGCACGTTCGTCGACGCCGCGCCCAAGTACACGACTCCGGGACCGAACGACCACCCCGATCGCGACATCGTGTTCGGCGAGCACCTATGGCCCGCGAGCGGTCGCGATCTCGTCGTCGTCGCCGAGGGCGCGCTCAACGCCATCGCCGCCGCGCGCGCGTGTCCAGGCGTGGCCGTGGGAGCGGTCGGCGGCGCAGACAACTACAGCGCGGGGCAGGCGCGGCGTCTGGCGACGTTCGCGCGTGTGCTCATCCTCTCCGACCCCGACCCCGCCGGCGACAAGCTAGCGGCCGCGATCGCGGGCACGATCGGCCGCTACGCGCAGACGGAGCGTGTGCGGTTGCCGCGCGGGCAAGACGCCGAGGACGTGGGGACGCAACGGCTACGGCAAGCGATCGACGACGCGCTGGAGCGCATGACGGTTGCGCGCGGCGCGTTCGCGCTATAAACCTATATGCACAGCAAGCAAGGAGATCTGAACCGTGAACACGACACACCCCGACCACGTCATCGCCGCACTCATCGTCGCCGACCCGAAGCAGGCGCGCGCCCGGCTCATCGAGCGATTGCGCAAAGCGAGGATGCACAAGGGCGACTGCGCCGCGGCGATCGGGTGCGCGCACTCGACCTTGCTCAGGTGGATCCGCAAGCTGCGGCTGGAGCCCGAGATCGAGAAGTTGGAAGCGCGCGCTCGGCGTGAGGGCTGGCACCACGGACGCGTCGGCGGCAGGCCCGAGGGGTCGACGGTCGCGAACGGAGCCGCCCCAAGGGGCTCGCGTCTACCCGGGTAAACACGAGCCGACGTCGGCACACAGGAAACGCCCTATCCCCACGCCCTGGGGGTGGGGCGTTTTTTTTTTGCCCCGAGGGCAGAAAAGGTTTGCGCGTCGGCGCGCGACGGTTCATAGTCTTCTCATGACGACGACACACAACAACACGGAAACGGTGTCCGACATCCACGGCAACAAGGTCGGCGTCGTTGAGTGCGACGGCGGCGAGTGGGTCGCCTACAACCTCAGCGACATCGAGGTCTACCGCGGCCCCTCGTTCACCGCGGCGTGCGACGCGGCGCGGGGTGAGTCGTGAAGCCCCGCTCCTGGACGTCCAACGGGTACCGGTACTGGAGCCTGGTCACCGCGGAGGCGGAGGTCGTGGCCTCGGTTCCCGAGGGGTACACCCCGCACTTCCCGCCGATGCACGCGACGTACGAGGTGTACACGATCAAGAAGGGGCTCGCGAAGTTTGAGGGGTACGCGGAGGGCGAGCAGCGGGCGCGCCTGCACCACGCGTTCGGGTGCGCGTTCGGGAGGCAGTCGTGAGCGGCTTTGACAAGTGGTTCGTGACGTTCCTGAACGAGAAGGGCGTCGACTTCGAGGAAACCTTCGAGGTCATGGGGCCGAGCGGGGTGAACTTCATCCCCGTCGGCTGCATCGTGGAGCTTGCGGCGTCGGCACCCGACCACGAGCAGCGCGCCATCAAGTCGACGTGCGTGAAGATCGACTTCGTGAACGGCGACGTACGCCACTTCCTGAAACACCTCGCGACCGCGGTGGCACGGTGAAGCGCCGCCGACAAACGGCGCGGACGCCGGAGCAAGAGGCGAAGCGCGCGGCCGAGCGTGAGGCGCACGAGGCGAGCAAGCGCGAGTGCCAGATCTGCGAGCGCCACCAGTGCGTCGACGCTCGCGGCAACATGGTCCTGCACGGCTACACCCGGCCAGGCTACGGCTTCATCCAGGGGAGCTGCTTTGGGGTCGGGCATGTCGACTACGCGCGCGGGACGGACGCGCTGGAGGCGTACGCGGCGCAGCTCGAAGGCTTGCTCGCGGACGCAAACGAGAACGTGCGTCGCTACGTCGCCGGGGAGGTCACGCACTTCACGACCTCCGCGCTGGCTTACGACTTGGACGAGCGCGGCTGGATCATCTATGACGGCAGGAAGCCGCGGATGAAGACGGTGTTTACGTCGTGGGCGCCGGGCGTGTCGCACCCGTCGAAGTACTCGGCACAGCTCCAGTCGGCGCATGCGTCTGCGGCACAACACGCGAGGCTACTCGCGGCAGAACTGGGGCGGGTCCGGGCCCGTATCGCGGCGTGGGTGGCGCCGTGAGGCGCGTCCGGTGGGTCTGCCCGGCCGGGGCGCACGCGGCCGTTCTCGGGTCCTCTAGGCCCCGGCGCGACGAGGCGGCGCACGCCGAGGCCGCGTTTTTCTGGGGGCTCGAAAAAAAGTAGGGGTCGGGGCAGAAAAAGTGTTGCGCGTCGGCGCGCGATGGTTCATAGTCTTCTCATGACGACGCCGATTGCAAAACTGATTGTGACCGAGATCGTGATGGAGACCCGTCGCGCGATGGTACCCGGACACGAGTACGTGTACATCACCGGCTGCTGCGGCGGGGTGACGTCGAACCGCCGCCGCGCCCCGCACCCCCCGGCCAAGTGGGTCAAGTGCCCGTGCTGTGGCGGTCGGAACGGCGTGGATTGGTGGTCATGAACCCGGGGAGCCGAGTAGGGCTCCCCGGGGGCTGACTGAAAAAAAAGACGCGCCGACGCGAAAAAGTGTTGCGCGTTGGCGCGCGATAGTTCATAGATAGATCACCGGGTCGCGGTGACCCAAACCAAAGCCAACCGGCAGAAGATCGGAGACCACCATGAGCTACGAGAACGCCCCCGCCACCAAGCTCCTCGCCACCAACTGCGCCTGCTGCGGCCGCGCCCTCGTCGACGCCATCAGCGTCGAGACGGGTGTGGGCCCGGACTGCCGCGCGATGCACGGCTACGACGACGCGCAGGGCGAGCCGGACTGGGAGCGCGCGATGGCGCTGCTCGACGGCTGCGTGCCCGTGGCCGAGGTCAACCCGACGATGGCGCCGCGCGACGCCGTGAACGTGCTCGTGCACCGGGTCGCGCGGCGTGGCGCGAGCATCGACCGCGAGGCGGCAGCCGCGATCTTCCGCGCGATCGACGCCCTCGGCTTCGCCGTGCTCGCGGCGCGCATCGCCAAGCGTTTCCGCATGACGGTGGAGGAGCCGGTGGTCGAGGCGCCGCAGGGCCCGAGCATCGACGACCTCCGCCGCGAGTACGCGCGCATTCGCCACGTCCGCTGCTACGACGGCGTCGAGCCGCGCGAGTTCGACGCCGTCGTGAGGGCGTACCTCGGCGACGCCGCCGGGCCCGCCGACTTCGTCGCGGCGGCGTCGACCGTCGCCTGCCCGTGCAAGCGGTGCCGCGGCACGGGTGAGTACGTGTTCCGCGCCAACGACGGTGACACCCGCCGCGCCGAGTGCTTCCGCTGCGGCGGCAAGGGCACCCAGGACCTCTCGGACGCGCACCGCAACCGCGCGTATGATGCTCACCGCCGTGCGCCGCGTGGTGCGGTCGCTGCGTGAGTTGACCCCTGAGGTTCCGCCCCGACTGCGCGCAGTCGGGGCGCCTCCTCAGCGGCCGACGAAAGGGAAAAGGGAGATGACCATGGGATCGAACGGAATGACGACGTCACACGATGATGGCGAGCCCGCCGCGAAGGCGCGGGTCTTCAAGGGCGCGGGTTGGAAGTTCTCGCGCAACGGTCCGGTCGTGACCGGCGAGAACATGCGGTACACGTACACGGCAACGATCTGCGAGGTGTACGCGCCCGTGGGCACGTACACCGGGGGCCCAAAACGCCTCGTCGATGTCGCGCTGATCTCCGGGAAGTGGCACGCGCTCACGCAGGCGACGGCGGGCGGGGGGCGCAATCGGGTGATGCCGCTGGAGACGTTCCTCGCCCGGTACACGCACGGCGCCCGCAAGGGCACGGCGAAGCCCGGGGCGAAGCCCGGGGCGAAGCCGTCGGCAGGGGACCTCGACCGAATCGAACGCAAGCTCGACGCGCTACTCGCGGCGCTCGGCATCGTGGTGGAGGGCGGGTCGTGAACGCGCGCGAAGAGGACAAGGCGATCGAGGACGTGATCCGGCGCGGAGTGGCGTCGCCGCTGACGCGCTACCGCGTGACCCTCGTGTGCGACTGCTACGCCGACGCCGCGTACGGGTACGGGCCGACGCGCGAGAGCGCGCTCAACCGGGCGGTGCGTCACTTCCGCCGTGCGCACGGGCCCCGGGCGAAGGTGGGGGAGACCATCGTGGAGGAGGCGCTCACCGGCCACTACGAGGAGATCGAGTCGTGAAGCTCACGGTGACCATCGACGGGGCCGAGTACACGCTCGACCCCGAGGCCGAGAGCGCGCGCGTGCGCGGGCTCGACGTGTGCCCGCGGTGCGGGCGCAAGCCCCACCCCGAGCAGGGCGTGCACGTGCAGGGGCGGGGCAGGCGCATCGCCGACCACGACGTCTACGAGGCGGACGGGTACGCCTACTGCTGCGGCGCCGCGCTCGGTCTCATCCGGGCGCGGGTGTCCACGATCTTCGGCTTGGAGGAGGACGAGCGCGTGCTCTATGGTCGCGCGCGGGTGTATTGACCGGGCGTTTACCCGGGTAAACGGGATAATTCCCCGAGCGAGAAAAAAAAGTGTTGCGCGTTGGCGCGCGATAGTTCATAGATAGATCATGATCATCGCTACCGCATACGTACACGTCGTGGGCAAGGGCTGGTTCCGGGCCGAGATGACCGATCGATGGGTGCCGTCGTACGTCGGCGCCGCGCGTCAGACCAAATACTACGAGCGCCGCGGGCGGGAGTACGTCGAGATCGCCTACTCCGACGTGCCCCGCTCTGCCTACCGCGCTCTGCGCCGCGCTCTGCGCCGCGAAACCGCGCCCGGCGAGTGAGGTCGCGCGCGGGTGTATTGACCGGGCGTTTACCCGGGTAAACGGGATAATTCCCCGAGCGAGAAAAAAAAGTGTTGCGCGTTGGCGCGCGATAGTTCATAGATAGGACATGACGACGGCGACGACAAAGGCTCTGGTGGCGGACGTGGTGATCGAGGCGAAGTTCCCGCGCGTCAGCGGTGGTGACGAGTGCGAGGGTCGGCTCATCAGCCGCGGGGCTGAGCGGCTGGGGCTGATCGCCCGGGTCTTCGAGGCCAAGGACATCGGTTTCGCGACCGCGCGCTACCAGAACATGACGGTGGGGTACCGGTTCGAGAATTGGGTGACCGAGGAGGATCGCGAGTACCCGACCCTGCGCGAAGCGATGGCTGCGGCACGAGCCGCGTTTTCGAAGTGAGTGAAGTGTGTGCGCGCCCGGCAGACGACCGGGAGAAAAAGGAGGACGACATGAGGAAGCGAAGCGAAGCGGTGGCGAAGAAGTCGGCGACGAAGTCGGCGACGAAGTCGGCGCAGCAGAAGATGCCGGTGACCGCCGAGACGTTCACGGCCGGGCTCAACCCGGAGCAGGTCGCGGTTGTGATGCACGACGACGGGCCCGCGCGCGTGTTCGCCCTCGCGGGGTCGGGCAAGACCGAGTCGTTCGCGCGACGCGTGGCGCGACTCGTCGCCGTGCGCGGCGTCGACCCCGAGCGCATCCTCGCCGTCACCTTCTCGAAGAAAGGGGCGGACGAGATGCAGACGCGCATCGCGAAAAAGTTCGGGGTCGCCGGTGCGCGGATCGGCACGTGGCACTCGCTCTGCCTTCAGATCCTGCGCGAGGACAAGACCGAGCAGGCGACGTGGTCGATCCAGGACTCGGGCCCGGGCACGAGCCCGAAGATCGTGCTGAAGGACGTGCTCGGCTGGAAGGGCATGGACTGGAAGGGCGCCGACCTCGCCGCGGTCGAGTCGTTCATCGGCCGGTGCAAGGCGAACCTGTACACGCCCGACTCGCCCGAGGCGGCCGACCTCGCCAAGCGCGCGTTCGGCTGGCAGGCGGGGCAGGCGACGCGCGCGTTTCGCCTCTACAACGAGGCGCTCCGCGACCGGATGATCCTCACCTTCGACGACTTCCTCGTCTTCGCCGCCGAGCACCTGTCGGCCGACGAGAACGCGCGGCGCTCGTGGGCGTCGCGCTGGGACTACGTGATGCAGGACGAGGCGCAGGACGCGAACCGCGCGCAGGCGCGCATCGGCACCCTGCTCGCGCAGGACCACCGCAACTACATGGTCATCGGCGACTGCTACCAAGCCATCTACGGCTTCCGCGGTTCGTCGCCCGAGTACCTCGCGCAGTTCGATCGCGAGTGGCCGGACGCGCGCACGTACGTGCTCCCGCGCAACTATCGCAGCGGGCGCACCATCATCGCCGCCGCCAACGCCGTCGTCGCGCTCGCCACCGTCGACGGCATCGACGTGCCCACGCAGATGATCGGTGAGCGCGACCTCGACGGCGCCGTGAGCATCACCTGCACCGAGAGCCTCGACGACGAGGCCAACGTCGTCGCCGACGCCATCGTGTCCAGCACGCGCACGGGCGAGAGCGTGCTCAGCGACCACACCATCCTGTTCCGTACCAACGCGCAATCGCGCGCGCTGGAGGAGGCGCTTCTCGCGCGCCGCGTCCCCTACGTCGTCGTCGGCGGCGTGAGCTTCTACGAGCGCAAGGAGGTGCGCGACCTCCTCGCCTACCTGCGGCTCGCGGCGCGCCGCGGGCGCGTCGAGGACATCAAGCGCAGCATCAACACGCCGTTCCGGTTCCTCGGCGCGCGCTTCGTGGACAAGGTCATGGCCGCTGCTGAAGCGTACGGGGAAGCGGGCGTGAACTGGGCGGAGGTGGTCGAGGATGTGTGTGAGCGCGAGCGGGTCCAATCGCGTCAGCGCGCGAGCGCGCGCGACTGGGTCGGGCTCATCCGCTACATGCAGGGCGCGATCGACGGCGGGTCGGCGGACGAGGCGCGGCCGGCGGCGTTGCTGGAGCACGTGGTGTCGACGACGCGTTACATCGACTACCTCAACAAGGAGGAGGGCGGCGAGACCACCGAGAACAGCGGCGCCGCGAACGTGCGCGAGATGGTCCGTGTCGCGGAACGGTTCGCCACCGCGGCGGAGCTGCTCGACTACATCGACGAGACCATCGCGAGCGCGCGCCGTCAGCGCGAGGACAAGCAGGCGGGCGGCGAGCGCGTGCTGCTCATGAGCGTGCACCGGTCGAAGGGGCTGGAGTGGCCGCGCGTCTACGTCGTGGGGATGAACGAGATGATTCTGCCCCACGCCAAGGGCGACGACCAGGAAGAGCGGCGGCTCGCGTACGTCGCGATGACGCGCGCGCGCGACCACCTGTACCTGTCGCACGTGCGCCGCATCGCGGTGCGCGCCGGCATCCGCGATGCGGAGCCGAGCCGGTTCTTGCTCGACACCGGGCTGCCGCTCGACGCGCCCCGCGCGGTGGCGATGGGCGCGGAGTGAAGGAGGGGATGATGGCGAATCTCGACAAGCTCATGCACGCGCTGCGCGACGGCGCGATCGACTTCGGCGCGTACGTGGCGCAGACGCGGAGGGAGTACGGCTCGATGGCGCGCTACCTGCTCCGGCGCTGGCGCGTGCCGGAGTGGGTGAACGAGCACGACGTCGAGCAGGAGCTGTACTTGGAGACGTGGCGCATGGTGGTGGACGGTGGGTGTTCGTGGGAGTCGGGACGAGGGCCGACGCTCGCGCGGTGGGTGGTGTTCGGCGCGATGTCGGCGGCGAAGCGCAAGCTGCACCGCGCGCGGGGAGTGAGCGTGAGCGGCAACCCCGACCGCTTGCCCTCACCTCGCCACGAGCGGCCGATCTCCCACATCGAGGATTCGGGCGAGTCGCTTCTCGACACGCTTCACTCGACGGAGCCACCGGCCGATGCGGCGCTGGAACGGGCCCAAGAAACGCGCCGCGCCGCAACGGCGGCGCTCCGTGCCTGCACCACGCGTGCGGAACGCTATGCCGTGCTGGCGGTCCGTGAAGCGGGCTCGGTGGACGGAGCGGCGGCGGTGCTGTACGAGGACATAGACCATCGCATTGCGCTCCGGCTCGGGGACGAGGTCGCGGCGGATCGTTTTGTGCGCCGGCGAGCGGCGGCGGTGGCGCGGAGGATGATGGGGGCGTAGGGGCGAGGGTTGACGCGGCCAGTGGGCCGCGGTGATGTGTTGGACCAAGTAGCAGGAGGATAGAGCGATGGCGACGACGACGGTGCAGGCGGCGGTCAAGGGACGGCGTAACGGCATTGGGGGGTTCTACGTGGGGCGTGTGGACGCGGCGGTCATGCGCCGGTGGGTGAGCGCGCACGGGCTCGATCTCGGGCTCGACATCGCGACGGCCGGTTCGGAAGAGATCGCGCTCGCGCTCGCGCTTCACTTCGGCAAGACGGTTGCGATGACCGACCAAGTCCGGTGCGACAACTGCAACGGCATCAGCAGCAGCAGTGAGGAGGCGTGCCCGTTCTGCGGCGACGAGGGCGAGGTCGACACCGAAAGCGCCGACGAGGACGAGGGCGACGCCGACGAGGGCGACGCCGACGACGCCGACGAGGACGAGGACGAGGAGGACGAGGACGAGGAGGACGAGGGCGACGCCGACGAGGACGAGGACGAGGGTGACGCCGACGCCGACGAGGACGAGGACGAGGGCGACGCCGACGAACTGGTTGCCGCTGCGGCACCGGTGACGGCGGCGAAGAAGCCCGCGGCGAAGAAGCCCGCGGCGAAGGAGGAGGGCGACATGGGAACGAACGGGGCGATGACGGTGGCGGCGAACGGGGCGATGACGGGGTCGGCGAAGGCGCTCGACAAAGCGGTCGCCGACGTCAAGCGTCTCCTCAGCGACAGCCACGAACGCTACTACGAGTTCGCACAGAAGGTGCTGGAGATCCAGACCAAGCAGTTGTGGAAGCTGCGACGTGGCGACGACGGCAAGGCGCAGAAATACAAAAGCTGGGAGTCGTTCGTGCTCGCCGAGCTGGGAATGAGCGTCGCGCATGCTTGGAACGCGATCGAGACCGCGAACCACTACAAGAGCGCGGCCGAGATCAACGAGGTGGGCGGGAAGACGAAGGCGGCGCTGCTGCTCCGGGTCGTGCCTCAGGAGCGCGAGAAGTTGAAGGAGAAGGCGAAGGCGGGCGCGACCAAGCGTGAGCTGCAGAAGGCCGTCGACGAGAGCCGGAAGAAGTACGGCTCGCCCAAGACGTCGCAGCAGGCGAAGGCCGGCGCGAAAGCCGGCGAGAAGAAAAAGGCGGCGGCCGAAGCGAAGGCGGCGAAGTCGGCGGAGCGGATCACGGTCGCGAACATCACTGGCTCGCGGGCGATCAAGCTGTACAAGAAGCCGGCGTCGTTGAAAGGCCTGCAGTGGCCGCCGGACACGCGCGCGACGCGCATCGGCGATCAACCCTTCGGCCGACTCGAACTGCAGCCGGGGGTGGTCCAGTACTTCAGCGTCGTCAAGCGCGAGAGCGGCGAGTGGGTGCTCAACGTGCAGACCGTTCGCGAGGATTGAGCCGGACGCGCCATAACCCCTTGGCGTGACCGCGCCCGCCACCAAGCTCCCGATCGTTAACGCGTTCGTCGACGATGATGGGAGGCACATCCAACTGTTCGAGCTACACCCCGACGGCGTCGTGCGACGCCGTCGGGAGCGCGCGACTTACGCTACCTACCATCGGCGGAGCGACATCAGCCTGCAGACGCTGCGCGCGCTCAAGTCCTCGGCCCACGTCGCACACGTCGCCTACGAGGGCAACGGTCGCGAGTGGGTGCGCGTAGGCTGGGCCGACGAGTCGCTGCGGCGTATCGCGCGACACAAGTTTCGCGACATGGGCATCGGGTGCTACGAGGGCGACGTCGACCCGGTGATGTGGTGGCTCGTTCACCACGATGCGGCGATCGCTAAGCCGCGCCGGTGCTACCTCGACATCGAGACCGACTCGCGGGTGTCGCTCACACGCAAGCAAGACATGCGCGTGCTGACATGGGCGATGACGGCGCACGACACCGGCGTGACGTTGTCGGGGGTGCTCGAACGCGACGACGACGACGCCGAGGCGGACTTGCTTCAACGCCTCGCTGACGCGCTCGCCGACTACGATCAGGTCTGTGTGTGGGAGGGCGATTGGAAGGGTGGCGAGTTCGACAGCTTCGTCGTGCCGGCGCGGATGCAGCGCACGGGTGTCGACGCGGACGCGCGGCGGTGGGTGTGGCTGAACCAACTCGCGGTCTGGAAGAAGATGAACATGCACTCGGCCGAGAGCGGCGCCGAGAAGGAATCGTTCAAGCTCGACGACATCGCGTTCGAGCAGTTGCGCATGGGCAAGGAGCCAACGCCGGAGTGGGTGCGCGAGCGTTTCGGCGAACGCGCAGATCGCGGGCTCGGCGCGCTCGCGTGGGATCTATGGGAGGCCGGCGGCCGCTTCCGCGATCTGCTCCTTCGCTACAACATCCGCGACGCGGAGCTCCTCCACAAGTTGGAGCAAAAGAAAGGATACATCACGCTCTTCCAAGCGACGGCGGAGCTATGCGGGATCCCACCCGTGACGCAGAGCCTCATGCCGACGCGGCAGATGGACGGCTACATCCTTCGTCTCGGACGACGCCGCAACCACCGCTTCCCGACGAAGGTGTTTCGCGAGGACGAGGGCGAGCGCAAGAAGTTTCGCGGCGCCGTCGTCTTTCACCCGAAGTCGGTGCCGGACCCGGGCGAGAACTGGACGGCGGAGGACGCGGCGGCGTGGCGGCGCACGCACGGGTTCGCCAACGGGATCTTGCGCAACGTGCACGTGTGCGACTTCAAAAGCCTGTACCCGTCGGTGATGCGCACATGGAACCTCTCGGGCGACGCCGTCGTCGGCAAGATGTCGGCGGCCGAGTTCGAGCGCGCGGGTGCAGGCGAGGGCCGGTGCTGGAGTCCGGGCACAGGTGTGGTTACGCGCGTTGAGCCCGAGGGGTTCTTACCGTTGGCGCTGCGCGATCTCATGGCGCAGCGCCAGCAGTACGCCGACGCCGCGGCGAAGCTGCCATATGGCACGCCGGAGTGGCTCGACGCCATGAGCAAGTCGACCGCGTGCAAGGTTACCGCAAACAGCTTCTACGGCGGCGGCGGCTCGCCGGGCTCGCGTTACTACGACGTGGACGTGAGCGAGTCGTGCACGCAGAACGGCGTGCACTTCCTCCGGTTGACGGCGTCCGAGGGTGAGCGGCGCGGAATGGTGCTCGTGTACGGCGACACCGACTCGAACATGGTCATCGGCCCGACGATGCAGGGCTTCGACCGGTTCGTGCGGTGGATGAACGCGAAGCGGATTCCTGAGGAGGTCGCGCGCTACGGCTGCCGCGAGAACTACATCGAGAACGCGTTCGAGAAGAGCTATGACCGCGTCGTGTTCGTGCGTGCGAAGGCGTACGTGGCCTCGTTGCTCCATTACAAGTGGAGCACGACATGCAACCGGTGCACGAAGCCGAGCGGCGGCCCCGGGTCCGTCGACGCCCGCACGCTGACGTGCCGCGACTGCGGCTACGTCTACGACAGCATGCCGAAGAACTTGGGCGAGCCCGAGATCAAGGGCGTGGCGTACAAGCGCGGGGACAAGGGCAAGCTCGCGCGCGAGCTACAGGGGAAGGTCATCGACCTGCTCGTCGGTGGGCTCACGGTGAAGGGCGCCGACGGTAAACGTAGGTCGGCCAACGAGGGGTTGCGCATCGGTGCCGACGTTGATGGAGCCGTTGTCGTCGAGGATCCGAGCGCGCCCGCGCGCGTCGTGGAGACGCCAACAGACGACGTCGACGTCTACCGCGCCGTCATCCGGCGCGCGCGCGATCACGTGCTCTCGGGGCCGCTCACATTGGAAGAAGTGCGGTTCTCGAAAGGGATCAACAAGCGCCTGCGCGAGTACGCGAAGCGCGGCGCGAACGGCAAGGAGTCGGTGCCGGCGCACGTCGGGGTCGCGCGCGTGCTGGAGTCGCGCGGTGAAGTCGTTGGGGTCGGCTCGCGGATCGAGTACGTGGTCGTCGACGGGTCGACGACGCCCCAACGTGTCATCCCCGCGAGCGACTACGCGGGGGAGTGCGATCGCTACTACTTGTGGGAGCGCGTGTACGAACCCTCGAAGTCGCTGCTCACGGCGGCGTTTCCGGATGAGGACTGGGAGCAGTGGGGCGACGTTCGCCCCAAGGTCTCGCGGCACAAGCAGAAGGTGCCGGAGGGTCAGCTTGGGCTTGACCTCGTGCCGGCGTCTACCCGGGTAAACGCCGCCGACGAGATCGCGCTGCCGGCGTTTCGCGCCGCGCCTTTGATCGTCGAGGTGCCGGAGGACGCGGGCGAGGCCACGTTGTCGCGGTTGCGCGATTGCTTCCGGCGCAACCCCGGCGCCCGTGCCGTCGAGGTGCACATCATCACGCGCGCGGGCGGGCGCGCCGTACAGGCGATCGACGCCAGGGTGTCGACCGGCCCCAAGCTGATGGACGAAGTCACGCGTGTGCTCGCGGGCGACAACGCGCCATAACCTAGAGCGTGGAGGGTGCGACGATGGTCCTCGCGTCGGAAGCTTTGTGATCGCGGGCGCGCACTACTGCGTTGTTTGCGGTGAGCCGATGTGGCCCGGCGACGAGCATGCGCGCGACGACGTGGGGGCGTGGTGTGAGACGTGCTGTAACTTGCCCGAGGAGGCGACGGCGATGAAGACGAGAAGCGAGGCGAAGAAGGCGAAGGTGGAACCGCGCGAGCCGACGGAGGTGGAGCGCATCAGCGACGACCTCAACGAGGCGATGGGCAAGGTGCGGCAGATCCCTGCGAACCCGTTCCGTTGGCCGAGCGCGCACCGGCGCGCGGAGGAGACGGAGCTGCGCGACGACCTCAAGCGGGTGGTCGAGACCATCTTCGTCGACGACATCCACGGCGAGTGGGCGGAGCTGGAGAAGGGGCTCATGCTCGGGGCGAAGCGCACGGAGCACGCGCACGTCATCGCCGCGCTCGACCGCGCAGCGCGCCGCGCCGACCGCGCGCACCGGCTCTACCTTACGGCGAAGCTCGCACGCGAGAAGTGGGAGGCGGAGAACGAGGCGGTGTGGGGCGGGATGTGGACGGCGGCGACCAACGCGTTGCAAGCGGAGAAGGACGCGGGCACGCGCTCGAAGCAGATCACGGACGCGGACGTGAAGGCGCGCGTGGGCGTGATGTTCCCGGACGAGCACCGGGCGCAGGAGGAGCGGCGGCGGTCGGTGGAGCTGACGGTGCGCGCGCTCGAACGCTTGTCCGATCTATGGTTCGCGCGCATGCGCAACCTCGACGCCATGGTGTCGAAGCTCCGCGGTTGACGCGTCCGCGCCATAACCCTAAACGTGATCGGTCCACCCGGCGGAAGCCCGTCGGCGGACGTCTACGAAAGAAGAACGAGGCAAGACGATGAGCAGAGGCGTGACCCAACATTCGAGCATGCAATCGTGGCTAAGGTCGAAGTCGCCGGGGGCGGGAGGTGGCGGTGGGAAGAAGTTGTCGGGGTGGAAGGGCGGTGCCGCGGGCAAGGGTGAGATCGACACCTGGCTCCACACCAAGTGCCTGCCGCTGACGGTGTGGCGGCACCCGTTCCCGATGATCGTGGTCATCGAGGACAAGCAGACCAAGGCCAAGGTCGCGCACGTGTGGAGCCGCAACCACACTTGTCATGAGACCGAGTCGGTGCTGGAGACGATGTACTGGCGGGAGACCAAGGGCGACCCGTCCTCGCCGCGCAAGTCTCCGCCGGAACGGTGCGGGCTCTGCAAGTCGGCCGAGTACATGTGGCAGGCGTGTTGGCGATGGCTCGCCACGCACCGGTGGGCCAAGGACAAGGAGAACCCCAAGGCGGGCAAGTGGGTGCTCAACGCGCACGGCAAGGAGCTGAAGGCGGCGGGGCAGAGCGGGCCGGCAACGTTCGGGCTCGACCCGTGCGCCGTGCTCTTCAAGTTCGTATCCGAGGCGGAGGAGTACGAGAACACCACCATCCACGTCGGCGGGTTCTGCGGCATCTTCGGCCGCGACGACTTGCCCGAGGACCTGCTCAAGGCGATGGCGCAAGCGCGCATCAGCCCCAAGGAGGCGTGGAAGGAAACGGGGATGGTCAAGCCCCGCTCGGTGATGTGCGTCGTCGACAACGACAAGCCCGAGCGAGGGGTTCAGGTCTCGGAGGAAACCAAGGACCTCGGCGAGAAGGTGAAGGAGAAGATCACGGAGGTGCTCGACGGGTCGCAGATCAACATCATGAAGCGACCGTATTGCATCAAGTGGAAGTACGACCGATCGAAGCCGATGGGCAAGCAGTACGCGGTCACGGCCATGCTCAAGATCAAGCCCACGCCGCGCATCCTCGAAGTCATTCGCGGCGACGCGCCCGACCTCTCCGACATCGTCACGCCGTTCAACCAGCAGCAGATGCTCGCGATCGTGGAGAAGCACTCACGCATCGAGGGCATCCCGTGGGCGACCTTGTTCCCGACGAAGGAGCAAGAGAAGCAGTGGGCGAAGGAGGACGCGACAGCGGCGAAGCGCGCGGCCGAGATCGCGGACGAGTACGAGCGCGACGACACCGACGATGACACCGACGATGACGGCGGCGAGGAGGAAGTGGTCGGGTGCGACGCGTGCAACAAGCCGCACCCGATCAGCGCGAACAAGTGCCCGCACTGCGGCCACGTCTACGACGTCGAGGACGAGCCCGACGACGAGGACGAGGAGGAAGAAGAGAAGCCGGCGCCGATCCGTCCGCGGAGTCAGGCGAAGGGTGGTGGCAAGGGCGGAGGCGGCAAGCCTGCGCCGGCACCCGAGCCGGACGACGACACCGACGACGCCGACGACGACGACGACGACGACGCCGACGACACCGACGACGCCGACGACGACAACCAAGACGACGACATCCCATTCTGAGGGGGCGAGGGCTAGAGAATGCGAAGGCGCGTACATACCAAGCGCGCCGCTCAGACCCAGCAGATGAACGACCTCCACGCGGTGGCGGCAGCCTTCACTGGCTTCCGCCCCGCGGGGGAGGTGTTCCTCAAGGTCAAGGCGGTGCCGACGATCTTCCCCGACTTCGATCACGGCGTGCGCGTCGGCGGGTTGCCGACCGAGCGCATCGCGCTCGTGCACGGACCCTCGGGCGAGGGCAAGACGATGTTCACGCTCGGGCTCGTGCGATCGTTTCTTACGGTCGGCAACCCCGTCTTCTTCGTCGACGCCGAGCGCACGCTCGAACGCGGGTTCATCCGGCTCACGCTCCAAGACCAAGCCGACTCGCCCCTGTTCATGGGCGCGCGACCGACGTCGTACGAGCAGACGCGCGTGGACGTCCGCACGTTCTGCAACCGCGTCGCCGAACTACGGAAGCGCGGCAAGGTGCACCCGGACGCGTGCGGACTCGTGGTCGTCGACAGCATCCGTAAGCTCGTGCCCAAGGACCAGTGGGAGAAGCTGCTTGAGTTGGCGAAGAACGCCAAGGACGAGAAGGCGCGCGACCGTGCGAACCAACACAAGGCGCAGATGAACGCGGCGTGGTGCGACGAGTTGATCCCACTGCTGGAGCAGACGGGGTGCACGATGGTGATCATCGCGCGCGAGATCGAGGACGCGGACGCGCCGCCGCCGCGCGCGATGCCGGGTCGGCCGCCGCCGCGCAAGCGCACGAAGACGGGCGGTGGCTCCGCGCTCTACTACGACGCGAGCCTCGACCTAGAGATCACGCGCGCGGCCTACGTGCAGAAGCCGGGCAAGACCGAGGGGTCGCGCCCGGTCGTGTACGGGGAGCGGCACCGGGTCACGATCAAGAAGTCGAAGGTGTCGGGCAAGGAGGACAAGGTCACGATCTGCCACTTCCACAGCTCGAACGGCAAGCTCGTACCCGAGGGGTTCGACCACGCGCGCGACCTCGTCGACCTCGGCGTGCGCCTGGGCGTGATCAAAGGCGGCAAGTCGACGAAGGGCGGCGGTGGGTGGATGCAGTGGCAGGGTCGGAAGTGGAACGGAGCCCACGCCGCCGTCGCCGCGCTGACGAAGGACGCGCCCGCGCTCGCGAAGCTGGAGTCGGCGGTGCGCGCGAAGTTCGCGAGCGCGAGCCCGGTGGACCTGGACACGGAGGGGTGACCGCGTGCGATACCTTGTCACCTCGGACTGGCATGCGGACTGGACCACGCTCGGCCGAAGCCGCTACATCGAGATCGCGGAGGCGGTCGAGCGCACGATCGAGGTGGCGCTGAGCGAGCGCGTGGACGCGTACCTGTTCCTCGGCGACCTCACCGACCCGGACACGGGCGGCGACTCCTACCGCGCGGTAACGCTCGCGCTGATGACGGCGACGCGGCTCGCGGCCAAGGGCGTGCGGTCGATCTGGGTCGCGGGCAACCACGACGTGTGTGAGGACGGGACCGGCACGACGACGCTCGCCCCCCTGCTCGCGGTGTCGTGGATGTACCCGGGGCGGGTGTGGGTGGCGACGCAACCGTGTGCGGTGCCGATGAGCGAGGACGAGTGGGTGCTCTGTCTCCCGTTCACGCCCGCGAGCCATGGCGCGGATGCGGCCGAGGCAGTGCGCGCGCACTGGCCCGCGCGCGGGCGCGTAGTCGTCGCCGCACACCTGATGCTGCCGGGCATTCACCCCGGCAGCGAGGAGGACATGCCGCGCGGGCGTGAGGTCGTGTTCCCGGCGGGGTTGACGCGCGCGGCGTCGGTGCGGCTCAACGGTCACTACCACGCGCGGCAGACCGTCGACCTCGGCGACGGCGGCCCCGCCGTCATCGTACCCGGGTCGATGGCGCGGCTCGGGTTCGGCGAGGAGCAGAACGAGCCCGGGTTCCTCATCGTCGACACCGTCGCGCCATAACCCCTGGGCATGACGATCTCGTTCGCCGACGCCGCCGCGCAAGCGGTCGCGCTGTTCCGCCGAGCCGGCTACCCCGGCGCCGACATCACCGTCGCCGTGCCCGCCGTGGACGTGCTCGCGCTCCAACGCGAGCCCGAGGTGGCGCGCGCGATCGTGGACCACGCCATGGCACCGCCTGTTGCCGCGCCTAGGGGGCGCGTCCTGGGCCTCGTCGCCGGGGTCCGGGTGGTCGTGGGGGGAGAATGAGAAGGCGCGTCCACCGCCGTCCTAGCGCGAGCGTCCGCGTGTTCCCGGTCGAGGGGGCGCGGCTGGTCACGCTGGAGGACCCGGGCGGGGACTTGGGTGCCGTCGCCGGCGCTTACGCCCGGCTGCGCCCGCCCGAGGGGACGACGCCGGACGCGGTCGGTCAGTGGCGCGAGCGCGTGGCCAAGGTCGCGCTCGCGGTCAAGGTGCTGTCGGCGTCCCGCGCCGCCGACGTGCCCGACGCGTCTACCCGGGTAAACGCCGCCGACGTCGTCGGCGACTTGCGCGAGGAGGCGACGGCGCTCGCGCGCGAGAACGGCGACGAGCGCGTGGTCGCGATCGTCGCCGAGGTGCTGGACGAGGTGGGGGTATGATCCGGGCAATCATCTTGCGCAACGCCGGGCCGTTCCGCGGCGACCACGTGGTGGAGCTAGGGCCGGTGGCGTACGCGCTCACGGGCAGGTACGACGCCGACCCGGGCCGAAGCAACTGGTCAGGGAAGTCTTTCTTGCTGGAGATGGTCGAGTACGCGCTCACGGGCAAGACGGCGGCGAGCCGCGCCTTCGACGCCGACGGATGGATCACGCGTGGCGAGACCGCGGGCAGGGTCGAGCTGGTGCTGGAGGACGGGGCGGCGATCGTGCGCGAGCGGCGACGGGGCAAGCCCACACAGTCGGCGTTCACGGGCGCGGCCGGCAAGGCGACGCAGGCCGAGGCCGACGCCGCCGTGCTCAATCACATCGGATTCAGCGCCGACGACTTCCGCAACGTCGCCTACTTCGAGCAGGGGATGATGACTCGGTTCGTCCGCACCGAGCCCTCGCACCGGATGGAGATCGTGCGCGGGTGGTTCGGGATGGAGACGGCGGAGCAGGCGGTGGCGGTGGCGTCCGCGCGCGTCCGCGTCATCGTCGACGAGCTGGAGCCGTTGCGGGCTCGGCGCACCGCCATCGTGGGCATGCTGGAGGACGTGCCGGCGCTTGCCACGGAGCCGCTGGTCGCGGCGCGGGACGCGCTCGCGCAGAAGCTTGCGTACGAGCGCGAGCGGGCCGGCGAGGCCGAGGCCGTGGCGGCGGCCGAGGCCGCGATCGCCGAGTACAACGGCGTCGTGCGCGCGGGCAAGCAAGCGACGGCGACGCTTGCTGGCTTGCCCGACGGCGTGGACGCTGCTGCCGCGAGCGCGCGCGAGGCGTCGATACAGGCGATGGCCGCCGCCGCGCTCGCGCGCCGCGAGGTTGGCGAGCGCGCACGCGTCGCCCGCGGCGAGTTCGATGGCCGGTGCCCGGTCGCCGACATCGAGTGCCCGGCGCGAGCGCGCATCAACGCCGACCGAAGCGGCGCCGCGTCGGTGCTTGCCCGTGCCCGCGAGAAGCACGGCGCGCTCGCGAACAAGGCGGCGGCGGCGGCGGAGGCGGCCGAGGAGTTGGCGGCGCTAGCGGGGGCGAAGCGCGACGCCGAGCACACGGTGGAGCGGCTACGCGCGAGTGCGCGCGAGATGTTGCCCAAGGTGAAGGCGGCGCAGGCGTTGCTCAAGCACCAACCCCAAGCACCCGCGCTAGACGCGCTCGCGCTCGCGTCGCTGGAGGAAGAGCATGCGCGCGCGGTGCGGGCGGTGGCCGACGCGGAGGCGGCGCGCGACCACCGCGCGCGGTTGGAGTCGAAGCTGCTCAAGCTGAACGAACGCGTGCGCTGGTGCGAGTCGGAGATGATGGCGGCGGCTGCGGCCGCGTCCGTGTTCCGCGCCGCGCAGCGACGCATCGGCGAGCGCGCCCTCGCCGGCATCGTCGACGCCGCGAACGCGACCATGGCCGGGTCCGGGATCGACCTGTCGGTGGCGGCGCGCTGGGAGCGGTCGGGCAAGTCTGCGGCGCGCGCGTGCGAGGTGTGCGGCCGCGCGTTCCCGGCCACGCTCCGGGTCAGGGAGTGCGCGTGCTGCGGCGCGGAGCGCGGCGCCGCCGTCGTGCGCCGGCTCGACTTCGAGCTGTCGGACCGGAGCGGGGCCGCGGACGGGATCGCGGGCGTGGCGCTGCAGCTCGCGGCCGGGGCGTGGCTGCTCCGCAAGCGGCAGTCGCCGTGGGCGACGGCGATGCTGGACGAACCCCTGGCCGCGTGCGACCGTACCAACAGGCGCGCGCTCGCGGGGCAGCTGGTGCGGCTCTTGGGCGCGGGCACGTGGAGGCAAGCGATCGTGGTCAGTCACTCGAACGATGTCGTCGACATGTACCCGGGCCGCATCGAGGTCGTGGTCGGTCGCGACGGCGCGCGCGCGATCCGGGTGACGGCGTGAGCCGGCGCGTCGTGGTCGGGCTCGACCTGTCGCTGCGCGCGGCGGCGGCGGCGCGGGTGACGTTGCCGTGGGACGGTGACCTGGAGGACGTGATCACGCGCGTGGTCGGTCAGGACCTGAGCGCGGGCTCGGAGCCGGAGGCGTACGCGCGCCGGCTCGATCTCATCGCCACCGCCATCGCCGACTTCTGCGAGGGCGCCGACGCCGTCTACGTCGAGGAGTACGCGTTCTCGTCGATGAGCAAACGCGCGCACTCGCTCGGTGAGGTCGGGGGCGTGGTGAAGTTGGAGCTGTTCCGGCGCAGCGGCCGATCGCCCACGCCTGTGACGGCGTCGACCGCGCGCAAGACCATGTTGCAGAAGCTGCCGCGCGCGGGCGTGAAGCCGTTCACGATGCGCAACGTGCGCCGGCTCGGACCGCCGGCGAACAAGTGGACCGAGGATCAGATCGACGCCTTCGTGACGATGAACCACGGTGTCATGCTAGAGGGCGGTGTGGCCCTCACGTTTTTGGGGGAGTAGGAGGATGGTGAACGTGCACGACGACGAGGATGGGGCGATCATTCACAAGCCGACGATGGTGAGCGCGGCAGCGCTCGCGCCCGCGGCGTACAACCCGAACAAGATGCGCCCGGAGGAATACGAGGCGCTCAAGGAGAGCATTCGCGAGCACGGGTTCGCGGAGTCGGTGACGGTGCAGAAGACGGGGATGCGGATCATCGCCGGTCACCACCGGGTCCGCGCGGTCAGGGAGATCGCGATCGAGAGCGGCGCCGCCATCCCCGAGATCCCGTGCATCGTCCTCGACGTGGACGACGCCGCGGCCAAGCGTCTCAACCTCAAGCTGCAACACATCCACGGCTCGCCCGATGCGCACATGATCGGCGAGCTACTGCTCGACATCCACCGCGAGCACGCGTTCGACCCCGACGAGTCGCTGCGCTACGGGTTCGCGCTCGACGACGTCATGAAGTACATGCGTGTGATCGAGCCCGACCTCGGGCAGATCGTGGACGCGGGCGCGCGCGACCCCGTGCCGTCCTTCGGGCGCAGCCCGACGCTGGCTCTGGAGTTCGAGACCGAGGCCGGGCGCGATGCGGTCAAGAAACTCCTCGCCGAGCGCACCGACGTCGAGAAGAAGAAGAGCGGGGACGTCGTCGCTTTCGCGCTTGGTCTTGGTGTGAAGCGTAAGCCGGCGGCTACTACCAAGCCGATTCCCGGTTCAAACAAGAAGAAGCGCGCAAGACGGTAACGTGATGGGCAAGAGCTGGGACATCATGCACGGCGACGTGCGGCGCGTGTGCAAGACGCAGTTGGAGGCGGAGAGCTTTGACGCATGCTTGTGCGATCCTCCCTACGGTCTTTCGTTCATGGGCAGGGCGTGGGATTACCAGGTTCCAAACGCGATGCTATGGGCAGAGGTGTTGCGCGTACTTCGTCCCGGCGCGCACGCGATGATCTTTGGCGGTTCGCGCACGTTTCATCGAGTGGCGTGCGCGGTTGAGGACGGGGGCTTTGAGCTACGCGATTGTCTGATGTGGATGTACGGGTCGGGGTTTCCGAAGTCGCTCGACGTGAGCAAGGCGATCGATAAGGCTGTGGGTGCGGCGCGGAAGGTAGTGGGACAAAAGCACGTGACCAACGCGGCGCAGGGCAAGGGTCTAGGTCACGGCAACCTGATCGGCGGCAAGGTTCGGGCGGGGTTCATCGACATCACAGCGCCCGCTACCGACGCCGCACGCGTGTGGCAAGGCTACGGCACCGCGCTCAAGCCAGCACACGAGCCCATCGTGCTCGCGCGCAAGTCACTCGACGGCACCGTCGCAGAGAACGTGCAACGGTGGGGGTGCGGCGCGCTGGCGATTGATGCGTGCCGTATCGAAAAACAGCCCGGGGACACGAGCGGTTGGTCCTCGTCAGGTAGCAAGGCCAGTGAGAATATTGCGATGTCCGGCGCGAACTACGCGCGCGACCCGAAGCCAGACGCGGTCGGCCGCTGGCCCGCGAACGTCATCTTAGACGCGGAGGCCGCCGCGGCGCTCGACGCGCAGACGGGGGACCGGCCGAGCACGTTGTTCGGACGCGCGGACCCACTCACATCCCACACGCACCCGGCCAGTCCAGACCGAACGCGCGGTTCCATGTTCGGAAACAAGCGGGCGGGTGGCGGCGTCTACGCAGACAGCGGTGGCGCTTCCCGTTTCTTCTACACGGCTAAGGCCGATGCGTTCCAACGTGAAGCGGGATGCGATGAGCTTGCGCCCGCCGTCGCGAAGGGCACCGACACCCTTCGCGACGGCGGGCGCGGGAAAGCCACGCGAGCCAACACACACCCGACGGTCAAGCCCATCGATCTAATCCGCTACCTCGCGACACTCATTCTCCCACCACCGAATCCGAATCGGCCGCGCAGGATCTTGGTCCCGTTCTCGGGGTCGGGGTCGGAGATGATCGGGTGCCTGCAAGCGGGATGGGATGAGGTCGTGGGCATTGAACGGGAAGCTGAGTACATCACGATCGCGAGGGCGCGCATCACTCGCGGCGGTGTGCTCTCGCGACTCGATCGCAAGAAGAAGGCGGTCCCGACGCGCCGGCGCAAGCCATAGCTGGGCAGGCGTAAAGAAAAGTGTTGCGCGTCGGCGCGCGATGCTTTATCGTATCTCTAGTGGGGCGGCACTGAGTCGCCCCCGGTAGGAGGTGCGAGATGGGGATCGAGATCAACGAGAGCCGGTACGGTAACCCGCAGCCCGTGTACGCGCTCAACCGTGACTGGGTGCGGTCGGCCCACCACCGCGAGGTCGCGGCGGCGGTCTACGACCTCGCCGCGCGCATCGAGCGACGGACCCCCACCGGGGCAAGCTGGGTGGTCGTGCCCGACGTCCACCGCGCCCTCGTGCGCATCGAGTTGAGCGAGGGCGGCGATTCCAAGACCGAGCAGGACGCGGCGATGGCGACCCTCCGCGCCGTGGCGTGGGCAACATTGGCGTCGACGTAGGCGTCACGGGGCGTCGAGTACGTGCAGGGACAGCGGCGAGAAGAGGAAGGGGTGACGCGATGACGAGGCAGGAAGCGAATGCGATCTTGTGCGCGATCTTGTGCGCGGCCGATTCGACGCCGGGCGGCGCGCCCGAGGGCGTCATGTACGCGGCGCTGATGAACCGGTGTGATCTCCCCACGTTCCGCGCGGTGCTCGACATCGCGCGCGGCGCCGGGCTGGTGACGAGCAGCGGCTTCGTTGTGCGCACCACGCCCAAGGGGCACGACATGGTGCAGTCGATCGAGGCCGCGATGCGGAAGGCTGGGGCGGCGCTGTGAACGCCGCCGGCAAGGTGGACGTGGACCGCGTGAAGGTGCCGTGCCTCGGGCTGCGCGTGGTGCGCGAGCGCACGCTCACGCTGCCGGCGCGCAAGGCGGCGGACGCGCAGATCGCCGCCGAGAAGAAGGCCGCGCGCAAGGCCGCGCGCAAGGGGGTGTCGCGGTGAGCGCTTATACGATCATCCGCCCCGACGTCGCCACGCGCGCGCATGCGTGCGCCCGCGGCGTCTACCAGGCCGCGCTGTTGCGTGGCGAGGAAGCATGGAGCGGCTCCACGCTCAGGGGCAAGGCCGCGCGCTACAGCGCGCGCTACAAGGCGTCACGCGAGGCGCTGCTCGCCCGGCTGCGCGAGGCCGGCATCACGGTCGACGTCGAGCGCACGCGCCCGCACGGGCGCATCGTTGTCACGATCGGGGCGTCGTGAGGACGCACACCCGCAACACCATCCCCGCGCTCGTCGTCGGTCGAGCGGGGGCTCGCGTCTTCGGCAGCATCGCCGAGGCCAGGCGACACGCGGCCGCGACCGAGGGCGCGACCGTGTACGTGCCCGCGCACGCGCACGAGCCCGGCGCGATCACGGTCGACGGCGAGACGTGGCGACCCGAGGCGTGGGCGTGAGCGCGCTCTCCCATGACGTGCCGTCCCGCCCCTGCACCGGGTGCTGGGGGCGCGGTTGCTACGCGCAGCGGGGCCGTGGTGGGCCTCGCCGCCCCTACGACCCCCGCACCTTCGACCAGGGTGCGGGCGACGTCTACGAGGCGTCCTGCGCCGACTGCCGGGGGTTGGGGCGGGTGTTCATCAGCGCCGAGGAGGCGGCGGCAGACGCGCGGCGCGAGGCCGATGGCGCGCGCGCGAGCTACCGCGGGTATCGGTGGGAGATCTGCAACGAGTACGGCATCGGGCGCGAGGAGTTCGACTCGTTCGCCGCGCGGCGGCTCGGGCGCGACCGCTCGCCCCGGGCGTGGGTCGCTGCCGCGCGCGCCGTCGCCGCGTTTTTCTGGGGCCTCGAAAAAAAGTGAGGGGTCGGGCAGAAAAAGTGTTGCGCGTCGGCGCGCAATAGTTCATTGTTGACTTGTCGGACGGGATGACCCGGACGCGAAAAGGAGCAAGCAGACCATGAGCATCCCCGCCTTCGCCACCGTGTCCGCCACCGCGTCGGTCGTCCCCGTCGCTAAGTTCCGCGATGCGGTCGAGCACGTCGAGCGCCTGCTCACCGTCGACCGCCACGCGTGCGTGACCGCGGGCGAGGTCGCGCAGTGGCGTGACCGCCTGCGCGCCGCCGGCGCCGATCTCATCGCCACCACGTGCAAGCGCGCGCTCATGTCGGACTGGGAACGCCGCGAGCGCGCCATCGACCGGTCGGCGAGCGTGCTCGCGGCGGTGGCGTCGTGAGCGGCGCCGGCGCCAACCACACCACCACCATGCCCTCGGGCCGCGTTTGCGGGCGCCTGAAAAAAAAGTAGGGGTCGGGGCGAAAAAGTGTTGCGCGCCGGCGCGCGGTGGTTCATTGTTGTTTTGTCGGCGGCGGTCGCCGACGGAAACGGAGAAAGTCGCCATGAACCTCGCCCCGAACTTCTGCCCGGTCAGCCTCCAGGACGCCTACCACTACGCGCTCTGCGCCGCCGGCAGCTCGGACAGCGTGTTTAGCTGCCCGAAGGGCGGCCGCGACCGCGAGCACGGCTGGACGCGCCGCGAGTTCATGACGCAGGCGCACGCGATCCTCGTCTCGCTCCGCATCGAGCTGGCGAAGCCGCGGACGCTCGCCGGCGCCGAGGACTTCGCGAAGGCCATCCGCGAGCTGGCGGCGGCGAACGGCGTGAACGCCTTCCAGGGCCGCTACGCCTGCAAGGCCTGCGGCTCCTGCGAGCACCCGAGCGAGGACCACGCCTACGCCGTGGGCGCCAAGGTGGTGTCGTGATGGGCGCCGGCGACCGCTACGTCGAGGTTCCCGCCGAGGCGCTGTTCGCGTTCCTGGAGTCGAAGGGGTTCGAGCGCACGTGCCCGCGCCGTGAGGTCGTGTACCGGCGCGCGCACGCCTCCGACCCCCGCTACGTCGTGCTCGTGTACACGAGCGTGCGCGAGGGCGCGGCGCGAGCGCGGGCGCGGGGTGCGGACGCGATCCGGGTCTGCGCCGTCTACGAGCCCGGCGGTGGCGCGCCGGGGCGCGGCGTGTGCAAGCTCCCGAAGGTGCTCCGCACCGGGAGCGTGGATGCGGTGATGGGGCGCGTGCTCGACCGCATGCGCGACGCTTACGCGTCCTGCACCGATCGCATCCGACGCGACCGCGCGACACGCGCGCGTCTACCCGGGTAAACGTGACGAGGAGAAAGAGGAAGGCGAACGATGGAGACGAAGCAGCAGCGGTACCGGATGGACACGCTCACGCCCGGGCAGAAGTTCACGTGCGCGAGCGGGAACATGTACACCTACGTCCGACGCGATGGTGCGCTTAGCGGTGTCCACCACGTGCGGAGCGCGAGCGGCCGCGATACCATGTTCGCGGGGTGCGCCGAGGTAACGCTGGGGTGGGAGTCGTGAAGCCGTACGTGGTCCTCCTCCGCGCCGACGACGGCACCACCATTGCCCGACACGTACGCGCGCGCGACGACGGGCACGCACGCGAGCAGGGGGCGGTGATCGCTGGCGCGCTCGCGCGCGTGCCCCTCAGCGACGTCGAGCGCGCCGTGCTCGGCGCGCCCGCGGGCACGACGTGGACGCGCGGGGTGGAAGTGTGGATGGTGATGGAGGTGGTGACACCATGAACCGACTCAGCAAGGGAGTGCTCCGTTACGGGCCGCTGATGGTCGAGCCGCGTCTCGACGGTGGCTACTGCGAATGGCGGGCGTGGTTCGGGTGGCGCCGGGCCGCTGCGTCGCCCGTCGGTCGCGGCTCGACGTCCGACGAGGCGGTCAAGGACTTGTTGGACCGTTGTGACCGCCGGGACGAATGGTCATGACCCGCCACGACTACGCGGTCGTGATCGAGGGGGCGTACGGCACCGAGACCGTCGCCACCTACGACAACCTCGTCGACGCGGAGTGGCATGCGGACGCGGTCCCGAAGTCGCGGGTGTGGCGGCTCTCGGATGAGACGTGGCCCGGGCACCCCCAGGGCGCCCTGTACGCGGCGATCAGGGGTACGGCGTGGGTTCGCCCCCGGGAAAAGATTCGACGCCGTACGAGGGCGCTCAGGCGCCGCATCGTGGGGTGGACGCGGTTGGTCCCGGTCTACGCCGGGAACCTCTGGTGGCGACTGGAGACGCGGGAGAAGCGGGAGTGCTTCCCCGGGGAGGTGGTCGTGGGCATCGAGTTCGGGGGGCGGATTCGGTGGGGCAGAACGGGATAGAGCGAAGGAGGGTGTGACGATGGTGATGACGGACGGACAGCGGAAAAAGATCGCGGAGGTGTTCACGCACATCGGCGCGGGCGCGCGGGCGGGCAAACGGCTCATCGACGCGGGGGCGACGTCGCAGGAGGTGCTCGACCATCTCCGCGCGTTGGAGGAGCTAGTGAGCGGGGTGAGGCTCGTGGTCGACGACGCCATCGGCGCCGCGGCGGTGCTCGGCCACGTGCAGCGGGCGAAGACGCTCACGCGACCGAGGACGCCACGCTGACGCCCGCGCGCCATAACCCTCGGGCATGAACGGCGACATCGCGAGCAGGCGCAGGTTCCGGGCTCGGGACCTCGACGGGGTGGTGGTGGGCGTGAGCGCGGCGGGGCTGCTCGCGGTGTGGTTTTTCTTGGCGCGGCACGCCGACGTCCGAGCCTACGTGCGCGTTGTCGAGGACAAGGAGGATGCACGATGATGGCCGATGATCCGAAGCAACCGCCACCGAAGAAGATCGTGTGGCGGCAGATCGTGAAGGTGTCCGTGGACGACGACGGCGGTGCCGTGGTCACCGACAAGCGCGGCGCCGTGGTCGCGCTCACCGGCGCGGCGTCGAAGCGGTTCGCGCGAGGCGAACGGCGCACCGGTTACTTCCGCGCGGAGCAGAGCGCCGACGGCATCCTGGAGATCGGCGACCGTGTGCCCGACCCCGAGGTGGAGTGGTGAGTGCGTCTACCCGGGTAAACGCGGGCGAGCTACTGCTCGACGCCGGCGCCGCGCCAGGCATCGCCGGCGCGTTGTCGCGCGCGTTCGACTGCATGGCCATCGCCGAGGAGGAGATCGCTCGCGCGATCGCGAGCTGCCCGCGTCGGCGCAAGTCGCTCAACGCCGCGTTCAAGGACCTCTACCCCGGGGAGCTATCTGCGTTCTCCGAGGACGTGTACCGGAGCCACTGCCGGGAGCTGCTCGGGCGCGTGAAGCGGCGCGAGTGCGTGCGCGCGGGGACGGATGCGGAGGTGTTGGCGGCGCTCAGCGCGGCGTCGCTCAAGGCGCCGCTCGCCTCCGACTACGCCCACGCCATGACCACGGTGTTTATGCGCGTGTTGCCGCGCGCGGCGGCTGCGATCGGGGACGCGGGCGCGGAGCCGTGGCCAGGCCGGACCGAGGAGATCATCACCGAGCTACGGCGCAAGACGGCGCGAGACCGAGGGGGCGAGTGATGCCGAAGATCCCGGACGTGGACGCGCGCCCGTTCGTGAAGTGGGCGGGTGGCAAGCGTTCGCTCTTGCCGCGGCTCGTCGAGCACGAGTACGTGCCCGCGCACTTCGGCACCTACTACGAGCCGTTCGTGGGCGGGGGCGCGCTCTTCTTCTCGCTCTACAACAGGGGGCGGATCCGGCGCGCGCACCTGAACGACGCCAACGCCCGGCTCATGACGACGTACGCGGCCGTGCGCGACGACGTGGAGGCGGTCGTGCGCCGGCTGAGGCGCAAGCGCAACGACGAGGCATGCTACCTGCGCGAGCGCGCGCGACCGCGCACCGAGGACCCGGCGACGGTCGCGGCGTGGATGATCTACGTCAACCACGTCTGCTTCAACGGGCTCTACCGCGTGAACAAGAGCGGCGACTTCAACGTGCCGTTCGGGCACTACGCCAACCCGACCATCTGCGACGCCGACAACCTGCGCCGGGCCGCGGCGGCGCTCGCCGACGCGAGCATAACGAGCCTCGACTTCGAGGCGGCGCTGTCGATAAGGCCACGGCCCGTCGCCGGCGACTTCGTCTACTTCGACCCGCCCTACCTCACGCGCACGGGCGCGGAGTTCACGGCGTACACGAGCGACGGGTTCGGGCTCGGCGACCACCAGCGGCTCCGCGATCTTGCGCTCGCGCTCAAGCGTGAGGGGGTGCACGTGCTCATCAGCAACAGCGACACCGACGAGTCGCGCCGGCTCTACCGCACCGGGTTCCAGATCCGGGAGGTGATGGGTCAGAGGAGCGTGGGCGGTCACGCCGCGAGGAAGGGTCGCGTCGGCGACTTGCTGGTGTGGTGACGGGTAAGAATCGCCAAGGCGCGCATCACCAAAGGCGGCGTGCTCTCGCGCCTCGACCGCAACAAGCGCAAGTCGGTGACAAAGAAGAAGGGGCGACGAACATGAGCAAGGCGAAGGCGAGCGGTGAAGGCAAGAAGTTCGACGAAAACAAGCTACGATACGACCTCGTCGACGCGCATGCGCACGCGGAGATGGTGGCGGTGCTCACGTACGGCGCGGAGCTGTACGGTGACGGCAATTGGCGCGGCGTGTCGACGAAGCGGTACATGGACGCGCTGATGCGTCACGTGGAGGCGTGGCGCGTTGGTGAGATCGTCGACCCGGACACGGGCCTTCACCACCTCGCGCACGCCGCCTGCTGCGTCCACTTCCTGCTCGGGCTCGCGATAGACGAGGCGGAGGTCGACACGGTGTTCGCCAAGCCGGTGCGACTCCGGTACGCGCTAGAGCGCGCGCGCGAGATCAAGCGGAGGCGAGATGGCGCCGACGACGCATGAGCAGATGGTCGCGCTCGCGGCGCGGTGGCTCCGTCGCACGGGTCACCGCGTCGTGCTCTCGGACGTGCGCACGCTCGCGACCACGGAGCAGCCGGACGCCATCGGCTGGCGGGGCAACGGCACGTCGTCGCTCGTGGAGTGCAAGGTCTCGCGCGCCGACTTCCTGCGCGACCGCGCCAAGTGGTTCCGGCGTCGGCGCGAGCAGGGGATGGGTCAGATGCGTTGGTTCGCGGCGCCGGCGGGGATGCTCACGCGCGACGACGTTCCCACGCGATGGGGCGTGTTGGAGCTGCACCCACGCGCGCGCTCGCTTCGGATCGCGTTCGCCGCCGTGCGCGTGGACGAGTACGCCGAGCACGCCGAGCGGATGCTGCTCGTGACCGCGCTCGCGCGCGCGACCGAGGGGTGGGGCCGTCGGATGTTCTTCGAGGACGGAGACCCCGGCCCGGCGACGTCGCGGGTGCTGCGCGATCTACGGGCAGAGAACGCGCGGCTGCGCGAGGAGCTGAAGCGACGATGATCGGGCAACCGCCACGAGCGGCGCTGACGCGCGGCGAGACGACGCCGCGGCCGCTGACGCGTCTACCCGGGTAAACGTCGGCGCCACCACACCCCAAAACGCGAGAAACCTCACGCAGGGTTTACTGAGGTTTATCCCTGCCCAGCACACGAGCGTAACCCCCCTCCCGACCCCATCAGGGTAGGGACGTGCGGAATGGTTGGTAGGCGGTTGGTCGGCACGATGCCGGCACCGGATAGAGAACGAGCCGAACGCGACGACGAGGAGCGTAGAGCCCGAGAGTTGGAGCGACGAGTGGCGAAACGTGTACGCCGGGCCGTCGCGGACAAGCTCGCGCCAGACCCTCCGCCGCGCCGCAAGCGAAGGGCGGCGGCGCTGCACAACGACCGGCAGCAGATCGCCACGGCGGAGCGCGCGGCCGAGGCGCTCTTCCTGAGGCGCAACGGCGCGAGCTACGACGCCATCGCGAAGCGGCTCGGGGTCTCGCCGGCGACGGCGGCGAAGGTGGTGCGCGACGCCATCGCCGCCATCCCCCGCGACGACGCCGAGCAGCACCGGCAGCGGCAGATCATGGCGCTGGAGTCGCGGGAGCTGGACGCGCACACGATCATCGGCGACCTGAAGCGCCGACTGTCGCAGCTCTCGCCGGACGACCACCGGCACGCGGTCGCGTACACGAACGCGATCCGGGGACTGCACGATCTGCTCACGCGCATCGGCGAGTCGCTGGCCAAGCTCACGGGCGCGAACGCTCCCATCCGACACGAGGTCTCGGTGCCGCCAAACGCTGCGGCCGTGCGCGACATGACCGATGACGAACTACGGAAGATCGCGAGCGGGGACTTCTCGCCTATCGCCCGAGGAGGAGCAGTGGCAGTGGATGGCGCTCGCGCGCTCGGAGATGATCCGGCGCGCGACGGCGAACGAGATCGCGAGCGAACGCACTAGGCTCATCGACCTCCCGCTGCTGGACTTCATCCCCGCGCTCACGCCCTCGGTCATGGGCGAGGCCACGGAGCGGCCCGAGCATCTTCGCCCCATCGCCAAGCTCTTCGACCGCATCACTCAAGGCGAGGAAGTGCGCGCGCTCGTGAGCGTGCCGCCTCAGTTCGGCAAGACGTTCACGATCTTGCACGGCATCGCGCAGCTTCTCGGCAGGCGACCGCACACGCCCGTCATCTACACGAGTTACGGCGACGCCGTCGCGCGGGACAAGAGCCGCGAGTGCCGCGACTACGCGCGGCGCGCGGGCGTGAGCACCCGCAAGGACGCCGACGCTATGAGCGCGTGGCTGACGGCGGAGGGCGGTGGCCTTCGCGCGCGAGGCGTAGGCAGCGCCGTGACCGGTAGCCCAGCAAAGCTCCTCATCGTCGACGACCCGCACAAGGACCGGCGCGACGCCGAGAGCCCGCTGCAGCGCGCGCGAGTGCGGGACTGGTTCACGAGCACTGCGATGACGCGCGTGCATCCGGGCGCGAGCGTCATTGTCAACGCCACACGCTGGCACCCCGACGATCTCATCGGCACGCTGGCGAAGGAGCGACGCGAGGACGGTACCCCGCGATGGGAGCACATCAACCTCCCCGCGATCTTGCCCGACGGTCGACCGCTATGGCACCGGCGACCGCTCTCCTTCTTGGAGCAGCACCGCGCGAACGAATACGATTGGTGGAGCCTCTGGATGGGGCAGCCGCGCGGCCGCGGCAACGCCGTCTTTCGCGCGGACATGGTTCGGTTCTACGACCGCCTCCCTGCGCGTTACCGCGTGGGCAAAGGAGTTGACCTCGCGTACACGAGCAAGACGAGTGCGTGCCACAGCGTCGGGCTCACGCTGTTGGAGGACGAGGGACTCTACTACGTCGTCGACGTGCGGCGCGCGCAGCAACGCACGCGTGAGTTCGCGGCGTTGCTCCGAACCGTCGCCTACCCGGGGTCGTGGCACTGGTTCGCGAGCAGTACCGAGCGCGGTCTCGCCGACTTGATGGGTGAGATCGAC